>OJIW01000005.1_pt1 | contig 309313 bp, 280 predicted proteins | sample 1596041 | NCBI WGS metagenome assembly OJIW01 (sample SAMEA4350119, study PRJEB24818) | metagenome | biome: human; feature: gut; material: faeces | place: Denmark | collected 2013-09 | reverse complement strand
GTCAAAACGGTTACCAATTTTCTCTACAGCGTCCTGAACAGTTACGCGTGCCATACTTAAAATGCTCCACAGGTGAAGAAATGACTGGGCATGATACTGAATGTGGGTTCAGTCTGCCAACAGTTTGCTGATTAAAGCGTCATGACGCTGCTTTTGGCGGCTCATGCGCAGACGTTCGGCGCGAATGATGGTTTTCAAATCGCCCAGGGCGGTATCGAAATCATCGTTCACAATAAGATAATCATATTCGGCGTAATGGCTCATTTCTGCAACAGCTTGCGCCATACGTTTTGCGATCACGTCTTCGCTATCCTGACCTCGACCACGAAGACGGCGGTCCAGCTCAATCTTAGAGGGCGGCAAAATAAAAATACTGCGCGCATGCGGCATTTTTTCACGAATTTGCTGCGCACCTTGCCAGTCGATATCTAAAAAGACGTCTACGCCGGATGCTAATACTTGCTCAATGGCCTCACGCGAAGTGCCGTAGTAATTACCGAAAACCTCAGCGTGTTCCAGAAACGCGTCTCTGCCAATCATGGCTCTGAATTCGTCATGGTTCACAAAGAAATAGTGTTCACCATGCACTTCCCCCGGGCGCGGTGCGCGCGTGGTGTGCGAAACAGAAACCTGGGTGTCATACAACGGTTGGGTCTTTAATAAAGCCTGAATCAGGCTGGATTTACCCGCGCCACTGGGGGCAGAAACAATATAAAGCGTGCCTTGAGCCATGAGTATCTTAATGTATGTGATTGTCGAAAGAGAGCCTACATACGGGCTTATTATACACGTAGCCGCTATGTGACGTAGCCTTTGTCACACTTTTTGCGCATGTTTATTGCGTTTTGCGTACCCGTTTCCTGTTTTACCGGCAATTTGCAGCAACACGTGAAAATGTCAGGAAGCCTGCTCGCACGATGAATTTTTGTCGCTCTGTTTCGCTTGCACTCCGCGCTATACCTGCCGGGAAACACATTGGTTAGCGGAGGCAATATGGGGCGATGGAAATGCCTTGGCATAGTTTTATTGTTCTGGAATTTGCCGGTCTGGGCGGTATGCCCTGTCTGGTCTCCAGCTCGGGCAAGCGAGGAAATTTCACGATTACAGCAGCAGATAACACAGTGGAATGAGAGTTACTGGAAACAGGGTGTCAGCGCCGTTGATGATGGCGTTTATGACCAGCTCAATGCGCAACTCATCCAATGGCAGCGCTGTTTTGGCGATGAAGCTCCACCTGATCTGTCTGCGCCCCCAATAAGTGGCACAGTCTCGCATCCAGTACCTCACACGGGGGTCCGCAAGCTGGCTGATAAGCAAGCGTTACAGCAATGGATGCGTGTTCGCAGCGATCTCTGGGTACAACCAAAGGTCGACGGCGTGGCGGTCACGCTGGTCTATCGCAATGGCAATCTGGTAAGAGCGATTAGCCGAGGTAATGGCCTGAAAGGTGAAGACTGGACGCAAAAGGTGCTGCGGATACCTTCCGTACCACACACTTCCAAAGGTCTGCTGGCAAACAGTACGTTGCAGGGTGAGATATTTTTACAGCAGGAAGGGCATATCCAGCAACAGAGCGGGGGAATGAATGCCCGCTCAAAGGTCGCTGGAATGATGATGCGCCAGAGCAACCCGGAATTGTTACGTTCGTTGGCTATTTTCATCTGGGCCTGGCCTGATGGTCCGGCGGTCATGTCGGAAAGGCTGGAACAACTCACTGCCGCTGGGTTCAGTTTCACGCAACGCTATACCCAGCCCGTGAAAAATGCGGACGATGTCGAGCATGCCCGTACCCGTTGGTGGACTTCGGCACTCCCTTTTGTGACGGATGGCGTCGTGGTGCGATCGGGGAAAGAACCGCAGGCGCGATACTGGTTACCTGGGCAGGGAGACTGGCTGGCGGCATGGAAATATCCGCCCGTGGCTCAGGTATCCGAGGTCACAGATATTCAGTTTTCAGTCGGTAAAAGTGGGAAAATTGCCGTAGTCGCGCTGCTGGCACCCGTCATGCTGGATGATAAACGCGTGCAACGCGTCAATATTGGCTCTGTACGCCGCTGGAATGAATGGGATATCGCGCCTGGAGATCGGATCCTGATAAGCCTGGCCGGACAAGGGATCCCGCGTATCGACGAAGTGGTCTGGCGTAGCACTCAACGCACTAAGCCAACGCCGCCTGTGGGACATTTCAATTCAATGACCTGCTTTTATGCCACGCCGGCGTGTTATGAGCAGTTTATTGCCAGACTGGTTTGGCTGGGCGCGAAAGAAGTGCTGGAATTAGAAGGTATTGGTGAAGCGGGATGGCGTAACCTTCATCAGACGTATCACTTTGAACATATCTTTTCCTGGCTCGGATTAACTCAGGAGCAGCTCCGGTCCACATTAGGCGTAAGCAAAGGGGAGAAGATGTGGCATCAGTTCAACCTGTCGCGCCATCTTCCGTTCACACGTTGGGTTATAGCCATGGGAATACCGTTAACACAGGCAACGCTGAATGCCAGTCGGGATGCTTCGTGGCAACAATTGCAGGACCGTGATGAACAAAGCTGGCGACAACTCCCTTTAATGGGGGAGCGCCGGGCACGACAGATTATTCAGTGGCTGGAGGTCAGGGAGGTCATAGCGCTGAGCAACTGGCTGGCTGCTCAGCGTATTACGGGCTTTATGCCTTAATGGCCTTCATGGCGATAATAAAATACTGGCAGGCCCAACTTCAGGCGTAGCGCCAGTAAGCGGGCGGTAAAACCGAAGAGTAGGGTAGAGATAACCACCACATCGTGGCTGGAGACGTAATGTTGCAGCACGATGTAAAGCACGGCAGCGGCAAAAGAAACGCCAGCATATAGCTCTTTCTGGAACACCAACGGAATGCGTTTGCAGAACATGTCGCGTAACACGCCACCGAAGACGCCGGTAGTGACCGCAGCGACCACGGCGATAATCGGCCCGTGACCCATATCCAGCGCCACCTGTGCGCCAATAATAGAAAAGACCACCAGGCCCAGCGCATCCAGTACAAGGAATATTTTACGCAGGTAGGGCATGACAGGAGCAATAATGGTGGTGAGTACCGCAGCGGCCGCCACAATGATGACGTATTCAGGATGCTTTACCCAGCCAAGCGGATAGTGGCCGAGAAGAATGTCGCGTACTGAACCACCGCCAATGGCGGTCGCAGTGGCAATAATAATGACGCCAAATGTATCCATACGGCGACGTCCTGCCGCAAGCGCGCCGGTCATGGCTTCGGCAGTAATACCAATTAAATATAAAACGTGTAACAGCATGTATTCCCCCTGATGTGCTGGGGGCTAAGGTTATCGATTTGTGCGCATTGTCACGATTGAGATTTTCTAAGGTGAAACGATTTTAATAACTATAGCTAATGCGAATTTGTCATAAATGCGTTATGGCATGCTATCTAAAGTGTGGAGTGTAATAATAAACGATGAGAAAATGTAATTCGAAGTGAAGGGGCGGAAGCGAAACGTCGGGAAAAACACGTAGTCCCGCCGTTTACTGGCGGGACACGTATGATATTTCATCAAGCTATCACTTCCCGGCCATAGGACAAGTTGACACGCCAGAAGCCATTAGGGAAGTCATCATGAGTAAACTCTGATATTCAGCGGCCTCTATTCTGAAAAATGGCCCCCTCTGCTATCGCTTCTATGTGTGTAGGGGCATTTACAGCAAAATCTTCAGTATTTTATCAGTTGGAGTGGTGGATATGAGCGCCAGAGAAGAAATTCAGGATGGCAGAGAGGCTGGAATTTTAAGAAGTGGGATAATCTACACCGAAGTTTTGGGGTGGATAGATATGGGACATGCTCGAGGAGATGATGTCAGAAAGTTACTCTCGGATATGCACCAAGGCGAGCATTCAGGAAAGGATTATTACGATGTAAAATACACTCAAAGTATGGGAAGAGGAGGGCTTATAATTGGGAAGTTCATCAGATGGAGAATTAGAAAAGGGCGTAGCTTATTTGAACGATATAGTATAGCGCTTTCCATGATGATGGCGCTTGCTCATCGTTTTGAGGGTTTACAGTCAAATTTCCCCTTTTATCTTTACACCGACAGCGGTTTCAGTGGTGAGGATTTAGTATCCGATTTGCTGGGGTTCTACCGCGTAGTCTCATATAGTAACCCATTCCCGCTATTGCAACCCGTCAGCAAAGAGGAAGCCCTCAGACGTTGGGATTATTATGGTCCAATCGGCTCTTTTAAAAACACCTCATTCCAACCGATTTTATTTCCCGATCCGATGAAATCAGCTTTAGCTCTTCCTGTAAAAGGTGTTTTACCCTCATTCATGAGAACAGTGATACCTTACAGCGACTTTAGGTCTGGTAACGTTAAAATAGTTTCCAGAGATGGAACGGTCGTTAACTGGTAAAAAAGGGAAACATATGAAACAGGCAGTCATAATAGTGCTGATGGTAATAGCTATATGTAGCTCTTATTTCTGGCCTAATATTAAAATGAGACTTGCATGTAACGCACAATATACAGAGTTTGATAAAGCCAAATATGATTATTACACTCCCCAAGTTTTTAAAAAAATGCCGAGAATATCCCAAGTATATGACTTTAATTATACGAACATTTCTGGCCCTAAGGCTGATGTATGGAGTGTGACGTTCCATGATACCAGGGATACGTGGAAAATTAGTGAATATCTCTCAATGGTGGGCTATGAAAAACAGGAAAAATGCGATATAGAGGCAGAATGCTGGCGCCTCAGGGGATCTGATGAAGTACTGACAGTCGTGAAGATGAACAGCAGCAACGCTGTTCGGGTTGATATTCTGAAGAGTCTTTATAACGACAAATATATGCCAGATAAATAAGTGTTCAATTTTATATAAGCCAGTACTTACTGGAGGTACGGATAGCCTGCATTGAGCAGGCTATCTAGTACGTTATGATAGCATAGGCATGGTACGCAAAATTACTCGATGTTCTGAATTTGCTCGCGCATTTGCTCGATCAAGACTTTCAGTTCAATTGCGGAGTTAGTCACTTCGGCATTGATAGACTTGGATGCCAGAGTGTTCGACTCACGGTTGAATTCCTGCATCATGAAGTCCAGACGACGGCCAACCGCCTCTTTTTTCTTCAGAATGTTGTAGGTTTCTTTGACGTGAGCTTCCAGGCGATCCAGTTCTTCAGCCACGTCGATACGCTGTGCCATCAGCACCAGCTCTTGCTCAAGGCGGTTATTTTCCAGTTGTACCTGTGCGTCTTCCAGTTTGGCCACCAGACGCTCACGCTGCCATTGTAGAATTTCCGGCATATGCGCACGTACCTTCGTCACTTCAGCGCTGACGCCTTCCAGACGCTGCTCGATCAGCGCCTTCAGCGCCTGACCTTCGGTTTCACGCGCAACGATAAAGTCATCCAGCGTACCGTCAAGCGCAGCGAGGATTTCGGCGGCAATGGCGTCCAGATCTTGCTCCTGGGCTGCCATTACGCCAGGCCAACGCAGGATATCAACCGGGTTAATTTCACCTTCATCACTCTGCATTTTGACCCAGTTAGCAGCACTCACGAGCTGTTTAGCGAGCTTTTCATTCAGAATCAGCTCGCCCTGCGCGCTGGCATCCGGCTCAAAACGCAGTGTACATTCGATTTTACCGCGCGTCAGACGCGTGCGGATGCGTTCGCGAACCACGGGTTCGAGACTACGGAACTGTTCCGGCAGGCGAAAATAAGTTTCCAGATAACGCTGGTTTACCGAGCGCATCTCCCAGGTTGCGCTACCCCATTCACCCTTGATTTCACGCCGGGCGTAGGCGGTCATGCTGCGGATCATAGACGTTCCTGTTTTTAAAGATGAGATGGGAGGATTATAGCCATCCACGTCTTGTCAGGATAGGAATAACCGTCGGAAGTCCGTATAATGCGCAGCCACATTCGTTTCAAGCCGGAGATTTTATCATGCGTCCAGCAGGTCGTAGTGCCAATCAGGTGCGTCCCGTCACCCTGACCCGTAATTATACAAAACACGCTGAAGGCTCCGTGCTGGTCGAATTTGGTGATACCAAAGTACTGTGTACCGCTTCTATTGATGAAGGCGTCCCACGTTTTCTGAAAGGTCAGGGCCAGGGCTGGATCACCGCAGAATATGGCATGCTGCCACGCGCCACGCACACCCGTAACGCCCGCGAAGCGGCGAAAGGTAAGCAGGGCGGCCGTACCATGGAAATCCAGCGTTTGATCGCCCGCGCACTTCGCGCTGCTGTTGACCTGAAGACGCTCGGTGAATTCACTATTACGCTGGACTGTGATGTTATTCAGGCAGATGGCGGTACGCGTACTGCATCGATTACTGGCGCATGCGTTGCGTTGGCGGATGCGCTGAACAAACTGGTGGCGAGCGGTAAGCTGAAAACTAACCCGATGAAAGGGATGGTTGCCGCGGTTTCCGTGGGCATTGTCAACGGTGAAGCGCTCTGTGACCTCGAGTACGTTGAGGACTCCGCCGCAGAAACAGACATGAACGTAGTGATGACTGAAGATGGTCGCATTATTGAAGTGCAGGGCACGGCGGAAGGTGAGCCGTTCAGCCATGAAGAACTTCTCACCCTACTGGCATTGGCCCGAGGGGGAATCGAATCCATTGTAGCGACGCAGAAGGCGGCGTTAGAAAATTGATTTTAAAGGCGACTGAAGAGTCGCCTTTTTTTTGTCTGTAATAAAGTGAGATGAGGAGCGAATCCATGAAACCGTATCAGCGCCAGTTTATTGAGTTTGCGCTTAGCAAGCAGGTACTAAAGTTTGGCGAATTTACGCTGAAATCCGGGCGCAAAAGCCCCTATTTCTTCAACGCCGGGCTATTTAATACCGGGCGCGATCTGGCACTGCTAGGCCGTTTTTATGCCGAAGCGCTGGTGGATTCCGGCATCGAGTTCGATTTGCTGTTTGGCCCAGCCTACAAAGGTATTCCGATTGCGACCACCACTGCCGTTGCGCTGGCGGAACACCACGATAAAGATTTACCGTACTGCTTTAACCGTAAAGAGGCGAAGACCCATGGTGAAGGCGGTAATCTGGTAGGTAGCGCACTTGAGGGGCGTGTCATGCTGGTGGATGATGTTATCACCGCGGGAACAGCAATTCGTGAGTCGATGGAGATTATTCAGGCTAATGGCGCTACGCTTGCTGGGGTACTGATTTCTCTTGATCGTCAGGAACGCGGTCGTGGCGAGATTTCAGCGATTCAGGAAGTGGAACGTGATTATGGTTGCAAGGTAATTTCGATCATTACCCTGAAAGACCTGATTGCGTATCTGGAAGAGAAGCCTGAGATGGCAGAACATTTGGCAGCAGTGCGGGGATACCGAGAAGAGTTTGGGGTTTAATCGTCGCTGCATTGCCCGGTGGCGTTAAGCTTACCGGGCCTACGGGTTGCACAGGCCGGATAAGACAAAGTCGCCATCCGGCAATTGTGTTACTGCAATTGAGCGGCAACCAGCGGCCAGCGGGTGTCAAAATCATCCGTTGGTCGATACTTAAATTCGCTACGTACAAACCGGGACAACATCCCTTCGCAGAAAGCCAGTAACTGGCTGGCCAGCAGCGTTTCATCCACCGTGTAACCTTCGCCTTCACGCATTCTTTTTTCGCGCAGAACCTGGCGTAACTGGGCCTCAATACGTTCGAAAAGCTGGTTAATGCGGCCTTGCAGACGATCCTGTTCAAACATGAGCGCATGCCCGGTCAGAATGCGCGTCAGACCGGGGTTACGTTCACCGAAGCCTAAAATCAGCAGAACGATCAGACGCAGACGTGCGCTGGTGTCCTTTTCATCTTTTAAGATCAGATTGATACGGGTAATCAGACTATCTTCGATAAACTCAATCAGACTATCGAACATGCGAGTCTTGCTGGGAAAATGGCGATACAACGCCGCTTCGGAAACGCCTACAGAGGCTGCCAGTTTCGCTGTCGTGATGCGTTGGCTTCCATCGCTGGACTCAAGCATCAGTGCCAGAGACTGAAGTATTTCTTCGCGACGATTCCTTTTCGCAGTTTGCTTTTCTACCATGTTACAAAATACCCCTGAAAATAAGCTTTTGCCAGGCAGGCATCCACACAGCGACCGCAAACGGCTGTTTGCGGTGTGTTATTGCGTTATTACGCTGTGGGATACTTTTCTGCGGGTTACTTGCGCCCGGAATGGCCGAAGCCACCTTCGCCACGATCGGTGGCTTCAAACTCTTCCACCAGATTAAATTCAGCCTGCACGACCGGTACAAATACCATCTGCGCGATACGTTCGCCCGGTTCAATCGTGAAGCTGTCCTGACCACGGTTCCAGATAGATACCATCAATTGTCCTTGATAGTCGGAATCAATCAGACCGACCAGGTTGCCCAGTACGATGCCGTGCTTATGGCCCAGCCCGGAACGTGGCAACATCACCGCCGCCAGAGAGGGATCGGCAATGTGGATGGCTAACCCGGTTGGCACCAGCGTAGTTGCACCCGGCGCCAGCTCTACGGCGTCATCAAGACAAGCACGCAGGTCAAGTCCGGCAGAGCCAGAAGTGGCGTACGTCGGGAGCGGAAATTGTTGCCCTACGCGCGGGTCCAGAATCTTAACGTCGATTTTTTTCATCATAACGGGTCACGATCTCGTCGAGTAATAATTGGCCCAGGAGTTCTTTACGCTCAAGCGGTAAGATTTTATCTCCGTCCTGCCAAAAAAGGTGTAATGCGTTGCTGTCGCTGTTAAACCCTTGATTTGATAGCGAAACGTCGTTAGCACAGATCACATCAAGGTTTTTGCGGATGCGTTTTTGCCGGGCATATTCTTCCACATTATTTGTTTCGGCGGCAAACCCAACGACAAAAGGACGATTAGCATCCAGTGCGGCAACACCGGCGATAATATCCGGGTTTTTGACCATTTTTACTGTTAATTCATCACCCTGCGTCGCCTGTTTTTTGATTTTTTCGGGGGCGACGGTCTCGGCGCGATAATCAGCGACTGCGGCGCAGCCGATAAAAATATGCTGTTGTTGCACCACAGATTGCACGGCGGCTTCCATCTCCAGTGCGGTCATCACATCAATGCGCTGCACAAATGGCGGTGTGGGTAACGAAACAGGTCCCGACACCAGCGTGACGTTTGCCCCGCGTTTTGCGGCAGCGGCTGCGATAGCAAATCCCATTTTTCCGGAGCTGTGATTGGAAATGTAACGCACGGGATCCAGCGGTTCGCGCGTCGGGCCCGCCGTAATCATGATATTGAGATGTTGCAGATCGTTGACAGGCGAGAAATGTTCTGCGGCCATATCGACAATCGTCAACGGATCCAGCATGCGTCCAGGACCGACATCGCCACATGCCTGGCTACCACTGTCAGGACCCCAAATGAGCAAACCTCGCGAGGCAAGAATGCTCAGATTGTGCTGGGTCGCGGCAGCGCGGTACATCTGCTGGTTCATGGCTGGCAGCACAGCAACAGGAGCAGGCGTTGCCAGACAAATCGTTGAAACCAGATCGTTAGCCATCCCCGCGGCGACGCGGGCAATCAGGTCTGCCGTAGCAGGCGCCAAAATAACCAGGTCGGCCCATTTCCCCAGCTCAATGTGGCCCATCGCGGCTTCGGCGGCGGGGTCAAGCAGGCTGTCGGAAACGGGATAACCCGAAACCGCTTGTAAGCTCAGGGGAGTAATAAACGCTTTTGCCGCTTCGGTCATCGCCACGCGGACGTCAGCGCCGCGTTCCCGTAAACGACGCACCAGTTCAGGGGTTTTGTACGCAGCAATGCCGCCACTGACGCCAAGTACGATTTTTTTACCGGCCAGGCTCATCATGATCTTTCCTGTTGGGTTTCACCAGAAGGCGGATATTTTATCACAATCCGTAATGAGTCGTGCTTTTGCCCGCGCTTCAGTTTGCGAGCCGCTACGAAGAAGTGATAACAGAGCGTCGATTCGCGACAAGCGTTATGCCACTATGCGGACGCGAAAGGAGGGGGAAGCATGGAAAATACAGGACGTATGATGCCCCGGGAAAAGCTGTTGGCGCAGGGGGCTGGTTCACTTAGCGATGTTGAGCTACTGGCGCTTTTTTTACGCACCGGGATTCTGGGTAAAGATGTGCTGACGTTGGCAAAAGAGTTGATCCAGCATTTTGGTTCGCTGTATGGCCTGTTATCAGCAGACTATATGGCGTTTAGCCACGTTCACGGTATTGGCCTGGCGAAGTATGCGCAGCTTAAAGGGATTGCCGAACTGGCAAGGCGCTACCATAACGTGCGAGTGATGGAAGAGCGCGCGTTACTTAGCCCGGAAATGGCGCGAGAATTTCTGCAAAGTCAGCTCGCGCAAGAGGAACGTGAGATCTTTCTGGTGATCTTTATGGATTCTCAACATCGTGTGATTAAACACAGCAAACTTTTTTCCGGCACGCTTAGCCATGTTGAGGTGCATCCACGAGAAATTGTGCGTGAAGCGATAAAAATGAATGCGTCAGCGGTGATCCTTGCCCATAATCACCCTTCGGGTTGTGCAGAGCCGAGTAAAGCAGATAAACTCATCACCGAGCGTGTTGTGAAATGCTGTCAGTTCATGGATATCCGGGTGCTTGATCATCTGGTCATTGGGCGCGGAGAGTACGTTTCTTTTGCGGAACGCGGTTGGATTTAACGCACTTTACGCGATCCATCGGGATCTTTGTCTGTTCGGGACTTGAGCATAACGCCGGGTCAGCGTATACTACGCCACCTTTGAGAATCTCGGGTTTGGCATTTGGGCCTGGCAATCGAGAGTTCACTTAGAACTACGCGATGACCGGGCTGTAAAGCCTGACGAGGCGCCGATACCCCATACGAAGCTCGAGCTAATTTGATTTTTGGAGAATAGACATGTCCCGAGTCTGCCAAGTTACTGGCAAGCGTCCGGTGACCGGTAACAACCGTTCCCACGCACTGAACGCGACTAAACGCCGTTTCCTGCCTAACCTGCACTCTCACCGTTTCTGGGTTGAGAGCGAAAAGCGTTTTGTCACCCTGCGTGTATCTGCTAAAGGTATGCGTGTTATTGATAAGAAAGGCATCGAAACAGTTCTGTCTGAACTGCGTGCCCGTGGCGAAAAGTACTAAGTACTAAGAGGAAATAAATCATGGCTAAAGGTATTCGTGAGAAAATCAAGCTGGTTTCTTCTGCTGGTACTGGTCACTTCTATACCACTACGAAGAACAAACGTACTAAGCCGGAAAAACTGGAACTGAAAAAATTCGATCCAGTTGTCCGTCAGCACGTTCTCTACAAAGAAGCGAAAATCAAGTAATTCTCGCTTTGATGTAATAAAAAACCTCGCTTCGGCGGGGTTTTTTGTTTTCTGGCCGTCCCCATATTAATGTGACCTGATACATCGCCGGAGATACTATGCCTGAATTACCTGAAGTCGAAACCAGCCGCCGCGGTATTGAGCCGCATCTGGTTGGGGCAACGATTATGCACGCGACTGTGCGTAACGGTCGTTTGCGTTGGCCGGTATCCGAGGAAATCTACCGGTTGAGTGATAAACCCGTTCTCAGCGTACAGCGGCGCGCGAAATACCTGTTGCTGGAACTGTCGGATGGTTGGATTATCATTCATCTGGGGATGTCGGGTAGTTTGCGTATCCTTCCTGAAGAGCTTCCGGCAGAAAAGCATGACCACGTCGACTTAGTGATGAGTAACGGCAAAGTCCTGCGCTATACCGATCCTCGCCGTTTTGGCGCCTGGCTGTGGACGACAGAGCTCGATGGGCATAATGTTCTCGCTCATCTTGGACCAGAGCCACTGAGCGACGATTTCAACGCCAGTTATCTGCAGCAGAAATGCGCGAAGAAGAAAACCGCGATTAAACCCTGGCTGATGGATAACAAGCTGGTGGTGGGGGTAGGTAATATCTATGCCAGCGAGTCGCTGTTTGCAGCGGGTATCCATCCTGACCGTCTGGCGTCATCTTTGTCGCAGGATGAGTGCGAACTACTAGTGCGCGTCATTAAGGCGGTTTTGCTGCGTTCGATCGAACAGGGTGGAACGACGCTGAAGGACTTCCTGCAAAGCGACGGTAAGCCGGGCTATTTTGCCCAGGAACTGCAGGTCTATGGGAGAGAAGGCGAACCCTGTCGCGTATGCGGCGCGCCGATCATTGCGACAAAACACGCCCAGCGTACGACGTTCTACTGCCGTCGCTGTCAGAAATAACATTCGTTGCTGACCGGATAAGCTGTATGTCTTATCCGGGCAGACGTATTACTTTAGTTTACTCATTAACGCCTGATGGACGTTTTCCGGCAGAAAGTGCGTCACATCTCCCTGGTGGCGGGCGACTTCTTTCACCAGTGACGATGAGATAAATGACCACTCTTTAGACGGCATCAGAAAGACGCTTTCCAGTTGCGGCATCAGGTGGCGGTTCATGTGGGCCAACTGCATTTCATACTCAAAATCTGCTACCGCGCGCAGGCCACGGATCAGAATGTTAGCCTGATTATCACGGGCAAAGTTTGCCATTAAGTCGCTGAATCCCAGAACTTCCACATTGCCGAGATGCGCCGTTGCCTGTTGCGCCAGCTCGACGCGCTCTTCAAGGGTAAACATCGGTTTTTTACTGGGACTTGCGGCAATCGCCAGGATCACGTGATCGAACATGCTGGTCGCACGCGTCACGATATCAAGATGGCCGTTAGTTATGGGATCAAAGGTTCCTGGATAAATCGCCCGTTTTTGCATGATTTGCCTCAATGCGTTTTGGGTGGCAGATAAGGTTCCAGCAGCTGCAGCAGGCGCTGTAGCGCGCCCTGATTTTGATACAGGACTTCAACTGCATGACGGCCATAAAAATTACGATAATCGGCATCGGTCAGTAAAGAAGAGACCTCTTTCACCAGCGTGGTTGCGTCGGTGATGGTGATCAATCCGCTTGCCTGTTCGAGACGAGCACAAATATCTTTAAAATTAAAGGTATGTGGCCCCATCAGTACCGGAATGGCGTGTGCCGCGGCTTCCAGTGGGTTGTGTCCGCCACGTTCAACCAGTGAACCACCGACAAAAGCAAGGTCAGCAATGCCGTAAAGCAACATCAGCTCGCCCATGGTGTCGCCGATAACGACCTGAGTATCTGAGGATGGAACTTCGCCAGAAGAGCGTGTGGTATAGCTTAGCCCAGCCTGGCGTACGAGGTTAATGGCATCCGGGAAGCGCTCAGGATGTCTGGGAACCAGGATCAGCAAAAGATTAGGAAACTGATTTAATAACGCCTGGTGGGCTGCAATGATAATGCTTTCTTCACCATCGTGCGTGCTGGTTGCAATCCACACCGGGCGATGAGGCGCCCATTGACGACGCAACGTAATCGCTTTGGCGGCCAACTGTGGCGTGACGGAAATATCAAACTTCAGGCTGCCGGTGACGGTGACCTGATTGCTCCTGGCACCAAGCGTAATAAAACGCGCGCCATCTTCTTCGTTCTGTGCGGCAATCAACGTAATTCGACGCAGTAGCTTACCAACAAATTTGCCTAATTTTGCGTAGCCAGCGGCTGAACGCGCAGAAAGCCGTGCGTTGGCGATGACCAGAGGAATACCGCGTTTATGGAGTGCCGCGATCAGATTTGGCCACAGCTCGGTTTCCATGATTAACACTAGCTTGGGGTCAACTTTATTCAGGAAACGGTTCAAAGCATCCGGTAAATCGTATGGCAAATAAATGTGCTGAACGTCAGTACCAAACGCGGATTGTACGCGCTCAGAGCCGGTTGGCGTCATGGTGGTTACCGTGATCGGCAAGTCGGGATAACGATGTCGCAGAGCACGGACTAATGGAATAGCTGCCAGCGTTTCGCCCACAGAAACTGAGTGAAGCATGATGCCGCCTGGTTTTAGCGGACGGCGGTAAAAACCGTAGCGTTCACCCCAGCGTTTACGGTAGGCCGGAGCCTTACGTCCGCGCACCCAAAGCCGTATCCAGATCAAAGGCTGAATAAGGTAGAAAAGGGCGGTGTAAAGCAATTCGAGCATAATGGTAGCTAACTTATGAATGTGCTGGGGATTCTATGTATTTAACTATGGCTTTACCATCATTTTTATCCAGGTCGCAGCAAAACGATGGAATCGTCGCGGCACTGTTTTAATCGGCGGCATTTTTAAAAATGCCTATGAACGTACTGACGCGGCTTAACGTCTTGTGCGGCGCGTGTTTTAAGGTGAATGCGTTAATTTTATATCTTTTTGTTTTTAATGATTTATTTCTTTATTTTGTTCAAAAAATATTCGTTTCGGAATGCGTGGTAATAAATGATATACTACTGCGCAATTTCAGGTAGCTAGCCGGCAGAAACGTTTCGAAAACATGGGCGGTAAACTTTGGATGTATCAGACCTGCTATGCCTGGCGACGCGATGCGGATATTAATGCATGAATATTGCTTTTTGTTTGTACAAGTATTTCCCCTATGGTGGGTTACAGCGTGATTTTCTGCGAGTAGCGCTTACGGTTGCTGCGCGAGGTCATCATGTCCAGGTGTTTACCCAGTCATGGCAGGGCGAACGTCCGCAAGGACTCGAAATTATACTCGTACCCGTCACAGCCAGAACTAATCATGGGAAAAACGAGCAATATTATCAGTGGGTTCAGAATTATTTAAGTCAGCATCCCGTCGATCGTATCGTTGGTTTTAATAAAATGCCTGGGTTGGATGTGTATTACGCCGCCGACGTTTGCTATGCGGAAAAGGTCGCCCGCGAGAAGGGCTTCTTCTATAAGTTGACGCGTCGGTATCGGCACTACTCTGCATTTGAAAAAGCGACGTTTCAACAAGGTTCCGGTACCACGCTTTTGATGTTAACCGATAAGCAAATCGGTGATTTCAAACAGCATTATCATACCGAGAGCCAGCGTTTTCGTATTCTGCCGCCAGGTATCTACCCAGACAGAAAATACAGCCTGCAACCTGAAAACAGCAGGCAGATTGTTAGAGAAAAGAATGGTATTGCTCTCGATCAGTTCCTGCTTCTGCAGGTCGGATCAGATTTCAAGCGTAAAGGTGTGCCAAGAAGCTTACAGGCGTTGGCTTCTTTACCTGAGACTATACGTCACCGTACTCAGTTGATGGTTGTTGGTCAGGATAAGGCCGATCGTTATCGTGCTCTGGCCCGCCAATTGGGTATTGAAAAGCATGTGCAATTCTTCTCGGGGCGAGATGATGTCGCTGAATTGATGTCCGCTGCTGATTTATTGCTTCACCCGGCAGTTCAGGAAGCCGCTGGTATTGTCTTGCTAGAAGCCGTAGTTGCCGGGCTGCCAGTATTAACCACTGAGGTATGCGGCTACGCAGGTTATATCACTGCCGCCCTATGCGGCGTGGTGATTCCTGAACCTTTTGCGCAGGAAAATTTGAATACAGCGCTTTTCGATGCGCTGCAAAATAATGAGCAGAGAAGTCGTTGGGCTGGAAATGCGCGACATTTTGCTGATACAGAAGATCTCTACAGTCTGGCAGATAAAGCTGCAGATATCATTTTAGGTCTCGAAAATGATTGAATTGAAAGAACCATTTGCCACACAATGGCAAGGAAAAGACCCGTTCACGGAAGTCACTAAGCTGGATGGCGAGGTTTTTCGCGCTCTGGAAACTCGGCGTACCCTGCGTTTTGAGATGATGGGAAAAGGTTACTTTCTTAAATATCATCATGGGACCACGCTTAAAGAAGTGGTGAAAAACCTTATTTCTCTGCGCATGCCTGTGCTTGGCGCGGACCGGGAGTGGCTGGCGATTCACCGTTTGCAAGCACTGAATGTGGAAACAATGACGGGGGTTGCTTTTGGACAGAAAGGCCTGAATCCGTTAGAGCGAACCTCATTTATTATCACCGAGGATCTTTCTCCTGCCATCAGTCTTGAAGATTTTTGCGCCAATTGGGGAGTTGAACGGCCCGATTTTGTATTAAAACGGACCATTATTACCCGCGTGGCGGAAATGGTGGGTAAAATGCATCGAGGTGGGGTAAATCATCGGGATTGTTATATTTGCCACTTCCTGCTCCAACAGCCGATGCCAGCAGATGTTGCGGATATCAAACTTTCTGTGATTGATCTACATCGTGCTCAAATACGTCAGCAGGTACCACGCCGCTGGCGGGATAAGGATTTGATCGGGCTCTATTTCTCCTCACTGGAAATTGGTCTAACGTCCAGAGATATCTACCGTTTTTTACGTGTCTATTTTTCGATGCCATTACGTGAAATCTTTCGTCAGGAAGTCAGGTTGTTTGAACAGGCTGTCACAAAAGCGCAAAAAATAAGACAAAGAACAATAAGAAAAGCGCTATAAATTACACATGAAGTTTGAGGCTATTTTATTATGAACATCGATTTCCAGAAGTTGATCATTCAAAAACATATCATCGACAGCTCTACGCATGACAAGAGTAAAAAACTAAGCGTTGCGTATGGTGTTGATCGTAATTTTTTGTTTGGATCAGGCATTTCTATGACCTCAGTATTAGTGAATAATCCTGATATTGATATCCATTTTTATATCGCCACTGACTATATTGATGACGACTATCTGGAAAGCATAAAACGACTGACACAAATGTACAGTACGACCGTGACTGTCCTTGTTTTCGATAATGCGGCATTTCGTGAACTGCCGAGCACGAAAGCCTGGACTTATGCAATGTACTATCGTTACTTTGCATTTGAATATTTAAGCACCGAATTAAGCTCGGTACTGTATCTGGATGCCGATGTCATTTGTAAAGGTTCTCTACGGGAACTTACTGAGATTAATTTCTGTGGGGAATATGCAGCTGTTATTAATGATGTTGATGAAGTGCGAATTAAATCCGGTACCAGACTCGGTATCCCTGAACTGAGTAATGGGTATTTTAATTCGGGTGTTGTATTTGCGAATCTCGAAGTATGGCGTGAGCAGCAGTTGTTAACTAAAGCATTTTCTATATTAGACAAACGCCAAAAAGAATTGCTTTATTTCGACCAGGACGTACTCAATATTTTGTTTGTCGGGAATGTTATTTTCCTGAGAAGAGACTTTAACTGCATTTATGGCGTTGATCAGGAGCTCAAAAATAAAAACGATAAGATTTATCAGGATTTCATTACCGATGATACGGTATTAATTCACTATGTGGGCGTCACTAAACCATGGCATTCATGGGCTAAATACCCGGTGGCTAAGTTTTTTATTGATGCATATCAGAAATCCGCATGGGCGGAAAAGTCTCTGTTAAACGCAAACACAGCCAAGTTGTATAAACGTAAGTCACGACATGAAAGAGTACAGCGAAAATATATCCGTTCTGTGCTAAGTCATGTTATGTATATAAAAAATAAACTACATAATGCACGGTCGCACTAGTCTGTTGTGCAGATAATTTTCAGATAGCATAAAAAAGGTGTAGTACATGAATTTTGATTGTCATCAGTCTATCAAGGATACCATTGAGATCTTTGGTGCTCCAACAGATCATACCCCGCAGCTGAATATTGCATGGGGGGTTGATCAGAATTTTATGTTCGGAGCGGCAGTTTCGATGTCGTCCGTTTTACTACATAATCAAGATATCAGCATTCATTTTCACCTTTTTACTGATTATATTGATTCAGATTATCGACAACGGCTTGAAAAACTAGCAAAAAAATTTGCTACTAATATAACTGTCTATGTAATGAATGCTGAAGGACTAAAGGTCTTGCCATGTGGAAATGCCTGGTCTCATGCGACTTATTTTAGATTTATTGCATTTGAATATCTTAGTGAAAAAATCGATAGTTTGCTCTATATTGATGCCGATGTGGTATGTAAGGGTTCGTTGATTGATTTAACGAATATCAAATTTGAGCATCATGTTGCTGCCGTTATCCAGGATGTTGATGATAGTCGCTCATATGCCGCTACTCGTCTTAATGTTCCAGAGTTTAATGAGCAATATTTTAATGCTGGGGTTATTTTTGCTAATTTAAAGGAATGGAAGGAACAACAATTTTTCTCTAAAGCATTTTCTACTCTGTTAGATAAAACTAAGAAATTTGCGTTTCTTGACCAAGATGTTTTGAATATCATGTTTTTGGGGAAAACTATTTTCTTACCACGAATTTATGATGCAATATATGGTATTAAACAAGAGCTTAAGAGCAAAGATATTTCAAAATATAAAGAGTTTATAACGCCTGAAACCATTTTGATTCATTATATAGGCGTTACCAAGCCATGGAATTCATGGGCTAACTATCCTTCAGCACTGTATTTTGTTGAAGCGTGGAAGTCTTCTCCATGGGCTGATGTTCCTTTGTTACCAGCCAGAACACCAAAGCAATACAAAAAGAAATCACGGCATGAAAGGCTACAAGGAAAGTATTTCGCTTCAGTAATTAGCTATATCGGCTATTTACGTGCAAAGTTACAAAGTAAGTAAAAAAACTCCCGAAAGGGAGTTTTTTATTTAGCGTAGTTTTGTCTTGAGATATTTCAGATACCATTTGATAGAAGCACAGTAATTTCCTCTTTTGGCTTCCTGACGTGAGTAAACCCGATAATCAGTAGGTCTCATTCGTGGAGCATAAGAGCGCATTTCTGTGTTCTGCCATGGTGTGAAATGATGGTAGAAAAGATACAGTTGCTGTGAAAGCCCAGTGTGTTCTTTATACCATGGCTTTCGTCCACCGGTGAAATGGATAATGCGTGGCAGGATATCTTTTCGATAGAAGAAACTCTCTTTTTGTTGGTCGTTAAACCAGTTAAACAAAAAATTCCATCGATTATCAATAAATTTGACGTTGCCATCCATTGCAATATTCAGAGCATCTTGATCAAAGTAAGGTAGAGTTTTCCCTTGTTCAAATAGCACAGTATTTGCTTTGTTTTCGATGTCGAATTTAATCCAATTTGCGATATTAATATACAAAAAACCAGCATTGAAGTAATGACCCGTACTGAGACCCAGGCGTTTGGCATTTTTTGTATCATGGATATCGAGCGAGTCGTGGCTGACTGCGCAAATGACGTTACTGATATCAATACTGTTAATATCATTGAGTTTATCGAAACACAGAGTGTCTGCATCTAAATAGATAAAGTACTCAACTTTATCTTTTAATAAGCGCGGAACGGCAAGGCGCATATAGGTTGAACGGTTCAGGTGTTTGATTGCAAAGTCATTGTTATATTTCTCAATCTCTTCTTTATCAATATTGATAACCTGAATTTTATCGCTGGTTACGCGCAGTTTATTGATTTCGTCGTCTGAGACGTCATAGACAAAAACGAAAAATGACAAGTCTTGTCCAGGGTTGTTCATTATGACGGACATAATGGACACTGCTACATACTCCAGATAATTAGCATCTGTACAGTAAGCAATATTAATAACGTTTTTTTTGTTGTCCATCTATGCTTTCTCATTGCCTTTATTATTGCCACTATCATGAAGTACCCTATCGATAGCGTCAATCACGGCTTGCTCCGGTATCCATGTTAAATATTTTTTTGACCTGTCGAGTTCATCTCTGGGAGGCATGGGATGGTAATCGCCAGCCCAAATCAATACAGCATTATCTGACCATGGTCTCCATTGCTGATAATTGGTTGCCCCAAACAGGCAAACCTGTGGTGTTCCTAATGCTGCCGCCATATGCATAGGCGCAGAATCGACCCCGATGTAAAGAACCGCATGGTCGATCAACGCGGCCAATTGCAGGAAGGTTGTTTTGCCTGCCAGTGTCAGGTCAGGTGATGATTGACACTGTTCAGCAATACGCTGGACTTGCTGTTGTTCACTTAATGCTGGCCCACAGGTTAGGTAAACATGCAGGCCACGCTGATGCAGATAGTCAATCACATGGGCAAATTTATCATCATCCCAACATTTGAATTCTTGTCTGGCAGTAGGTTGAATAACGACATACTTTTGTGAAGGTAATGCCGGAAGTTGGGAAACCAAATAGTGGTAATCATCCCGGCGGTAGTGCAGTGACATCTCTTTTTTCAGATCAGTCTCGCTAAACCCAACACCTTTTAGAATGGAGAGATTTTGTTCAACTATGTGCGTACCGGTCAGCGGTGTAACCCGTGAAAAAAGCTTGTTCCATTGTTTCTTATCACGCTCAAATGCAATTGAGGGGCGACGTAATGAGGCAATAAGAGCGCCAATCGGCCACTGCTCGGTTAAATTAACGATCAGGTCGTAGTGGTTTTTTTTCAGCTGTTGGCGCACTGAAAGATAATTTTTTACTGTATCTAAAAGGCCTTTCTTTTTCTCAATGAGATAAAACTCATTAATACTTTCATTTGCTGCCAAAATTGATTTTGTATCTTTATAAAGAAGCAGATCGATTTTAGCATGAGGATAACGAGCCTGAATGCTGGCAATGACAGGTGTTGTTAATAGAACATCACCATAAAATTTGAGCTTGCAAATAAGAACACGGTCGACTTTATCAAACATGTTAAAATCCCTTTCGAAAAAATAAATTTTTGCATGCAGATAGTATCTTGTATCTTATTTCAGAAATTGAACGGTCGATATGCGGATATTTCATCTTAAGGATTATTTTGTTTTTAACGATTTTGGTATCGCAGCATGCAAGTGCATTCTGAATGTCATTTAACATACTTTCGTTATAACGATAGTAGCCTTTCTTTTTACGTAAAAGTTTGCGGCCTTCCAGAAAACAATTGATGATCATTAATGTGGCGACAGTACGTTTTTCGTTATTTTTATTCACATAGTTATACATTTTTCGCATAGCAAAGAAGATGCTGTCCGCATCGCTATCAATAATGTTTTCGGTAATACTTTTTTCATTTACCCGATAGTAATATAATTTATTTTCTATCTTTAATATGCAATGACACTTAAAGTATTGAAAGGGACAAAAAATCATGTCTTCATATCGACGATGTTCTTCGAATCGATCGTTGCCAATAATGTCGCGGTGAAAGATTTTTGTCATAAGATGCCATTGCCCGGCACGGAAAGTTGGCAACAGGGGAGCATAGTTATCATCAGCCAAAATAATTTCGTGTTCGGCTAAAGCATGCTTTGCACCAGGTTTGTTCTGATACAGATTGTTGATATCCCTGGTTAAGTTGAATTCCACGATATCATATTTTTCTTCCCTCAGTTTAGGGAGGAGAATAGTGAAATAATCCTTACAGACAATGTCATCGCTGTCGATAAAACCAATATACTTTCCCGTTGCATGGGCAAGCCCAACGTTACGGGTGATTGCAACACCTTGATTTTTTTGGTTTATATATTTAACGTTGTTGCAGTTATGTTCACGATAAAATGCCTTGATGCGCTCTTCCGTTAAATCTGTTGAACCATCATTAACAATTATTACCTCCACTTCGTCAGTAATGCTCTGATGGATAGACGCCAACGTCGCTGTGATGAGTTCAGCATTGTTATAAGTGGGAATAATTATGCTCAGCAAATAACCTGAAGCGTTAATCATGGCATTGTTCTCTCGTCGGAATTCGAACTCAGCATTACTGCTACGCATAATGCCAGTACGCTGCTCAAGGCTTCACCTTTGGCATATAATAATAAATCACTCAGGCCATAGATAGCGATAGCGCCTGAGATGACAAACAACAGAGGACTACGTTGCCAGTAAGCTCTTAAAAACATAGCGGTATAGAGCAAGAGTAGCACAACAACTCCGGGGATGCCCTTTAGCGAAAAGGTATCAACGATTTCGTTATGCAGATGAACGTTAAGGAACTCAAGTACCCCTTGTAGCGAGGTATCTTGCACAGCAAGTTGCTGAATGTCTGCACCACGTTGTTCAAGTGACTGTCCTCCGAGATGTACTTTCCCTGCCTCAATACCTGCTCGTTGCATTGCAAGTCGCGCGCCAATAGAGGTGTTACTATTATTCTGGTTGTAAGAGTGTACATCCAGCATAAAATTCTGGTAGCGATTTTCAACTACTGACTTTAAAGGGATGGCCGCCAGACCTACCAGCATCACGAAGCCCAATAATGCTTTGATCAACATGGCTCGGTTATGACGATAGTGCATGAGAAACAGGCCGATACTCAGGATCGGGTATACCAAAATAGCCGCCCGAGTTTGCGTGGTAATGATCACCGCCAGCGATATCAAAAAATGTAACAGATACAATGAAACGGTATGTTTTATACGCAAGTTGATGATGGCCTGAGATGCTAATAAGCCAATCAATGTTAGCGCATAAGCTGTGCCGGTTTGGTGTTCAAACCCAAGTGCTACACGATAGTTTAAAAGTTCGGCTGCTGCGGCAAGTTCATATCCCGCGAAAAGATACAAACCGATTGCCGTAAGAATCACCCAGATACTGGTGATGCGGGGTTTATTGGCACACGGCGCTCGTGATGTTAGCGCGGTCATCACCAGCGCGGCAAACAGCATCACTTTGCCACCGTTCTGATATGAGCGGTAGGCTCCGGTAAAGGCCGAGCCTGGTTGTTTAAATATTTCTACCCAAATAATCTGGAGCAAACCGAAGAGCAGCAACATAAAAGGCAAAACCAGATTCTTTTTCTCACTGCATACATACTTTAAGTTTTTACCTATAAGAGGCAGAGACAGAGCCGTGGAGAAAATAAATATCTTCAGCGCTTCATCTGGATTGACCAGCACCATCCCGAGAGTAGCAAGTATCCCGGCATAAAATAAGCAGTATACAAAATCGAATGGATTATTTTTTATACTATATATAAAGCGAGAAAACATGTGTTGGTGAAGCATGGTTCATCTCTTAAAGTTAAAGCAAATTATTATCAACCAGCGATGCGTTGACTAAACTAGCATTCAGATCCTGCAATTTTCCGGAATGACTCTGTTGTGTATATTGGTTTTTCCCATATCCCCCAATCAGTCCCGGATCAGTTGGGCCATACAGCGTAATATTTGGGCGATCCAATGCGGCGGTTAAATGGCTTAGGCCTGTATCAACCGATACTACAAATTTGGCCCCTGCGAGAACACGGGCGACCTCTTCCAGACTCATTCGTGGCAGGACATCAACGTAAGGGAACCCTTCCGCCAGTCGCCTGGCACGCGCTTCTTCATGCGCGGCTCCCCAGGGCAGTTTAATGCGTATGCCTGCATTGTTTAACAGGCCAATCAGCTCCCGCCAGTTGGCTTCCGGCCAGTGCTTATCATCACGGGTGGTGGCATGCAGAAACACCGCATATTGCCCTGCATCAGCATTTACTTCTGTCAAAAAATGCTGAGCGATAGCGTAATCACCCTGCGATTGCGGTTTGTTATATCCCAGACTTTTCGCAAACAATTCACGCGTACGTTCTACGGCATGCTGTTGTTTGGCAATATGATGCTTGCGATTATAAAACAGGCTCGCCAGCGGTTCACGGGCCGTGCTCCAGTCCATACCATGCTTGATCCCGTGAGCCAGACGAGTAACCAGCGCTGCGCTTTTTACCAACCCCTGCGCATCAATTATCGCGTCATATTGCAGTAAACGGACCGCATCGCGGAACGTTTTACGCTCAGCTTTAATCGGCGCTGAAAACCACGCTTTACGCCAGCGGCGGATCGCTACCGGAATCACGCGGTCAACGGCCGAATGCCAGGAGGGTATCTGAGCGAACCCTTCTTCCACCACCCAGTCAAAGTGAATATCCGGTATGGCCTGCTGCGCATCGGTTAATGCGGGCAACGTATGCAGCACATCGCCCATAGACGATGTTTTAACGATCAGAACCCGCATCCGTCAGGCTTCCTCTTGTAACAACAGGTCATTAAGTTCTTCCAGTACGCGCTGAGGAGTAATGTCGATCAGGCTCTGATGATAGCCTTCTGCTGCATCGCCTTTACGCACTTTGTGGTAGCCCGTAATCAGGCGGACGACTCGCGCTTTGTGCGACAACGGCGGGGTAAAGTCCGGACTACTTGGGCCATATAATGCTACCAGAGGTCGATTCAACGCGGCGGCAACGTGCATTAATCCAGAATCATTGGTGACAACCGCTTTGCAGGCAGCGAGAAGAATGACTGCCTGCTCCAGCTGTGTCTCACCCGCCAGATTGCGGCACCAGGACTGCTGTTCAAGGCTCAGCGTAGCGAGGATCTCATTCCCGGCTTCGTGGTCTTTTGCAGAGCCAAACAACACAATCTGATGGCCTTCATCGATTAATTGTTTCGCCAGTTCCGCATAGTGGTAATGCGGCCAGCGTTTCGCCGGACCAAATTCCGCACCAGGGCAAAAACCGATGATGGGGCGTTCGGCAGAAAGAGAGAACTGACTACAGGTCAGGGATTTTTCACCTTCGCTGACCTGCAACTGCGGCCATAGCAGAGGCTGCGGCAAATCTTTGGCCGTCAGCATCACGCCTTTATCATAGGCCAGAGCCACATAGCGCTCGACCATCAACGGCCATGCTTCTTTATCCAGCACGCGCGCATCGTTTAGCAGGCCGTAGCGCATCTCGCCACGCCAGCCGGTACGATGGGGGATACCAGCAAAAAACGGCACCAGAGCGGATTTAAAAGAATTCGGCAGCACCCAGGCGCGATCATAGCGTTTTTCACGCAGGCTATGACCGAGCTTACGGCGCTCGCCGATCTCCAGCGCGCCGTGTCCCAGCGGCATGGCGATGGCTTCGTTGACTTCAGGCATACGCGACAGCAGCGGACGGCACCACGCCGGTGCCATCACGTCGATTATCGCCTGGGGATAGCGCGCCTTGAGCGTGCGATAGAGACTTTGCGACATCATCATGTCGCCCACCCATGACGGGCCGATCACCAGTATTTTCATGCTAACTTCTTACGCGTCGCGGTTCAGCCAGGCCATATATTCCGTTACGCCTTCGGCAACGGTCTTAAACGGCTTGTCATAGCCCGCTGCGCGCAGGTTAGTCAGATCTGCCTGAGTAAATGCCTGGTAGCGGCCTTTCAGTTTTTCCGGGAATGGAATGTACTCAATGCTGCCTTTTTTATGGTACGCCAGCGTTGCATCGGCAACGGCCTGGAAAGATTCCGCGCGACCGGTGCCGAGGTTAAAGATGCCGGATACCCCGTTTTCGAGGAACCACAGATTTACCGCCGCCACATCGCCAACATAAACGAAATCACGTTTGAAGTTTTCACTGCCTTCGAACAGTTTTGGTGTTTCGCCATTGTTAAGCTGGGTATTGAGGTGGAAAGCGACGCTTGCCATGCTGCCTTTGTGGCCTTCGCGCGGTCCGTAGACGTTGAAATAGCGGAAGCCAACAATCTGAGAGTTGGCTTCTGGCAGGATCTGACGCACGTATTCGTCGAACAGGAATTTTGAGTAGCCATAGACGTTCAGCGGTTTCTCATATTCACGGGATTCGATGAAATCAGACGTACGACCGCCGTAAGTCGCGGCGGAAGAGGCGTACAGGAACGGAATTTCGCGCTCCAGGCAGTAGTGCAGCAGCTCTTTGGAGTATTGATAATTGTTATCCATCATATACTTGCCATCCCACTCGGTGGTGGAAGAGCATGCGCCTTCGTGGAAAATCGCTTCGATATCGCCGAAATCTTCGCCAGCCATAATCTGGATCAGGAAGTCTTCCTTATCCATGTAGTCAGCAATATTCAGGTCCACCAGGTTAACAAATTTAGTGCCGTCTTTCAGGTTGTCCACCACCAGAATATCGGTGATGCCTTTATCATTCAGGGACTTAACGATGTTGCTGCCGATAAAGCCCGCGCCGCCGGTAACGATGATCATAAATGTAACCTTCGAATTATGGAGTCAGAGACAATCTCAGACACGAATACTTCTATCATATCACTACATGGTCCAGGCTTCAGCCATTCACCGATAAGCTGTGCGGGTACGCGTGATTTATGCTTCATTTTGAAGAAGTGATGATGCGTCATCTCGTATCAATGTATAGCTTTGGGTAATATGTGCTGAAATTTGCCCAGTCTGGAGAATTGAAATGCGTGGGGATTTTTACAAACAGTTAACCAACGATCTCGAAACCGCACGTGCGGAAGGATTGTTTAAAGAAGAGCGCATTATTACATCTGCCCAGCAGGCGGATATCACCGTGGCAGATGGAAGCCACGTTATTAACTTTTGTGCGAACAACTATCTGGGACTGGCTAACCACCCGGAACTGATTGCCGCGGCAAAAGCGGGTATGGATTCTCACGGGTTTGGTATGGCTTCGGTACGCTTTATTTGCGGTACCCAGGACAGCCATAAGCAACTGGAGCAAAAACTGGCGGCTTTCCTTGGTATGGAAGATGCCATCCTTTACTCTTCCTGCTTTGACGCCAACGGCGGTCTGTTTGAAACGCTGTTGGGCGCAGAAGACGCGATCATCTCCGATGCCCTGAACCATGCTTCAATCATTGATGGCGTTCGTCTGTGTAAAGCGAAGCGTTTCCGTTACGCCAACAACGACATGGTCGAGCTGGAAGCGCGTCTGAAAGAGGCGCGCGAAGCGGGGGCTCGTCATATCCTGATCGCCACCGATGGCGTGTTCTCTATGGATGGCGTGATTGCGAACCTGAAAGGCGTCTGCGATCTGGCGGACAAGTACGATGCGCTGGTCATGGTTGATGACTCCCATGCGGTCGGCTTTGTCGGCGAAAATGGTCGTGGCTCTCATGAATACTGTGACGTGATGGGCCGTGTGGACATCATTACCGGTACGCTGGGTAAAGCGCTCGGCGGCGCATCCGGTGGTTACACCGCGGCCCGTAAAGAGGTCGTTGAGTGGCTGCGTCAGCGTTCCCGCCCTTATCTGTTCTCCAACTCACTGGCTCCGGCGATTGTGGCAGCTTCCATTAAAGTGCTGGAAATGGTCGAGCAAGGTAGCGAACTACGCGATCGCCTGTGGGCGAACGCGCGCCAGTTCCGCGAGCAAATGTCTGCCGCAGGCTTTACCTTAGCCGGTGCGGACCACGCGATTATCCCGGTTATGCTGGGTGATGCGGTGGTGGCGCAGGAGTTTGCCCGTGAGCTGCAAAAAGAGGGGATTTACGTTACTGGATTCTTCTATCCAGTGGTTCCAAAAGGCCAGGCGCGTATCCGTACTCAGATGTCTGCAGCGCATACCCCTGAGCAGATTACGCGTGCTGTTGAGGCGTTCACACGCATTGGTAAACAACTGGGCGTTATTGCCTGAGGATGTGAAATGAAAGCGTTATCCAAACTGAAAGCGGAAGAGGGCATTTGGATGACCGACGTTCCTGAACCGGAAGTCGGCCATAACGATTTGCTGATTAAAATCCGTAAAACAGCCATCTGCGGGACTGACGTTCACATTTATAACTGGGATGACTGGTCGCAAAAAACCATCCCGGTTCCGATGGTCGTGGGGCATGAATATGTCGGCGAAGTTGTTGGCATTGGTCAGGAAGTTAAAGGCTTTAAAATCGGCGATCGCGTTTCTGGCGAAGGTCATATCACCTGTGGGCATTGCCGTAACTGCCGCGGTGGGCGTACACACTTGTGTCGCAATACGACCGGTGTCGGTGTAAACCGTCCTGGTTGTTTTGCACAATACCTGGTGATCCCGGCATTTAACGCGTTTAAAATCCCGGACAATATCTCCGATGATCTGGCGTCCATCTTCGATCCGTTCGGTAATGCGGTGCACACGGCGCTGTCGTTCGATCTGGTGGGAGAAGATGTGCTGGTATCCGGCGCGGGTCCAATCGGTATTATGGCGGCGGCGGTTGCGAAGCACGTTGGCGCACGCCACGTGGTGATCACCGACGTGAATGAGTATCGCCTTGAGCTGGCACGCAAAATGGGTATCACCCGCGCGGTCAACGTATCGAAAGAGAATCTGACCGACGTGATGGCTGAGCTGGGCATGACCGAAGGGTTTGATGTAGGCCTGGAGATGTCCGGTGCGCCGCCAGCGTTTCGCGCTATGCTGGATACCATGAACCACGGTGGCCGTATTGCTATGCTGGGTATTCCGCCATCTGATATGTCCATCGACTGGACTAAAGTTATCTTTAAGGGGCTGTTTATTAAAGGTATCTACGGTCGTGAGATGTTTGAAACCTGGTACAAAATGGCCGCTCTCATTCAGTCTGGTCTGGATTTGTCGCCAATTATCACCCATCGATTCTCCATCGATGAATTCCAGCAAGGCTTTGACGCGATGCGTTCAGGGCAGTCAGGGAAAGTGATCCTGAGCTGGGATTAACCGTATCCACGTAGTGGATTCTGCACGCCGTCCCCGGATGTTGACTATCGTTAACTCTCCGGGGATTTTTTTTGTTTGCTGCGCTCATTCGTCAGGCGCATTTTCCGCTAAAGGTTTGAGAAATTTTCTCTGAAGAATTACCGCTAAATATGTTAGAAATTGCCGTTAATTATACTGTTTGGCAGGATTTGATATGACCTATACCCCCGGCCTATTGAGCGTCATTATGCCGCTTTACAATACGGGTGAACCATTCATTGCGTGTATGGATTCGCTGATTGCGCAAACGTGGAAAAATCTGGAGATCATCATTGTTAATGATGGCTCTACGGATAACTCTGCGCAGCTCGCACAGGCGTATGCGGATCGTTATCCGCACGTTCATCTACTGCACCAGCAGAACGGGGGAGTCTCAGCGGCGCGTAATACCGGCATGGAAGTCGCCAGGGGCGAGTACATCGCTTATGTTGACGGTGATGATATTGCTTATCCGGAAATGTATGAAACGTTGATGAAGATGGCGCTGCAGGACAATCTGGATGTGGCGCAGTGCAATGCCGATTGGTGTATTGCCGAGACGGGGCATACATGGGCATCCATTCCTACCGATCGTATACGTTCTACTGACGTGATGACCGGACCGGATTGGTTAAGAAAAGCGTTAGCCAGTCGCCGCTGGCGGCACGTTGTTTGGATGGGCGTATACCGTCATCAGACGATCCGCGATGCAGGGCTGACCTTCCTGTCTGGCCTGCACCACCAGGATATCATCTGGACCACGGAGTTTATGTTTAATGCGAAACGCGCACGCTATACGGAAGTCCCATTGTACAAATACTTCCTGCACGGCGCGTCCGTGAGTCGTCTGCCGCGTACCGGGCTGAAGAACCTCGCCTATCAGCGTCACTACATCAAGATTACCCGCCTGCTCGACAAAATGAATCATGAGTACGCCGGGCGCATTCCCATTTACCCGGAATTCAAACAGCAGGTGATTTACGAAGCGCTACGCGTTTGTCATTGCATACGTAAAGAGCCGAACGAAAAAATCCGCCAGCGTATGATTGCTGAAGTATTTGTGTCGGGTATGTTCAAACGGATGGTGAGTAATATCTGCAGCGTTAAGCTGGGTTATCAGGTGCTGCTGTGGGCCATCCGTTTTAGCCAGTGGCGCGATAAATCACTGACGCCGCGCCGCCTGGCCCATTTAACGTTGGATCTTAACGACTGATTATTGCCAGCCCTGCCACTGCAGGCGCATATATTGCACCAGCGTGCTTTGGGCGATGCTTTCACCGAGTACGGTGAAGTATCGACTGGCGTAAATGGGTTCTAACGGCTGTTTCGGTTTGCACAATTTCACACCGCGGAAAGGATTACGCGGTGCGCCGTTATTCGGTTGCGTGAGGTTAGGTCTGGAGGTATCGACCTGCGGTTCATTGAGCAGGCTGCTCGGACGAACCAGCGTAATATCGGCTGGCAGATTATAAAGCATCTGCTGTAATACTCGCACCGTGGAAGGATGAGGGTGTCCAATGGCGATCGCTGAGCCGTTGCGGCGCGCAAGATCGACGGCGCGAGTAAACTGACGACGAATGTCAGCTTCATTTTGCGTGTCATCCAGGAAGACTTTGCGTTTGATGACCTTCACACCGGTTCCTGACGCTGCGCGCATGGCCTGGCTGTTGCCGATGGTCATGCTGTCCAGAAAGTAGAGATCGTAACGTTCCAGCGCCTGCATCACCTTCTGCATGCCAAACAGGCTGGAAGTCATCGCACTGCCCATATGGTTGTTCAGCCCCACGGCATTCGGCACTTTGCTTACCGCGTCGCGAATAATGCGTTCAATCTCTTCGCTGCTCATTTCCGGGCGCAAAGTATCTTTCTCTAACGGTTGTTTGCTCAGCGGCGCCATCGGCAGATGGATTAACACCTCATGTCCACTGTTATGCGCTTTAATCGCCATTTCACGCGCATGTGGAGCATTGGGTAAAACGGCAACGGAGATGGTGGAAGGCATCGCCAGTACCTGATTTTCAGTTTGTGGACGATAGCCGAAATCATCAATAACGATGGCGAGTTTGCCAGCAAAAACAGGTGTTACGAAGGCCAGCACGCTGGCAAGAGAGAGTAATAGACGACGAAATTGAGGCAAAACTTATCTTCCCAACCACGGCTGTGGATTGACCGCCTGACCCTGGCGACGAATTTCGAAATAGAGTGCCGGCCTGCCCTGACCGCCGCTGCTACCCACAAGCGCAATAGGCTGCCCGGCGCGAACCTGCGTACCGACGCTGACCAACGCGCTCTGGTTATAACCGTACAGGCTCATATCGCCTTTACCGTGCTCAACCACGACGACCAGACCATAGCCCTGCAACCAGTCCGCCAGAATGACGCGACCATCGGCAATGGCTTTAACTTCGGTGCCTTCGGATGCGCCAATAACCATACCCTTCCAACGTAGCTCACCTTGCAGTTGTTCGCCATAACGATGCAGCGTTGGGCCGCGAACAGGCCAGAATGCCTGGCCGCGCGGCGATCCCAGGCCGCCGGTACGGGACATCAGTGATTTTTCACTTTCGGTCGGCTTGTAGGTCGAGCCTTTTCGTGACGCATCCTTCTGCTTATCACGTACGGCCTGCGCCTCGCGCGCTTCACGTTCCGCGCGCGCTTTGGCCGCGGCTTCAGCGCGAGCAATGCTGTTGCGTAGACGGGATTCGTTAGCGCGCATTTCGCCCAGTTGCTGCTGGCCCTGTTGAATCGATGACTCCAGACCCGACAGTGTTTTCTGACGTTCGTTACGCGCCTGCTCCAGCTTAGCCTGCTGAGCGCGTTGTTCGTACAGCAGGGTCTGCTGTTCGCTCTGCTTATCTTCCAGCTCGGCTTTTTGTGAGTCGACCTCTTCGCGGGTTTGTTTCAGCTGCGCGATAGTTTCTTGCCGCGCCTGGTTCAGGTAGCCGAAATAGGCCTGCAGACGCTGTCCGCGCTGGCTTTCTTCGCCGCTAAGGATGAGCTGAAGACCGGTGTGTTCACCCTGGCGAAACGCGGCGTCTAACTGGGCTGCCAGGCTGCGCTCTTGCGCTGCCCGCTGTTTTTCCAGCTTCGCGAGCGCGGCGTTCATCTCAGCGATTTGTGCGTTCAGCTGTGCCAGTGAGTTTTGCGTTTCGCGCAGTTGCCTTGCGGCGACGGCGATGGCCTGCTCCTGAGCTTTAAGCTGAGCGAGGAGAGTGGAACGTTGTTGTTGCTGTTGGCGTACCGCGCGTTCTTTTGCCGCGATATCGGCCTGAATAGATTTGAGCTGATCGCGTTCGTCCGCGTGGGCGGAAAAGGCGCACAGCAATACGCCAGCGCTAAGCGCGCTGGCGTAGAACAAGGGCCTGACTGAAAACTTTGGCAGTTTCACGACCCGAGTGATGGTATTAATCGCCTTTCCCCTCATGGGGAGGGATTATTCCACGATGAACAGCGGCTTACCAGTCATCTCTTGCGGGATTTCCATACCCATCAGCGTCAGCATCGTTGGGGCGATATCTGAAAGTTTACCGCCTTCGACCGCTTTAACGTTTTTACCACCGACATAAATCAGCGGAACCGGCAGGTTGGTATGCGCGGTATGCGCCTGACCAGTAGACGGATCGCGCATTTGCTCTGCGTTACCGTGGTCTGCGGTGATCAGCAGCTGTCCGCCAACGGATTCAACGGCTTTCGCTACCTGCTCAACGCAATGGTCCAGCGCTTCAACCGCTTTAACCGCTGCTTCCATCACGCCGGTGTGGCCAACCATGTCGCCGTTCGGGTAGTTACAAATGATGGTGTCGTATTTACCGCTCTCAATCGCTGCAACCAGCTTCTCGGTCAGTTCAGCAGAGCTCATTTCCGGCTGCAGATCGTAGGTCGCCACTTTCGGCGAGTTGATCAGGATACGGTCTTCGCCTGTGAACGGCTCTTCTACGCCGCCGTTGAAGAAGAAGGTTACGTGCGCATATTTTTCGGTTTCGGAAATACGCAGCTGCGTTTTTTCGTTCTTCGCCATCCACTCGCCGAAGGTGTTGGCCAGAGATGCTGGTGGGTAAGCCACCGCAGTTTTGATGTCGGCCGCGTATTCCGTCAGCATCACAAAGTTGAGGTTAACGACTTTCTTACGGGCGAAGCCATCGAAGTCAGCGTTAACGAATGCGCGAGTGATTTCACGCGCACGGTCAGCACGGAAGTTCATGAAAATCAGCGTATCGCCGTCTTCCATAGCAGCTTCTGCCTGACCTTCGGCACGGATCACGGTCGCTTTGACGAATTCGTCGTTCTCGTCGCGGGCATAAGCAGCCTGCAGGCCTTCAACCGCCGTAGCGAACTGGAACTCGCCCTTCGCCAGCGTCATCAGATCGTAAGCCTGTTCTACGCGATCCCAACGGTTGTCGCGGTCCATAGCGTAGTAACGACCGATGATGGAGGCTACGCGACCTTTGCCCAGCGCGGCAAATTTCTCTTCGAATTTCTGCAGTGAATGTTCAGCGCTGCGCGGCGGGGTATCACGACCATCAAGGAAAGCGTGCAGATAGATTTTTTCCGCACCGCGTTCAGCGGCCAGTTCTACCATCGCCATGATGTGATCTTCGTGGCTGTGAACGCCGCCAGCAGAGAGCAGACCCATGATGTGTACCGCTTTTCCGGCATTTTTTGCCTGGTCGACCGCGTGGGTCAGCACCGGGTTAGCGAAGAACGTACGCTCTTTGATTTCGACATCCAGACGGGTAAGGTCCTGATACACGATACGGCCCGCGCCCAGGTTGACGTGACCCACTTCGGAGTTGCCCATCTGGCGATCGGGCAGGCCGACTTCCAGACCAGACGCATCAATCAGGGTATGCGGACGTTTTGCCCACAGCGCATCCATTACCGGGGTTTTAGCAGTAAAAATGGCGTTATCCTGGCTGTCTTCGCGATAGCCGTAGCCATCCAGAATCACCAGTACCATAGGTTTTTTAGAAACCGACATTGCGACAACCTCACACTCATAGATAAAAAATAATTGCGTAATTTTACTACAGCTGAATCGATAAAGTAGCCCCCGAAGATCAAATAATGGGGGATCGCGTGCCAGGGGGAACACCGATTTACATTTTTTTTTCCGTAGCGCCCCGCAAAAATGCAATCCAATGCACGCTCTGGCTGTATTTGCGCCAACGCGCAGGTATACTCCTTTCCTGGTTTTTTTAATCACTAGTCGGGAGTTGTTACCCCCCATGCAAGAAATTATGCAATTTGTTAGTCGCCACCCTGTCTTGAGTATCGCCTGGATTGCGTTACTGGCGGCTGTATTATTTACCACGTTTAAGAGCCTGACCTCAAAAGTGAAGGTGATTACTCGCGGCGAAGCTACACGTCTCATCAATAAAGAAGACGCCGTTGTTGTGGATTTACGCCAGCGCGACGACTTCCGCAAAGGCCATATCGCAGGCTCCACTAACCTGCTGCCGAGCGAAATCAAAGCCAACAATTTTGGCGAGCTTGAAAAACACAAAAACAAACCTGTGATTGTGGTTGATGGTTCAGGCATGCAGTGCCAGGATTCAGCAACTGCGCTGATTAAAGCCGGTTTTGAGCAGGTATCCGTACTGAAAGACGGCGTAGCGGGCTGGAGTGGTGAGAATCTGCCACTGGTTCGCGGCAAGTAATTTACCCGTCTTCTTTCATGCCGCAGGGTAAAAAGAACACTGGAGATAAGTCATGGCCAATATTGAGATCTACACCAAAGCAACCTGCCCGTTTTGCCATCGTGCAAAAGCGCTGTTGAACAGCAAGGGTGTGAGTTTCCAGGAACTTCCGATTGACGGCGATGCCGTAAAGCGTGAAGAGATGATCAAACGCAGTGGCCGTACGACGGTTCCGCAGATTTTTATTGATGCACAGCACATTGGCGGTTGTGACGACTTGTATGCGTTGGATGCGCGTGGTGGACTGGATCCCCTGCTGCGATAAGGCGTACTGAAAGTATTTAAAGGACAACACTAAGGGTTTTCTAAACATGTCAGAACAAAATAACACTGAAATGGCTTTCCAGATCCAACGTATCTATACCAAGGATGTATCTTTCGAAGCGCCAAATGCACCACATGTTTTCCAGAAAGATTGGCAGCCAGAGGTTAAACTTGATCTTGATACCGCATCTACCCAACTGGCAGATGACGTGTATGAAGTCGTGCTGCGTGTCACCGTAACGGCTGCTCTTGGCGAAGAAACGGCGTTCCTGTGTGAAGTTCAGCAGGGCGGTATTTTCTCCATCAGCGGTATCGAAGGGACTCAGATGGCGCATTGCCTCGGCGCATACTGCCCGAACATTCTGTTCCCGTATGCCCGCGAATGCATCACTAGCCTGGTTTCACGCGGTACGTTCCCGCAACTGAACCTTGCGCCGGTCAACTTTGATGCGCTGTTCATGAACTATTTACAGCAGCAGGCTGGCGAAGGTACTGAAGAACATCAGGATGCCTGATGAACCAAAGTAATGCTTCAATGACTGTGATTGGTGCCGGCTCGTACGGCACCGCTCTTGCCATTACCCTGGCAAGAAATGGCCATCAGGTTGTCCTGTGGGGCCATGATCCAAAACATATCGCGACCCTTGAGCACGATCGCTGCAACGTCGCGTTCCTCCCTGATGTGCCTTTTCCCGACACGCTGCACCTGGAAAGTGACTTAGCCACTGCGCTGGCCGCCAGCCGTAATATTCTGGTGGTGGTGCCGAGCCACGTCTTTGGCGAAGTGCTGCGTAACATCAAACCGCTGATGCGTCCTGATGCGCGTCTGGTCTGGGCGACAAAAGGTCTGGAAGCGGAAACAGGGCGTCTGTTGCAGGATGTGGCGCGTGAAGCGCTGGGGGATTCTATTCCGCTGGCGGTCATCTCCGGCCCGACGTTCGCCAAAGAGCTGGCGGCGGGTATGCCGACGGCGATTTCTCTGGCCTCGACGGACGACACCTTTGCTGACGATCTCCAGCAGTTGTTGCACTGCGGCAAAAGCTTCCGCGTTTATAGCAACCCGGATTTCATTGGCGTGCAGCTTGGCGGCGCGGTGAAAAACGTCATTGCGATTGGCGCGGGAATGTCCGACGGCATCGGTTTTGGCGCCAATGCGCGAACCGCATTGATCACCCGTGGACTGACCGAAATGTCGCGTCTTGGCGCGGCGCTGGGTGCCGATCCTGCCACCTTTATGGGGATGGCGGGTTTAGGCGATCTGGTGCTGACCTGTACCGACAACCAGTCGCGTAACCGTCGTTTTGGCATGATGCTTGGCCAGGGGATGGACGTGCAGGGCGCGCAGGACAAGATTGGTCAGGTGGTGGAAGGCTACCGCAATACGAAAGAAGTTCGTGAATTGGCACACCGTTTTGGTGTTGAGATGCCAATAACCGAGGAAATTTATCAAGTATTGTATTGCGGAAAAAACGCGCGCGAGGCAGCATTAACGTTATTAGGCCGTGCACGCAAGGATGAGCTGAGCCGCCACTAGCTGTAAGGAACTGTTGAATATAACGACCCGACCCGCGAAGAACGGGTCGGTCGTTTTGCTACCTTCTGGAGTACGCAATGCCGTGTGAAGAACTGGATATCGTCTGGAAAAACATTAAAGCGGAAGCCCGGGCACTGGCGGAATGTGAGCCTATGCTGGCCAGTTTTTACCACGCAACGCTGCTCAAGCATGAAAACCTCGGTAGCGCGCTGAGCTATATGCTGGCGAATAAGCTCGCGTCTCCAATCATGCCTGCCATTGCGATTCGCGAAGTTGTGGAAGAGGCCTACGCGGCCGATCCCGAAATGATTGCTTCGGCGGCTTGTGATATCCAGGCGGTACGCACGCGCGACCCGGCCGTCGACAAATATTCCACCCCACTTCTGTATCTGAAGGGCTTTCATGCGCTTCAGGCCTACCGCATCGGCCACTGGCTATGGCATCAGGGGCGTCAGGCGTTGGCAATCTTCCTGCAAAATCAGGTATCCGTTTCTTTCCAGGTAGATATTCATCCGGCGGCAAAAATTGGCCGTGGGATTATGCTCGATCACGCCACCGGTATTGTGGTGGGTGAAACCGCCGTGATTGAAAATGACGTCTCTATTTTGCAATCCGTTACGCTTGGCGGGACCGGTAAAGCGGGCGGCGATCGTCATCCAAAAATTCGTGAAGGGGTGATGATTGGCGCGGGCGCGAAAATTCTCGGCAACATTGAAGTCGGGCGCGGCGCGAAGATTGGCGCGGGTTCCGTCGTTTTACAACCCGTACCGCCACATACTACCGCCGCAGGCGTCCCGGCACGCATTGTCGGCAAGCCTGACAGCGATAAGCCGTCCATGGATATGGATCAGCATTTCAATGGGATACATCATACGTTCGAATACGGCGATGGCATCTGATTTCGAGCCATGCCCGGTGGCGCTGCGTTTACCGGGCCTACGTGGGATTTGTAGGCCGGATAAGGCGTCAGCCGCCATCCGACACAAATTAACTGCGTAATATCGCGCCGGGATATCCCAGTTGGCGCCAGGCTTCATACACCACCACCGACACCGCATTTGACAGGTTCATGCTACGACTGTCCGGCATCATCGGAATACGAATTTTTTGTTCGGCCGGCAGAGCGTCGAGGATACTGGCTGGCAGACCGCGTGTTTCCGGGCCAAACATAAGATAATCCCCATCCTGATAACTTACTGCGCTGTGCGCTGGCGTACCTTTGGTGGTCAGGGCAAACAGACGCTGCGGGTTTTCTGCGGCGACGAAGGCGGCGTAATCAGGGTGGCGCAGCACGGCGGTAAATTCATGGTAATCCAGGCCTGCGCGACGCAGGCGCTTGTCGTCCCAGGTAAAGCCCATTGGCTCAATAATATGCAGACGAAAGCCGGTATTGGCGCAAAGACGGATAATATTGCCGGTATTTGGCGGGATTTCTGGTTCGAATAAAACGATGTTAAGCATACTGCCCCCTTAATAACGGGGGCAGAATAGCAGAAACAGCGGGTACTATGCGACGGTCAGCGCGCGCGGTTTATAGCGTTGCAGCTTGTAAATCGTCGCCGCAGCAGCCAGCAGCGCGGGAAGGCTAAGGAACATTAAGATACTATCCGCCTGCCATTGCAGGGAAAGCAACTGGGCGCTCATCATCGTTCCGGCCACGCCGCCGAATCGACCCACGCCCTGCATCCACGCGATACCCGTCGCGCGGCAGTGGGTAGGATAGAACGTTGCGGCCAGCGTCTGCAGCCCGGACTGTGCACCGTTCATGGTAATCCCCATCAGGAAAATCAGTGCGCCGAACAGGATGATATGGTTATGCTCAAACCCGAGGGCGAGGGCAAACAGCATCGTCAGAATAAAGCCGAGTGATACCACTTTATGTGCTTCCCAGCGATCCATTAACCAACCGGCCAACAGGATCCCGGCCGTACCGCCGAAGGTAAACAGCGACGTTAACCAGGCCGATTCCGCCAGCGGATAGCCCATGCCCAACATCAGAGTGGGCATCCAGCTCAGCAGTACGTAATAGATAACCAGTCCCATAAAGTAGGTCAGCCACAGCATCAGCGTGCCCGGCAGCCAGGGCATACTGAACAACTGCGCCACGCTGCCTTTTTTGACCGTAACCTTGTCTTCATCCAAATAAAACTGGGTGACCTGTTCCAGACTGCCTGACATAAATCGTTGGGCAATACGTTTCACCTGCGCAACGCTTTTGCCACGGTGCACCAAATACTTAACCGACTCCGGCAGGAACAGCACCAACAGCACGGTGAGCGTCAGTGGGGCGATTGCGCCAGCGAGCAGCACGCTGTGCCAGCCGTAGTTGGGGATCAGCCAGGACGAGATGACGCCACCGCCCGCAGCCCCTAATGGAAAGCCGCAATACATGGTGTTTATTGCCATCGCACGGCAGCGTTTGGGCGCAAATTCTGACACCAGGGTAATGGCATTGGGCATTGCTGCGCCGAGTCCAAGCCCGGTGAGGAAGCGCCAGAACGTTAACATATTCAGCGTCTGTGCATAGGCGGTGCCGAGACTGGCGAGGCCAAAGAACAGGCAGGAAAAGACCAGTACGCGCTTACGGCCCATCCGATCGGAAATCGGTCCGGCTAATAATGCGCCAAATGAGAGACCCAATAATGCGGCGCTTAAAACAGGCCCGAGATCCTGCTTCTGGATGCCCCAGTCAGCAGAGAGCGTGGGTGCAATATAACCCATCGCTGCCGTATCGAAGCCGTCAATGGCTAACACCAGAAAGCCCAGGACAATAATCACCCAATGAAAGCGTGAAAAAGGACTGTCGTCTATCGCCTGCTGGATATTCACTTTACCGGAATAAGCCATGTCACCCTCGCCCGTTATGATGGTTGTTATCTACCCGTCATACTTCAAGCTGCATGTGCGTTGGCTTTCCTCGCTCACCCCAGTCACGTACTTATGTACGCTCCTGAGATTCGCTGCGTTGCCGCCTTCCTGCAGCTCGAATTATTTGGGTATCTGTATAAAATGCCCTTGTATTAGCTTGTATATACATTTGGCAGTTGGATAAAAAGATGTCAAATATATTGGTTGTAAATGTTAACTGGCCGTTATTTTTGCATAAAAAATGGTCGGGCTGAGAACAGGCCGACCATGCAGAAAACGCGATTTTACGGGGGAGAGTGTTACGCAGCGCTACCCTGAGCCAGAGGCGCTAATGCAGCAGGCAGGTTCTTACCCAGCTCCTGTACCAGTGAATCGCGGCTGATTTCGCTAATCGATTTCGCACCGGTTAAGGTCATCGCCACCTTCATCTCTTTCTCGATCAGGTTCAACAGGTTTGCCACACCGGCCTGGCCGTGGGTTGCGAGTGCGTACAGATAAGCACGCCCCAGCAGCACGCTATCCGCGCCCAGCGCAATCATGCGCACAACGTCCAGACCGTTACGGATCCCGCTGTCTGCCAGAATAGTGATATCGCCTTTCACCGCATCGGCAATGGCGGGCAGCGCGCGAGCAGAAGACAGCACACCATCTAACTGGCGGCCACCATGGTTAGAAACAACAATGCCATCCGCGCCAAAACGGACGGCATCGCGGGCATCTTCCGGATCGAGGATCCCTTTGATCACCATCGGGCCATCCCAGAATTCGCGGATCCACTCAAGGTCTTTCCACGAAATTGACGGATCGAAGTTATTCGCCAGCCAGCCAATGTAATCCTCAAGGCCGGTAGGTTTGCCAAGATAGGTTGAGATATTGCCTAAGTCATGTGGGCGACCATTCAGGCCCACGTCCCATGCCCACTGCGGATGGGTAACCGCTTGCCAGTAACGACGCAGCGCGGCGTTGGGACCGCTCATACCGGAATGGGCGTCACGGTAGCGTGCGCCCGGCGTAGGCATATCGACGGTAAAGACCAACGTGGAGCAGCCCGCCGCTTTGGCGCGTTCCAGCGCGTTGCGCATAAAACCACGATCGCGCAGAACATATAACTGGAACCACATCGGACGCTTGATGGTTGGAGCGACTTCTTCAATTGGACATACGGAAACCGTGGAAAGCGTAAACGGAATGCCTTTGGCGTCAGCGGCAGCGGCGGCCTGCACTTCTCCCCGACGCGCATACATTCCGCACAGGCCGACAGGCGCGAGGGCCACGGGCATGGAGAGCGTTTCGTTGAACAGCTTTGTCTCGAGGCTCAGATCGGACATATTCTTCAGCACACGCTGGCGCAGCGCCACTTCCGACAGGTCTTCGACGTTACGGCGCAGAGTGCGCTCGGCATATGCGCCGCCGTCAATGTAGTGGAACAAGAACGGGGGCAAAATACGTTGGGCGGCGGCGCGATAGTCGCTGGCGGCTGAAATAATCATGTGTTGTTCTCCCTGCTATTCTCACCAGGGTCACCGGGCAGGCGGGTGATACGCGCCTGGCGGGCCTGATCTTCTTCAAATTGTTTAATCGTGGTGTGGACAAAGCTGAGGTGCGCCATCATGGCCTTACGTGCGCCATCGGCATCACCGGCGACAATGGCGTCCAGCACGGCCTGATGTTGTTCTGTAAGCTGTGAAAATACGGGCGGCACAAGGTACATACGTTGGCGGCTCTGTTTAACCGAAGACTGCAATACGTCGAAGAAACCGCGCATGGTCTGTAACAGCACCACGTTATGCGAGGCTTCCGCAATGGCGAGATGAAAGCGCACGTCCGCTTGCGAAGCGAGATCCGGATCTTCGCTCTGCGTGGCCTCGAAACAGAGTCTGATCTTCTCTTTGTCGGCGCTGGTGGCCCGCATGGCTGCGTGCCAGGCGGTACTGGCTTCAATGGCGTGGCGGGCTTCCAGAATATCGAAGCTGTAATCAGGATCGTCCGCCATCAAGGATTTCAGCGGCTGAACGATGTTTTGTTCAGACCAGGCTTCATGCTGCCAGCGAACAAACGTCCCGCCGCCGCGACGGCTGATTAACACGCCTTCACTCACCAGCTTTGCTAACGCCTCGCGCAGCGAGTTGCGCGATACGCCGAGCTGTACGGCCAACTGGCGCTCAGCGGGCAACTTCATGCCCGCCTCCAGCTGTTGTTCTTCAATCAGCGCCCGCACACGAGAAGCGACTTCGTCGGACAGGCGTCTGGGCATCACAATCATGGAATCATCCAGGTTAAGACATAGGCCTGCAGGGTGGTAATCACTCCCACCATGCAGGTGAAAATCAGGCTATGTTTCACGGTAAAGCGGAACAGATCAGACTCTTTCCCCACTAATCCCACTGCCGCACAGGCGATAGCGATAGACTGTGGAGAGATCATCTTGCCGGTCACGCCGCCGGTGGTATTTGCCGCCACCATCAGCACATCCGAAACGCCGATTTGCTGAGCCGCGGTGGCCTGCAGGGCGGCAAACAGGGCGTTAGATGAGGTATCGGATCCGGTCAGGAATACCCCCAGCCAGCCGAGGAACGGCGAGAAGAAAGTAAACGCGCTGCCGGTGTGCGCCAGGGCCAACGCCAGGGTTGATGAAAGCCCCGAGTAGTTAGAGATAAATGCGAATGCCAGCACCATCCCGATGGAATAGATCGGTAGCGCCAGATCTTTCAGCGTGTTGCCAAAGGTCTGCAGCGCAGCGGACGGCTTCATCTTCAGCCAGACGATAGACAGCAGGGCGGCAAACAGAATCGCGGTACCGGTCGCGGAGAACCAGTCAAATTTGTACACTGCCGCGTAGGCTGTGGCTTCGTGTACGACTGGCGGCATGCGGGCTACCAGCTTGTCGAGGAACGGAACCGGAACATTCACTACCCAGTGGTACATTGCGCCACCCGGCGCAAACAGCGCTTTAAACGGTGGTATGCTCCACAGCGTGACGGTGGCTGTCAGGAACAGGAATGGGGACCATGCGCGGATGATTTGCCCCGCAGTGTAGCGGGTGCGCGACAGGTCCATATCGACCTGCGAAGCGCCCATGTCGCCGAAGCGGAAGATACGTACCGGCTGCCAGCGTTTCAGGAACAGCGTCAGACATACCAGTGAGACCAGCGAAGAGATAATGTCCGGCAGTTCCGGCCCAATAAAGTTCGAGCTGAGGTATTGGGCGATAGCAAACGAGCCGCCAGCGACCATTACCGCAGGCCAGGTTTCTTTCACGCCGCGCCAGCCATCCATAATCGCCATAATCCAGAACAGCACGATAATCGTCAGGAACGGCAACTGACGACCGACCATCTGGCCAATCTCAAAGCTGTCCAGTCCGGTAACCTGGCCGGCAACCAGAATCGGAATGCCCATTGCGCCAAAGGCGACCGGCGCGGTATTCACGATCAGGCACAACCCCGCCGCATACAGCGGGTTAAAGCCAAGCCCTACCAGCAGCGCGGCGGTAATGGCGACCGGCGCGCCAAAGCCAGCTGCACCTTCAAGGAATGCCCCAAAGGAGAAACCAACGATCAGCATTTGCAGACGCTGGTCTGGGGTAATGGAGAGTATTGATGAACGGATGATGTCGAACTGCCCGGTTTTTACCGAGATTTTATAGACGAATACCGCTGCGATGATTATCCAGGCAATCGGCCACAGACCATAAAAGAAGCCGTACACCACCGAGGCCAGAGCATGATCGACCGGCATTTTGTAGAACAGTAGGGCGACAGCCAGAGCAATCACCACCGTCCATGACGCCGCAACATAGCCTTTCAGCTTGAGCTTAATCAGGGCGAAGAAAAAGAACAGGATTGGGAGCGATGCGATCAGACTGGAAAGCCAGATGTTACCGGCTGGATCGTAGTTCTGTTGCCAGAGATTCATTGCAGGTCTCCTGGGGGCCTCAGACATAATGAAATGAGTCTTTGCTCATCTCTTCGTCACATTATGTGTAAAAGTGGCCCTGCCAATATTGTTGTGTAGGGGTAATGACAATGAATGGTTAATCAGATGTTATTTATTGGCAACGGTATTGTACGCGAATTTTAATGAAATGTGAGGTGATGGTAGGATCTGGTTATAATTGGTAGGGCCAATTGGTGGTGCGGAAAAGACCGGGCAAACGGATGTTGCCCGGCAAGAGATCAGAACTCGGTTTTTGCGAAGCCCGTCATCTCTTTCAGGCCCATTTCACGACCAAGTTCGGTCATCGGGTGGACGACAATCAGACCACGCACGCTTTTCTTCAGCTTGCCCATGTCGGCCTGTTCTTTTTTGGTAATGGCGCGGCGAAAGGGAAGTTTCGTTAGCTTGTGTGCTTCTTTGCTCAGCTTCTGGCCGTGTACTTCACGCAGGCGCGCGATCTCGGCTTCCAGGGTTTCTTTCTCTTTTTCCAGCTCGGCATATTTGTCAGCGGCTTCAACCAGCGACAGGTCAGCCTGCTGGTGGCGGATAGCGTCCAGGCGATCGCTCAGGCGTTTAATTTCGTTTTTTTCGACTTCTTTCATAGGATAGCTTCTGATAAAAAATAGAATGTATATCCTATAGTATGCGCGCAGAGCGGGATTCTTCACAACAAATCGAAGATAAATAATCAAATGCCGCAAGTATTAATCAGCTAATGATAATATTACGCTTTTGATTAATAAGGAATTTTAAGCAATAAGATCGGCGATGGCGCTTTCTGTTGGCGGGTTGATAGCGAAGCACGTTTTCCTCAATATAATTGCCCAACCGATCCTAAACTTAAATGATCAACCGCGCAGGCTAAGCGTGGTTAATACATGGAGGAGGGAAGATTATGGCGAAAATAGGTGAGAATGTTTCGGTCCTTATTGATAAGACTGTTGATTTCATGGCCTCAAGCCAGGCTTTTCGTGAGTATCTGAATAAAACACCGCCGCGCAACGTTGTCCCTTCTGAAATACCGCAGGAGAATGCGCAGCTGTATCTGCAACGTCTGGCGTACTATCGACAGCTTTATCGACCGCAGCAGGAAGAGAAATAAGCCTGCATGGCCTTATTTTTGAAAGGCTTTTTTTAAGCTGATTTTAGAAATCAGCTCGGTCAGGGAAAGTACCATCGTGGAGCGTACCATTTGCTGGTAGCGCTGGATTTGCATGGCGTGCAAACCTGAGTCTGAGGTATCAAACTGTGGCGGCGGCGGGAGTGCCGTCACGCAGTGAAGCTCGCCAAACGGCCCAAGAATCTCGTCGTCGGTAAACGCATACTCATTGCCGTCGTGATTCAGCTCTTCCCGCAGCGCCATCAGAAGCTCCGCATCTTCATACTCCGGGCGGCTGAGTACGCCCAGACCGTAGATTAGCTTCAAACGAACCGAAAGATCGCCTAATGGACCGTCGCCGTCGAGCAACGGTTCTACGGCATATTTCACCGCATAGTCATCTTTGCGAAATACCTGAAGCACAAGGATATTCACCGCCTCGGTGAGCAGTTCTACGGCGGTGATGAGGAAGCTGCGTACGGTTTTGCCAGCATTCAGACGCTCAAGCACACGATTTTCAAAGGCCTGCGTTTGTTCCATTATTGCCTGCATATCTGACAATCTGTCATTCGGGCGCAGGCTGACCTGCGCCACATTCTCTATCATTTGGTCGCGTTATATGCGTTAACCGCCTCCGCCACCACATCACTGTTGGCATCCAGACCGGATACCTGCGCCAGCGCGGCCTGTGGACCTTTTTCGTCAATCAGCGCGGCCAGTTCCTGTGCCTGCGGATCTTCTTCACTGCGGTAATGCATTGCAGCAGCAATACCGGTAACCAGATTAACGTGCGGTAGACCATACTCCAGCGTGCCCAGCAGCGGTTTAATCAGACGGTCGCCTGCACTCAGTTTACGCAGCGGCTGACGTCCAACGCGCTCAACATCATCTTTCAGATACGGGTTTTCAAAACGACCGAGGATCTTCTGGATATAAGCCGCGTGTTTATCGGCATCAAAACCGTAGCGTTTGATCAGTACCGCGCCGCTCTCTTCCATTGCACCTTTTACCACTGCGCGGATTTTCTCGTCGAGAATCGCGTCACGGATGGTCTGATGACCGGTCAATTTTCCGAGGTACGCGGTTATAGCATGCCCGGTGTTCAGCGTGAAGAGTTTACGTTCGACAAATGCCATCAGGTTATCAGTTAATTCCATTCCCGGGATGTTTGGCAGCTCGCCTTTGAACTGCGTTTGGTCGACAATCCACTCGCTGAATGTTTCGACGGTAACTTCCAGCGGATCGTTGGTCGCAGAAGCAGATGGCGGCACGATGCGATCCACGGCGGAATCGACAAAGCCAACATGTTCTTCAACCCAGGCTTTGTCTTCATCTGCCAGCGCGTTCATGACGTGGCCTTTCAGCTGCGTGGTTCCGCGCACCATGTTTTCACAGGCGATGATATTCAGCGGGGTAGAGATGCCCTGCGCTTTGCGTTTTACCAGCCCTTTAGCGATGGCCGGAGCGATACGCTCAAGCACAACCGGACCTACGGCAGTAGTGATTAAATCAACGTGGGCAATCAGATCGACGACATCATCGCCGATGCTGCTGACGGCGTTGACGCCGGAAACGGTATCAACCTGCTCGTTTTCACCCACAACATGAACCTGATAGCTATGACGGGCATTCAGGGCATCGAGCACGACCTGGTTTACATCTGCAAACGTCAGCTGTATCCCCGCGTCCGCCAGCAGTTTGCCGATAAAGCCACGACCGATATTACCTGCGCCAAAATGTAATGCTTTCATAGTATTAACCTTCATTAATGTTTTTACCCAAGAGGGCTGGGGTGAGGGACCGCATAGCTTTCCCCTCAACCTAACCCTCTCCACAAGGGAGAGGATATCGCCTTCATATTTCGAACTGCAGATGCGTTGGCTCTCCTCGCTCACCCCAGTCACGTACTTATGTACGCTCCTGGGGATTCACTGCGTTGCCGCCTTCCTGCAGCTCGAACTATTTTGGAGATACTTAACTGTTAAGCTTTTTTACCTGCCAGCAGTTCCAGAACTTCATCCACGCTGGTGGTATGGGCCAGACGTTCGATCACGGATTCATCATCCAGCGCGTTGGTCAGGCTGGTGATGACCTGGATGTGCTCATTGTTACGTGCGGCGATACCAATGACCAGACGGGCAATATCGTCTTCTTCTTCACCAAAGCGTACGCCTTCCGGGTACTGGCAGAACACCACGCCGGTTTTCAGCACGCGGTCTTTGGCTTCTACCGTACCGTGCGGTACTGCGATGGATTCACCGAGGTAAGTCGGCGTCAGTTTTTCGCGGTCCAGCATGGCATCGACGTATTCCGGCTCAACATAGCCGCCTTTCACCAGTTGTTCACCGGCAAAGCGAATCGCTTCTTCTTTGTTAGAGGCTTTCCGGCCAAGGAAGATATTTTCCGCACCCAGTTTGAACAGATGGGTATCACCCTCATCAAAGCTGTCTTTCAGGTGATCGCGGACTTTCTCTTCGTTCACGTTGTGGCGCTGTGCAGCGACCAGACGTTCGGTCAGGCTGGTATACAGACCGCTGTCGAGGAAGTTAGTCAGCGAGATGTGCTGTGCCTGAGGCACCTGACGCATCGCACGTTCAGTCAGGTCGCGGTGGGTAATGACCAGATCCACATCCGGCGGCAGATTGTTAATCGCGCTGTTGGTGACGGAAATCTGAGACAGACCGGCATCCTGCACTTTCTTACGCAGTACGCCTGCGCCCATGGCGCTGGAACCCATACCGGCATCGCAAGCCACGATGATTTTACGTACATGGCTCAGGTCGTTGGTCACGTCGCCAGCCGCCAGCGGAGATGCGCCTTTGGATTCCGCTTTCATGTCCTGCATACGACGGGTCGCCGCATCAATATCGTCTTCTTCTTTCACTTTGCTGGTTTTCAGCAGGATGGCTGAGACCACAAAGGAGACCGCCATGGCGGCACAGATAGCAGCGATGTTTGCGAAGTAAGCGCCTTTTGGCGTCATCGCCAGCACGGCCAGAATCGAGCCAGGAGAAGCCGGAGAAACCAGACCGCCGTTCAGAATGGTCAGGGTGAATACGCCAGTCATACCGCCAAGGATAACGGCCAGAATCAGACGTGGGTTCATCAGCACGTACGGGAAGTAAATTTCGTGGATACCGCCCAGGAAGTGGATGATAGCCGCGCCGCCCGCAGACTGCTTAGCGCTGCCACGACCAAAGAACATGTACGCCAGCAGGACGCCCATACCCGGACCTGGGTTAGCTTCAATCAGGAAGAAGATGGATTTGCCCATCTCATGAGACTGCTGAATACCCAGCGGTGAGAAAATACCGTGGTTGATGGCGTTGTTGAGGAACAGGATTTTTGCCGGTTCAACGAAGATAGACGCCAGCGGCAGCATGTCATGGACAACCATGAAGTTAACGCCTGCCGCCAGAATTTTGGACAGACCTTCAACCAATGGACCAATGCCGAGGAAAGCCAGGATGGCGAGGATCATACCGATGATGCCTGCGGAGAAGTTATTCACCAGCATCTCAAAACCGGATTTGATCTTACCGTCTACCCAGTTATCGAATTTTTTGATGCAGTAGCCGCCCAGCGGGCCTGCGATCATGGAACCAAGGAACATCGGCATATCCGCGCCGACGATAACGCCCATGGTGGTGATAGCACCAACCACGCCGCCACGCTCGCCGCCCACCAGCTTACCACCGGTATAACCGATCAGCAGCGGCAGCAGATAGGTGATCATCGGACCGACCAGCTTCGCCAGCGTTTCGTTCGGCAACCACCCTGTCGGAATGAATAATGCGGTGATAATACCCCACGCGATAAACGCGCCGATATTTGGCATCACCATATTGCTGAGGAATCGACCAAAGCTTTGCACCTTGATCTTAATATCGGATGACATAAAAACACCCCTTCTTATGTTTGCTATCGCGCAGGCTGAAAGCCCGAGGTTTGTTAATGTAGCGGCAGGAGGTAGCCGGACCCTGTAGATACTGCGAAATCTGGCACTGAATCGTTCAACTGTCCAGTCGACGGCCATTAATGTGATATTGGTCACGTAAATATAGGGTGTGTGGTGTTGGTTAATGTGATTTTCATCACAAAATAACGGTACAAAAAAACATCACAGTGCAAATAATCGCTAAAAATGGCGGTTAAATGTGATCTTATTCACATTTTTGTATTTGCTGTTTGTTGAATTTTTGTGATGTGATTCACAAAGTATTTTTGTCTCGGTTTAACCAAATGTGATCTGCGACGGGTTCTGGAGCTCACATTTTTCTTGCCAGATAAAGCAACTTAAAACCAGAAAAAATATTATTTTTGTGTTATGGCGAAAACCGCAAACTGCGGTTATGTTCAAAGCATCAGCCAGGATGCGTACGGCTGCCGGCATAAAAAAACTCTAATTAGCGTGAATTCGAGGCAGGTATGTTTCTAAATTATTTCGCGTTAGGCGTGCTGATCTTCGTTTTTCTGGTTCTGTTTTACGGAATCATCGCCATCCATGACATTCCCTATAACATCGCTAAAAAGCGCAACCATCCGCATGCCGACGCTATCCATACGGCAGGGTGGGTAAGTCTTTTTACGTTGCATGTTATTTGGCCGTTCCTGTGGATTTGGGCCACGCTCTACCAGCCCGAAAAGGGGTGGGGGATGCAGTCGCACATCACGCCGACCGGAAAGGAACCTGACCCTGAAATCGCCGTGCTGGCCGCGCGCATAGCCCAGTTGGAAAAAAAGCTGGATGGGGATAAAAAAATCGATAACTCCACCTTTCCGGAGATTTAATCATGGATTTGTTAATTGTCCTGACTTATGTGGCATTCGCCTGGGCCATCTTTAAAATATTTCGTATTCCGGTAAACCAGTGGACGCTTGCCACCGCAGCATTAGGTGGGGTGTTTATTGTGGCGGGACTCATCTTATTAATGAACTATAACCATCCGTATACCTTTACGGCGCAAAAAGCGGTTATTTCAATTCCCGTCACTCCACAGGTCACAGGAATTGTTAGTGAGGTAACAGATAAAAATAATCAGCTGATTAAAAAAGGCGAAGTGTTATTTAAACTCGATCCTGTGCGTTATCAGGCGCGAGTTGACCGGCTGCAGGCTGACCTGGTCACCGCGACCCACAATATCGACAATTTGAAAGCGCAACTGTCGGAAGCGGTCGCTAATACCACTCGCGTGTCTGCTGAACGTGACCGCCTGTATAAAGATTATCAGCGCTATTTGAAGGGTAGCCAGGCGAAGGTTAACCCGTTTTCCGAAAGTGATATCGACAATGCTCGCCAGAACTATCTGGCTCAGGATGCGCTGGTAAAAGGCTCAGTAGCGGAACAGACCCAGATTCAGAGCCAGTTAGACAGTATGGTCAACGGTGAGCAATCCCAGGTCGCCTCCCTGCGCGCCCAGCTCGCCGAAGCCAAATATAATCTTGAGCAGACCGTTGTGCGTGCGCCCAGCAACGGTTACGTGACGCAGGTGCTTATTCGCCCGGGGACTTACGCCGCCGCGTTGCCTCTGCGACCCGTGATGGTATTTATTCCTGAACAAAAACGGCAAATCGTGGCGCAATTCCGCCAGAATTCACTGCTGCGTCTTGAACCGGGCGATGAAGCCGAAGTGGTATTCAACGCGCTGCCAGGCCAGGTGTTTAGCGGCAAGCTGACCAGTATCCTTCCCGTTGTGCCGGGAGGTTCTTATCAGGCGCAGGGGGCATTACAATCCTTAACAGTAGTACCGGGTACCGATGGCGTAATGGCAACCATTGAACTGGATCCGAATGCCGAGGTAGATGCGCTGCCGGACGGTATCTATGCCCAGGTGGCGGTCTATTCCGACCATTTCGCCCATGTGTCGGTGATGCGTAAAGTGCTGCTGCGCATGACCAGTTGGATGCATTACCTTTATTTGGATCATTGAGACCGTTATCACCTGCCATTTGCGCTGACCTGAGCCATACTAAGCTGTGCCCCCCAATCGTTGGGCATAGCTTTTTGTTGGCAAAAAGGACCCGGCATGAAACTCATTGGCAGCTATACCAGCCCTTTTGTGCGTAAAATTTCTATTCTGTTACTGGAAAAGGGCATCACCTTCGAATTTGTAAATGAACTCCCCTACAACGCGGATAGCGGCGTGGCGCGCTATAACCCGTTAGGAAAAGTGCCCGCGCTGGTTACTGATGAAGGCGAGTATTGGTTTGATTCTCCAATCATCGCGGAATACATAGAGCTGCTGGATATTGCGCCAGCTATGTTGCCGCGTGAACCGCTGGCGGCGCTGAAGGTACGTCAGTTGGAAGCGCTGGCAGACGGCATTATGGATGCCGGTTTAGTCTCGGTACGCGAACAGGCTCGCCCCGCCGCACAGCAGTCAGAAACAGAGTTGTTACGCCAGCGGGAGAAGATCACCCGCAGTCTGGATGTGCTGGAAGGCTATCTGGCGGACGGTACGCTGAAAACGGATACGGTTAACCTGGCCACCATTGCGATTGCCTGCGCTGTCGGCTATCTCAATTTCCGTCGGGTCGCGCCCGGCTGGTGTGTGGACCGCCCGCGTCTGGTCAAACTGGTGGAAACGCTCTTTCAACGCGAAAGTTTTGCCCGTACGGAACCACCAAAGGCTTGATACACGTTATGTCCGCCTGAGCAAAGTCACGATACAATCCTTCCTATATCGATAGCCCTCTCCGCGGTGGAGAGGGCCACCAACAGCCAGGCCCTTTCATGACAACCGACATGCGTTCACTCTACAGCCAGCTTCCTGCTATCGATCGTCTATTGCGCGATAGCGCTTTCTCCGCCTTACGTGAATCCCACGGTCATACCCGGGTAGTTGACCTGCTGCGTCACATGCTCGACGAAGCCAGAGAAGCCATTCGCGACGCTCACGCGCTCCCGGCATGGTGTGAGGACTGGGCGCAAGAAGCCAGAGCCCGGCTGGAACGTGAATCGCAAAGCGCGTTGCGTCCAGTGATTAATCTGACCGGAACGGTGCTGCATACTAACCTGGGTCGTGCGTCGCAGGCCGAGGAAGCCATCGATGCGGTGGTGCAGGCGATGCGCACGCCGGTGACGCTGGAATACAGCCTGGATGATGCCGGGCGCGGACATCGGGATCGGGCGTTGGCGGATTTACTCTGTCGCCTGACGGGGGCCGAAGACGCTTGTATCGTGAATAACAATGCGGCAGCGGTTCTGCTGATGCTGGCCGCCACGGCTAACGGCAAAGAGGTGGTCGTTTCGCGCGGTGAGCTGGTGGAAATTGGCGGCGCGTTTCGTATTCCTGATGTGATGTGTCAGGCCGGATGTACGCTACGCGAAGTGGGGACCACCAACCGGACCCACGCGAAGGATTACCGTCAGGCGGTGGATGAAAATACCGGCCTGCTGATGAAGGTGCATACCAGTAATTACAGCATTGAAGGCTTTACGAAGTCGGTGGATGAGGCAGAGTTGGCCGCCATTGGCCGGGAGCTGGATGTACCTGTGGTGGCGGATCTCGGCAGCGGTTCGCTGGTCGATCTCAGTCAGTATGGTTTGCCGCAGGAGCCAATGCCGCAGCAACTGATCGCCGCAGGCGTGAGTCTGGTGAGCTTCTCTGGCGATAAACTGCTGGGTGGGCCACAGGCCGGAATTATCGTCGGTAAAAAAGAGATGATCGCCCGCTTGCAGAGCCATCCGCTGAAACGTGCGTTACGGGCAGATAAAATGACGCTGGCGGCGCTGGAAGCAACGCTGCGGCTCTATCTGCATCCGGAAGCGCTGGCGGCGAAATTGCCGACGTTACGCCAGCTCACCCGCTCGCAAGAGGCGATCCACACGCAGGCCCAGCAATTACAGGCGCAGCTTGCCGATCGTTACTGCGACGAGTTTGCTTTGAATGTGATGCCTTGCCTGTCGCAGATTGGTAGCGGTTCGTTACCTGTCGACAGGTTACCCAGCGCGGCATTGACCTTTACCCCACATGACGGGCGCGGTAGTCGCCTCGACGCGCTGGCCGCCCGCTGGCGTGCGTTGCCCGTGCCGATCATTGGGCGAATTTATGATGGCCGCATGTGGCTGGATCTGCGCTGCCTTGAAGACGAGACCCGGTTTATGGAGATGATGCTGAAATGATTATTGCAACCGCCGGACACGTTGACCACGGAAAAACAACGTTATTACAGGCAATTACGGGCGTGAATGCCGACCGTCTGCCGGAGGAAAAAAAGCGTGGCATGACCATCGATCTCGGCTATGCCTACTGGCCGCAGCCGGATGGGCAGGTGCTGGGGTTTATTGATGTTCCCGGACATGAAAAGTTTTTGTCCAACATGTTGGCGGGTGTAGGCGGCATCGACCACGCCCTGCTGGTTGTCGCCTGTGATGATGGCGTGATGGCGCAAACGCGTGAACATTTGCAAATTCTACAACTGACGGGCAATCCGCAAATCACCGTGGCGCTCACGAAAGCCGATCGCGTGGATGAGGACCGCATCAATACGGTGCGTGAAGAGGTACACACCACGCTGGAAAACTATGGTTTTGCCGATGCGGCTCTGTTTGTGACTGCCGCCAGTGAAGGCCGTGGGATCGAAGAACTACGCGACCATTTATTGCAATTAACCTCGCGCGAGCATGCCCGCGATCACAGCTTCCGTCTGGCGATTGACCGTGCTTTTACGGTTAAAGGCGCAGGGCTGGTGGTGACCGGGACGGCGCTCAGCGGTGAAGTGAATGTCGGTGATACGCTGTGGCTGACGGGCGTCAACAAGCCAATGCGCGTACGTAGCTTGCATGCGCAAAATCAGGCTACTGAGCATGCTCATGCCGGGCAGCGTATTGCGCTGAATATTGCCGGTGATGCGCAAAAAGAAGCGCTAAATCGCGGCGACTGGCTGCTTTCAGATGTCCCGCCAGAGGCTTTTACCCGCGTGATTGTCTCTTTAGAGCATGCCGCGCCGCTGATGCAGTGGCAACCGCTGCATATTCACCACGCGGCCAGCCATGTCACCGGGCGCATCTCATTGCTTGAAGGAACGCTGGCGGAACTGGTGTTTGATACACCGCTGTGGCTCGCCGATAACGACCGCTTGGTGCTGCGCGATATTTCTGCCCGCACGACGCTGGCTGGCGCACGCGTCGTCACGCTCAACCCACCGCGCCGCGGAAAGCGTAAACCGGAATATCTGCAGTGGTTGTCGGCGCTCGAAAATGCGCACACCGACGGCGACGCCCTGGCGCTGCATCTGTCGCGCGGGGCGGTGAATATTCCTGACTTCGCCTGGGCGCGTCAGCTCAATGGCAACGGTATGCGTCCGTTGATTGAGCAACATGGTTTTATTCAGGCGGGGTATAGCCTGTTGAATGCTCCCGTTGCCGCGCGTTGGCAGCGAAAAGTCCTCGATACGCTGGCGACCTATCACGAACAGCACCGTGATGAGCCCGGGCCAGGGCGCGAACGCCTGCGTCGTATGGCGTTGCCGATGGAAGATGAAGCGCTGGTATTGCTGCTGATTGAAAAGATGCGCGAGAGCGGCGCTATCCATAGCCATCACGGTTGGCTGCATTTGCCGGATCACAAGGCGGGTTTCAGCGATGAACAGCAGGCTATCTGGCAAAAAGCAGAACCGCTTTTTGGCGATGAGCCGTGGTGGGTGCGCGACCTGGCAAAACAGACCGGGACGGATGAGCAAATGATGCGCGTGGTATTACGACAAGCGGCGCAGCAAGGCATTATTACTGCGATCGTGAAAGATCGTTATTATCGTAACGATCGCATTGTGTCTTTCGCCAATATGATCCGCGAGCTGGACCAGGAGAAAGGATCGACCTGCGCCGCCGATTTTCGCGACAGGCTTAACGTGGGGCGTAAATTGGCTATCCAGATTCTGGAATATTTTGACCGCATTGGTTTTACGCGTCGTCGCGGGAATGATCATTTATTACGCGATGCATTACTGTTTCCTGAAAAACAATGAAACAATTAATTCAGAGATTAAATGAATTAATACAAAATATATATTGATTGCAATCAGCACATTAGATTATGAACCTAATGTGCTTTTTTATTTTGAATGTGATTAAAATAACAACCGCGATCATATTTTGCTGGAAAATACACACGTATGCTTCCTGACTCTTTAGAGTAATTAAGGATCGTACAATGGCTGCTTCAACATTTTTTATTCCTTCTGTGAATATAATCGGCGCTGATTCATTAAAAGACGCGATGAATACCATGGCTGAATATGGTTTTCGCCGCACGCTGATTGTCACGGATGCCATGTTGACCAAATTAGGTATGGCTGGCGAGATTCAAAAAGCATTACAGGAACATGATATTTTCAGCGTAATTTACGATGGTACGCATCCTAACCCGACGACCAGTAACGTAGCTGCTGGCCTGAAAATGTTGAAAGAAAACGACTGTGATAGCGTTATTTCTCTCGGCGGCGGTTCGCCACACGATTGTGCGAAAGGCATTGCGCTGGTGGCCGCTAACGGTGGCTATATCGGCGATTACGAAGGCGTTGACCGCTCTGCAAAACCGCAGTTGCCGATGATTGCCATCAACACCACGGCGGGTACGGCATCTGAAATGACCCGTTTCTGCATCATTACCGATGAAGAACGCCATATCAAAATGGCGATTGTCGACAAGCACGTCACTCCGCTGCTGTCGGTCAATGACTCCTCGCTGATGGTCGGTATGCCGAAGTCTCTGACGGCGGCCACCGGAATGGATGCGCTGACCCACGCTATCGAAGCCTACGTTTCTATTGCTGCAACCCCAATTACCGATGCTTGCGCGCTGAAAGCGGTCACCATGATTGCGGAAAATCTGCCGGTTGCCGTTGAAGATGGCAGCAATGCTCAGGCACGTGAAGCCATGGCTTACGCACAGTTCCTCGCAGGCATGGCATTTAACAACGCCTCTCTGGGTTACGTGCACGCCATGGCGCACCAGTTGGGTGGTTTCTACGATCTGCCACACGGTGTATGTAACGCCGTGCTGCTGCCGCATGTACAGGTTTTCAATAGCAAAGTGGCTGCCGCTCGTCTGCGTGATTGCGCGGCTGCGATGGGCGTTAACGTGGCTGGACTGAGTGAAGAGCAAGGGGCGGAAGCCTGTATCGCGGCGATCCGTGAACTGGCGCAGAAAGTGAATATTCCGGCCGGTCTGCGTGAGCTGAACGTGAAGGAAGAAGATTTTGCCGTTCTGGCGACCAATGCCCTGAAAGACGCCTGTGGTTTCACTAACCCGATTCAGGCGACTCATGACGAAATCATGGCGATTTATCGCGCTGCGATGTAATTCGTGATACCTGTCGTAAAGCAGTAAAAGGCTGGCGAATTATTCGCCAGCCCCGTCTACCCTTGTAGTACCCCTACAGCAAGGAGACGGTCATGACCAATAACCCCCCTTCAACGCGTATTTATCCCGGCGAGTATGGTTACCCTCTGAAGTTAAAGGCCCGATACGATAACTTTATCGGCGGTGACTGGGTCGCGCCGGTGGACGGCGAGTATTACCAAAACCTGACGCCGGTCACCGGGCAATTGCTGTGCGAAGTGGCCTCTTCCGGTAAGAAGGATATCGATCTGGCACTGGATGCCGCGCACAAAATAAAAGATAAATGGGCGCAGACATCCGTGCAGGACAGAGCGGCGATTCTGTTTAAAATCGCCGATCGTATGGAACAAAATCTGGAACTGCTGGCGACGGCAGAAACCTGGGATAACGGTAAACCCATCCGTGAAACCAGCGCGGCAGACGTGCCGCTGGCGATTGACCATTTCCGCTATTTCGCCTCCTGTATTCGTGCGCAGGAAGGGGGAATCAGCGAGGTTGATAGTGAGACCGTGGCTTATCATTTCCATGAGCCTCTTGGCGTGGTCGGGCAAATTATCCCGTGGAACTTCCCGCTGCTAATGGCCAGTTGGAAGATGGCGCCCGCGCTGGCGGCGGGTAACTGCGTGGTGCTTAAACCCGCGCGCCTGACGCCGCTGTCCGTGCTGCTGCTGATGGAGGTCATTGGCGATCTGCTCCCGCCTGGTGTCGTGAACGTGGTAAACGGTGCGGGTGGGGAAATCGGTGAATATCTGGCGACGTCTAAACGTATTGCGAAAGTGGCGTTTACCGGCTCAACGGAAGTCGGCCAGCAGATCATGCAATACGCTACGCAGAACATTATTCCCGTCACCCTGGAGCTGGGTGGGAAATCGCCCAATATCTTCTTCGCGGACGTGATGGATGAAGAAGATGCGTTCTTTGATAAAGCGCTGGAAGGCTTTGCGCTGTTTGCCTTCAACCAGGGCGAAGTGTGTACCTGTCCGAGCCGCGCGCTGGTACAGGAATCCATTTACGAACGCTTTATGGAAAGAGCCATTCGCCGCGTGGAGAGTATCCGTAGCGGCAACCCGTTAGACAGTGTGACGCAAATGGGTGCGCAGGTGTCGCATGGTCAACTGGAAACCATTCTGAATTACATCGATATTGGTAAGAAAGAAGGGGCGGATGTCCTGACCGGTGGACGGCGTAAGCAACTGGATGGTGAGTTAAAAGAGGGTTATTACCTCGAACCGACCATTCTGTTTGGTAAGAACAACATGCGGGTTTTCCAGGAGGAGATCTTTGGCCCGGTGCTGGCTGTTACGACCTTTAAAACCATGGACGAAGCGCTGGAAATTGCCAATGACACCCAATATGGACTTGGCGCTGGCGTCTGGAGCCGTAACGGAAATCTCGCGTACAAGATGGGCCGCGGGATTCAGGCAGGGCGTGTCTGGACCAACTGCTACCATGCTTATCCGGCACATGCGGCGTTCGGCGGCTATAAGCAGTCGGGCATTGGGCGCGAGACACACAAAATGATGCTTGAGCACTATCAGCAAACCAAATGCCTGTTGGTGAGCTACTCGGATAAACCGCTGGGGCTGTTTTAATATCCCGTCACTTACCGCCCGGTCGCATTTAGCGTACCGGGCAGTAAATTATGTCCTGCAGCACGAAAGACGACGGGTATATATAGAAACTCATATATCGTTATATAAATAACCCCATTGCATCCAATCTGGTCATTCCACTACTATTATCAACTCTATTTTTTAAATAAATAGCAGCCAAGTTCTTTAATTTAAATCCCTGAGGCAAATATGTTCCTTGATTATTTTGCATTAGGAGTGCTTATTTTTGTATTCCTGGTCATTTTTTACGGGATTATTATTCTGCATGATATTCCCTATCTTATTGCAAAGAAACGTAACCATCCTCATGCCGACGCAATACATGTTGCGGGCTGGGTTAGCTTGTTTACCTTACATGTTATTTGGCCCTTTTTATGGATCTGGGCAACGCTTTATCGCCCGGAGCGCGGGTGGGGTATGCAGAGCGCGGATTCTTCCCTGATCCAGCTTCAGGCGCGGGTTGCCGACCTGGAAAAGAAACTGGATGAGGTTAAGACCTCTCCGGCGGAGTAATATCGATGGATTTACTGATTGTTCTGACCTATGTGGCATGCGCATGGTCGATATTTAAAATTTTTAAAATTCCTGTAAATAAATGGACGGTACCCACTGCAGCATTGGGTGGTATTTTCATTGTTTGCGGGCTTATATTACTGATGAATTATAACCATCCGTATACCTTTAAGGCGCAAAAAGCGGTAATTTCTATTCCCGTCGTGCCGCAGGTCACGGGTGTTGTAACGGAAGTGACGGATAAGAAGAATACGCTGATCAAAAAAGGCGAAGTTCTGTTTAAACTTAATCCTGGACGTTATCAGGCGCGGGTTGATCGCCTGAAAGCCGATATTGTCACCGCTCAGCATAAAGAGCAGGCGCTGGTTGCGCAGCTAGACGAAATGAAAGCCAACACGCAACAGGCAAAGGCCACGCGTGACAAGCTGGCAAAAGATTACCAGCGCTATGCGCAGGGGAGTCAGGCGAAGGTCAACCCTTTTTCTGAACGCGATATCGATGCGGCGCGCCAAAACTATCTGGCGCAGGAATCATCGGTGAAATCGTCTATTGCGGAGCAACAGCAAATCCAGAGCCAGTTAGACAGCCTGGTACTGGGTGAAAATTCGCAAATTGCCAGCCTGAAGGAACAACTCGCCGAAGCGGAGTTTAACCTTGACCAGACCGTGGTTCGTGCGCCCAGCGATGGTTACGTTACGCAGGTGTTGATGCGCCCCGGAACCTATGCCGCCGCGCTGCCTATGCGTCCGGTGATGGTGTTTATCCCGGAACAGAAACGGCAAATTATCGCCCAGTTCCGTCAAAACTCACTGCTGCGACTGGAGCCAGGCGATGAAGCGGAAGTGGTGTTTAACGCCCTGCCGGGGAAGGTATTTAGCGGCAAACTGGCGGCTATCAGCCCGGCTGTACCGGGTGGTACATACCAGTCGAACGGGGCGTTGCAATCCTTAAACTCTACGCCCGGTTCAGAAGGGGTGATCGCCACGATTGAGCTGAACGACAATGCGGACGTGAGCGCGTTACCTGATGGGATTTACGCCCAGGTCGCCGTTTACTCTGACCACTTCGAACATGTGTCAATCATGCGCAAAGTCTTGTTGCGGATGACCAGCTGGGTGCATTACCTGTATCTCGACCACTAGGTGCAGGCTATTTAGCTTACTCAGACAGCTGTAGCGTCTGAGTAAGCTGCTGACGTATCTCCGCTAACATTGCGTCGAGAATAAACTGTACACGCCAGGGCTGGTATTCACGCTTGCGGAAAATCGCCACTAAATCCAGCCACCATTCGTGCTGTTCGGAGAAACAGGGAACCAACAATCCGGACTGAACGTCTTTTTGTATACTCGCATAAGGCGCAAAAACAATGCCCAGATGATTACGCGCCAGCGCCAGCGCGGATTGCGTATTGTCACAGACGTAGTTTCCGGTCACCCGATAATCATGCATTTCCTTGCCGCCGGCGGAGCTGAAGCGCCAGATATTGGCATCATCAATCATCATGGAGTCGATTAAAATACAGGAATGATTTTCCAGCTCATCAGGGCTGTTAATGGGATGCTGTTTGATATATTCAGGGCTGGCAAACGCCATCACTGCATATTTGGTAATAAAGCTGGCGACCAGTGATTCATCTTTGGGATGCGCATAGGTAATTAAAACGTCACAATCATCCGGGAAATCTACACCTTCATAAAATGCTTTCCGTTCAAGATTGCAGGTTTTCAGCGAGAGAGTAATACCACCGATATCCTGAATTTTTGCAATAACATGTTGCGATAAGTAAGCAATAATTCCGGTTGGTGCATATACCGTTACCTTGCCACGTTTTTCATGCTTATAATCAGCGATGAAACTATTTAGCTGATCGTTTCTGTCCAGCATGTCATTGATGTAAGGCAGCAGCGCTACACCAAAGGGCGTCAGGGTCAACTGGCGGGTGGTGCGATCAAAGACCTTTAGCCCAACTTTTGATTCAAAATCAGCAAGGTACTTGCTGACATTAGCCTGTGCGATGCCGAGAACCGTAGCGGCATGACTGATGTTTTCACTGGCAGCAATTACCGAAATAATCTTCAGTTCCCGGTGTTTGAGTTGTAATTTGTTCATCGCCAAACCCAATATATATATGTTTGTATATATTACTATATAAATATGGAAGTTGCATCGATGAAATTGTAAGCATTATTATGCACCCGCTTTGTGGCTTATTTTAAAATGGAATGTTGGCATGTTAATTAAACGCAATATTGTGGCGCTGTTCGCCTTTTCTTTTATGGCGAGTGCAACTGCCGCAGAGTTTTCTATTGGCGGTGGCGCTGTATATAATGAATCTCCTTATCGTGGATATAATGATAATGTTCATGCAGTACCGCTTATCAGTTATGAAAGTGAATCATTTTATTTTAGGCAAACAACGTTAGGCTATATTCTTTCAAAAAGTGAAAGTAATGAATTTAGCATTACTGCTTCCTACATGCCGCTTGAGTTTGATCCCGGTGATAACGACGATCATGCGATGAAGCAGCTGGACAAGCGTGATGCAACCGCGATGGCGGGTGCTGCATGGTATCACCATGAAAAATGGGGTAGCGTGAAGGTCTCTGCCGCAGCGGATGTGCTGGATAACAGCAATGGCTGGGTGGCGGAAATGTCTATGTTCCGCCAAATGCCAATGGGCAAGCTGACGCTGACGCCGGCGATTGGCGTGCTCTACTATGACGAAAACTTCAACGAATATTACTACGGCATCTCTGGCAATGAATCCCGCCGTAGTGGGTTATCAAGCTACTCCCCAGGGGACAGCTGGACACCGTATGTTGGCCTGTCCGCTAAATACGCGTTGACCAGCAACCTGACGCTGCTGGCCAGCGCCAACTATAGCGTGCTGCCGGATGACATTAAAAATAGCCCGATGGTTGATCGCGATGACAGCTTTACCTTGATGTCCGGTCTGACCTGGCGTTTCTGATTCTCACCCGTTTGTCCTCAGGGAGGAGGGCAATCTTTTCATGATGCCTTGACGGATGGGGCTAACTGCCGCCATCCGTCGTCATCATTACTGCTCGTTTATCCAGATTCGCATTTCGCCTTCACCACGGTTTGCCCAGCTAAACCACGGAATGAACGTCAGCGTATGCGCCTGACGCCCGCGGCCTGGAAACGGCGCTATTGCAAAGAACATATCAATAGCGCCTGACATGCTACTGTCCGTAATAGGCATTCGCGCCGTGTTTACGCAGATAGTGTTTATCCAGCAACTCAGGCTGCATATCCGGTAACTGTGGGGCCAACTGGCGTGAGAACAGTCCCATATAGGCGCACTCCTCTAGTACCACGGCGTTATGCACAGCATCCGCGGCGTTTTTACCCCAGGCGAACGGGCCGTGTGAATGCACCAGTACCGCCGGAACCTGCATCGGGTTCAGGTCCCGTTGCTCAAACGTTTTAATGATGACTTCGCCGGTCTGGTATTCATATTCACCGTTGATCTCTTCCACGGTCATCAGTCGGGTGCATGGGATAGTGCCGTAAAAGTAATCGGCATGCGTGGTACCCCATGCCGGGAGATCAAGACCCGCTTGCGACCAGATTGTCGCGTGGCGTGAGTGCGTGTGCACAATGCCGCCGATCTCAGGGTAACGGCGATACAGCGCCAGATGGGTTGGCGTGTCAGACGAGGGTTTTTTACTGCCTTCAACCACGTTGCCGCTGGCGATATCCACCACCACCATATCGTCGGCGGTCATCACGTCATATTCCACGCCGGATGGCTTGATAACCATCAGTTTGCGTGTTTCATCCACTGCGCTGACGTTACCCCAGGTAAAGGTGACTAAACCATGTGCCGGCAGCGCCAGATTCGCCGCCAGCACCTCGGCTTTCAGTTGTTCTAACATGGAAAACCTCCTTCCTGCATACGGTCTTCTATCCAGCGTCGGGCCTGGATAATTTCCAGCACCGGTTCTTTTGCTTTTTCCGTCCACATTTCAATCAGAAACGATCCGCGATAGTTCAGCTCATGCAGCGTTTTGAAGATGCCCACAAAGTCCACGCATCCTTCGCCAAAGGGTACATCGCGAAACTGGCCCGGATGGGTTTCGGTTACCGGCAGCGTGTCCTTCAGATGGATAGCGGCGATACGGTCGATGCCCAACGTCAATTCAGCTTTGACGTCGTTACCCCAGGCGCTGAGGTTGCCCACGTCCGGGTAGACGGTGAACCACGGCGATGAGAGCATTTCATCCCACTTTTTCCACTTGCTGATCGAGTTCATAAATGCGGTATCCATGATTTCTACCGCCAGCATCACCTGCGCGGCGGCGGCTTGCTCAACTGCCCATGCCAGCCCCTCGGCAAAGCGCTGCTGTGTACCTTCGTCATGTTCTTCGTAATAGACGTCGTAACCGGCCAGTTGAATGGTACGAATACCTAAATCCCGGGCCAGGCGGATGGCTTTGGTCATGATGTCGCGTGCCCGGGCGCGGACGGCTTCATCGCGACTGCCAAAGGGAAAGCGGCGGTGGGCTGACAGGCACATGGAAGGAATGGCCATGCCGGTTTCCAGCATCGCGCTCACCAGCGATGCACGCTGGGCAGGAGTCCAGTCAAGGCGAGACAGACGTTCATCGGTTTCATCTACCGACATTTCAACGAAATCAAAACCGCAACTTTTCGCCAGCACCAGCCGTTCCGGCCAGGTGAGGTCTTTCGCCAGCGCTTTTTCATAGATACCTAACGGATGGTTACGCATACTGTGCTCCCCAGATGGCGTCGATTTGCGCATGGAATTCGGCGGCCACCTGCGCCGGGTTTTGTGCTCCCGCCAGCGCGCGTCCGGCGATAAAGGCTTTGACGTTGATGTCGCGAAACAGCGGCAGGTCGGCAGGCGTAATACCACCGGTAATCGACAGCTCCAGACCGATATCGGAAAGCGTCTTCATCCGCGCCAGATCCACTTCCCCCCACTGTTGACCGCTGGCCTGCGCATCGCGTCCACGGTGATAAATCGCCTGGCGAACGCCAACGCGATACCAGTCGCGGGCATCATCCAGGGTCCAGTTGCCGAACAGTTCCATCTGAATTTCACCGCCGCAGGACTGTGCGACGCTATGACCTTTTTCTACGGTAGCGAGGGGCGCGGCGCAGATGATGGTCATCCAGTTGGCGCCTGCGCCAAACGCTTGCTGGGCGAGGGTTTCACCTGCGTCGGCCACCTTCCAGTCGGCGACGATAATTTTATTTGGGCACTGAGCGCGCAGCGCTTTCACCGCGCCCAGACCTTCGGTTAAACAGAGAATCGTGCCGGCCTCAACGATATCGACACTTTCCTGTAACAGAGCGACATCGCGTTGGGCCGCTTGCAGATTCGTGTGGTCAAGCGCCAGTTGCAGTAATGGTCGACTCATTATTCGTGCTCCTTAATACGGGCGTGATAGCCCTGCAGTGCGGTAATTAAATTCTGGTATTGGCGGTATTTGCGCTGATAGTTCGCATGCGCCGCGGCGTCCGGCAACAGGGTGCGTACCGGATGCTGTAAGCTGCGCTGGGCATCGCTGAAATTGTGATAAACACCGGTGCCGACGCGGGCAGCGAGCGCTGCGCCAAAGCAACCGGTCTCTTCAACCTGCGGCAGTTCGATACGTAAACCGCTGACGTCCGCCAGCATTTGCATCCAGACGTTGGAGTGCGCTGGGCCACCGGTAACGCGCAGGGTATGCGCCTGCGTAAAACGTTCGCGCATGCGGTTGAGATGGGTCATATGGCTGAAAACCACGCCTTCGTAGATGGCTTGCAATAAGTGGGCGCGAGTGTGTAAAGCCTGCATGCCATAAAAACCGCTGGTCATCTCCAGCCCGGCGTTACTGCCATACAAAAAAGGCAGGAACAAAAGATTGCTACTGGCTTTCGGCAAGCTGGCAACGGCCTGGTTGACCTCATCAAAAGAGAGTTCGCCCCATTGGGCGGTAAACCACTCCAGATTGCCGGAAGAGGTCGGGCTGGCTTCGTGAACGATGTACTGCCCGTCATTGACATAGCGGCCATAGACGTAAGGATGCGCTTCGTGGTCGCGCAGGCCGTGAGCGATCCCGCTGGTAACAGCCCAGGTCCCCATCACCGCGTTGAGGGTGTGTTCATCTTCGATCCCGGCGCAGAGTGCGGTGGAAATCACATCAAACAGACCGCCGACGACGGGGGTACCCGCCGCCAGACCGGTTATGGCAGCCGTTTGAGCGGTGATTTCCCCGCATATTTCTGCTGAACCGACAATGGGCGGTAGCGCATTGTCGACTTCACTGATGCCCAGCCACTGGGTCAGACACGGGTCGTACTGACCTGTCGTCATGTTGTAGAGATTTGACTCGGAGATGTTGCTCTCTTCGCAGCCTTTCACGCCGGTTAAACACCAGCGCAGGTAGTCATGGCCCATCATGACGCAGCCGATTTGCGCGTAGCGTTGCGGTTCATTTTCTTTCACCCAGCGCAGGAGGGATGCGGGATGTCCGGTCCACAATGTCTGGCGAGTGATCGGGTAAAGCTGTGCGGGGATCCCATCCTGCTGCCAGCGCTGAACGATGTCCATCGCCCGTCGGTCGGAAGAGAGAATGGCATTGCCCAGCGGCTTATCCTGTTTATCAAGAAGGAACAGTCCCTTGCCCTGAGCGGAGATACCGACGCCTTTGATTTGTTCACCGGATACGCCGGTGCGTTTCAACAGCCCGGCAATGGTGGCGATACACTGTTGCCACAGTTGGCGCATATCGCGTTCGGCGTAACCCGGTAATGGCGATACGGTCTGCAACGATTGACGGTTAATTCCATGCTCATGACCTTTGGCATCATACAAACCGGCTTTCAGATACGTACCGCCACAATCGATCCCCAGCCAAAAGGTCTCTCTATCACTCATCTTTGTTATCTCATTTTTGCCGGATGACGCTGTGCGTATCCGGCCTTGGGTATTTATTGGTTTTGTAGGCCCGGTGAGCGCAGCGCCCCCGGGCATTGTTTCAGGCTGTGCGTTTATGTGGATTCAGTGTCTTTAGCGGAGCTGCGCCCGCATCGCATTTCGCCGGCAGCAGCAGCGCCATCAGCGCGGCCAGAGCCAGTGAGACGGCCAGGCAGTAAACGCCAGCATCTTTGCTGTACAGGGTGATAAGTACGCCGACCGCGTAAGGACCGCAGAAACCGCCAAGGTTCCCCAACGCATTGATGACCCCACGTGCGCCACCGGCCATTTCCGCGCTGAACAAACGCGCCGGAATAGTCCAGAACACCCCCGCGGCTGATTGCAGGAAGAATCCGCAGCCAACCAGCGCGGCATAAGCCAGCCAGACGTTATTTTTCATCGCTACAGAGAGGAACATGCACAGGGCAAAGCCAATCAGCGGCAGGCAGACGAACAACTTGCGTTTACCAGTCCGGTCAGAGAGGGAAGAGAACAGGAACATCCCGGCAATCGCGCCGACGTACGGCAGAATAGCGAGCATGCCAACTTGCCCCATGCTGCTGTGGGTCAACTCTTTGAGGATGGTCGGCAGCCACAGGGTGTAACCATAAATCCCGGTCTGATAGAAGAAGTTCAGCGCGATAAGTTGCCACATGGTTTTGTCGGACAGCACCGCGCCCAGAGAGGCATTTTTGACCTCTGTTCCGGCAATCGCTTTTTGCTCGGCGGCCAGGGTTTCTACCAGGTAATTTTTCTCCGCCTCAGAGATCCAGCGCGCTTCCTGCGGACGGTCGTAAACGGTATAGGCCCACAGCACCAGAACGACGACGGAGAGTAAACCTTCAATGATGAACAGCCAGCGCCAGTCGAGAACGGTGATTATCCAGCCCGAGAGCGGGGCGGTAATGATCCCGGCAATAGGCACAAACATAATCACAATCGCATTGGCGCGACCGCGTTCGGCGTCGGGGAACCAGTTACTGATCATCGTCAGCACCACCGGCAGCATGCCGCCTTCGGCCACGCCGAGTAAGAAACGCAAAACCAGCAGTTGATACTGATTAGTGATCAATCCCGTCAGAACGGAAATAACCGCCCAGGCAACCAGCGACCAGCCGATAAATTTCTTGCCGCTGCCGTGTACGGCAATTTTTCCGCCGGGAACCTGTAAAAACAGATAACCGATGAAGAAAATTCCCCCGGCCAGACCGGCCATGGTAGCGGAAATACCTAATTCCTCATCCATACCGCCGGGCATCGCAAATGCTATATTAACGCGGTCCATATAAGAGATAATACAAGCGATCAGAATCGGGGGAATAATCCGCAGCCAGCGCTGACGGGGTATATCTTTGAGTGTAGGGCGAGAGGTCATGTTCATATTAATATTCTCGTAGAGTAGTATGTTATTTTTATAGTTTTGCTTTGTTTAATGCAGCGATGCCGTCGCGTAATATCGCTACGCGATGGGTCACATCTGCATTGGCATTTATTTCCAGCAATTTAATACCGGCAAATTGCAATAGTTCGGTTCCTGCACAGGTGAATAATTCGCGGGCATGATCGGCGGTCATCAGGCTCTGCGGGCAGAAAGGAGCAAACGGCGCGTGCAGGTCCTGCCACTCGCCGTATTCTCCTGTAATTGTCGTGCCGGAGAACATCAGCGCGCCCAGTTTCCCGGCCCGTTGGACCTGTTGCGTGTGGGCCAGCGGTAGGGCGAGGTCCTGCCCTTCAATCGCCGATCGCGCCCAGTTAATACACACGCTGATGTCGTAACCGGCGATCGCGTCCAGTACGTTTTCTAACGGCAAAAATCCTTTGCGTGGCGCGGGGCCAGTCATAGCATCGCAATGTTCCAGCACCAGATCGCAGGACCAGTCCCAACGGGTAATTTCCTGGAGCGAACGGACAAACGCGTCGGTGGCCTGAGCGACATTGGGGTTGCTTGCCAGCGGAGCGGCATGCAGTTCAAGGGTGATTATTTTCCCGGCGCTGGCCGCATTAATACGGTTGATTTTCTGGTGCAGATGGCGGTAATACGCCACACAGGCCTGACGCTGCTCTTCGTCGCTGGAGGCCAGCCCAAAACCGCTATTGATGCCGCGACGGCGCATGGTCTCCATAATCGCTGTGACCACGATTTGCCACTCGCCTGGCGTATGGCGCAATAACCACTCGTCACCTAACGGATGCAGATGCTCAAGGCAGGGCTGCTCCAGCCCGCGAATATCCGGGGTATCGGAGAGTTGACGCCAGAATTCCTTCTCTTCCTCTTCACTCTTTTGGTGAAATGAGGGTGCACAAGGGTACGCACCGATAATATAACCGGTAGTGTTAGCTTTCATTTTTGTGCTCCTTTTATAAAACTGAAATAGCAACCTTCACGACTATTTTGCGGATCGGCGTGGCGACAGTTTTATGACATGCGGGGCGATGAACATCCTGCGGGAAAAATATGGCGTAACTTCCCGGAATCATTTCAATAAAAGATTCATGTTCACTGGCGTGATAAAAAATAATATCGCGCTGTGCTAATAACGATTCGCTGATTTCGTTATTTCCGGTATCAATGGCGATACCGATTTTTTCTTCACCCCAGGCTAAAAACTGAATATCAAGATAGCGACGATGTACTTCTGGGCGATTTTCGGCAGCGTCACGCGTGGTTAAATCGATAATCTGCGCGAAGATATTTTTACCCTCGATCTCCACCACGCCCGGCTCAAGTTTGCGGAAATCCGTGGTGCGCAGGAAGTCGAGCGCTCTTTCAATCGCCTCGGGCAAACGACACGGATTAGGCTGTGAGATATGTCCAAAGATCATGGGGTTGCTCCTTACAGCGTCTGAATTTTTGCCCAGACGCTGTCATCAACGGTGATGCCGTTACGGCGATTTTCTTCCAGTAGCTTTGTAAACTCGTGGCCAGGCAGACGAACAGGCGTGTTTTCATCAGCGCGTTCGGCGGTGGTGATGAAATCCATAATCCGCTGGAGTTTCGCATCGCGCGTGGCGCCATCGATCAGCTTATCCACTTCAATGGCGATGAAAATCTGCGAAACGCCATATTCGTCGCTGTTATCCTGAGTGACCTCCGCAACAGAAGAGCCGTCAGAAAGCAGGGTGGCGATCATATCCAGCACAATCGACAGACCTGAACCTTTCCAGTAACCCATTGGCAGAATGCGACGATTTTTTTCGATAACGCCAGGCTCTTTGGTGAGATTACCTTCATCGTCAAAGCCACCGTCTACCGGCAGTTCGCGACCGGCAAGACGATTCACTTCCAGCATGCCGTAGGAGAACATCGACATCGACATATCAACCATGGTGATTGGCGTGGAGGGGATCGCGACAATCAGCGGGTTAGTGCCAATGCGGCACTCCTTTGAACCCCACGGCGGCATGACGGCAATTGAGTTGGTCCAGCAGATACCAATGTAACCTTTCTCCGCGGCCTGCCAGCCATAGCTGCCGCCGCGCATCCAGTGGTTGGCGTTACGTAGCGCCACCAGACCAATACCGTGATCGGAGGCCAATTCAATGGCTCGGTCCATCATCTTTTTCGCCGTCAGATTGCCGATCGAACGCCGGGCATCCCATTGCTCAATCGCCCCCAGGCTGGTGATGCGCTGTGGTTTGGCTTCAGGAATGATGTCGCCGTTATCCAGTTGCTGAATGAAGCGGGGAAAACGGTTGACGCCATGCGAATAGACGCCGGATTCGGTGGTGCGGGCGAACATTTCTGCACAGGCATCTGCGGTTTCAGCGGCGATACCGCGTGCCAGCAGTACCCGATTGAACGCATCTTTTAACTGTTCAAAGGTGACTTTCATTCCTGTTTCCTTGTTTAAATTTGATCGCTTTTTTATCTCTAAATTTCACTATGCGAAATCTGATTTCAAATATAGCGATCAAAATTTAACAGATCAACGGGGTGGCCTGTTTTTTAAAATCTGCAAAATCAAACAGTTGTGTTTTTTCGGTTCAGATCGTGAACTGAAACACACTTTGCGCTACCATCAGAGCGCGACGAAAAGGGGAGCGGAAAAAATGGGCACAAAAGAGAGTGAAATGACGCAAGACAAAGAGAGGCCAGCCGGAAGTCAGAGCCTGTTCCGTGGTTTGATGTTGATTGAGATCCTGAGCAACTATCCGAATGGGTGCCCGCTGGCCCACCTGTCTGAACTGGCGGGGCTGAACAAAAGTACCGTGCATCGACTCTTGCAAGGATTGCAATCCTGCGGCTATGTCACACCCGCACCCGCTGCGGGCAGCTATCGGCTGACCACTAAATTTATCGCCGTTGGGCAGAAGGCGCTGTCGTCACTGAATATCATCCATGTCGCCGCACCGCACCTTGAAGCGCTGAATATTGCCACCGGCGAAACCATCAACTTCTCCAGCCGTGAAGATGACCACGCTATTTTGATCTATAAGCTCGAGCCGACGACGGGCATGCTGCGTACCCGCGCCTATATCGGCCAGCATATGCCGCTGTACTGCTCCGCGATGGGCAAAATCTATATGGCGTTTGGACATGCGGATTACGTGGCGTCCTACTGGGAGAGCCATCAGGATCTGATTCAGCCGCTGACCCGCAATACCATCACTGGTTTACCGGCGATGTACGATGAACTGGCGCAAATCCGCGAAAGCAGTATGGCGATGGATCGGGAAGAGAACGAGCTGGGGGTTTCCTGTATTGCCGTGCCGGTGTTTGATATTCACGGTCGGGTGCCATATTCGGTGTCGATTTCACTTTCTACCTCGCGTCTGAAGCAGGTAGGGGAAAAGAATTTACTCAAGCCGCTACGCGAAACCGCTCAGGCAATTTCCAATGAGCTGGGCTTTACCGTTCGCGATTAGGCGCGTGCCTGACATCGTTCAGTCACCTGACAAAATTTAACCGTTTCCCCTGTCCGATCAAGGCAGCAGGGAGTCTCTCTCTGGCAATCTGTGGTTTTCACTCTGACGGAGGGGGCAATGAACGAGTTTATTATGGCGGATGCGGCAAAATGTATTGGGTGTCGTACCTGCGAAGTTGCCTGCGTTGTCGCACATCAGGAAAATCAGGACTGCGCATCGGTCTCCTCTGAGGCGTTTATCCCGCGGATTCGGGTGATTAAAGACGACGCCTTTACGACGGCAGTTGCCTGTCATCAGTGCGAAGATGCTCCCTGCGCTAACGTGTGCCCAACCCACGCAATTCGTCGTGAACATGGACATATCTTCGTTGAACAGGCGCAGTGTATTGGCTGTAAAAGCTGCATGATCGCGTGTCCGTTTGGGGCGATGAACGTTGTCGCACGAACGTCACGGGCGCAGGCGATAAAATGTGATTTGTGCTGGCATCGCGAGACGGGACCCGCATGTGTAGAAGCCTGCCCGACCAGTGCCTTGCAGTGTATTGATGCTGTCAGTATGCAGCGACAGCGTCTGCGTTCGCTGCCGCTGTGAAGCGACCCGACCCGCGCTCGGGTCGGGATTTGCGTTAGCCTTCCAGCCAGGCGCGCTCGATCTCTTCTGCCAGAATCTTCACGCCAGCCTCGATTTTCTCCGGCTCCGGAACGTAATTCATGCGCATGCACTGATGGGTATGCGGCCAGGGTTTATCCAGCCCCGGGAAGAAGTAGTCACCGGGAACCATCAGTACGCCGCGCGCTTTCAGGCGCTGATACAGCAGCTCGGTGGCGATCGGCAAATCTTTGAACCATAACCACAGGAAAATCGCCCCTTCTGGTTTGTGGATGAGGCAGCGATCTTCAGATAAATAGCGACGAATGATCGCAATAGTCTGCTGAACGCGCTGGTAATAAAACGGTTTGATCACCGTCTCAGAAAGGCGCAGAAGATCATTACGTTTAATCATTTCGCACATCATCGCCGGTCCCATTCCGCCGGGCGCAAGGCTGATAATGCCGTTCATATTGGTGATGGCGGTGATGATTTTTTCATTGGCGATAATGATGCCGCAGCGGGAGCCTGGCAGACCCAGCTTAGAAAGGCTCATGCACAGCACAATGTTGGGGTTCCACAGCGGCCGTGCTTCGCTAAAAATGATGCCTGGGAACGGTACGCCATACGCGTTATCGATCACCAACGGGATGCCGTGCTGGTTGGCCAGCCGATCCAGCTTCATCAGTTCTTCGTCGGTAATCACGTTGCCTGTCGGGTTAGTCGGGCGCGACACGCAGATCATCCCCGTTTCTTCACCGATGTGCAGATGTTCAAAATCAACGTGATACTTAAACTGGCCTTCTGGTAACAGTTCGATGTTTGGGCGTGCAGAGACAAAGAGTTCTTCTTCCAGCCCGGCATCGGCATAGCCAATATATTCCGGCGCTAATGGGAACAACACTTTTTGCGTTGTTCCGTCGGCGCGGCGTCCGGCGAAAAGATTGAATAAGTAGAAAAATGCGCTCTGACTGCCATTTGTCAGTGCAATATTTTGTGGCTCGATATCCCAACCCTGCTTCTCACGTAGCAGTTTCGCCAACTCGGCCAGTAGCTCGGTTTTACCTTGTGGACCGTCATAATTGCAAAGCGCATCAGCGGCTTTGCCGTTTTCCAGCATATCTGCCAGCAGGGACTGAAAGTAATTTTTCATCTCTGGGATTTGCGCCGGATTACCGCCGCCGAGCATGATGGCGCCTGGTGTGCGTAAGCCATCGTTGAGGTCCTCCATCAGGCGTGTGATGCCTGAATGGCGGGTAAATTTGTCGCCAAAAAGTGAGAATGTCATAGCAGGTGGTCTGTCGAGCTGAGTAGTAAAGTGGCTAACCATAGCGCTACCTATGGCGGGGTGCAAATCAGGGGCATCAGGCTGGATTGAGGTTTTGTGCTGCAGATTTTTATCTGACTAGTTTTTTATCGTGAATTGGGCTTCTCGCATCAGCGAGTACGAGAAGCCCGTCAGGATCAATGCTGACCGGCCCACACCACCATGACTTTATCGTTGCCATGCTCACGGACGAATCCGTACCCCTGCTTCAATGTCAGTGTGGTTTGTTTACCGGCGCCAATGGCGGGATGTCTGGCCCTGAACTGGCTGATACGTTGCCAGTGCGCGACGCTGGCGGCAGATTTCCCGGTCACGTCCTGCCAGTTCATCTCTGAGCGCGTACCCTGCAAGGGATCGGACCCCGTGGGGCCGAAAGGCCGGGCCGACTCGTCACCGTAAAACAGTTGTACTGCCCCAGGCGCCAGCAGCAATAGCTCGGCGGCTTTGTCTCCACCTTCGCGAAACAGCCGGGTATCATGGGAGGAGAGATAGCTCAGGACGTTGAAATCCTGCAGTTTTTCCGCCATCTGTTGCCAGGTGAGATCCATATTTGCCAGACAATCAACGGCTTTCGCCGCCTGCTCCTGATAGTCGAAATTGATCATCGCGTCGAAACCGTGACGATAATAGTCGCTTTGCATGACGCCGTGGCCCCAGGCTTCACCGGTCATCCAGAAGGGTTTATCATCCAGGGCTTTGTCCGGGTGGGCTTTCTTCCATTCGACCAGCGCCGCGCTGGCCTGTGTTTTGAGCTGCTGCCAGGCGGGAAGCTCGACGTGTTTGGCGGTATCGACCCGAAAGCCGTCAATTCCGTAATCGCGCACCCACTGACTGAGCCAGTGGGTCAGATAATCGCGGGGCGTGTAGCCGGCGATCGCTTTGGCGTGAGTATCCGGTTTGTGCTGATAAAAATTAGGCAGGCCGGAAGGCGTGGTGGATTCGGTTTTCAGATCGGGCAGGAAAGCCAGCGACATGGTCAGGTCGTCAAAACCTGGGTTGTCGTAATCGCCAATATCGGTGCGGATCCAGTTTTTGCCCCACCATTTTTCCCAACCGGCTTTATCGCTGAAGTTGATGTAATCATTAAAGCTATGCCAGCTCTGCCCGGCAGATGGCTTCCAGTCCGTCCAGCGTTCGCCGAGCGTGTTTTTCAGCTCATCGCCTGATAAGTACAGCGCCCCAAACTGATATTCCTGCATATCCGCCAGCGTGGCGTAGCCAGTATGGTTCATCACGACATCAAACAGGACACGGATGCCGCGCTGGTGAGCGCCGTCAACCAGCGCGCGCAGATCGTTTTCGTTGCCCATATTGGCGTCGAGCGTGGTCCAGTCCTGAGTGTAGTAGCCATGGTAGGCGTAGTGGGGGAAATCGCCTTTGGTGCCACCGCCGACCCAGCCGTGGATTTGCTCAAACGGCGCGCTGATCCATAACGCATTGACACCCAGTTGTTGCAGATAGTTGAGTTTGCTGGCAAGACCGCGTAAATCGCCGCCGTGGAAGGTGCCAATTTCCTGCATACCGTCGTTGCGCCGACCGTAGCTGTGGTCGTTGCCCGGATCGCCATTCACAAAGCGGTCCGTCAGGACGAAATACACCGTCGCGTTATGCCAGTCGAAAGCGGCGGGGGCGTCGGTTTCCGCTCGTTCCAGCAGCAACAACCCGTTACTGGTTGCGGCGGGCTGCAGGGTAATCGACCCGTTTTTTACCGTCGCCGTTTGGTTGCTGTAGTAGTCGCGCACCACGGCGCCTTCCGGGAAGGTCTGACTGACGTCCAGCGTTAATGGCGAACCATCCCATTTCGGACACTGGCGAATTTGGCTACTGACGGGGTCTGCGGCGCTTTTGACTGAGAGCATCAGCGTTGGCGTGCCGGAGCGGGTATCGACTTCCAGCGTGTAATCGCCGTCCTTGAATAAACGCCACTGCGGCGGCGCGCCTTCACAAGGTTTAAGCGACAGCATCTGGTTGAGTTTTATCGCGTCAGCTGGCTGCCAGCACTGTTGGTCAAAATTCAGAATTAAAGGACGAGTACCCTTCGTCAACGCTGCATGGCTGACGAATTTACCCGTACCTTCCGCTTCGAAGGCGGGAAGTCCCTGAGAAGTCCATGTTGAGGCGATGGCAATGCCGGGCATTAGCGCCAGCGCAACGGCGGCAAGTTTCATAATGCTGTCCTTGATGCTGCGATTTTAGCCAGTTTGCCAGTGAAATCAGGCCGGAAACTCCTCCTTTGAGGTGATTCCGCCAGGAGGAGAAGTGAGGGTGAGCTAATACGCGCAAAAAATGAACTAATTTTGCGATAACCCCCACATTTTCATCAAATTAATGGCAGCCCGAATCGTTAACGCGTGACATAGTTTCAGAATTGGACTATTCCTTTGGGTGCTCTTGACCGTTATTTTTGATATGATTTGAGATTCATCTCTCATTTTTTTGAAAAATATAAGGTGTTGGAATGTATAAATCCGACCAGGAGACCTAATGATATTGACTCCCATTCGACGATATGGGGCAATGATTCTTATGTTACTCACCGTTGCATTTTCGGGTGAGGCGCTGGCAAAGACACACACGGCGACAACGAGTCACAAGCCCCAGGTAATCAAGGCAAGTAATAAACAGGTTAGCAGTAAACAAGAGTATTCTCGCAATAGTGCAAAGAGTAGTTCACTTCCTGATTTGCGAAAATACCCTTCCGGAACACCAAGGAAAAAAGCGTTTCTCCGGACGGTTATGCCTTATATTACCAGTCAAAATGCTGCCATTACGGCGGATCGTAACTGGCTGATTTCAAAACAGTACCAGAATCGCTGGTCACCGACAGAGCGTACGCGGATGAAAGACATCGCTAAGCGCTATAAGGTGAGCTGGTCTGGCAACACGCGTAAAATTCCGTGGAACACGCTGCTTGAGCGTGTAGACATTATCCCGACCAGTATGGTGGCAACCATGGCTGCGGCTGAAAGCGGCTGGGGGACGTCGAAGCTGGCGCGGAGCAACAACAACCTGTTTGGCATGAAATGTGGCAAAGGGCGTTGTAATAATGCCCCTGGTAAGGTGAAAGGCTACTCACAGTTTGAATCAGTGAAAGAGTCAGTCAATGCCTATGTCATTAACCTGAATACGCACCCAGCTTACTCTTCTTTCCGGAAGTCACGTGCGCAACTGCGTAAAGCCGATCAGGAAGTCACCGCTACCGCGATGATCCATAAGCTGAAGGGTTATTCCACTAAGGGACAGAGTTACAACAACTATCTGTTCGCAATGTATCAGGATAACCAGCGCTTAATTGCCGCGCATATGTAACGTGTGCTAATCCGGTCTACAAGTCATCTCGTAGGCCGGATCAGACGAAGCCGCCATCCGGCAATTCCCTCTATAGCAACACTTCACTATTCACATCGCGATACTCTTTTGGCGTCGTGTCGTATTCTTTCTTGAAGACGGAATAGAAGTACTGCAGTGATGGATAGCCGCACATTTGTGAAATTTCGTTGATCGACAGCGTGGTGGAAATCAACAGGCTGCGCGCTTTTTCCAGCTTCTCGGCATGAATCACCGCATGGATAGTTTCTCCGACCTCTTCTTTAAAACGTTTCTCCAGATTCGACCGCGAAATCCCCACTGAATCCAGCACCTGTTCGACTTTAATGCCTTTGCAGGCATGGTTGCGGATAAAGTGCATCGCCTGAATCACCGCCGGATCGGTCAATGAACGGTAGTCAGTTGAACGGCGTTCAATGACGCGCACTGGCGGGACCAGTATGCGTTGCAGCGGTAGTTCTTCATTCGCCAGTAACCGGTGCAGAAGCTTAGCGGCCTGATACCCCATCTGCCTGGCCCCCTGAGCAACGGATGACAGCGCCACCCGCGACAGGTAACGGGTCAGTTCTTCGTTGTCGATTCCAATCACGCACAGTTTTTCCGGGACCGGAATATGCAGGTGTTCGCAAGCTTGCAGAATGTGCCGCGCTCGCGCGTCGGTGACGGCGATAATGCCGGTTTGCGGCGGCAGAGTTTGCAGCCAGTCCGCCAGACGATTTTGCGCGTGCTGCCAGTTTTCCGGCGCGGTTTCCAGTCCCTGATAGACAACACCACGGTACTTTTCTTTAGCGACCAGTTGGCAAAACGCATATTCACGTTCAGCCGCCCAGCGTTTGCCGCTTGAAGCGGGCAGTCCGTAGAACGCGAACCGGTTGATCCCTTTTTCTTTCAGATGCAGGAAAGCGCTTTCTACCAGCGCGTGGTTATCGGTGGCAATGTAATGCACCGGCGGATAATCCTGTTCCGCATGGTAGGAACCCCCGACGCCGATGATAGGAACATCCACATCGGCAAGTAATTGTGCAATGTCATCATCGTCATAATCGGCAATAACACCATCGCCTAACCAGTCTTTAATATTATCAATGCGGGCGCGGAAATCTTCCTCAATGAATATATCCCACTCTGATTGTGATGCCTGTAAATATTCACCCACCCCTTCTACCACCTGGCGGTCGTAGGCTTTATTGGCATTAAATAATAGAGTGATGCGGTGACGTTTATCAAACATAAGAATCTGTCCTGGAAGGTTAACGTGGCCTGTCGATACTAGCAAAACCGCAGGGACGACTGCTTGATGAAGCGTGACAAATTTTTATTTTCTTAATGCTACGCAAAATTCACATACTGAACGCGGGATGACAATTGCCATTTTTTATCTGCGCATTACGGTTTTTTGTTTAATGATTAACCTTCGATCGCGATCGCTTTTTTAATTCTCTTTTCAATGCGCTTTTTTGGGAGCCAGCGCACGTTTGGGTATTCTCTTAATGGCGGTGTGAAATAACGTAATTGAGCAATAAATCAGGAAATTCCAGTATAGCTATATCGCAGTTTACTTGCCGTATTACCTGATTATGGAGCTTATTATGCAGGCTTATTTCGACCAACTCGATCGTGTTCGTTTTGAAGGGACTAAAACTACTAACCCGCTCGCATTTCGCCATTACAACCCTGACGAAATCGTGTTGGGCAAACGCATGGAAGATCATCTGCGTTTTGCCGCCTGCTATTGGCATACATTCTGCTGGAACGGTGCGGACATGTTCGGCATGGGCGCTTTCGATCGTCCGTGGCAGCAGCCCGGAGAAGCACTGGAGCTGGCGAAACGCAAAGCGGATGTCGCATTTGAGTTCTTTCACAAGCTGAACGTCCCTTACTACTGCTTCCATGACGTGGATGTCTCACCGGAAGGCGCGTCGCTGAAAGAGTACAAAAACAACTTTGCGCAGATGGTTGATGTACTGGCGGCAAAACAGGAACAAAGTGGGGTCAAGCTGCTGTGGGGAACGGCAAACTGCTTCACCAATCCACGCTACGGCGCGGGCGCGGCCACGAACCCGGATCCAGAAGTATTCAGCTGGGCTGCCACACAGGTAGTCACGGCGATGGATGCCACGCACAAGCTAGGCGGTGAAAACTACGTTCTGTGGGGCGGCCGTGAAGGCTATGAAACGCTGCTGAATACCGATCTGCGTCAGGAACGTGAGCAGATTGGCCGCTTTATGCAGCTGGTGGTAGAGCACAAACACAAAACGGGTTTCCAGGGCACTTTGCTTATCGAACCGAAGCCGCAGGAACCGACCAAACACCAATACGACTACGATGCGGCGACCGTTTATGGGTTCCTCAAGCAGTTCGGCCTGGAAAAAGAGATCAAACTGAATATCGAAGCCAACCACGCCACGCTGGCGGGTCACTCATTCCATCATGAAATCGCCACTGCTATCGCGCTGGGTCTGTTTGGTTCTGTCGATGCCAACCGCGGTGACGCACAGTTGGGATGGGATACTGACCAGTTCCCAAATAGCGTAGAAGAGAATGCGTTGGTGATGTACGAAATCCTCAAAGCGGGCGGCTTCACCACCGGCGGTCTGAACTTTGACGCCAAAGTTCGTCGTCAGAGCACCGATAAATACGATTTGTTCTATGGTCATATTGGCGCAATGGATACCATGGCGCTGTCGCTGAAAATTGCGGCCCGTATGATTGAGGACGGTGGTCTGGATCAGCGTGTGGCCAAGCGTTACGCTGGTTGGAATGGTGAGCTGGGCCAGCAAATTCTGAAAGGGCAGATGACGCTGACGGAAATTGCGCAGTACGCTGAACAACATAATCTGGCGCCAGTGCATCAGAGCGGCCATCAGGAACTGCTGGAAAATCTGGTAAACCATTATTTGTTCGACAAATAACAGGTTTCTGAGAACGTCCGTAAGCCCGGAAAGCCACGCGCTGCCGGGCCTTTCTTTAAGGAACGATACGCTATGTATATCGGGATAGATCTTGGCACCTCAGGCGTAAAGGCCATTCTGCTGAATGAGCAGGGCGATGTGATCGCTTCGCAAACGGAGAAACTCACGGTCTCGCGTCCGCATCCGTTATGGTCAGAGCAGGACCCTGAACAATGGTGGCTGGCAACGGATCGCGCCGTAAAAGCGCTGGGCCAGCAGCATTCGCTCAGTGAGGTGAAAGCGTTAGGGATTGCCGGCCAGATGCACGGCGCGACGTTACTGGACAAGCAACAGAAAGTATTACGTCCCGCAATCCTGTGGAACGATGGCCGCTGCGCTGAAGAGTGCGTAATGCTGGAGAACCTGGTTCCGCAGTCTCGTGCTATCACCGGCAACCTGATGATGCCTGGTTTTACCGCGCCAAAGTTGCTATGGGTGCAACGTCACGAGCCGGAGATTTTCAGCCGGGTAGATAAAGTGCTGCTGCCGAAAGATTACCTGCGTCTGCGTATGACCGGCGATTTTGCCAGCGATATGTCTGATGCGGCAGGTACGATGTGGCTGGATGTCGCCAAACGTGACTGGAGTGATGTCATGCTGGCGGCCTGTAAGCTGTCTCGTGCGCATATGCCTGCGCTATACGAAGGTTGTGCGATTACCGGAACATTGCTGCCAGAAGTCGCCCTGGACTGGGGAATGAATGAGGTTGCGGTCGTTGCCGGGGGTGGTGATAACGCGGCGGGAGCGGTCGGCGTAGGCATGATGAATGCCGGTCAGGCGATGCTTTCGTTGGGTACATCCGGCGTCTATTTTGCGGTAAGCGACGGCTTCCTCAGTAAGCCGGAAAGCGCGGTCCATAGCTTTTGTCATGCTTTGCCGGAGCGATGGCACCTGATGTCCGTGATGCTGAGTGCGGCATCCTGCCTGGATTGGGCGGCGAAATTAACCGGACTGGCGAGCGTACCGGCATTGATCGCCGCAGCGCAACAAGCGAATGCAGACGCCGAACCGGTCTGGTTTTTACCTTATCTGTCCGGTGAACGTACGCCGCATAATAACCCGCAGGCGAAGGGCGTATTTTTCGGTCTGACGCATCAGCATGGTCCGGCAGAACTGGCGCGGGCGGTACTGGAAGGTGTGGGTTTTGCGCTGGCCGACGGCATGGATGTCGTGCATGCGTGCGGTGTACAGCCAGCCAGTATTACGCTCATTGGCGGCGGGGCTCGCAGCGAATACTGGCGTCAGATGCTGTCTGATATCAGCGGGTTGCAGCTGGATTATCGTACCGGCGGCGATGTCGGTCCTGCACTCGGTGCGGCGCGCCTGGCGCAAATTGCCATGAACCCGCAAAAGCCGTTATCAGACATACTGCCTCAGCTTACGCTGGAACAGGCGCATTATCCTGATGCTGAGCGCCATGCGCTTTACCAACAGCGTCGGGAAACCTTCCGTCGTATTTATCAGCAATTACAGCCGCTGATGTCCTGACGACCTTCCCCTCTGGATAACAGAGGGGATTGATTTAATATATATTTCAATCTAATAAATAATTGATACACATGGATTTATTCTGAAAATTCAGTGTGGTGGCATATTTCTGTGTTGTCTTTAGCGGGTTATTCATATTGTACCCATGATGGATAAGGAGATCCCAATGAAGACGACCAGGCTGTTGCCATGGATATTATTCTTCTCTGGCATACTGATTTACGTTGTTGGCTTATGGCATGCCTGCCCGTTATTGAGTGGCAAAGGCTATTTTTTGGGTGCGCTGATGACGGGAATGTTTGTGACGTATGCTTATCAGCGTGCTGTAAATCTTAATCAGAATGACGAATGCTTCACCTCCATATGCAAGATGGTGGCGTTGATAACGCTGGGACTACTGCTGGTAGGGATATGGAATATTCCGTTAGCGCCCATCGAAAAGGGGCTATACCCGGCAGCATTCTTCGTGTGTTTGGTCGGACAAGTTTTACTGCTGCGTCCAGGGCAGAATGAACAAAACGGTGAGTCTTAACTCACCAGCCTGCGTGTATCAATGCGCTGCAACAGTATGGATAACAGCAGGCTACCCGCCAGCGTGGCGCTAAAAATCCATAATATATCCAGCGGCGGCCAGTTCTTGAGTTCTAAACCGTTGGTGCGCAGCGCGTGAATGATCAGCGCATGAAAGCCATAAATACCCAACGAGTGACGGGAAATAAGGCCCAATACCGGCAGAGTGCGCGTGCTGAGCGTGTTTTTGACCAGCGTCAGGAGCGAGACGGCGCAAATAAATACTGCCGGGCCGCAGTAGAGGTACCAGGTATCGGCAAAATTGCCTCGCCAGCGCAGTTCATGCAACGTGCCTCGAGAGATAACAAACACGGCGACGATGAACAACGCTGCACAGAGCCAGGTGAGCGAACGTTTCTGTGTATCCATCATGCCAATCGCCCTTCCCAGCATGCCGTACAGGATGTAATAGAACGTGTCGCCACTGATGTACAGGTTGATGGGAAGCCACTCAAAACCGCCAATTTTTTGCGAGACGGTGTTGGGATTGGCAATCACCCCAATCACTACCATGAGCGCCAGCAGCATCTTGCCGCTGATATTTTTCACCTGTATCAGCGGGGAAACCAGGTAGATGACGGTGATGGCGAAGAAAAACCACAGGTGATAGAACACCGGCTTTTGCAGCAGGTTTTTCAGCGACAGCTCAGCGTTGATCGAGGTAAACAACAGGATATAGGCCAGCGACACGCTGCTGTAAAAAAGAATGCACAACGCGATGCGCGTGAAATGACGCGGTTTGGCGCTGCGTTCGCCAAAAAACAGATAACCCGAAATCATAAAGAACAACGGTACGCTGACGCGAGAGGCGGAATTGAGCACATTGGCCAGATCCCAATTAAACGGGCTGACGCTGTGCGCATTGGTGATGTACCAGGTTGTGGTGTGGATCATCACGACCATTAAACAAGCTATTCCGCGCAGGTTATCAATCCAGAAAATTTTGGGCTGCATCAGTTCCTCTGTCTCCATTAAAAAAAGTCTGACCGATTTTTTGCGAGCGTAACTCACTGGAATAATCTGAGTTTTTACGCTAAAGCTTGAGATGGTCTGATGAGATTCTCAAAATAAGATCCGTTTCCAGACACTAATAATAAGACTGACCAGCAAACCAGGCGGTAATAAAATGATGATGAAGTATTTCTTTCCCGCGCTCGCTATCTTTTTGTTGGCGGCGTGCGCCGACACACAGCCGCCTGCACCTGCGCAGAAGGCGCAAAAGGTGAATGCCGCACGTTCGCTCGATATGGCGGCATTGTGCAAAAGTGAAGCGGCAGAGCTTTATAACACCGGCGCGCAGAAAATTGATATCGCCGGCCTGGAACAATTCCAGGGCAGCTATGAAATGCGCGGTTCGACCTTCCGTAAAGAGAGTTTTGTCTGCTCTTTTGATGCAGACGGGCAGTTTTTGCACCTTTCCATGCGCTAAGTTCCCCCTTTTTCCCGTTTCGTACTGTATATCTTGCAGCCAGCGGGTATACTGACCGCTTCCTTTAAATCCACACGTATCCAGCACGAAATAATATGCAAAAGTTTGATACCAGGACCTTCCAGGGCTTGATCCTGACCTTACAGGATTACTGGGCTCGCCAGGGCTGCACCATCGTTCAACCATTGGACATGGAAGTCGGCGCGGGGACATCTCACCCAATGACCTGCCTGCGTGCGCTGGGGCCGGAACCGATGGCGACTGCGTATGTGCAGCCTTCTCGTCGTCCGACCGACGGCCGCTATGGCGAAAACCCGAACCGCTTACAGCACTACTATCAGTTCCAGGTAGTGATTAAGCCGTCTCCGGACAACATTCAGGAGCTGTACCTGGGTTCTCTGAAAGAGTTGGGTATGGACCCGACCATTCACGACATCCGTTTCGTGGAAGATAACTGGGAGAACCCGACGCTGGGTGCCTGGGGGCTGGGTTGGGAAGTGTGGCTGAACGGTATGGAAGTCACGCAGTTCACCTACTTCCAGCAGGTTGGTGGTCTGGAATGTAAACCTGTGACCGGGGAAATTACCTACGGTCTGGAACGTCTGGCTATGTACATTCAGGGCGTAGACAGCGTTTACGACCTGGTCTGGAGCGACGGCCCGCTGGGTAAAACCACTTACGGCGACGTGTTCCACCAGAACGAAGTGGAGCAATCCACCTATAACTTCGAATACGCCGACGTGGACTTCCTGTTCACCTGCTTCGAGCAGTACGAGAAAGAAGCGCAGCAGCTGCTGGCGTTGGAAAACCCACTGCCGCTGCCTGCGTATGAACGTATTCTGAAAGCCGCCCATAGCTTCAACCTGCTGGATGCGCGTAAAGCCATCTCCGTCACCGAGCGTCAGCGCTATATCCTGCGCATTCGCACCCTGACCAAAGCAGTGGCAGAAGCTTACTACGCTTCCCGTGAAGCCCTTGGCTTCCCGATGTGCAACAAAGAGAAATAAGAGGCGGCCATGTCTGAGAAAACTTTTCTGGTGGAAATCGGCACTGAAGAGCTGCCACCAAAAGCACTGCGCAGCCTGGCTGAGTCCTTTGCTGCGAATTTTACCGCGGAGCTGGATAACGCTGGCATCGCGCACGGCAACGTTGAGTGGTTCGCCGCACCGCGTCGTCTGGCGCTGAAAGTCGCGAACCTGGCTGAAGCGCAACCTGACCGTGAAGTTGAAAAACGCGGCCCGGCAATTGCTCAGGCGTTTGACGCCGAAGGCAAACCGAGCAAAGCGGCAGAAGGTTGGGCGCGTGGCTGCGGTATCACCGTTGACCAGGCCGAGCGTCTGACTACCGATAAAGGCGAGTGGTTGTTGTACCGCGCGCATGTGAAAGGCGAAAGCGCTGAAACGCTGCTGCCGAACATGATCGCCACCTCGCTGGCTAAGCTGCCGATCCCGAAACTGATGCGCTGGGGCGCGTCTGACGTCCATTTCGTGCGTCCGGTTCACACCGTGACTCTGCTGCTGGGCGACAAAGTGATTCCGGCAACGATTCTGGGCATTCAGTCCGATCGCGTGATTCGCGGCCATCGCTTTATGGGCGAAGCGGAATTCACCATCGATTCTGCCGATCAATACCCAGAAATCCTGCGTGAGCGCGGTAAAGTGATTGCGGATTACGCTGAGCGTAAAGCGAAAATCAAAGCCGATGCTGAAGAAGCGGCGCGCAAGATTGGCGGTAACGCCGATCTGAGCGAAAGCCTGCTGGAAGAAGTCACCTCGCTGGTGGAATGGCCAGTAGTGCTGACCGCGAAGTTCGAAGATAAATTCCTCGCGGTTCCGTCAGAAGCGCTGGTTCACACCATGAAAGGCGACCAGAAGTACTTCCCGGTTTACGCCAACGACGGCAAACTGCTGCCGAACTTTATCTTCGTTGCCAACATCGAATCGAAAGATCCGAGCCAGATTATTTCCGGTAACGAGAAAGTGGTTCGCCCGCGTCTGGCGGATGCCGAGTTCTTCTTCAATACCGACCGTAAAAAACGTCTGGAAGATCATCTGCCGCGTCTGGAAACCGTGCTGTTCCAACAGCAACTGGGTACGCTGCGCGACAAGACCGATCGTATCCAGGCGCTGGCGGGCTGGATTGCTGGCCAGATTGGCGCTGACGTTAACCACGCAACGCGTGCGGGCCTGCTGTCCAAGTGTGACCTGATGACCAACATGGTCTTTGAGTTCACCGACACCCAGGGCGTGATGGGCATGCACTATGCGCGTCATGATGGCGAAGCGGAAGATGTGGCCGTGGCGCTGAACGAGCAGTATCAGCCGCGCTTTGCCGGCGATGACCTGCCGTCTAATCCGGTAGCCTGTGCCGTGGCGATTGCCGACAAGATGGATACCCTGGCGGGTATCTTTGGTATCGGCCAGCATCCGAAAGGCGACAAAGACCCGTTTGCGCTGCGTCGTGCCGCGCTGGGCGTGCTGCGTATTATCGTTGAGAAGAACCTGAATCTCGATCTGCAAACGCTGACCGAAGAAGCGGTTCGTCTGTATGGTGACAAGCTGACCAACGCGAAAGTCGTGGATGACGTTATCGACTTTATGCTCGGTCGCTTCCGCGCCTGGTATCAGGATGAAGGTTACACCGTTGATACCATTCAGGCCGTGCTGGCGCGTCGTCCGACTCGTCCGGCTGATTTCGACGCACGTATGAAGGCGGTATCGCACTTCCGTACGCTGGAAGCCGCGTCCGCGCTGGCTGCGGCGAATAAGCGTGTATCGAACATCCTGGCGAAGTCTGAAGAAACGCTGAACGACCGCGTGAATGCGGCAACGCTGAAAGAGCCGGAAGAAATTGCGCTGGCGATGCAGGTTGTGGTGCTGCGCGACAAGCTGGAGCCTGTCTTTGCAGCCGGGCATTACCAGGAAGCGCTGGTTGAGCTATCGGCACTGCGTGAACCGGTCGATGCCTTCTTCGAGAAAGTGATGGTTAACGTGGAAGATAAAGATCTGCGTATTAACCGTCTGTCTATGCTCGAAAAACTGCGCGAGCTGTTCCTGCGCGTGGCGGATATTTCGCTGCTACAGTAACGGTCCTGAGCTGACTTAGAAAATGCCGGATGGCGTCTCCGTCTTATCCGGCATTTTTTTATGTGTTAGCGCAACTGCAACTTAGTCAGGCAGGTCTGGCTGTCTTCCATAGTCTTAATGGGATACTCGGCTGATTTACCGTTGTAGCTTACTGCGAGGGTGCCTTCCATATTGCGCGGTAGCCATACCCCGACGAAGCCGTTTCGACCGCTCTTCATCGCTTTTTGTACTACGACCTCTCCCTTACTGTCCGTCACTTTGACATTGAATGTCTTCTCCGGCATTTCGCCCTGGCAGCCAGACAGACTATGGTTGAAGCAAGGGTGTGTTTGCCATTCATAGGGGGCAAATGACAGGTAGAATTTGTCACCGAGCGGCAGGGTATAAACCTGATCGCCAGAAGAGAGTTTCAGCGCGGTGCTGGTGACAGACGCTGAGTAAGGCAACGGGCGACTCTGCGGCGACTGGTCAATAGTCTCTACGATTTGCTCAACGGATTTACCGCTGAGTCCATGTTCCGCCAGAAAAGTGGCTTCCGGGGTCGCCGCGAATGCAGTGCCCGTTGTGAGCAAACCTAAAACCAGCAGCAGTGAGGATTTCGACATAGCTTCAATTCCTTGTGAACATTATGGAATACAGACTGGCTCACTATAAAGCTTGCCCTTAGGGAAAGGTCAAAGGTACGGCGGGTAAAGTAATGCAAAGACGCGTTTCGGTGGGATGTATTGCGAAATACAGGTAAAAAAAATCCCCGCCGTTTGGCAGGGATTCAGAATTTTGAGCTTTTTAAGCTTACAGGCTGGTTACGTTGCCAGCTGCCGGGCCTTTAGCGCCGCTTTCGATGGTGAAGGAAACTTTCTGACCTTCGTCCAGAGATTTGTAGCCATCGTTCTGGATAGCAGAGAAGTGTACGAACACGTCTTTAGAGCCATCGTCAGGAGTGATGAAGCCGAAACCTTTATCAGCGTTGAACCATTTTACGATACCAGTCATTTTACCGGACATAGTGTATTACCTTTTAAAAAATAAGTGTGCCTTTCGGCGATATGGCGTGCTCTACAGATTTTTTAACAGTAAAGGAAATGCTCACTACGAGGGGTATCAATGATAACTCTTGAAGGGACTTGCCTTACTAAACTGCTGTAATGGTCTGTACGTCAAACCGTTGAGAGCATTAACTCATTTTACGCCTGTGGATGCAACTACTATTTTCTTATTTGTGGATACCCTCCGTAAGGGAACGGCCCTTTTACCGGACCGTTCTTCAGCAAAATTAAAAAATAGTTCAATCCATCAACTGCTTACTTAATCTCGGATCGGCCTGGATCAGGCGCATCAACTTCAATTCGGTAGTGGAAGGCTTAACGCGTTTAGACTCCCATTCATGCACCATCGCGACCGTCACGCCCATCACTCGGGCAAAATCATCTGTTTTTAAACCTGTCCCTCGTCGTAGCTGTTCAAATTCGGTGAAAGGGTTGGTTTTTTGCGTCAGAGTAACTGTCTGCGATACATCTTTAAAAACAATCTGCTCCAGACTGCTCAGCAGTTCAAACATTGGATCTTTGTATTCCATTGAGAACTCCTATAAATCACACAGCGGGATCGTGAATTTCATCGAAGCTCCTTAAGAGTAGTCGGAAAAAATGAAGTCGGATCTAAGGTTTGCGTGATGGATTCGTTTCAGCAGAGTATGAGCGACCAGCCTTTACAGGCTAACAAACTGATTAAGGTCGCGATCTCCGAACGATCGCTCCCGATTGTAAAGATGACGAAAATATGGCCCTGGGCAATGAATGGCGCATTGTTTAGCAAAAAAAAGGGGGGCGGGAGCGGTTATTTTCCCTCACAAGATTACGCGGAAAGGGTATCTTGCGAGCCTGACCTGGACTATCCTTGTCAACGTCTGGCACGCGGGTGTCGTTGTGCGCATTTTTGGGTGAAAGGAGTATTAAAATGGCGACAGGTAAGTCCTGCTCTCGCTGGTTTGCGCCTGTTTTGGCGCTCTTAATGGTAGTTGGCCTGAGTGGGTGTTTTGATAAAGAAGGCGATCAGCGCAAGGCGTTTATCGATTTTCTGCAGAATACTGCAATGCGTAGCGGGGAGCGTTTACCAACGCTGACCGCCGATCAGAAAAAACAGTTTGGCCCGTTTGTGTCCGATTACGCGATTCTGTATGGCTATTCTCAACAGATTAATCAGGCGATGGACTCCGGTCTGCGCCCGGTCGTTGATAGCGTAAATGCGATTCGTGTTCCTCAGGATTATGTGACTCAGCGTGAACCGCTGCGTCAGGCAAATGGCGCACTGGGTGTGTTAGGGCAACAGTTGCAGAATGCGAAACTGCAGGCAGATGCTGCGCATGGCGCGCTGAAACAGGGCGAGGATCTCAAGCCGGTCTTTGATCAGGTCTACAATAAAGTCGTCACTGCGCCTTCAGAGGCGTTACAGCCGCTGATCCCTGCCGCGCAAATCTTCACGCAGCAACTGGTGCAGGTCGGTGATTTTGTGGCGCAACAGGATACGCAGGTGAGCTTTGTCGCCAACGGTATCCAGTTCCCAACCTCACAACAGGCAAGTCAGTACAACACGTTGATTGGCCCGTTGGCTGCTCAGCATCAGGCGTTTACTCAAGCCTGGACTGCTGCGGTGAATGCCACTCAGTAAAAGAGTGCTGTAATACATAGAAGGCCGGGTAAGCGTGAGCGCTACCCGGCCTTTTGTTTATTACGCGACCTGCGGGTTTACGCAGTTCTTCTCCACTCTTCCTTGCAGCGCATCGATTAAGTTATCCACCGCGCAGGCCGCCATGTTATAGCGCGTTTCGTGCGTGGCTGAACCAATGTGCGGCACAGCCACCACGTTGGGCAGTGACAGCAGAGGAGAGTCTGTCGCTACTGGCTCCTGCTCAAATACATCCAGACCTGCGGCATGAATGTCGCCGTTTTGCAGAGCGCTAATCAACGCTTTTTCATCGACCACCGGGCCACGTCCGGCATTAATGAAAATGGCGGAAGACTTCATTTTGGCAAACTGCTCGGTACTGAACAGATGATGTGTTTCGTTGGTTAATGGCAGGATCAGGCAGACAAAATCAGACTCCTGCAACAGCGTGTCGAGATCGCAGTAACGCGCGTTGAAGCGTTCTTCCGCTTCGTGATGATGACGGCGGGCGTTATAGAGAATCGGCATGCTAAAGCCAAAATGCGCACGTTGCGCCAGTGCGAGCCCAATACGACCCATGCCGACAATTCCCAGCGTTTTGTGATGGACATCCGTACCAAACCAGTCCGGTCCGATACTTTTGGTCCATTCGCCAGACTTAACCCGTTCAGCAACTTCCACCACACGGCGAGCGGTGCTTAACATCAGCGCCATCACCGTGTCGGCGACGGTTTCCGTTAGTACGGTTGGCGTATGCATCAACAGCACCTTACGCGCATTAAGGGCATCGACATCGAAGTTGTCATAGCCTACGGAAATTGTGGATGTCGCTCGCAGCCTGGGCATTTTCTCCAACAGCGCGGTATTGACGGCTTCACTGGAGCCCAGCAGGCCTTCGGCGTTGGCAAAGGCTTCGGCGTGCTGTGCGACCGTTTCCGGGCGCAGGTTCGGTACAGAAGTCACAGTAAAATGCTCTTCCAGGCGATGCAGTAAATCGTCAGGTAACGCTTTATAGAGAATAATGGACGGCTTCATGCGGATCTCCGTAAGTTAAAATTTAAGCGTGGCGTGCGCCAACAGGTAGCTGTTGATTATTAGCAGGCTTAACAATAAGAGTTAGCCATACTGAGGCAAAAAGCGCTACCCCCATAAAAATGTACGAGGCGGAGGGGCTGCCGGTTGCGCCATTGAGGTAGCCGACAAACCAGGAACCAAAGAATGAGCCTAATGCGCCCATGCTGTTAATCAGCGCCATGGCGCCACCGGACACGTTGCGCGGCAGCATTTCAGGAATGATGGCGAAGAAGGGACCATATGGGGCGTACATTGCCGCGCCCGCGATAACCAGCAGCGTGTAGGACACCCAGAAGTGATCTGCGCCAACGGCCCAGGAGCCGATAAAGGCGAAAGCGGCAATCAGTAACAGCGGCCAGACAAACAGCTTACGATTTTGCAGTTTATCAGAGGCCCAGGAGACGAGAATCATCGCTGCCGTCGCCGCCAGATACGGTACGGATGACAGCCAGCCAACTTCCACCATCCCCAGATTTGCGCCACCGTTGCGAATGATGGACGGCAGCCACAGCACAAAACCGTAGACGCCAATACTCCAGGCGAAATACTGCATACACAGCAGGATGACGTTACGTGAGCGGAAGGCCTCACCGTAGTTACGCACGGCTTTGATCCCTTGTTGCTCTTGTTCCAGTTGGGCCTGAAGCGCAGCTTTTTCGGATTCCGACAGCCAGCCGACCTGAGACGGTTTGTCTTTTACCAGTACCCACCAGCAGAACGCCCAGATGATGGCCGGGAAGCCCTCGATGATGAACATTTCCCGCCAGCCCAGCGCCTGAATGAGATAACCGGAAACGACGGACATCCATAAGACAGTCACCGGGTTACCGAGGATTAAGAAGGTGTTAGCGCGTGAACGCTCGGATTTCGTAAACCAGTTGCTGATGTAAATCAGCATTGCGGGCATCACGGCAGCTTCAACGACGCCAAGAATAAAGCGGATAGCGGCCAGCATCGGAATATTGCTGACCATCCCGGTTAACGAGGCGCAAGCCCCCCACAGGATCAGGCAGATAAAAATCAATTTTCGTACGCTGCGACGCTCGGCGTAAATTGCGCCCGGGATCTGGAAGAAGAAATAGCCAAGGAAAAACAGAGCGCCCAGCAGGGAAGAGATCCCTTTGGTAATGCCGAGATCCTCGTTAATGCCTGCGGCGGAGGCGAAGCTGAAGTTCGCGCGGTCAAGGTACGCCAGGCTATACGTGATAAACACGATTGGCATGATGTACCACCAGCGTTTTGCTGCATTGGTTGAGCTATTCATAGACTGCCCTCTGATTATGCTGATACACCGCCTCTGTATGTAGGGTACAGAGTTGGCCGGGGGTTTATTCCCCTAATTGTTCACGTGTGGGTAATCCTTCGCTGTCGCCCTGAACCTGAATGGCCAGTGCGCCAATTTTATTGCCGCGGGTCACCGCCTGATGCAGCGAGCGGCCTTCCAGCAGAGCGCTGATCACGCCCACGGCAAAGCCATCGCCAGCGCCGACCGTATCAACCACGTTGTCGACTTTTACCGGTGCGACGCAGCCGTGCTCGCCGCTGGCGGTTTTGTACCAGGCGCCATCTGCCCCGGTTTTGATAATGACTGCCTTCACCCCATGGCGCAGATAAAAGTCGGCGATGGCTTCAGGCGTTTGTTGTCCGGTGAGAATCATTCCCTCTTTTAGACCAGGCAAAACCCAGTCAGCCTGGAATGCCAGCCGGTTCAGTTTTTCCACCATCTCGGCTTCGCTTTTCCACAGCACCGGACGTAAATTCGGGTCAAAGGAGATGGTTTTCCCTAGGGCTTTCAGCGTGCGGGCGGTATGCGCCTGAAGTTCATAGGAGCTGGCGGAAAGCGCGGCTGCCACGCCGCTCAGGTGCAAGTGACGTGCGCTGGCAAAATAGTTCTCGTGGTAATCCTCAATACTGAGATGGCTGGCTGCGGACCCTTTGCGGAAGTACTCCACAATGGGATCGGTTCCATTTTCGACCTTAGATTTAAGCTGAAAGCCGGTAGCGAAGCGCTCGTCCTGGGTGACTCCCTGCGCATCAATCCCTTCTTTTTCCAGCGACTTAATAATAAAACGGCCAAAACTGTCGTTACCTACGCGGCTTACCCAGCCGACATTCAGACCTAAACGAGCAAGACCGGTCGCCACGTTGAGTTCAGCGCCTGCCACGCGCTTAATAAATTGCTCTACATCCGCCAGGTCGCCGGTTTGCGTGGCGACAAACATCGCCATCGCTTCACCAATGGTGACCACATCCAGTGAATTCTTCATGCGTTACTCCTCGCGTAACAGCTCGACGTAATGGCGGGTAACCGCCGTCAAGTCCTGCCCTTCCAGGGGAAACTCGATGCCGCGCGGAGCATCGTCAGGCAGCGTTTTTAACAGCGCCAGCCAGCGAGGTTCGGCGGCATCAGGCGGCACTGCGCGGTAGCTGTCGCGATGTGTAACCGCGGCTTTGACATGGATGTATCCCACGGTTGGCGCCAGGTTTTTCGCCGCCTCTTCCGGGGAGTCGCCAACCCACAGCCAGTTGCCCATATCAAAGGTCAGAGAGATCGGCAGGTTTTGCGCCTGACAGGCTTCGTTAAAGCACTGCATCGGCTGCAGGCGTCCGCAGGCGGTCTGATCGTTTTCGACAACCAGCTCCATCCCGCTGTCAGCCAGCCATGTACGTAAAACGTCGAACTGGCCGGTATGGGAAAAATGACCAAGGGAGACTTTTAACCACAGCGCTTGCAGGGCCTGCGCTTCCGCGAGTAACGCCGGAAGGCGGGGATTGAGGTTACCGTCCTCAAGGAACAGCGGCTCAGGCGCTGAATAACAGGCCAGCAGGCCGAAGATTTCGATCGCTGAGGCCATCGTTGACAGTGTGGTGAGTTCGGTGTCAGTTAACATCTCGCGGCGAATTTCGACGCCGTCAGCACCGGCTTCAGCAATGATGGGCAGCATGGCGGTTTGGCCACCCGCAGCGCGGACCTGCTCATAGCCGTAGGCGGCGGTGACCACCATAATTTTTCTTTTCATGGAAACTCCATAACCAGCATTCTTGCTATAACGCTAGATGGAACCGGTTCCAAAGAAAAGCCCATGATGCTGAATTTATGATCACCATCACGAAGGAAATTTAACGGGCGGTAGATCCGCGCACGATCAATTCACCAGAGAAAACCTGCTCCTGAATGGCATCAGAACCGCCATCGATCCGGCGTACAACCTGTTCCACGGCGGTGTAGCCAATCTGCCAGGTGGGTTGTTTCAGCGTGGTAATGCCGACACCCGCCAGCTCGGCCCATTCCAGCTCGTCAAACCCGAGCAGGCCGATATCGCTGCCCCAGTTGAGGCCAATGCGCTTCAGGGCGCGGGCAACCTGTAGCGTGAGGGCGCCGTTGGCGGAGATAACGGCTTTGCGCATGCCTCGATGCTGCTGGTGGAACTGGCGCAGCGTGTCATCCAGTTGCGCATTGTCCGTTAGCGGAACTTCGGCATTTTGCGCGATAACGCCGGGGTAGCGTGCGAGCGTGGCGCGAAAGGCGCTCAAACGTTCGCGGCGGGTATTCACCATGCCGAGTGGTTCGCTGAGAAACAGAATGGCTTCAAAGCCTTGTTCAAGCAGGTGTTCCGTGGCAACCGTTGCGGCCTGGGTGTTATCCAGCCCGACCATATCGCAGGCGAAATCAGGAATTTTACGATCAATTAGTACCATCGGTAGCGCAGACTGTTGCAGGCGGTTCAGCCCCTCTTCGCGCATCCCAACGGCGTTGACCACAATCCCTTCGACCTGGTAACTGCGCAACAGGTCAAGATAGTGCAGTTCCTGATCCACTTCGTTGTTGGTGTTACACACCAGCGGGGTAAAGCCTTTATCGCGACAGGCGGCTTCAATTCCGCTCAATACGTTGACGGAGTAGGGGTTGGTAATATCGGCGATGATCAGGCCAATCAGGCGGGTGCGACCGTGTTTCAGGCCGCGTGCCATCAGGCTGGGCCGATAGTCGAGATCGGCAATGGCTTGTTCAATGCGGGCCAGCAGCGCGTCGGATAGCAGGTGCTTTTCACCGTTGAGGTAACGTGAAATGCTGGTCTTGCCGGTTTTTGCGGCCTTTGCCACATCGCTGATGGTTGCCCGTGTTGATTTGCTCATCGCTGATTTCCCTGAATTTGGTGACAACACCTTAACGCGAAAATCAACGATGGCAAGTGCTTCATGCCGGATCGGGCGCACCCTGTCTCCGGCTCAAAACGTTACTGGATCGGGCTTAAGGTGATCTCTACGCGGCGGTTCTGCGCCTTACCTTCCGCCGTGCTGTTGCTGGCGATTGGATTTGCCGGACCCATACCCTGAGTGCGGATACGGTTAGCCGCGACCCCTTGAGTGATCAAGGCGCTGGCGACGGAGTCCGCACGCTGCTGCGACAGACGCATATTCAGATCCTGGCTGCCGGTGCTGTCGGTGAAGCCCAGCACGTTAACCGCGGTTTTATTGTACTCTTTCAGGACCATGGCCACGCCGGTCAGGGTGTTAGCCCCGGCAGGTTTCAGGTTAGCGCTACTGCTGTCGAAGGTGACGTTGTTTGGCATGTTCAGAATGATGTTATCGCCACTACGCGTCACGCTGACGCCGGTTCCCTGCATTTTTTCGCGCAGTTTTGCTTCCTGCACATCCATGTAATAGCCGATACCACCGCCAACGGCCGCGCCAGCCGCTGCGCCAATCAGTGCGCCCTTGCCGCGATCTTTCTTCGAAGAAGAGAGTGCGCCAATACCTGCGCCGACCAGAGAGCCAATGCCTGCGCCAATGCCGGATTTACCCGCTTCGCGTTCGCCGGTGTAAGGGTTTGTTGTGCAGCCAGAAACCGCCAGGGCGCCGCTCACGATGGCAGCAATAACAAAAACACGTTTCTTCATCTCAATTCCTTAATGACTTATTCTTCTTTGCCACAGCGACGGTGGCGGTTGATTATGACGTGTGAACATGAAGAAAATTCCAGGGAAGACTCTGAAATTTGTAAGTAACATTGAACGGCAGAATAAATAAGCCGCCACATCGTTTTCAGGAGCGCCATCTTGACTAATTCACCCGCACACTACTCGGTGTTAACCGCCGCCCACTGGGGACCTATTCGCGTCGAAACCGATGGCGAGACCGTTTTCTCCTCCCGTGGCGCATTGCCCACCACTCATCCCAACTCTTTGCAAACTGTGGTGCGTGACCAGGTACACAGTAAAACGCGGGTACGTTTTCCGATGGTACGTAAAGGCTTCCTCGTCTCGCCGGAAAGCCCACAAGGCGTGCGCGGGCAGGATGAGTTTGTTCGCGTCAGTTGGGATGACGCACTGACGCTTATCCATACGCAGCATAAACGCATCCGTGACAGCTATGGCCCGGCCTCGATTTTCGCTGGTTCCTACGGCTGGCGCTCCAACGGTGTGTTACATAAAGCCGCGACCCTGTTACAGCGCTACATGGCGTTGGCGGGGGGTTATACCGGGCATCTGGGGGATTACTCCACGGGCGCCGCGCAGGCCATCATGCCGTACGTGGTGGGCGGTAACGAAGTTTACCAGCAACAGACCAGCTGGCCTGTCGTGCTGGAACACAGCGATGTGGTGGTGTTATGGAGCGCCAATCCGCTGAATACCCTGAAGATTGCCTGGAATGCTTCCGACGAACAGGGTCTCGCTTACTTCGAGGCATTGCGCGATAGCGGCAAACGTTTGATCTGTATCGATCCGATGCGATCGGAAAGCGTGGATTTCTTTGGCGATAAGATGGAATGGATCGCCCCGCATATGGGAACCGACGTGGCGCTGATGCTGGGCATCGCGCATACGCTGGTGGAAAACGGCTGGCACGACGAAGACTTTCTCGCCCGCTGTACCACCGGTTATGACCGCTTTGCCGACTATCTGCTGGGTAAAACTGATAATGTCGCAAAAACGGCAGAGTGGGCTGCTGAAATTTGTGGGATAACAGCGGAAAAAATACGCGAACTGGCGGCGATATTTCACCAAAACACCACCATGCTGATGGCGGGGTGGGGGATGCAGCGCCAACAGTATGGCGAGCAGAAACACTGGATGATTGTCACCCTGGCCGCCATGCTCGGGCAAATCGGCACGCCTGGCGGTGGCTTTGGGCTGTCGTACCATTTTGCCAACGGCGGTAACCCAACGCGTCGTGCCGCTGTATTGGCTTCAATGCAGGGCAGCGTTAAAGGCGGCACCGACGCGGTGGATAAAATCCCGGTGGCGCGAATTGTCGAAGCGCTGGAGAACCCCGGGGGTTTTTACCAGCACAATGGAATGGACCGGCATTTCCCGGACATCCGCATGTTGTGGTGGGCCGGCGGGGCCAACTTTACTCATCACCAGGACACCAACCGTCTGATTCGCGCCTGGCAAAAACCGGAGCTGGTGGTTATCTCTGAGTGTTTCTGGACCGCCGCAGCAAAGCATGCCGATATCGTATTACCGGCGACCACCTCGTTTGAGCGCAACGACCTCACCATGACGGGTGATTACAGCAACCAGCACCTGGTGCCGATGAAGCAGGTTGTGCCGCCGCAGTATGAGGCGCGCAATGATTTTGATGTTTTTGCCGAACTGAGCGAGCGCTGGGAAAAGGGTGGGTATGAACGCTTCACCGAAGGTAAAAGCGAGCTGGCGTGGCTGGAGACCTTTTACAATATTGCCGGGCAGCGCGGGGCCAGCCAGCAGGTTACACTGCCGCCCTTTACCGAGTTTTGGCAGCGCAACGCCCTGATAGAAATGCCGGAAAACCCCGCCAACGCGCAATTTATTCGGTTTGCGGATTTTCGCCGCGACCCACAGGCGCATCCGCTGAAAACGGATAGCGGAAAAATTGAAATCTACTCCGCAAGGATTGCGGGTTACGGCTATGCGGATTGTGCGGGGCACCCGATGTGGCTGGCGCCTGATGAGTGGTTTGGTAACGCCGAGCCGGGTCAGTTACAGCTGCTTTCCGCCCATCCGGCGCACCGTTTGCACAGCCAGTTGAATTACAGTGCGTTGCGTGAGCAGTATGCGGTGGCGGATCGTGAGCCCGTTACGATCCATCCGCAGGACGCCAACGCTCGTGGTATTAAGCATGGCGACACGGTGAGGGTGTGGAACCCGCGTGGGCAAATTCTGACGGGTGCAGTCGTGACAACAGGGATCAAACCTGGCGTCATCTGCATTCATGAAGGCGCCTGGCCTGATTTGGATCTTACTGCCGGTGGTATTTGTAAAAATGGCGCCGTCAATGTGCTGACCAAAGATCTTCCCAGCTCGAAGCTGGGGAATGGCTGCGCGGGCAACACTGCGCTGGCGTGGCTCGAAAAATACAATGGACCCGCCCTGACGCTTACGGCGTTTGATCCGCCTGCCAGCCCATAATCCACGTGGGGTGGTGAGTCTCTTCCTGCCATGCGCCGTCTTCAATGCGAAAACCCAGCGCATGGTAGAAGTTTACCGCTGACTGATTCTTCTGGTAGACCTCCAGGCTGAGCAGGGAAAAGCGCTGCTGGACATGCCGCACCAGCGCTGTGCCAATTCCGCTTCTGATGGCCGCTGGCGCGACAAACAACGCGCCAAGAAAGCGTTCGTCAATCACGCTGACAAAGCCTTTGAGTACACCTTCTTCTTCCCACACCCAGGTTTGCGCGGCGGGCAAGTATACATCACGCACGACGGGTTCACTTTCGCGCCAGTAGCGTTCGTCGATAAACGGATGGGCATGGATCGTGCTTTCCATCCACAGCGCCAGAATTGACGGCAGATCGTCAGCTTTAGATTCACGAATCATGTTGTGTCCCTGGGTAACAGATGCAACTGGTGATATGGTCGTTGACCAGACCACAGGCCTGCATAAAGGAGTAACAGATGGTGGTGCCGACAAACTTAAACCCGCGTTTTTTTAATGCCTTAGACAGAGCATCTGACGCAGGCGTTGAGGTGGGGATATCGCTCAGGTTGGCGGCGCAGGTCACTTGCGGTTGGTTATCAACAAATGACCAGACGAACTCGCTAAATGGTTCACCGTTTTGCGCCATGGTCAGAAAGGCGCGAGCGTTACCGATAATGGCCTGAATTTTTCCGCGATGGCGAATAATGCCGGCATCCTGTACCAGCCTTTCCACATCCTCTTCGGTCATGGCTGCCACTTTTTCCGGATCAAAATGGTGGAAGGCGTGGCGATAATTTTCCCGTTTCTTCAGTACGGTAATCCATGATAATCCCGCCTGCTGGCCTTCCAGGCAGATCATTTCAAACAGCTTCTTGCCATCGGTTTCGGGGACGCCCCATTCCTTGTCGTGATAGGCAATGTAAAGTGGGTCCTGGCTGACCCATCCGCAACGCTGCATATACTTCCTCGCTGTTTTTACTGGCGTAAAAATTTCATTCGGCCCGCCTTGACGCGCCAGCTAAAAAGACAATATTTAATACAGGGCCTGATGGGCCCGATTTCCTACACACAATGACAATAATATCGCCGAATTCGGCTCTTTTCTGGAGTCGCGTTGATGATTATAAGAAACAGTAGTGGTCGCCAAAGGTTAACTCTGGCGAGCGTCGTAGTTTGTGCGCTGTCCATCAATACAGCATATGGCTGGCAACAAGAATATATCGTTGATGCGATGTCAGGGCATACGGCTGAACGTTATACATGGGACAGCGATCACCAACCACGTTATAACGACATTCTGGAGGAACGTATTCGTTCTACGCAGAACGTAGCGGGTCCGGTGGTGAATCTGGCCGATCAGACGCTGATGGATACGACCAGCGGCATGAGTATGGGCTGGAACTTTCCGCTTTCCAGACAGGTAACGACCGGACCGGTCGCCGCCTTACATTATGACGGCTCGACCACGTCTACCTACAACGAGTTTGGTGATAGCGCGACCTCGATAACACCGACCGATCCGTTGTGGCATGCCAGCGTCAGCACGTTAGGCTGGCGAGTCAATTCGCAGTTCGGTGATGTGCGTCCATGGGCGCAAATCAGCTATAACCAACATTTTGGCGAGAATATCTGGAAGGCGCAGTCGGGTCTAAGCCGCATGACGACAGCAGGACAGGACGGTAACTGGCTGGATGTTACCGTCGGCGCGGATATGCTGTTGAACCCGCATATGGCGGCTTACGCCGCACTTTCTCAGGCAGAAAACAGTACCAACAATAGCGACTATATGTACACCATGGGGGTTAGCGCTAAATTTTAACGAAAGAAATCATTGGTTATACATCTTAGTTACATATCAGGATCAATAATCACACGCCTTCCAGCGATAGTGGGTACTAACTCTTGCGATAAAATTCAGTATCCCGACTTTTTGTCTCGTCATTCATTCCGCAATCCAGGCATTTCATTCCGTCCTGGCGGCATTTCATGCCGTTTTTTCCTGGTATAAATGGCGCTTCGGTATGGTTGTTGGCAGAGAATTTCCCATTTTGCTTATGCAGGAAGACTGCCATGAAAACTTCTGATTATCAGCGTACCCGTTGGCTGACACTGATCGGCACCATCATTACCCAATTTGCCTTAGGTTCTGTTTATACCTGGAGCCTGTTTAATGGCGCGCTCTCTTCTAAACTGGACGCGCCGGTGAGTCAGGTTGCATTTTCCTTTGGTTTGCTGAGCCTGGGGTTGGCGATTTCTTCTTCCGTCGCCGGAAAACTGCAAGAACGTTTTGGCGTGAAACGCGTCACCATGGCCTCCGGTATCTTACTGGGCGTCGGCTTCTTCTTAACCGCCCACTCTGACAGCCTGATTATGCTGTGGTTGAGCGCCGGTGTACTGGTCGGCCTGGCGGATGGCGCAGGATACCTGTTAACCCTTTCCAACTGCGTAAAATGGTTCCCTGAGCGTAAGGGGCTGATTTCCGCCTTTGCCATCGGCTCTTATGGCCTGGGTAGCCTCGGTTTTAAATTTATCGACAGCCAACTGCTCAGCACCGTGGGTCTGGAAAAAACCTTTATGATCTGGGGCGCAATTGTGCTGGTGATGATCGTCTTTGGCTCCATGCTGATGAAAGATGCGCCGAATCAGGAAGTGAAGGCGAAAAATGGCGTGGTCGAGAACGACTACACTCTGGCGCAGTCCATGCGTAAACCACAGTACTGGATGCTGGCCGTGATGTTCCTGACTGCATGTATGAGCGGGCTGTATGTAATTGGCGTGGCGAAAGATATTGCGCAGAGCCTGGCGCATATGGATGTAGCCACGGCGGCAAATGCAGTGACCGTCATCTCCATCGCTAACCTGTCAGGCCGTCTGGTACTGGGTATTCTGTCCGACAAAATCTCTCGTATTCGTGTTATCACCATTGGTCAGGTTGTTTCGCTGGTCGGTATGGCGGCACTGCTGTTCGCCCCGCTCAATGACGTTACTTTCTTTGCGGCGATTGCCTGCGTGGCATTTAACTTTGGCGGCACCATCACCGTGTTCCCGTCACTGGTGAGTGAGTTCTTTGGTCTCAATAACCTGGCTAAAAACTACGGGGTTATTTACCTGGGCTTCGGTATCGGCAGTATTTGTGGTTCCATTATCGCCTCGCTGTTTGGCGGATTCTATGTGACCTTCTGCGTTATCTTTGCGCTGTTAATCATCTCGCTGGCACTTTCCACCACTATTCGCCAGCCGCAACGTAGCGTATATACCGAGGCGCACGCCTAAATCTATTAGTAGCCTGATTAATACCTGGCGCATATATTTACAAAAATATATGCGTCATTTGCATTCTCTATAAGCACTTTTCTTCCCTCCTGTGGTCTACTTACCCGCGCCCGTAGATTTCACCTCTGCTGTTGTCGCATTTTTCCCCTGTTTGGTCTGTTTGGCCGCTGCACAGGGAGTTTTTATCCCGATCCCCAGGGTTTGTTTGCATGAGATACATTAAGTCGATGACGCAGCAGAAACTCAGTTTCTTGCTGGCAATCTATATCGGTTTGTTTATGAACTGTGCTGTATTTTTCCGTCGCTTTAGCGGATATGCGCACGAATTCACCGTCTGGAAAGGACTCTCTGCGGTTGTTGAATTAGCTGGCACTGTGCTGGTGACCTTCTTTTTATTACGTCTTCTCTCTTTATTCGGCCGCCGGGCCTGGCGTGTGCTGGCAACCTTTGTGGTGCTGTGTTCTGCCGGCGCCAGCTATTATATGACCTTCCTGAACGTGGTAATTGGCTACGGTATTATTGCCTCCGTCATGACCACGGATATTGATTTATCTAAAGAAGTCGTCGGCTGGCATTTTATCGTGTGGCTGGTTTCAGTCAGTATTGTGCCGTTGGTTCTTATTTGGAGTAACCGCTGCCGTTATACGCTGATGAGACAGATTCGTACGCCGGGCATGAGATGGCGTAGCGTGGCGGTGGTGTTACTGGCAGGCCTGATGGTGTGGGTGCCGATTCGCCTGTTGAGCATGCAACAGAGAAGCGTTGAACGGGAAACCGGCATCGATCTACCCAGCTATGGCGGGGTTGTGGCGAACTCTTATTTGCCGTCAAACTGGCTCTCAGCGTTGGGCCTGTACGCCTGGGCGCAGGTGGATGAGTCTTCAGATAACAAATCGCTGATGAACCCGGCCAAAAAGTTTACCTATGTCGCGCCGAAGAACCTCGACGACACCTATGTGGTCTTTATTATCGGGGAAACGACCCGCTGGGATCATATGGGAATTTTTGGCTATGAGCGAAATACCACGCCAAGGCTCGCCCAGGAGAAAAATCTGGCCGCGTTCCGTGGATATTCTTGCGATACGGCAACCAAACTTTCTCTGCGCTGCATGTTTGTCCGTGAGGGGGGGGCGGAAGAAAATCCGCAGCGTACGCTGAAAGAACAAAACGTTTTCGCCGTGCTTACTCAGCTAGGGTTCAAGACAGATCTCTACGCAATGCAAAGCGAGATGTGGTTTTACAGTAATACCATGGCGGAGAATATCTCCTACCGTGAGCAGATCGGCGCTGAGCCGCGTAACCGTGGCAAAAACGTTGATGACATGCTGCTGATTCCCGAGATGCAGCAGTCTCTGCAGCAGAACGATGACGGTAGTAATCACTTGATTATTCTGCATACCAAAGGATCGCATTTTAACTATACACAGCGCTACACCCGTGAATATGCACAGTGGAAGCCGGAATGCGTCAATGTTGATAGCGGCTGCTCAAAAGCGGAGATGATCAACTCATTCGATAACTCGGTAACTTATGTTGATCACTTTATCACTCAAGTATTTGATCAACTGCGCGATAAGAAAGCGATAGTGTTCTACGCTGCCGATCACGGTGAGTCGATTAACGAGCGTGAGCACCTGCACGGGACGCCGCGTAAAATGGCACCGCCTGAGCAGTTCCGCGTTCCTATGCTGGTGTGGATGTCTGACAAGTATCTGGAAGACCCCGATCATGCGAAGGCGTTCGCCCATCTGAAGCAAGAAGCGGATATGAAGGTGCCGCGTCGTCACGTGGAGCTGTACGACACTATTTTAGGTTGCCTTGGTTATACCTCACCAAATGGCGGTATTAACGAGAATAACAACTGGTGCCGTATCCCGGACGCGAAGAAGGTTGCAGCCCAGTAACGGAGGCTGCTGACTTTCTCGCCGATCAAATGCCATTTTGATGCTAAGGGATTGACGGGCGCGCTGCTGAGCAGTAAGATGCGCCCCGCATTCGGTGATTGGCGCAGCCTGGTAGCGCACTTCGTTCGGGACGAAGGGGTCGGAGGTTCGAATCCTCTATCACCGACCAAATTTAAAACCCTGCTCAACGAGCAGGGTTTTTTGCATTATGGCCCGTGAGGATGAGAACCTCCGGGGGCAAGAGGTTCGACTCGAGCGTAGCGAGAGAACGTTGCGCCAGCAACGGCCCGCAGGGCGAGCCACGCAGTGGCGAGTAATCCTCTATCACCGACCAAATTTAAAACCCTGCTCAACGAGCAGGGTTTTTTGCATTTGTAGGCCTGATAAGCGCAGCGCCATCAGGCAATATTGGAGATATTGCGGATGGCGGATGGACGCCTTATCCGGCCTACAGGCTCAGTTTCACCCCGGCGTGTATGGCGTTTCCAATCCCATCTTTGACCTTCATTTTGTCTACAAAAATTGTGCGCCACTTCCCACTGACTGTTAACGATTTTGTGACATATTCCATTGCCTTTTTTTATATTTGCATGAAACTTTTTTTGCGCTACTTATGGCTGAACCTGGCATTTTCCGCTGTGCGTTTTAACGTTCATGGTATTAATCGCTCAGATATGCAGCATTAATTTAGAAAGTTTTAAGAATTTGCATAAATGTTAATCACCAAATGTTGCGAAATATTAAGATATTTATTCTGGCACAGAGCGCGTAGCACAAATTTCCCTGCTGAAAATAGCCGTCTGCACTTTTTTTAATCTTTGTTTGTCAATTCTCACCGTTGGTGTAAATCACGGTTACCTGTATTGACGTTTTCACATTCTGTTGACAGATTGTAGGGCATGAGGGGCATTTCATGGAGAATCCGCACTGCAACTCAGTCGCTTATGTGAACGGAATCCCCATCCTCTTAACGCCGACCCGGCCGGGTAAAAAACAAAAAAGGCCAGGCGGTGCAAACCCACTGCAAAGGGTAAAACAACAAACATCACATTTGGAGCAGAAGAATGAGTATTTCCTTGAAGAAGTCAGGGATGCTGAAGCTTGGTCTGAGCCTGGTGGCCATGACCGTCGCAGCAAGCGTACAGGCTAAAACTCTGGTTTATTGTTCAGAAGGATCTCCTGAAGGCTTTAACCCGCAGCTTTTCACCTCTGGCACCACCTATGATGCCAGCTCCGTACCGATCTATAACCGCCTGGTTGAATTCAAAATCGGTACCACCGAAGTGATCCCGGGCCTTGCTGAGAAGTGGGAAATCAGCGAAGACGGTAAAACCTACACCTTCCACCTGCGCCAGGGCGTGAAGTGGCAGGACAATAAAGATTTCAAACCGACGCGCGATTTTAACGCCGATGACGTGGTGTTCTCGTTCGATCGTCAGAAAAATGCCCAGAACCCGTACCACAAAGTCTCTGGCGGCAGTTATGAATACTTCGAAGGGATGGGTCTGCCAGATCTGATCTCCGAAGTGAAAAAAGTGGACGATAAAACCGTTCAGTTCGTACTGACGCGTCCGGAAGCTCCTTTCCTGGCTGACCTGGCGATGGACTTCGCTTCTATTCTTTCTAAAGAATACGCAGACAACATGCTGAAAGCCGGTTCCCCGGAGAAAGTAGACCTCAACCCAATTGGTACCGGTCCGTTCCAGCTGCAGCAATACCAGAAAGACTCCCGTATTCTGTATAAAGCTTTCCCGGGCTACTGGGGTACTAAGCCGCAGATCGACCGTCTGGTCTTCTCTATTACGCCTGATGCTTCCGTACGTTACGCCAAACTGCAGAAGAATGAGTGCCAGGTGATGCCGTATCCGAACCCGGCAGACATCGCGCGCATGAAGCAGGATAAAAACATCAACCTGATGGAGCAGGCTGGTCTGAACGTGGGCTACCTCTCTTACAACACCGAGAAGAAACCGTTTGATGACGTCAAAGTTCGTCAGGCGCTGACTTACGCGGTAAACAAAGAAGCGATCATCAAAGCCGTTTATCAGGGCGCTGGCGTGGCCGCGAAGAACCTGATCCCGCCGACCATGTGGGGCTATAACGACGACATTAAAGACTACAGTTACGATCCTGAGAAAGCGAAAGCGCTGCTGAAAGAAGCCGGTCAAGACAAAGGCTTTACCGTTGAGCTGTGGGCAATGCCGGTACAGCGTCCGTACAACCCGAACGCACGCCGTATGGCGGAGATGGTTCAGGCTGATTGGGCGAAAATTGGCGTTCAGGCCAAGATTGTGACCTACGAGTGGGGCGAGTATCTGAAACGCGCCAAAGCGGGTGAGCATCAAGCCGTCATGATGGGCTGGACCGGTGACAACGGGGATCCGGATAACTTCTTCGCCACCCTGTTCAGCTGTGCGGCAGCGAAAGATGGTTCCAACTACTCTCGCTGGTGCTACAAGCCGTTTGAAGACTTGATCCAGCCGGCGCGTGCCACCGACGACCACAACAAGCGTATCGAACTGTACAAACAAGCTCAGGTTGTTATGCACGATCAGGCTCCGGCTCTGATTGTTGCTCACTCCACCGTGTACGAGCCAGTGCGTAAAGAAGTTAAAGGCTATGTGGTTGATCCATTAGGCAAACATCACTTCGAAAACGTCTCTGTCGAATAATTAAAAGCAATCAAGGAAGCGCTGCGCCCCGGTATTACGCCGGATAAGCGCAGCGCCATCCGGCGTAATGCTTTACCCGCGATGCAGTTTGCGTGGGATAAGATTTGTGAGCAATACAGACTCACGGTTCCAGGCCGTGCGTCATTAGAGAGAATCCGGGTTATGTTGCAGTTCATTCTCCGACGTTTGGGACTCGTCATCCCCACGTTTATCGGTATCACTCTTCTCACTTTTGCCTTCGTCCATATGATCCCCGGCGATCCGGTAATGATCATGGCGGGTGAGCGTGGGATCTCCCCTGAGCGTCATGCTCAACTGCTGGCCGAACTTGGTTTGGATAAACCGATGTGGCAGCAGTACCTCCATTATATCTGGGGGGTTATGCATGGTGACTTAGGTATCTCGCTGAAAAGCCGTTTACCTGTGTGGGATGAGTTCGTGCCTCGTTTTAAAGCCACGCTGGAACTCGGCGTCTGCGCGATGATTTTCGCCGTCGCAGTAGGTATTCCGGTGGGGGTACTTGCTGCCGTGAAGCGCGGCTCCATTTTCGATCACACCGCCGTTGGCCTGGCGCTGACCGGTTACTCTATGCCGATTTTCTGGTGGGGCATGATGCTGATCATGCTGGTGTCTGTGCAGCTAAACCTGACCCCGGTTTCCGGCCGGGTGAGCGACATGGTATTCCTTGATGATTCCAACCCGCTGACCGGTTTTATGCTGATAGATACCGCTATCTGGGGCGAAGAGGGTAACTTTATTGATGCGCTGGCGCATATGATCCTGCCGGCGATGGTGCTGGGTACCATTCCTCTGGCGGTAATTGTGCGTATGACCCGTTCATCAATGCTGGAAGTACTGGGTGAAGATTACATTCGTACCGCCCGTGCCAAAGGTCTGACCCGGATGCGCGTCATCATTATTCACGCTTTGCGTAACGCCATGCTGCCCGTCGTGACCGTTATCGGCCTGCAGGTTGGGACATTGCTGGCCGGGGCGATCCTGACCGAGACTATCTTCTCATGGCCTGGGCTGGGACGCTGGCTGATCGATGCGCTACAGCGCCGCGATTATCCGGTGGTGCAGGGCGGGGTGTTACTGGTCGCGACGATGATTATTCTCGTCAACCTGCTGGTAGACCTGCTGTACGGCGTGGTGAACCCGCGTATTCGTCATAAGAAGTAAGGGGCCATCATGTCACAGGTTACTGAAAATAAAGTTATTGCCGCACCGGTGCCAATGACCCCGATGCAGGAGTTCTGGCACTATTTCAAGCGTAATAAAGGCGCGGTTGTCGGGCTGGTTTATGTTGTCATCATGATTCTGATTGCGGTCTTTGCGAATGTTCTCGCCCCGTATAATCCGGCTGAGCAGTTCCGTGATGCGCTGCTGGCGCCGCCTGCGTGGCAGGAAGGCGGCACGATGGCGCACCTGTTTGGTACTGACGATGTGGGCCGTGATGTGCTCTCGCGTCTGATGTACGGCGCGCGTCTGTCGCTGTTGGTCGGCTGTCTGGTCGTGGTGCTCTCCCTGCTGATGGGCGTAATTCTCGGGCTGGTCGCCGGTTATTTTGGCGGGATTATCGATAACGTCATCATGCGCGTGGTCGATATCATGCTGGCGCTGCCGAGCCTGTTACTGGCGCTGGTGCTGGTGGCGGTATTTGGTCCTTCGATTGGCAACGCCGCGTTGGCGCTGACGTTCGTGGCGTTACCGCACTATGTGCGTCTGACGCGCGCCGCCGTGCTGGTGGAAGTCAACCGCGACTACGTTACTGCTTCGCGCGTGGCGGGTGCCGGTGCGATGCGCCAGATGTTCGTCAATATTTTGCCTAACTGTCTTGCGCCGCTGATTGTTCAGGCATCGCTTGGTTTCTCTAACGCCATTCTCGATATGGCTGCCCTCGGCTTTCTGGGGATGGGCGCACAGCCGCCGACGCCGGAATGGGGCACCATGCTCTCTGACGTTCTGCAGTTTGCCCAAAGCGCCTGGTGGGTCGTGACCTTCCCGGGGCTGGCGATCCTGCTGACGGTGCTGGCATTTAACCTGATGGGTGACGGTCTGCGTGACGCGCTCGATCCCAAACTGAAGCAGTAAGAGGTTCGAGATGGCGTTATTAAATGTAGATAAATTATCGGTGCACTTCGGCGACGTAGGCGCCGAGTTCCGCGCCGTAGACCGCATTAGCTACAGTGTGAACCAGGGTGAAGTGGTTGGCATTGTGGGTGAATCCGGCTCTGGTAAGTCTGTCAGTTCGCTGGCGATTATGGGGTTGATTGATTACCCTGGCCGCGTGATGGCCGAAAATCTGGAGTTTAACGGTCGTGACCTGAAGCGCATTTCTGAGAAAGAGCGTCGTCAGTTAGTCGGTGCAGAAGTGGCGATGATTTTCCAGGATCCGATGACCAGCCTTAACCCGTGCTACACCGTCGGCTATCAGATTATGGAAGCCATCAAAGTGCATCAGGGCGGCAATAAAAAAACGCGCGTTCAGCGGGCGATTGACCTGCTGACGTTGGTGGGGATCCCCGATCCGGCCTCGCGTCTGGACGTGTATCCGCACCAGTTGTCCGGTGGGATGAGCCAGCGCGTGATGATCGCGATGGCGATTGCCTGTCGTCCGAAGCTGCTGATTGCCGACGAACCGACGACGGCGCTGGACGTGACCATTCAGGCGCAGATCATTGAGCTGCTGCTGGAGTTGCAGCAAAAAGAGAATATGGCGCTGGTTTTGATTACCCACGACCTGGCGCTGGTGGCGGAAGCGGCACATAAAATCATCGTAATGTACGCCGGGCAGGTCGTGGAAACAGGCGCTGCGCAGGATATTTTCCGCGCGCCGCGTCATCCTTATACCCAGGCACTGCTACGTGCGCTACCGGAGTTTGCGCAGGATAAAGCGCGTCTGGCTTCGTTGCCAGGTGTGGTCCCAGGTAAGTATGACCGTCCGAACGGCTGTTTGCTGAACCCGCGCTGTCCGTATGCAACCGACAAATGCCGCGCTGAAGAACCTGAACTGAATCTGCTGGAAGGCGGTCGTCAGTCGAAATGCCACTACCCACTTGATGATGCCGGGAGGCCCACACTATGAGTACGCATGAGGCCACCTTGCAACAGCCGCTGTTGCAGGCGATCGATCTGAAAAAACACTACCCGGTAAAGAAGGGATTATTTTCCCCTGAGCGCCTGGTGAAGGCGCTGGACGGCGTCTCCTTTACTCTTGAACGCGGTAAAACGCTGGCGGTAGTAGGCGAGTCTGGCTGTGGAAAATCCACGCTTGGCCGTCTGTTGACGATGATTGAAGTTCCAACTGGCGGTGAGCTGTATTACCAGGGGCAGGATCTGCTCAAGCACGATCCGCAAGCGCAGAAGTTGCGTCGGCAGAAAATCCAGATTGTGTTCCAGAACCCGTACGGTTCTCTGAATCCGCGTAAGAAAGTGGGGCAGATTCTGGAAGAGCCGTTGCTGATCAACTCCACGCTCAGCAAAGAGCAGCGGCGTGAAAAAGCGCTGGCGATGATGGCGAAAGTGGGGCTAAAAACTGAGCACTACGATCGTTACCCGCATATGTTCTCCGGCGGCCAGCGTCAGCGTATCGCCATTGCCCGGGGTCTGATGCTGGACCCGGACGTGGTGATAGCCGACGAACCGGTCTCGGCGCTCGACGTTTCAGTGCGTGCGCAGGTCCTGAATCTGATGATGGATTTACAACAGGATCTTGGACTGTCCTACGTTTTTATCTCGCACGACCTGTCGGTGGTGGAGCACATTGCCGATGAAGTGATGGTGATGTATTTAGGCCGCTGTGTGGAAAAAGGGACTAAGGATCAGATCTTCAATAATCCGCGTCATCCGTATACCCAGGCGCTACTTTCAGCCACGCCACGTCTGAACCCGGACGACCGCCGCGAACGTATCAAGCTGACCGGAGAGCTGCCAAGCCCGCTGAATCCGCCGCCGGGCTGCGCGTTCAACGCCCGCTGCCGCCGTCGTTTTGGTCCGTGTACCCAGCTTCAGCCGCAGTTGAAAGATTATGGCGGTCAACTGGTGGCCTGTTTCGCCGTGGACCAGGATGAAAACCCACAGCGATAAACGTGGGTTATGACCTAATAACCGGAGCCTTGTGCTCCGGTTTTTTTATATTTTGTTTTTACGTCCACAATGTGAGTCCTCTGGCAGAACATTATTCCATAGCGTCTAAAATGTAGTCAGATACCCTTTTGTCACAGAAATAGCGATTTCGCAGTTGCTAACGATCAGGAGCAAATGTGGTCACGATACGCTGGGATATTAAAACAATTGATCGACTATCGATGGTTGAGGATGTCCTGAAGGAATTTTCCTGCTGTGATATCAATATCATCTCAATGAAAGTCACACCGGGACGGATCCTGATTAAATCCTGGTGCCGCCAGCTGCAGGATATTTCCTGCGTGCAAACGTGTTTGAGCCAGCGAGCCGATATTATTAATGTCGCTTACCTGTGTGAAGAGATAAGCGAACTGTCAACGTCCGAGCCGGAACGCCCGCGCTATTTCTCTGACATTATTTGCACTAGCCAGAGCATGCGCTTGCTTATCGAAAAGGCGATCAGAATTGCCGACAGCAAATATACCGTTCTGATCCGCGGTGACACGGGAACCGGCAAGGAGCTACTGGCCCGGGCTATCCATAATTCCGGGAAGCGGCGGTTTTATCCGTTTATTCCGGTCAACTGCTCTGCATTGCCTGAGTCGCTGATGGAGAGTGAATTCTTTGGCTATGAGAAAGGAGCCTTTAGCGGCGCAGATTGTAAAGGCAAAAAAGGGCTGTTTGAAATGGCCGATAAAGGCACCCTTTTTCTTGATGAGTTTGGTGAAATGTCGCTGAGCTTACAGGCTAAATTACTGCGCGTGCTTCAGGATGGTGGGATTCGTCGCGTTGGCGGCGCACAAATTATACCGGTTAATGTACGTATTATTGTGGCAACCAACGCTAATCTGGAAGAGATGGTGGAACAACGTCTGTTGCGCGCCGATCTCTATTATCGCATCAACGTACTTTCACTCACCATTCCTCCCTTACGGGAGCGCCCGCAGGATATTAGTCTGCTTATTCGCCACTTTGTGCAGAAGTATGCGAAGGAGTTCCAGCGCCGGATAATCCTGGATAAAGCCTGTTTTGCGGCCTTGCATCATCACGCCTGGCCGGGAAACGTTCGTGAACTGGAAAATACCATTATTCGTCTGATGCTGATGGCGGAATCGGATGTCATTACCCTGGACGAACTGGGAATGGTGAATTTACCTGCGGTTGAACAAGCCCCAACGGAACGCCCTTTTAAAGAACAAGTGCTTAGTGCTGAGCGCCAGCTCATCGAACAAATGGTAGAAGATAATGTGTCGTCGCGGCATATCGCTAAAGCGTTGGGGGTGTCGCATACCACGGTGTTGAATAAAATTCGCAGCTATCAGTTGGAGAGTGTGAGTTAAGCGCCGCCAGTGGCTGACGGCGCGTTAGACGGGTTATTCAATCAGCTTCAATAATGGCGACAGGCACAGCAGAATTCCGTACAGCAGAATCAGCCAGGTTTTAACACCGCGCAATTTCTCTAACTGCGTCACTTTATAGATCAGGAAAAATGGAATAATACACGACACAATCCCGTACAGTGGGCTCCCCAACTGGAAGAATACCAGCACCGATACGCGGAACGACACCCAAATAACCAGAGTAATCACAATAAATGTGCAAATACCCAGCGTGAGCACCAGCGGATTAATTTTCTCAACGTCAATGACGCGACTCAGGATGTTAAGAATAATACCCTTAATGGCCTCATGGAATCCCAGGTAAATACCAAAAAACGCCGTTAATACGGCGAAGATATTCAGTACCGTTGAGGTGATATGAATAATTTGTCCTGGAATAACTTGCGCTGCCAGCGCCAGGGCTGAAATATTTTGCTCAAAGGCCGAAACGGCCTCTTCATGGCTAATAGAAAAGGTAAAAGAGAAGGAGAAAAACAGAATAACCGCAATCAGCGTAATGTAACTGATGCGATGCGTGCGTATCGCCATGCGCGTCGCCAGTACCCGGTCTGCCACCCGTTTGCGATAAGCGATGTTCATTGGGTTTAATACCTGAATAAACACCGCTGAGAAGAAGCAGAACGGGATAGTCAACAGCACGTTGCGAAAGAAAACCGAGGCTTCAGGAAACGCGCTGATATTGCTAAAGTTCCAGTGCGGGATCATCGCAAAACCAAACACGATGATGATACCCACTTTTACTACTACCATCGGACCGGAGATTTTGAACAGCAGCTTTTCTCCCCCGGATGCAATGGCGACCAGCACGGCAAAAATGGCTACTTTGTAGATTATTGACTGCGAAAGGTCGGCCTCGGTCAAGCCAAAAGTTTTGATATAAGAGGCACTGTCAAATACTACTGATAGGGAATAAATAAATATGCCGTGAATAATCATCAGGAAATAGATGACGCCAAGAAATACGCCCCAGTTTTTCCCCAAATAATGACTTATAATATCAGTATAGTCATTACAGGTTTCACTCTCTGATAATGTTTTTAAATAAATGTCCTGCACAATATAAGTTGCGGGATAAGCAATAATAAAGGCGACAATAAATACCCAAATACCTGTTAAGCCAATTTGTACCGGCATCAGTACCGTTCCGGCGCCAATTGCCATGCCGATACAGAGTAATACCCAGCCAAAATCGTATTTCGTAAACGGTATCTTTTTTGAGATTGGTACGGCGGTTGCTGTATTGTTGCTTAATTGTAATGTGTTGTCCTGCATAGAACCCCCTGCCCAAAATACACGCTCTCCCCGGAAAAGGATTGCGCGTATAGCCAGACTGTTGTGCCTTGATTCTCAACAGTCTGAACCGATCGGCGTCGGTTCAGACTGTAGTGGTCAGAATGTTGCCTTTCTGATGGCGTGTTCAAGGTCGTTAATAATATCTTCTGGATCTTCAAGACCCACAGAAAGACGGATAAGCCCGTCGGTAATACCTGCTTTAAGCCGTTCCTCTGGCGCAACGGGCGAATGTGTCATAGACGCTGGGTGCTGAATGAGGGTTTCGGTATCACCGAGACTGACCGCGAGGAGGCACAATTCTACAGAATTGATCATCCGTCTGCCAGCCTCGAGGCCGCCGGCGATTTCGAAGCTGATAACTCCTCCTGGCAGACTCATCTGCCGTTGGCCAAGCTCATACTGCGGATGTGAAGAGAGGCCGGGATAATAAACGTGGGTGATGGATGGATGCCCTTCCAGGAAACGGGCGATTTTCATCGCATTTTCGCAGTGTCGTTCCATTCGAATGCCCAGGGTTTTAACGCCGCGCAGCGTTAACCAGGCGTTGAACGGACTCATGCAGCCGCCGGTGATATCTTTCAGCCCCACAAACCGCGCCTGGTCAATAAACTCCTGCTTGCCGACGATAATGCCGCCAATCACATCCCCGTGGCCGTTGATATATTTGGTGACGCTGTGCACCACGATGTCTGCGCCCAGTTGCAAAGGCTGCTGGCAGTACGGCGACATAAAGGTGTTATCCACCACCAGCACTGCGCCTTGCTGATGGGCAATGCCGGCCACCGTTTCAATATCAACCAATGAGAGCGTCGGGTTGGCGGGCGTTTCGATATACACCACTTTGGTTTCCGGGCGCATGGCGGCGCGAATTTCTTCAGGATTCGCCGCATCGACAAAGCTGACGTTAATCCCGAACTTCGGCATGCTGTGCGACAGAAACGCGTGGGTGCAGCCGTAAATTGCGCTGGCGGAAACGATATGGTCACCCTGCTGGCACAATGTCAGCAGCGTTGTGGTGATGGCAGAAATACCGGACGCGGTTGCCAGTCCGGCTTCACCTCTTTCCAGCACCGCCAGCTTTTTCTCCAGCGCATCGGTAGTGGGGTTACCCAAACGAGTATAAATATACCCGGACTCCTCAAGCGCAAAGCGGGCGGCACCTTGTTCGGCGCTGTCAAATACAAACGTTGAAGTCTGGAAAATAGGCGTACTGAGCGCGCCAGTTGAAGGGTCGGGTTGTTGCCCCGCGTGAACGATCTGGGTGTTGAATCCGTAAGTACGACAGTCAGACATGATATCTCCTTTAATTCGGAACAGAACAGCTCACACTCAAATAGCAATCGCTGTGCCAGAAATTGAATTAATAGATATCAATGGGTTATGTGTTTCCCTTGATTGATGGTTGGCAGGAATGTTGCCAACTGGCAAGAATCTTTCCAGCGTACTGGCGAGAAACGGGTGAAGTGCGAGGCGCTACGCAGAGCGGAATATTGCGCAGTGATATGGCGAATGGGCTACCGTAGAATCAGCGGCAAGCCGGGAATTCCCGGTGAGGCGCAATGTTGCGGGGGCTTGATCCCCGGCGGCATCGGTTGCTGGAAAGAGAAAACCCCCGCACGTTGTTCGGTATAAACCTGGCAACAAAACGGGGGCTAACTTGAACCTGAACAACTCAAGGATAGCCGTGAACAGTTGCCATTGCAACACAGGCGGCTATATGACGCTCGCACAGTTAGGCGTAGCCTTCTGGCACGATTTAGCGGCTCCAATCATCGCTGGCATTTTTGCCAGCCTGATTGTGAGCTGGCTACGTAACAGGAAGTAATGCGCTTAGTGGGCGTCTGCCTGCCGTGATGGCAACATGCGCCCGAACCAGGCCGCAGGGGTGACCTTGCGGCCTTTTTCGGCTTAAATGCAGATAAATCTCGTCGTCAGGTGCCTATCCTGTCGCGATAATGCACGCTGGGAAGTTTTCAGATACCGTCTCTCTTAATACCGCTACGATCGGGTATACTCTGACGGCAGTTTCGTCTATCCGTGGAGAGTCAGTTTGCGTGTCAGTCGCTCGTTAACAATTAAGCAGATGGCAATGGTCGCGGCCGTTGTCATGGTGTTTGTTTTCATTTTTTGCACCGTTTTGTTGTTCCATCTGGTACAGCAGAACCGCTATAACACGGCTACACAACTGGAAAGTATCGCTCGCTCCGTCCGTGAACCTCTTTCCGACACTATCCTGAAAGGGGATATTCCCGAAGCGGAAGCCATTTTACGCAGCATTCGGCCAGCTGGCGTGGTCAGCCGCGCTGATGTGGTGCTGCCTAATCAGTTTCAGGCGCTGCGGATGAGCTTTATTCCCGAACGCCCGGTTCCCGTTACGGTGACCCGCCTGTTTGAGCTTCCGGTGCAAATTTCGCTGCCGGTCTATTCACTTGAGCGCTCAGCGAACCCACAGCCGCTGGCGTATCTGGTGCTGCAGGCGGATTCGTACCGCATGTACAAGTTTGTGATGAGTACGCTCTCAACGTTAGTGACCATTTACTTACTTTTATCGTTAATACTCACGGTAGCCATCTCATGGTGTATTAACCGTTTGATTGTGCACCCATTGCGCAAAATCGCTCGCGAGCTGAACGACATTCAACAGCAGGATCTGATTGGCTATCAACTGGCATTACCACGTCTGCATCAGGATGATGAGATTGGTATGCTGGTGCGTAGCTACAACCTCAATCAGCAGCTCATCAAACGTCATAGCGAAGAGCAAAGCGACCATTCGATGCGCTTCCCGGTTTCCGAATTGCCCAACAAGTCGTTTTTAATGGGATTGCTGGAGCAGGTGGTGACGCGTCAGCAAACGACGGCGCTGATGATTGTCACCTGTGAAACCCTGCGTGATACCGCGGGCGTGTTAACCGAAACTCAGCGAGAAATCTTGCTGCTGACGTTAGTCGAAAAACTAAAATCGGTATTGGCCCCCAGAATGGTGCTTACCCAGGTGAGCGGCTATGACTTTGCCATCATCGCGCATGGTGTAAAAGAGCCCTGGCATGCTATTACTCTAGGTCAGCAAGTACTCACTATCGTTAATGAGCGGTTACCGATTCAGGGCATTCAACTACGTCCGAACTGCAACATCGGGGTGGCGATGTTTTATGGTGATTTAACCGCAGAGCAGCTCTACCGCCGCGCCCTGTCCGCCGTGTTAACGTCGCGTCATAAAGGTAAAAACCAAATTCAGTTCTTTGATCCGTTGCAGATGGAAGAGGCGCAGCAGCGTTTAACCCAGGAGAACGATATTTTAACCGCCATGGATAACCAGCAGTTTGCGCTCTGGATGCAGCCCCAGGTAGAAATGTCCAGCGGCAAGGTATTGAGCGCAGAAGCATTATTGCGGATGCAACAGTCGGACGGTAGCTGGGAGCTGCCAGAAGGGTTAATCGACAGAATTGAGTCTTGTGGTCTGATGGTGACCGTCGGTTATTGGGTGCTGGAAGAAACATGCCGCCAGCTGTCAGCCTGGCAAGAACGCGGTCTGATGCTGCCGCTCTCGGTGAATTTATCCGCTCTCCAGTTGATGCACCCCAATATGGTGTCTGATCTGCTGGAGTTGTTAACGCGCTATCGCATTAAGCCTGGCACATTGATCCTCGAAGTGACTGAAAGCCGACATATTGACGATCCCAATGCCGCGGTGGCCATTTTGCGACCGCTGCGCAACGCGGGCGTGCGCATCGCGCTGGACGATTTTGGCATGGGGTATGCGGGTCTGCGACAGCTACAGCATATGAAGTCGCTACCGGTGGATGTACTCAAAATTGATAAGATGTTTGTCGATGGCGTGCCCGAAGATTGCAGCATGATCTCCGCCATCATTCAATTGGCACACAGTCTCAACTTGCAGATGATCGCCGAAGGCGTTGAAACGGAAGCGCAACGCGAATGGTTATCACAAGCAGGGGTGGAAGTGGCGCAAGGCTTCCTGTTTGCCCGACCGGTTCCGGCAAATATCTTTGAAGAACGCTATCTGGCACCGGAAGGCGCTGATTACAAAAGTTAAAAAAGGTCTCGCTTGTGCGAGCCAGCTCAAAATTTTTAACATTTTTGTATCAATTATGATCCAGGTGCATTTCTGTCATGTTGAGTGGGTGTTACTTTAAGGCCGCAGGTTAAACAAAACCTTACAAGACCTGTGGTTTTTACTTTAAGGACACCCTATGAAGACCTCTATATTCAAAAGCCTTTACTTTCAGGTCCTGACAGCAATTGCCATTGGTATTCTCCTTGGCCATTACTACCCTGAATTAGGCGCCCAAATGAAGCCGCTTGGTGATGCTTTCGTTAAGCTCATCAAGATGGTCATCGCACCTGTCATCTTCTGTACTGTCGTGACCGGCATTGCAGGCATGGAAAGTATGAAAGCAGTAGGCCGCACCGGTGCGGTTGCACTGCTCTATTTTGAAATTGTCAGTACGATTGCGCTGATCATCGGCCTCATCATCGTCAACGTGGTGCAACCCGGTGCCGGGATGAACGTCGATCCGGCAACGCTGGATGCCAAAGCGGTAGCGATTTACGCCGAACAGGCAAAAGACCAGGGGATCGTAGGTTTCCTGATGGACATTATCCCTGCGAGCGTCATTGGCGCGTTTGCCAGCGGTAACATCCTGCAGGTATTACTGTTTGCGGTAATGTTTGGTTTTGCTCTGCATCGTCTGGGCAGCAAAGGCCAGATGATTTTCAACGTAATTGAAAGCTTCTCGCAGGTTATTTTCGGCATCATCAATATGATCATGCGCCTGGCGCCGATCGGTGCTTTCGGTGCCATGGCTTTTACCATCGGTAAATATGGCGTCGGAACGCTGGTGCAACTGGGGCAACTGATAATCTGCTTCTACATCACCTGTATTCTGTTTGTCGTTCTGGTACTGGGCTCCATTGCTCGCGCGACTGGCTTCAGCATCTTCAAATTCATCCGCTATATCCGTGAAGAACTGCTGATCGTACTGGGTACGTCTTCATCTGAATCCGCACTGCCGCGTATGCTCGATAAAATGGAGAAACTGGGCTGTCGGAAGTCGGTTGTCGGGTTGGTTATACCCACGGGGTACTCGTTTAACCTTGATGGGACATCCATCTATCTGACGATGGCGGCGGTGTTTATCGCTCAGGCCACCAACAGTCATATGGATATTTTCCATCAGATAACCCTGCTGGTCGTGCTCCTGCTCTCCTCAAAAGGGGCTGCGGGTGTGACCGGGAGTGGCTTCATTGTTCTGGCCGCGACTATCTCTGCGGTGGGGCATTTACCGGTCGCTGGCCTGGCGCTGATTCTCGGTATTGACCGCTTTATGTCTGAAGCCCGTGCGCTGACCAACCTGATTGGTAACGGTGTGGCAACTGTCGTTGTGGCTAAATGGGTGAAAGAATTGGATACCAAAAAGCTGGATGACACGCTGAATAATCGTGCGCCGGATGGCAAAACGCACGATTTATCCTCTTAATCTCGTCACTTATGCCCGTAGTCCCTTCCAGGACTGCGGGTGTTTGCGCATAATTACCCCCTGTGCCTGAAACCGTCGATTCGGCGGCGTCGGGATTTTTTCACTTCCTCCGTGACATTTTCATGTTCTTGCGGTCTAACACGAAGTGTTTTTAACGTCATATTCAGAGAGTCCTTTCGCGGGCTGTCTTTTTATTACCAGGATAGTTGATCAGGGGTTCACATGCAGGGCACAAAAATTCGACTTTTAGCGGGCGGCTTGCTGATGATGGCCACTGCCGGCTATGTGCAGGCAGATGCGCTCCAGCCTGACCCGGCGTGGCAACAGGGCACGCTGGCAAATGGTCTACAGTGGCAAGTGCTAGCCACTCCCCAGCGCCCCAGCGACCGTATTGAGGTTCGCCTGCTGGTCAATACCGGTTCACTCACCGAAAGTACGCAACAGAGTGGTTTCAGCCATGCGATCCCGCGTATCGCGCTGACGCAAAGCGGTGGCCTTGATGCCACGCAAGCCCGTTCACTGTGGCAGCAGGGGTTCGATCCCAAACGTCCCATGCCGCCCGTTATCGTTTCTTATGATTCCACGCTATATAACCTCAGTCTGCCTAACAGCCGTAACGACTTGCTGAAAGAGTCACTTACTTACCTGGCGAATATTTCCGGCAATCTGAGCATCACTCCTGAAACGGTTAATCATGCGCTGAGTAGCGAAGATATGGTCGCAACCTGGCCGTCCGATACCAAAGAGGGGTGGTGGCGTTACCGTCTGAAGGGATCAACCTTACTGGGGCACGATCCAGCCGATCCGCTAAAAACGCCTGTCGATGCCGCGAAAATCCACTCCTTCTACCAGAAATGGTATACCCCGGACGCGATGACGCTGATTATCGTGGGTAACGTAGATGCGCGCAGCGTGGCTGAACAAATCAATAAAACCTTTGGCGAGTTAAAAGGAAAACGGGAAACCCCAGCGCCGGTGCCGACGCTTTCGCCGCTGCGTGCGGAAGCCGTGAGCATTATGACCGATGCGGTACGTCAGGATCGCCTTTCCATCATGTGGGACACGCCATGGCAGCCAATCCGTGAATCCGCCGCGCTGTTGCGCTACTGGCGCGCTGATTTAGCCCGTGAAGCGCTGTTCTGGCATATTCAGCAGGAACTGACCAAAAACAATGCCAAAGATATCGGCCTTGGATTTGATTGTCGGGTGCTGTTCCTGCGTGCCCAGTGCGCTATCAACGTGGAATCGCCGAACGGTAAGCTCAATGCGAACCTCGGTACGGTTGCGCGTGAGCTGGCGAAAGTGCGTGATAAGGGCCTGCCGGAAGAAGAGTTCAATGCGCTGGTGGCGCAAAAAAATCTGGAACTGCAGAAACTGTTTGCCACCTATGGCCGTACCGATACCGACATTTTGATCAGCCAGCGTTTGCGCTCGCTGCAAAATCAGGTGGTGGATATCGCGCCTGAACAGTATCAGCGTTTACGCCAGAGCTTCCTCAACAGTCTGAACGTGGAGATGCTGAATCAGGATCTGCGCCAGCAATTGTCGCAAGATATGGCGTTAATTCTGCTGCAGCCGAAGGGGGAGCCTGAATTCAATATGAAGGAACTGCAGGCGACGTGGGATAGCATTATGGCGCCCGTTACCGCGGCGGCAACGCCGGTAGAAACGGATGAATCACATCCTGAAGTGACGGATATCCCGCCGGTACAGTAACCTCCAGGCCGGATAAGGCGATTACGCTGCCATCCGGCCTTGGGTGGGTAGGCCGGGGGCGCTTCGCTTGCCCAGCCTACAAGAACAACACGTTATTGCGGCATAGCGTCGCGTGGGATAATCGCCCCGCGATGCTGAATCACCGTGCTTGCCGTCAGGTGACCACGTTTTGCGGCATCGGCGGCATTGCCACCGGTCAGACGTACCGCCAGATACCCGGCGCTGAAGGAGTCTCCCGCTGCGGTGGTATCAATCACTTTCTCTTTCGGTAATTTAACGGCCGGGACGTCGATCAGCGTTTCACCCTCGATAGAAACCAGACAAGAGTCTGCGCCGCGCTTCACCACGACTTCCTGAACGCCAGCCGCGTGAGTACGGGCAATCACCTCGGCTACAGGTTTTTCACCCCACAACGCGTCTTCATCATCCAGCGTCAGGAACGCGATATTGGTGCATTCCAGCATCTGCTGATAAACCTGCTGCGTTTCTTCTTTGCTGCTCCACAGGCGTGGGCGGTAGTTATTGTCAAAAATGACTTTTCCACCGTTAGCGCGGCATTCACGCAGTAACGTCAGTAGTTTGTCACGGCTGGCCGGGCTTAGAATCGCCAGGCTGATTCCGCTCAGATACAGATAATCAAATGTCGCCAGCTCTTCGCAAATCGCGGCGGACTGTTCGCTCTCCAGCCAGAATTTTGCGGCAGCTTCATTACGCCAGTAGTAGAAGGTGCGCTCGCCGGTGCTGTCGGTCTCAATGTAGTAGAGTCCCGGCAGGCGGTTTTCCATACGCTGGGTTAATGAGGTGTCAACATTTTCACCCTGCCAGGAGTCCAGCATTTGTTGGCTGAAACTGTCAGTACCCAGTGCAGTCACATAGTGTACCGAAAGCGCCGCCGCATCGACCTGGCGGGCGATATAAACGGATGTATTCAACGTGTCGCCACCGAATCCGCGCTGAACGTCGGCGCCTTTCTGTGACAGCTCAATCATGCATTCGCCAATCACGGCAATCTTTCTGGACATAGTCGTAACCTGCTCTGAAAAAAATTAGCGTTAGTGTGCGCTGTGGGTGTTAAGTGGTCAACTATATTAAAACAACGTTCCATTATTTTTTTGAGCCAGCACGTGTTCTGCGTTGTTTTTTGCCGCCTGGTTTTTATTTTGCCTGCGGCGGAACGTAAAGTTCTGCGCCTGAGCGCCGATAACCTTTGACGAGTCCGGTCAGTCACACTCTTATTTACAGGACATCTTTGATGATAAAGCAGGTTACCCAGCAGCTCATTACGCCCGATGCGAGTATCGAAAGCTTGCAGGCGAGACGCTATTGGCTGCAGTGCGAGCGTGCTTACACCTATCAGCCGATTTACCAGACCGACGGACGGCTGATGGCCGTTGAACTGCTGACCGTCGTGACCCATCCTGATAATCCTGCCCAACGTATTGCGCCAGATCGCTATTTTGCTGAAGTGGCCGTCCGACACCGTATAGAGGTCGTGAAAGAGCAGCTCCTGCAGCTTGAGCTGAAAAAGGACTTTTTCAGAGCCAATAACCTGCTGGCTTCAGTGAATGTCGATGGCCCAACGCTGATTGCGATGCGCCAGGATCCTGAAATCCTGAAAATCATCGAATGCCTGCCGTGGCTGCGTTTTGAGCTGGTGGAGCATATCCGCCTGCCGAAGGGGTCGTCGTTCGCCTCAATGTGCGAGTTTGGTCCCCTCTGGCTGGATGATTTTGGTACCGGAATGGCGAACTTCTCGGCCCTGAGCGAAGTGAGTTACGACTATATTAAAGTGGCGCGGGATCTGTTTGTCATGCTGCGCCAGACGCCGGAAGGCCGCAATCTCTTCACGCTGTTGTTACAGCTGATGAACCGCTATTGCCGCGGGGTAATTGTTGAAGGTGTTGAAACACTTGAAGAGTGGCGTGATGTGCAAAACTCACCGGCTTTCGCGGCGCAAGGCTATTTTCTTTCTCGTCCAGTACCTCTGCACACCCTCGAAGAGGTGATCCTGTCGCTTTGATTCGGATGTAGCGTCCCTCATTTTGCCCTGCTGGACTATCTTTAGGACAGGCAAGGAAGGAAGTGAGGACGCTAACTATGACAAAAGCAGGCAAAATAACCGCATCAGCATTAGGGGTTTTCTTGTTGTTGATCGTCGTATTCATCATTGTGATTGCGACATTTGACTGGAACCGGCTCAAACCGACCATCAACCAGAAAGTCTCTACAGAACTCAACCGGCCCTTCGCTATACGGGGCGATCTGGGCGTGGTTTGGGAGCGCCAGAAGCAGGAAACCGGCTGGCGTAGCTGGGTTCCGTGGCCGCACGTTCATGCCGAGGATATTATCCTTGGCAACCCGCCGGACATTCCTGACGTCACCATGGTGCATCTTCCCCGTGTGGAAGCCACGCTCGCGCCGCTGGCATTGCTGACAAAAACCGTCTGGCTACCGTGGGTCAAGCTGGTAAAGCCTGATGCGCGCCTTATTCGCCTGTCGGAAAAAAACAATAACTGGACCTTTACCCTCGCAGAAGATGAAAACCGCGATCCTAATGCGTCGCCATCTGCATGGTCTTTCCGGCTGGATAATATTCTCTTCGATCAAGGACGCATCGCTATTAACGATAAGGTGACCCGCTCGGAGCTTGAGATCCTGGTCGATCCGCTGGGTAAGCCATTGCCTTTTAGCGAAGTGACGGGCGCAAAAAATAAAGAGAGTCAAACCCGCGTTGAGGACTACGTATTTGGTTTGCAGGCCAAAGGACGCTATAACGACGAACCGCTAAGCGGTAGCGGAAAAATAGGCGGGATGCTGGCGCTGAGGAGCGAAGGAACCCCTTTCCCGGTGCAGGCTGATTTCCGGTCGGGCAATACGCGCGTAGCATTTACCGGTACGGTAAATGACCCGATGAATATGGGTGGCGTGGATCTGCGGCTTAAATTCTCAGGTGATTCGCTAGGGGATTTGTACGATTTGACGGGGGTGCTGCTCCCGGATACGCCGCCGTTTGAAACCGACGGGCGTCTGGTGGCGAAAATCGATCCGGAAAAATCCTCTGTTTTTGATTACCGCGATTTTAATGGCCGCATTGGCGACAGCGATATTCATGGAACGCTAACTTATACGACCGGTAGGCCGCGTCCGAAACTGGAAGGGGATGTCGAATCACGCCAGCTGAGACTGGCTGATTTGGGACCGCTGATTGGTGTGGATTCGGGTAAAGGCGCGGAAAAGGCCAAACAGTCTGAACAGCGCAAAGGTGAGAAGAGCGTCCAGCCTGCCGATAAAGTCTTACCGTATGACCGTTTCGAAACTGACAAATGGAATGTGATGGATGCTGACGTACGTTTCAAAGGTCGGCGCATTGAACACGGCAGCAGCCTACCGATTAGCGATCTCTCCACCCATATCATCCTGAAAAATGCCGACCTGCGCCTGCAGCCGCTGAAATTTGGCCTGGCGGGAGGCAGTATTGTTTCCAGAATCCATCTGGAAGGAGATAAAAAGCCGATGCGTGGGCAGGCGGATATTCAGGCTCGCCGCCTGAAGCTAAAAGAGCTCATGCCAGATGTAGAACTGATGCAGAAAACGCTCGGTGAAATGAACGGTGACGCTAAATTTAGCGGTAGCGGAAACTCGGTGGCCGCGCTGTTAGGAAACAGCAATGGTAACCTGAAGCTGCTGATGAACGACGGCTTAATCAGCCGGAATCTGATGGAAATTGTGGGATTAAATCTGGGTAACTATCTCGTTGGTCAGATATTTGGTGACGATGAGGTCCGGGTGAACTGCGCGGCGGCGAATCTGGATATCGTTAACGGCGTGGCGCGTCCTCAAATCTTTGCTTTTGATACGGAAAATGCGGTGATCAATGTGACCGGGACCGCGAGTTTTGCCTCTGAGCAACTGGATTTAACCATCGATCCAGAGAGCAAAGGTATTCGTATTATTACGCTGCGTTCGCCGCTGTATGTTCGCGGGACCTTCAAGAACCCGCAGGCAGGTGTAAAAGCTGGGCCATTGATTGCGCGTGGTGCGGTTGCCGCCGCATTAGCCACGTTAGTCACTCCAGCGGCGGCACTGTTGGCGCTGATTTCTCCTTCCGAAGGGGAAGCCAACCAGTGCCGGGCGATACTGTCGCAAATGAAGAAGTGATGTCAGGCCGGATGCGATGGTTACACCGCATCCGGCAAAAGAATCACAATGACTGATGACGGGTCTCATGGGTTAACAGCAGCGCGATCAATGTCAACGCCGCCATCGATGCCAGATACGTTCCTACCGCTGCCAGGCCGTAGTTAGCCTGCAGCCATGCGGCAATATACGGGGCAACGGAAGCGCCAAGAATCGACGAAACGTTATATGAGAATGATGCGCCCGTGTAGCGAACCTCGGTTGGGAACAGCTCCGGCAGCAACGCGCCCATCGGACCAAATGTCAGTCCCATCAGGCTTAAACCCAGCAGCAGGAAAGCGAACACCAGCGCCGGATTGCCAGATCCGAGCAGCGGTTTAAAGGCAAACAGCGCAAACAGAATGATAAGTGTGGTGATGATGAGCATGCTCTTGCGGCGACCAAACGCGTCGGCCAGCAGACCCGCCACTGGCACCATAACGCCAAAGCCAATTACCGCCATCATTAGCATCCACAACACTTCATTACGCGGCAGGCCAAGCCCTACAGGCGCGGCGGCTGTACTGAACGTCATCGAATAGACGGTCATGATATAGAACAGCGTATAGGTCGCCAGCATGATGAACGTGCCGAGGATCGTTACGCGAATATGCTTTGTCAGTAAGGTACCCAGCGGGATTTTCACCTGTTTTTTCGCTGCAGCGACTTTGGCGAAGACCGGGGACTCATGCAATGAAACGCGAACGTACAGGCCGATGATCACCAGTACCGCAGAGAAGATGAACGGTACGCGCCAGCCCCAGCTCATAAACTGTTCATCGGTCAGCAGCCAGGAGAGCAGCAGAAAAGTGCCGTTGGCGAAGAAAAAGCCGATAGGCGCGCCCAGTTGCGGGAATGATCCGTACAGCGCGCGTTTACGCGGCGGCGCGTTTTCCGTTGCCAGCAACGCCGCGCCGCCCCACTCACCGCCCAGACCTAAACCCTGACCAAAACGCGCCAGTGCCAGCAGCAACGGGGCGAAAATGCCGATAGTTTCATAGCCCGGCAGCAGGCCAATGACAACCGTTGAAATCCCCATGGTAAGCAGTGAAGCAACCAGCGTGACTTTACGGCCTACGCGATCGCCGAAATGGCCGAACACCGCGGAGCCGATTGGCCGGGCCACAAAAGCGATAGCGAAGGTGGCGAGGGACTGCAGCGTAGCCGCGGTCGGATCTCCCTGCGGGAAGAAAATATGGGGAAACACGATCACCGCGGCAGTCGCGTAGATATAGAAGTCGAAGAACTCAATGGCGGTACCAATGAGTGAGGCGACGACAACTTTATTGCGCGAGTTGACCGGGGTGTGTTCCTGTTCGTTGTCGAGTGTTGTGGCTGTTGCTTGCATAATATTTTCTTATTTTTGGCCGAACGAAAGGCCATATTACGCACAGCAAAAGCGATATTTCAATCTGTAACAAACCCTGCAATTGGTCAAAAAAAGAGCAAAAAGGGGATAATATTCAGGCTGAAGATTTCACTTCCATGAAATGCTTCACATAATTTAAAACTTGGATGATAAAACTGGTTTTTGGTTAAATAAAAGTTACGGGTTGGATTTATTCACTAAATCAGTAAGAACAGGCGGCATTATAATTGCCGGATGGCGCTGCGCTTATCCGGCCTACAAACTCACCCGTAGGCCGGATAAGACGCGTGCGTCGCCATCCGGCAATTGACAACTAATCCGGCGGTGGCTATTGCGTTTTCCCCGGCATCCGCGGGTCATCTTTGTATTCCGCCGTGGCTATCCAGGCGGCGCAAAACAGCGTCATACGAGCGAAGAAGTAGAAGAACGCCATCAGTCCAAGCACGGAACCAAACGCTGCGCCTGACGGCGATTGCACCAGTGACGGCAGCGTGTAGGTCATGATCATTTTGATAACTTCAAACCCCAGCGCCGCGATAAATGTGCCGCGAATGAGTGCTTTCTTACGTGGCCGGTGACGCGGCAGTCGCCAGAAAATCCAGAAGAAAAGCAAATAGTTGGCGAAAATAGAGATGGTCAGGCCGATCAGGCGCCAGGCGGGCTTCAGCCATTCGATGCCGTCGAGATACAGCGCAGAGATAATCATCTGCTGGGCGGAACCGGCGATAGAAGTAATGGACAGAGTGACAATCAGCGCAATCAACAAACCAATCAATGAGACAAAATCGCGCAGGTATTTAACCCAAATTTTTTCCTGATCCTGCGGCGTACGCTCCCAGACATCTCGCGACTGGGCACGAATCGCTTCGCGCAGATTGCCCATCCAGTTAATCCCGGAATAAAGGGCGATCCCAAGCCCGACCAGACCCACAGTGGTTCGCTGCTGAACGGCAGTGTTAATGGTGTTTTTTAACGTGGAGGCGAGCGTCGGGTCGCTGACGTTAAGCAGTATTTTGCTGAAGATATCCTGCAACAGCGTAGGGTGGGAGGCGAGAATAAAACCGGCGGCGGCAAATGACACCATCAGGATAGGGATCATCGACAGGAACGAGAAGTAAGTGATAGCGGCGCCAAACTGGTTTCCCATGCGGTCATTAAAACGCTCTGCGGCTCGAATCATATGGGCGATGACGGGCTGGCGTTGAATTTTATCGGCGAGGGTCAGGGCTGTTTGCAATGCCTGGTTGGTCGTACCGTTGGTTTCTGTTTTTTCACGCTCCTGGGTCTCAATTTTTGGGATCGGTGCGTGCTCAAGTTCCTGAATGGGGCGTTTTATCTCTTTTTCCTGCGTCATCAGGCCAGTATTCCTTGTTCTGTTCATTCTCAGGACAGTATAGCTTGTCAGTCCACATAATCTTTCATTACGCCGGTCAGCCATTCCATAAACAGATGAACCCGGCGGGAGAGGTTGCGGCGATGCGGATACAGCAGAGAAACCGGCATCGGCTCGGCACGATACTGCCCTAACACCTCGACCAGCGTACCGGCGCGCAGGGCGTCGCGTACGCCGACGCGTGGCACCTGAATAATGCCCAGGCCGGCAAGGCACGCTGCATGATAGGTTTCCGTACTGTTCACCGTCAGCATGCCGCCGGTTTTAACCCATTGAGTACCGTTGCCTGTCGCCACCTCGAAACCTTGCGCACGCGTTCCCAGGTTCACCGAGTAATGCACCACCGCATGCGAGGCTAAATCTTCCAGGCTTTCCGGATAGCCAAAGCGGGCCAGATATTCTGGGCTGGCGCAGTTAATCTGCGTGAGTTTACCCAGCGGACGGGCAATCAGCCCTGAATCTTTCAGCGTACCTACGCGTACGACGCAGTCGAAACCTTCGCGGATCAAGTCCACCAGGCGGTCGCTGCTGCTGAGTTCGAGTTCAAGTCCCGGATATTGATGCAAGAAGGCTGCCAGGCGGGGCATCACCAAATTTCTCGCGACGCCCACCGGCATATCCACGCGCAGCTTGCCGCTGATACTGGCCGAATCGTGATGGAATAGTCCATCCAGTTCATCCAGATTGCTTAGCAGATCTTTCGCGCGTTCATAATAGATCATGCCGTCTTGTGTGAGCTGGACGCGTCGGGTGGTGCGGTGCAACAACTGCGTGCCAAGATGATTTTCCAGGGCCTGGATTTGTCGCGATACGCTACCTTTAGGTAGTCCAAGGGTGTCCGCCGCACGCGAAAAACTCTCCAGTTCTGCGACGCGGATGAACAACTGCATTGCGTGAATTTTATCCATTCTCATGCCCTATTGTTGTTCTGTATGAAACAGTAATGCGCAATCAGCGATATTTATTGTTTTTCTACCACCTAATAAGCTTTGTCTCAATCTTCACTACACATGAAATGAGGTTTCTTATGACGCAACGTATCGCATTGGTGACCGGCGGTGGTCGTGGACTCGGTAAAAACGCGGCGCTTAAGCTGGCAAGCAAAGGAATCGGTCTCATCCTGACGTGGAACAGCAATGAAAAAGAAGCGCTGCAGGTTGTGGATGAAATTCGCCAATCTGGCGGTGAAGCAGCGGCATTACCGTTGAATGTCGGGGATATTTCAACATTCCCTCAGTTTATAAAACAAGTGCGGGAAACCTTACAGACCCAGTGGCAAAGCGACACCTTTGATTATTTATTGAACAATGCCGGGATTGGTATTAACGCGCCGTATCCCGCGTTCACCGAAGCGCAATTTGATCAACTTTTAAATATCCATTTTAAAGGTCCTTTTTTCCTGACGCAGAACCTTTTACCGCTGATGAACAGAGGCGGCAGGATCCTCAATGTTTCAACCGGACTCGCGCGCTTTGCGCTGCCGGGTTACAGCGCATACGCGGCTATGAAAGGGGCGATGGAAGTGTTAACCCGTTATCAGGCAAAAGAGCTGGGGGAGCGCGGAATTACGGCCAATATTATTGCCCCCGGCGCGATAGAAACCGATTTTAGCGGTGGAAATGTGCGGGATAACGCGCAACTGAATGCGTACATTGCTTCGCAAACAGCGTTGGGGCGCGTTGGTTTGCCGGATGATATCGGTGACGCGATTGCCGCGTTGCTCAGCGATGAGCTGGCGTGGATGACGGCGCAGCGTGTTGAGGTCTCCGGCGGAATGTTCCTGTAACCCGTCGTGTCTTATTCAGCCAGATATTGGCTGAATAAGCATTTAATGCGATTTTTTATTTTGTAACATATTTGAATGATGGTTGGCATTCCTTATTTTTCGACAAAAATATAGACTGCATATAATTAATATTAATTAATATACATGAGCGTCAAAATATAAGAATTTACTTAATATATTTCGTTGGTTTTGTTTCTTTGTGTGATTCTGTTGATTGAGCTGTAACTAATCATAATTTCTGCTTCTTTCTTCTACGACTATCGGTACAATGGCCCACCCGCCAAATGGTGACTTCTTATTTTACCCTATGGGTAATACCCTTCCGCGCGCTAAGGCTAATATCTTATTCAGACGGAGATAAATAATGCAGTTAATAATGTTTGACAGGCAGTCAATATTTATTCATGGAATGAATGTAAGTTTACAGCAACGTATTCCAGGAGTGGATGTTCAGGGTGTCAGTCAGACAGATGACCTGTGGCAGAAGCTGGAAGACAACCCTGATGCAATGGTAATGCTGGATGGCGATCTTGATGCTGAGTTCTGCCGCAGCTTGCTGCAACAGATCGCGCAACGCAATTCGGCGGTAAAAGTGCTGGTAACAGCAACGGATTGCCGGAAAAGATGGCTACAGGAGGTCACGCAATTAAACGTGCTGGCCATTGTTCCACGTGACTCTGACGCGGAAACCTTCACACTGGCGCTCAATAGTGTCGCGATGGGCATGATGTTTATCCCCAGAGACTGTATTACAGCGGCTGAGAGTAGCCGCCAAAATATAAGATCGCTCAGTGCGCGTCAGCGAGAAATTTTGACTATGCTGGCCGCGGGCGAGTCGAATAAACAAATTGGCCGACTGTTAAATATCAGTACCGGAACGGTAAAAGCCCATCTTGAGTCGCTTTACAAGCGTCTGGAGGTAAAAAATCGTACGCAGGCGGCAATGATGTTAAACGACGCTATTTAATTGACGTAAATTTCACAGTCAGAAAATTTCTGGCTGTGAAATAGCTTAAGGCCAAATTTCTGTCGCGTTAAATCGGGTCATTCCCACGCTGAATATCCACGCAATTAACGTCTCTTGCTGAAACCGATCTTTTATTTGCGGTTTTTTTTCATATAGTAACGCCTCACAGAGATGCAGATCGGCGAGCAGAAGTGTTTCTGCCTGCATTAGCGTAATCGGGGTATCAAAGGTTTCGTCTGCGGCAATTTCATGCCCGTAACCTATCACCCAAATTCCATGTTTATCCTGATACTTTTCCAGCGACAGGCCTTGCCATTGCTTAATAAATGCGACACAGGCGGGTGTGAAGTGCGTTGAACGGAGCGGCATAATACTCTCTGAGTAAAGAGATATATTTTAAGAAATCCACTCCGTTACACCAGTTGCCATGAAGCCCGTTTTTACAGCAAAACGCCTTATGGCATTGGCGGCTGATATTCACGTTTTAACAGGCCGAAAAGCCAGTCATCGCGCCAGGTTTGTTGTAGCCAGTAGCTTTCCCGCAGCGTACCTTCGTGAATGAACCCAATCTTTTCCAGCAGACGTCTTGAGGCTTCGTTTCCTGCGGTGACGCAGGCCGTCAGCCGGCGGAGTCCGCCGTGGGTAAATGCGTAATCGCAAACGGCATGCAGGGATTCAGTGCCATAACCTTTACCCTGTGCCTCGGGAGTAAGCAAAAAACCGACCTCGGCACATTCATTGTTTTCATGAATATATCCAGTTACCCCCAGCGGCGTTCCCGATGCCTTATCGCACAGCACCAGGCAAAGCCAGTGCTGGCTGCCGGGGGACCACTCTGGTAAGCGTGAATGAAAGGCTGCCTGTATCTCTTGTTCTGTGCGCGTATCAGCGACAAAGCGCATCACATCAGCGTTCTGCTGTAACGTTAAAAAGAACGCCCAATCTTCAATATTCAATGGACGACAGATCAGGCGCGATGTTTTCAATACGGGCACGGACATATCTCCTGAATAATTTTCCATGATTGTGCGGAAGTCACTGTAAAACAGATTTATTTGCTATATGAATGTGTTTTAGTCTACGTCGATACACATCTGCTTTTATAGAAAATAACGACATACCATTGTGAGGCCGCACGTTTTGGGTCCTGTTAGGGAAGATGATGACCAATAGCGCATTACAAGCGACATGTACACCCTTTGAACGTTGTCTGGCGATCATCCGTCAGGCATCGGTAGAAATATTGCTGCTGTTAGGCGTGCATGTCGCAGAGGGTAAAGAGCCGCGATGGTTCCTTGAGCAGCTTGACCAGGCCAGATTGAATCTGGGCGGCTGGGGAGCTGTCGCCAGACGTTTGCAGATGAATGATGCGCAATTGAGCCAGTTCACTCTGCGGCTGCGTCATCTGCAGCAGAGCGTGCCGCAGTATGAAAATGGCCAGGACGTCAGTGAAAACCAGCTGATTTCTGCGCTACGCTTCGTGGCGTCTCTGGAACAATTGCGTCAGCAACAGCCCATCCTGAAGTATGAAACTGAGATTGAACGTGCAGAGCCGGAAGCACAGATCCACGCGCAGCGTCAGCTTCGTGCCATAGAATTAACGCTCAAATCGCTTATCGCACGGGTATGGCCGGATCAACATCCACTCAACAGCTTCCTGAAACAGCACTTCGGTGGGGAACGCCTGCGCCGTTGGTTAAAACTGGGTGACAGTCGGGATGCGCTGGACGGCATGATGTTTAGCGAGCTGGCGCTTATGGTCGTGGATAAGAAATTGTTTGTACGCCACTTTACCCAGATTTTTAACGACACCTCGGTGCTGACGTTGTTTGTCGAACCACGTCTTACGTTGCGTATGTTTCTGGATGATTGCCGGCTGGCCCGCAACGGCGTCATCGCGCAGCAGCCGCTGACCTCAGTACAACTGATGCTGCTGGATTGTCAGTACCGACAGATTACTCACCCTGTACAACGGGCATTTGCAGAAAGGCGTACGCGTGTTAATCCCGCGTCATATCTGGAGTCTGATGAGACGACCGTCCGCCAGTTCTGGGAAATGGCAAAGCAAAAGGATGAGCAGGCGGGGGGCGACAAACAGGAAATCGCCGACAGTATTGATCCGCCGGAGAAGCGAGCAAAGCGCACCGCGGAGGAGCGTGAACAGTTGATTTCAGGCATGTTGTGGGTCGCGGTCGGCGTGATGGTGCTGGTGATTTCGCTGGGTGCGTTCTGGTTATTCACTTCGCCAGCGCCACAGGCGCCATCCGGACAATCCGTTGAAATCGTGCAGGAGGAACCGCGCCGTGATGCACCTTCCGCACGGGAATCTGTGACCCGAATGGGTATCACCTGGGATGCCTTTAACATGCGCGCGGCTATCGATCGCAACGATACCCGTGTGACGTCACTGTTCCTGCAGGGCGGGATGGACTGGAAGCTGGCGTGGACGGAACAAGCATTCGCTGCGGGCAATACCGAGGTGTTGAGACTGCTGCTGCGTTATCCTGCGCAGATGAACGAGAGCAAACCTTGCAGACAGTTTATGAGTACGCTCAGTCATGCCATGTCGAATGGGGCGTCACTCACTTCCTTGCACAAAAGCTACCTGCAAAGTTTTTGTTCGGTTCCGGCGGTTATCGCACGTCAACACTATGATCTTGAGCAGGCTCAGCTCCGCGCTCGTGCAGAACCCAGCCCGGAGAACAAAAAGTGGCAAAAAATTCATTCTGAACTCTACGATGCGATTAACTAACGGCCTGAGGAGTCAGGCCGCCAGCGGCTAAGGTTCGCCATACAGCCCGATGAGTCGGCGCACCACGCCGTTTGTCCAGCCAAAGCCGTCCTGCAGCGGGTATTCCCCGCCGCCGCCTTCGCGCGGCATGCCGTCGGCAATATGGTATTTTTCGATAAGCTTGTGGTGTTCCTGGTAAAAGAGATTCACCGTTTTCAACCAGTTACGGGCAATTTCATCCCCGAGATGGTCGTCGCCATACAATTTGAAACCTTGAATAGCCATCCATTGCAGCGGCGCCCAGCCGTTGGGTTTATCCCACTGCTCACCGGTTTCATGTTCTGTGGCTAAAATACCCCCTGGCGTTAGCAGGCGGCTGCGTACCGCATTGGCCAGCCGGTCGGCTTGTTCATGCGTTGCCATGCCGACATACAGCGGTACGATACTGGCGGCAGAGAAGAGGGCCATTTGTTCACGTCGCCAGTCATAATCGCGATAGCAGCCGTTTTCATCATCCCATAAGTAGCGATTCACCGCATCGCGGCGGTCATTGGCTTTCTGGCGAAACAGCGCTTCAGCTTCTTTGTCACCATTCAGCGCCGAAATATTGGCGATGGCGCTCTCCAGCTTGTAGAGGAACGCGTTCAGGTCAATTGGGATGAATTGTGTCGTGCGTATGCTGGCAAGGCGGCCTGCATCGCGTAGCCAGCGTGAGGAGTAATCCCATCCCGATGCCGCGCCTGCACGCAAATCGCGATACACCTCATTGGGCGGTCGACCTGAATGCTTGGCGGTCTCGACGTCTTCAAGCCACGATTCATCGCGCGGCGTATCACGATCGTCCCAATAGCGGTTGAGCAAGGATCCGTCCGACATTCTGATTACGTGGCGGTAGGCCTGGTTGAGCACCAGCGAATCGGCGCCATCCATCCAGAACGCGTACTCCATTTTTAGATGATCAAGATAACGGCGCGCGCCACGTACGCCATCCTCTTCAAACAGTTCCACCATCAGCGCAAAGACCGGCGGCTGCGAGCGGCTCAGGTAGTACGTTCGATTACCGTTTGGGATGTGACCATAATTTTCGATCATCCAGGCAAAGTTATCCGCCATACATTTCAGCAGATCTTCGCGACCGCTCTCCGCCAGACCCAGCATGGTGAAATAGGAATCCCAGTAGTAGGTTTCGCTAAAACGTCCGCCAGGCACAATATATGACTGCGGTAACGGCAGCAGCGAGGACCAGGGAATGTGGTCCTGCGGTTCGCGCGTCAGCACTGGCCACAATTGATCGATATGCTCTTTCAGCGAATTTGCCGGGTCAGAAACGTATTCGCTGGAGGGCGTTTCCGGGAGCCAGAAATGGTTCTCAACAAAGCGCTTCAGGTCAAAGTCCCGATGGCGTTTGACCTTGCGATAACGGATCAAAATATCCAGCGGATCCATTTTGGGCGCACAGTCGGGGAAGGTTTTGCTATCGGCAAACAGTTTCGACGACTGGACATGTTCGAACAGCTCAAGGTAACGATCGGCCGGGGTTAACGCATCTGAGGCGGGCAGCCCTTCAATCATCTCCGGCTCAGGCTCTGCCTCAATCATTTCATCCAGCTTTAACTCGCACGGATCCATTTCATAAAGCAGATCGATGTCGATCGTCAGTTCTTCAGAAGGGGCGTGGGGTAGTTTCTGGTTGAGCATAATGAGAAAGACCTCCGATGGACGGTGAAATAGTAAGGCTGTTGCCCGGTCGTCAGTTAAGCGTAGACATTCGCTTCGGTATTGGCTGAGTAAAGCGTGCGGTTGATCACGTTTTAGTGTTGAGCATTATTTAAAAAATTAAACTATCCCAATGATAATAATGAATAATTCAGAATCGTGCGCGACCTGAAGATATTCCATTTTCAGAACATTCGATTGCAACGAGGTGTGAACGAAACCTGCTAATGGCTTAACGCTATAATAGGCGCAGGCTATTCTATTGATAGTTCTCCTCCATGTAATTGCTTGATACTTATCAAAATAGTAATCCCCTCATTCCCTATGATGGTCAAGTCTGACAAAGACTGTGCATTAATTATTCTAATTTTTCTGGGTCACAATAACTCACAACGGTGAGGGTAAAATAATGAAAATCATTACCCGTCTTACCGCGATTGCCATAGCTGGCATCGTGATTTGTTATTTTGGATTATCCGGTTATGTGTGGTATCACGATAATCAACGGAGCAAACAGGCTGATGTTCAGGCCTCTTCGCAGGAAGCAAATAATAAAGTTTTAGGATTCTTGCGCGAAAAAGGGTGCGATTATTGTCACACCCCTTCGGCTGAATTACCTTTCTATTCTTCTTTTCCTGTCGCTAAGCAGTTGATGAATTACGACATTCAACTGGGATATAAATCCTTCAATCTTGAGGCCGTTCGTGCGGCGCTGGTCGCGGATAAACCCGTTTCGCAAAGCGACCTGAATAAAATTGAATGGGTGATGCAGTACGAAACCATGCCGCCGACGCGTTATACCGCGCTGCACTGGGCCGGTAAGGTGAGCGATGCGGAGCGCGAAGACATTCTGGGCTGGGTCGCCAAACAGCGTGAGCAGTATTACGCCAGTAAAGATACCGCCGCGCAGCATCGTAATGAACCCGTACAGCCAATACCAGAAAGCATCCCGACTGATGCCCGGAAGGTGGCGCTTGGCTTTACGCTTTATCACGATCCGCGTATTTCCGGCGACAGCACGATCTCTTGCGCGCACTGTCATGCCCTGAATGCGGGTGGTGTGGATGGCCGTAAAACGTCAATTGGCGTAGGCGGAGCGGTCGGGCCGATCAACGCGCCAACGGTATTTAACTCAGTCTTTAACGTGGAACAGTTCTGGGATGGCCGTGCGCCGACATTACAGGCGCAGGCAGGTGGTCCGCCGTTGAACCCGATTGAAATGGCATCTAAATCCTGGGATGAAATTATCCAGAAGCTGGATAAAGATCCGCTCTTGAAGCAAGAATTTATTGCGGTTTATCCACAGGGATTCAGCGGAGATAATATTACCGATGCGATTGCTGAATTTGAGAAAACGCTGATCACGCCAAATTCACCGTTTGATAAGTGGTTACGTGGTGATGAGGAGGCGTTAACGGCTCAGCAAAAACATGGCTATCAGTTGTTTAAGGAAAATAAGTGCGCGACCTGTCATGGCGGTATTATTTTAGGCGGACGCTCATTTGAACCATTAGGTTTGAAAAAGGACTTTAATTTCGGCGAAGTCACTGCCGCAGATATTGGCCGGATGAACGTTACCAATGAACTACGTGACAAGCTACGTCAGAAAGTCCCTGGATTACGTAACGTTGCGCTGACTGCGCCTTATTTCCATCGCGGTGATGTGCCTACGCTCGATGGTGCGGTCAAACTGATGCTGCGTTATCAGGTGGGTAAGGAACTGCCGCAGGAAGATATCGACGATATCGTGGCGTTCCTCGAAAGTTTGAACGGGATTTATACGCCGTATATGCAGAACCATCAGTAATTTCAATATGATAAATCGGCCACCAGATTGATTTTGTGGCCGATTTTCTTTTTTATGCCAGCAAATGTCAGGTAAATAGTTATAATACATGTCATGGTATTCTAATAATACAAACGGATACAAATGATGGAGCAACCTGACAGCAATAGCGCAAAACCTCTCTATAAACAGCTTGAGGCATCCTTGAAAGAGGCGATTTTGCGCGGTGAATACAAGCCCGGTCAGCAGATCCCCACAGAAAATGAACTCAGTAGCCAGTGGCAGGTTAGTCGTGTAACGGTGCGTAAAGCTCTGGATGCTCTAACGCGTGAAAATCTTCTGACGCGTGTTTCTGGCAAGGGAACGTTTGTCAGCAATGAAAAATTTCAGCGCAGCATGACCGGGATTATGAGCTTTAGCGAGTTGTGTCAGTCCCAGGGGCGGCGGCCTGGCTCCCGGACTATCAAATCGGTTTTTGAATCGGTGGATAACGAGACCAGCGCCTCGCTGGGAATGGCTGAAAAAGAGAAAGCGGTAGTCATTGAACGTATTCGTTATGCTGACGATATTCCCGTTTCGCTGGAAACCATCCAGTTACCTCCTCGTTTTGCCTTTCTGCTGCAAGAGGACCTCAATAATCATTCGTTATACGCTTGCTTACGTGAAAAATATGGGCTGTGGTTTACCCATTCGCGCAAAATGATTGAGCTAGTGTATGCAAGCTTTGAGGTTGCTCACTATCTTGGGGTGAGTGAAAATTATCCTCTGATTTTAATTAAGAGTGAAATGATTGATAACAAAGGAGAATTATCTTGTGTGTCCCGTCAGTTGATCGTTGGCGACAAGATTCGATTCACCGTATAGGTCCTCCTCTTACATCTTTGATACTGGCTAAAATCGGGATCCGTGTCGCGGATCCCGATTTTTTATGGTTCTTACGTTGATCAAATGTCTTTAAATGTATTATAAAAACACCAATACATTAAGAGTCATTTTGTAGGCGATATCCGCCTGTATGATTGATTGAACCAGAGGGAACCATAATGAGCATTAAAGAAATTGTGAACGATATTGTGGCCAGCCAGGCGGAAAAAGGGGGGACTAAACATGTTTACTATGTTGCCTGTGGTGGGTCTTATGCCGCGTTCTACCCGGCAAAAGCATTCTTAGAAAAAGAGTCAAAAACGCTGAGCGTGGGCCTTTACAACAGTGGGGAATTTATCAGTAACCCGCCTGTTGCGCTGGGTGAAAATGCCGTCGTTGTTGTTGCTTCGCATAAAGGCAATACCCCTGAAACCACGAAGGCGGCAGAAATTGCACGCCTGCATGGCGCGACCGTTATTGGGCTTACCTGGGTTATGGATTCACCTTTGGTTGCGCATTGTGATTATGTTGAGACCTATACCTTCGGCGAGGGAAAAGATGTCGCTGAAGAGAAGACGATACAATGTTTGCTTACCGCGGTAGAGCTTCTTCAGCAAACAGAAGGCTATGTTCACTATGACGATTTCCTGGATGGCGTCAGTAAAATTAACCGTATTGTATATCGTGCTTGCGAGCATGTGGCTGAACGGGCACAAGCATTTGCTCAAGAATATAAAGACGATAAAGTTATTTATACTGTTGCCAGTGGGGCGGGCTATGGCGCGTCATATTTACAAAGTATCTGCATATTTATGGAAATGCAGTGGATTCATTCAGCCTGTATTCACAGCGGTGAATTCTTCCACGGACCGTTCGAAATTACGGATGCTAATACACCATTTTTCGTACAGCTTTCTGAAGGTAGTACCCGCCCGGTCGATGAGCGTGCATTAGATTTTCTGAAAAAATATGGTCAGCGAATTGAAGTGATAGACGCGAAAGAGTTAGGGTTGTCGACTATCAAAACTACGGTTATTGATTACTTTAACCATTCTCTCTTCAATAATGTTTACCCTGTCTACAACCGAGCGCTTGCTGAAGCTCGCCAGCATCCGCTCACTACACGTCGTTATATGTGGAAAGTAGCATACTGATTACTAAAGGATTAAGGTAAAAGCAGGGACGCTTTTTAAGATTTTATAGAGCAGGGTATTATTATGAGTATTCGCGTAATAGGTATAGGTGACAATGTCGTCGATAAATACCTTCATTCTGGAATGATGTATCCAGGTGGCAATGCCTTAAATTTTTCTGTCTACGCAAAGCAAGCCGGTGCTTCAAGCGCCTTCATGGGGGCGTTTGGGAATGATGACGCGGCAAAACATATACAAGATGTATTGCATAAGTTACAGATAGATATTACCCATAGTCGGCATTATGAGGGGGAGAACGGTTACGCCTGTATTCGCCTCAATAATGGCGATCGTGAGTTTGTCACCAGTAATAAAAATGGTGTTTTACGCGAACATCCCTTCATGCTGACGGTGGATGATCTGCGATACATTGCCAGTTTTGACTTAGTTCACACCAGTATTAATGGTTATCTGGAAAGTGAGCTGGAAAAAATAAAACAGAAAAATATCATGATATCATTCGATTTTTCTGGACGTGGCACCGATGATTATTTCGCAAGAGTATGCCCATGGGTAGATTATGGCTTCATTTCCTGTAGTGGCATCTCACCAGATGAAACCAAAGAAAAAATAAATAAGCTTTACCAATACGGTTGTCGACATATTATTGCAACCTGCGGGCATGAACGTGTTTATTATTTTTCCGCTGGTGGTTTTCTTGACTGGACGCCGAAATATATTGAGCCAGTAGATACCCTGGGGGCAGGTGATGCGTTTTTAACCGGATTTATGCTCTCCATTATCCAATCAGGTACAGCTGAGCCCGATCGAGAAAGGGTGCTGTGCGCCATGCAGGCTGGTGGTAAATCTGCAGCGAATGTTTTGTCTGATTACGGTGCATTCGGTTTTGGTAAACCGTATTAACCCTGTTAACGCTGTTCCACTCATGTAACCCAACATTCACTCCAGATAAGCCAGGGGGAAGTATGTTTTGGACGGAATTGTGTTTTATTCTTTTAGCCTTAATGGTTGGCGCCAGGATTGGCGGTGTGTTTTTAGGCATGGTCGGTGGACTCGGTGTTGGCGTCATGGTATTTGTTTTTGGCCTGACCCCATCAACGCCACCGATTGACGTTATTCTTATTATTCTTTCGGTTGTTTTAGCTGCCTCGTCATTACAAGCCGCCGGTGGTCTGGATTTACTGGTTAAACTGGCAGAGAAAATTCTGCGCCGTCATCCTCGTTATATTACGCTGCTGGCGCCTTTTATTTGCTATATCTTCACTTTTATGTCCGGAACGGGGCATGTTGTTTATAGTTTATTACCGGTTATTTCTGAAGTCGCTCGTGATTCGGGGATCCGTCCTGAGCGGCCATTATCCATTTCTGTTATTGCATCGCAGCAGGCTATCACAGCCAGTCCAATATCGGCGGCGATGGCGGCAATGATTGGTTTAATGGCCCCATTAGGGATATCCATTTCTACAATTATGATGATCTGTGTTCCCGCTACGTTAGTGGGTGTCGCGATGGGGGCCTTAGCGACCTTTAATAAAGGCAAAGAGCTAAAAGATGACCCAGAGTATCAACGCAGGCTTGCGGAGGGTTTAATAAAGCCTGCTCAGAAACAACACGATAAAACTGAAGTTACCTTTCGCGCTAAGCTCTCTGTCGTACTGTTTTTGATGAGTGCCGTGGTGATTGTGCTCTTAGGGATTATTCCTCAATTACGACCGGTAGTGGAAACGGCAAAAGGGCTGCAACCGTTATCGATGTCGGCAGCGATCCAGATAACAATGCTCTCTTTTGCCTGTCTGATAGTCTTGATATGCCGACCTCCGGTGGACCAAATTATCAGCGGGACTGTGTTTCGCGCGGGGGCACTGGCGATTGTCTGCGCCTTTGGCCTTGCCTGGATGAGCGAAACCTTCGTCAATGGGCATATTGATCTGATTAAGGCAGAGGTTCAGACGCTATTACAGCAACATACCTGGTTAATTGCCATCATGATGTTTTTTGTCTCTGCGATGGTCAGTAGCCAGGCGGCAACAACGCTCATTCTTCTACCGTTGGGGCTGGCATTAGGCTTACCTGCATATGCGCTCATTGGTGCATGGCCTGCGGTGAATGGATATTTCTTCATTCCGGTGGCGGGTCAATGTCTGGCTGCGCTCGCTTTTGATGACACGGGAACTACGCGCATAGGCAAATATGTATTTAACCATAGTTTTATGCGGCCTGGTTTAGTGAATGTTATTGTTGCAGTCGTCGTTGGCCTTATTATCGGGAAAATAATCCTGGCTTGATTTTTTTGAAGCATTTCCTGTATCCCTAATTAATTAAATTCAGAGGATGAAAATGAATATTAAAATATTCATCGCGGCGGCGATGTTATTTATCAGTTCAAACGTTTTTAGTGCGATAACGCAACCTCACATAATAATTCTGGCGACGGGAGGAACCATCGCTGGTACCGCTGAAAGTAACACCCAAACATCGGGATATAAATCTGGTGAGATAGGTGTTCAGACATTAATTAAAGCGGTACCTGAAATTAATAAGATTGCCAGTGTTGATGGTCAGCAAATATCTAATATCGGCAGCGAAAACATGACCAGTGACATTATTTTAAAGCTATCTCAGCAGGTGAATGCGCTGCTCGCGCGTGATGACGTTGACGGTATCGTTATTACCCACGGAACCGACACGCTTGATGAAACGGCCTACTTTCTCAATCTGACGGTTAAGAGCGATAAACCCGTGGTGTTCACTGCGGCGATGAGACCCGCGACGGCCATTAGCGCAGACGGTGCAATGAATCTGCTGGAAGCGGTCACGGTGGCCGCCGATCCGAATGCAAGGGGTCGGGGGGTTATGGTGGTTTTAAATGATCGCATAGGTTCTGCAAGGTTTGTGACCAAGACAAACGCGACCACGCTGGATACCTTCAAAGCCCCTGAGCAGGGGTATTTAGGGGTTATCGTCAATGGCAAACCAGAGTTTGAAACTCGCATTGAAAAGACGCATACCCTGCGTTCCGTTTTTGATGTAAGAAATCTTAAAAAGCTGCCGCAGGTAGCGATTATTTATGGTTACCAGGACGATCCTGAATATATGTATGATGCTGCAATTGCGCATCATGTAGATGGGATTGTCTATGCCGGAACCGGTGCCGGGTCGGTTTCTGTCAGAAGTGAAGCTGGAATTAAAAAAGCAGAGAAAGCGGGAATCATTGTGGTGCGTGCATCCCGAACGGGTAACGGCATTGTTCCACAGGATAAAGGGCAGCCGGGATTGGTGTCTGATTCATTAAATCCTGCGAAAGCCCGGGTTTTGCTGATGACAGCCCTGACAAAAACGAAAAATCCTGAGCTCATTCAGCATTATTTTAATACCTACTAAGATCGGTTGTTTAACGCGCTCGTTTGTATGCAAAATGGGCGCGTTTCCTCCCATCCGGATATTTTGTTACCTCTGCTCGCCCACGAATATTTCCCACAATTCTTCTACCGCTCTGGACATTCTGCCCGCAGGCCGAAACAGTCGGATATCAATGGGTATCCATAATCCGCTCTTCTGTGGGGCCGCCGCGGCAATCGTCCCGGCCTGAACATCCGGAGCCGCCAGACTTTCCGGCAGCCAGGCAATGCCGTCCCCGGCTTTGACCATCGCCAGCAGCGTGGCGGCCAGATCGGCGGTGAAGGCGATGTCCATACCGCGTCGGGCATGATTCACCGGTGACGTGTTCGAGAGGATCCTCCCCAGACCGGATTCTGCAGAGAAGGAGAGGAACGGAAATTTTTTGCCCCCCGTAGCCTGCCAGAGCGGCTGATGAGAGCCGGGATCACATTTGGAGTAGGGTAATAACGTTTCTTGCCCAAGGCGAACGCTGAGATATTTCGTCTGATCAAGATTGATGTGCATGTGAGGGTGGTAATAACACAGCAGAAACTGCGCATCCCCATTTTCAATCATCCTTTCACAGGCGCTGAGCGTGTCTGACAGCAGGCGAAATGAGCCGAAACGGGCGATTTTTTCGTTATTACGCATCAGCGCCGGAAAAAATGAGAACGACAGGGAGTGCGTTGCGGAGAAAATAACATCCGGTCGGGTATTTCCCGCCGCTTCAATGGTTTCATTTCTCAGGGTGTATAGCGCCCGGATCAGTTCGGGCACTTGAGCGACGAAAACTTCCCCCGCACGAGTCAGGCTAACGCCACGGCGGTTACGCTCAAATATCGGCGTTCCCAGCCACTCTTCCAGCGAGACAATGCGCCGACTGAATGCGGGCTGCGTCACATATCGGGAAGCGGCTGCGCGGGAGAAATTGAGTGACTGCGCCAGCGCAACGCAGTCTTCAAGCCAGGTGAGTTCCAGGTGATGCCGATTTTGCATTACAGCCAGCCTCTTTGGCATTAGATCAGTAAATGAGCACTGCTTAAGATGGAGAAATACAGGACGATGGCGTCCTTAAATGCTGCCTGGATGCATTATGCCAATAATAAACCGGCATGAGTTATCACTTTTTACAGGCATGTAAGTGCGAGCATAACTGACTAAGAACCCGCCGGAGAAAACATGCGTATCCTAGATGTTGTAGAAATTACCAAACCCATCGCTTCCCCTATTCGTAACGCCTATATCGATTTCAGCAAGATGACGACCAGTCTGGTGGCCGTTGTGACTGACGTTGAGATAGAGGGTCGTCGCGTGGTGGGATACGGATTTAACTCTAATGGTCGTTACGGCCAGGGGGGATTGATCCGCGAACGCTTCCGTAACCGCATTCTGGACGCTGACCCGGAAAGTCTGCTGAATGCCGCAGGCGATAACCTGGATCCGCATAAAATCTGGGACGTCATGATGAGTAATGAAAAGCCGGGGGGCCATGGTGAGCGCTCGGTGGCTGTGGGTACGCTGGATATGGCTATCTGGGATGCCGTTGCCAAAATTGCCAACAAGCCGTTGTTCCGTCTGCTGGCTGAGATGAAGGGCGTTGAGGCGAATCCACGCGTCTTTGTCTACGCGGCGGGGGGTTACTATTATCCGGGTAAAGACCTGAGCGCGCTGCGTCAGGAAATGCGAGGCTATCTGAACCGCGGCTACAACGTAGTTAAAATGAAAATCGGCGGCGCATCGTTGGAAGAGGACCGTCGCCGTATCGAAGCGGTATTGACTGAAATTGGCGACGAAGCGCGTCTTGCCGTCGATGCCAATGGTCGCTTTGATCTGGAAACCAGTATTGCCTATGCCAAAATGCTACGAGATTATCCATTGTTTTGGTACGAAGAAGCCGGCGACCCGCTGGATTATTCTCTCCAGGCCGCGCTGTCAGAATTTTACCCAGGCGCGATGGCGACAGGTGAAAACCTCTTTTCTCATCAGGATGCGCGCAACCTGCTGCGCTACGGCGGCATGCGCCCGGATCGCGACTACCTGCAATTTGACTGTGCGCTTTCCTACGGTCTGGTCGAATATCTGCGTACCCTGGACGTACTGGCGCAGTTTGGCTGGTCTCCATCACGCTGCATACCGCATGGCGGTCACCAGATGTCGCTGAACATTGCGGCGGGTCTTGGCCTTGGTGGGAATGAAAGTTACCCGGATCTGTTTCAGCCGTACGGCGGTTTCCCGGATTCAGTGAAGGTGGAAGAGGGTCATATCGTCATGCCAGAACTGCCGGGCATCGGTTTTGAAGGGAAATCTGATCTGATTAAAGAGATGCGTGCGTTGGCCGAATAGCGCGGGCGGAGGTGACATAACACCCCTCCGGTTGCCGGAGGGGTGTTACTTGAGCATGTAGTGAATAGCGTCTACACCTGTGCGATTAGCGCATGGTCACAAACTCTTCTGCCGCCGTTGGGTGAATCGCAACGGTGTTATCGAAGTCTTTCTTCGTCGCGCCCATTTTCAGCGCCACCGCGAAGCCTTGCAGCATTTCGTCCATGCCAAAACCGATGCCATGAATACCAACAATCTTCTCTTCCGGACCCACGCAAACCAGTTTCATGCGGCACGGCTGGCGGTGTGAAGTCACGGCAGTGTACATCGCGGTAAACGAGGATTTATACACTTTCACCAGGTCATCGCCGTGCTGTTCGCGAGCCTGCTGCTCGGTTAAGCCCACGGTGCCAATTGGCGGGTGGCTGAAGACCACGGTCGGGATGTTGTTGTAGTCCAGATGCTCGTCCGGTTTGTTATTAAACAGACGCTCGGACAGGCGACGGCCCGCGGCAACGGCAACCGGCGTCAGCTCAACAGCACCGGTGTTATCGCCAACGGCATAAATCCCCGGCACGCTGGTATTCTGGTATTTATCAACGACGATGTAGCCTTTTTCGTTGGTTTTCACGCCAGTAACGGCCAGGTTAAAGTTATCCGTGGCTGGTTCACGACCGATCGCCCAAATCAGGCAATCCACCGTTTCGCTACGGCCATCTTCCAGTTGCAGGGTCAGACTGCCGTCGGCGTTTTTAATGACCGCTTGCGGAATTGCGTGAGTATGCAGAGTCGGACCTTCGGTGTTCATCACCTCGACCAGCGTCTCGACGATCATCGGATCGAAGCTGCGCAGCGGCGCGTGTTTACGCACGAACAGGTGAGTTTCTGCGCCCAGGCCGTTAATCACGCCCGCCAGTTCAACGGCGATATAACCTGCGCCAACAACGGCTACACGTTTTGGCAGCGCTGGCAGCTCAAAGAAACCATCTGAGTCGATTCCGTATTCCACGCCTGGAATGTTCGGATGGCTCGGGCGCCCGCCGGTGGCGATCAAAATATGATCGGCAGTAATGGTTTCACCGTTCACTTCAATGGTTTTGGCATCAACGAAGCGGGCAAAGCCTTTAATCACATCAACGTTATTTTTACCCAGCACGTTGTCGTACGAGGTATGAATGCGATCGATATAGGCGGTACGGCTGGCGATCAGTTTATCCCAGTCGAACTGATTAATGGTGGTATCGAAACCGTAATCCGGGCCGTACATATGAATCGCTTCACGGATTTGTGCGGCATGCCACATCACTTTCTTCGGTACGCAGCCAACATTAACGCAGGTGCCGCCTAGCTCTTTGGCTTCAATCAGTGCGCATTTCTGGCCGTACATTGCCGCACGGTTAATGGAGGCAATACCGCCGCTGCCGCCGCCAATAGCGATGTAATCATAGTGCTTGGTCATGACCGCTCCTTCATGTTCATTGTAGGGCGGAGAAGCGTTACGCCATCCGCCAAAATATTCGCGATTGTATACCTGAAATTAAAAGGTTCCACCGATGGCTGCGATTACTCCGGCACGATCCAGCTTACGGAAGTGTGTCCGGTTCCTGCGGGAACCAGCTTGCTATGTAGCCACGGCAGGACATTGTTCATCTGCTGCTCCAGCTTCCACGGCGGGTTAATCACAATCATGCCGGACGCCGTCATGCCGCGCTGATCGCTGTCCGGGCGCACCGCCAGCTCAATTTGCAGAATTTTGCGGATACCGGTGTCTTCCAGATCGTGGATCATGCGCTTGATTTGCTGGCGCAGGACCACCGGATACCACAGCGCATAGGTGCCCGTTGCGAAGCGTTTGTAGCCTTCATTAATGCCGGTCACTACCGCCTGGTAGTCGGTTTTGATTTCGTATGGCGGATCGATAAGGATCAGCCCGCGGCGGGAAACCGGCGGTAATTTTGCTTTTAGCTGTTGATAACCGTCAGCCTTGGCCACACGTGCGCGTTCATCTTTCTGAAATTCGCCGCGCAGCAAAGGAAAGTCGCTCGGGTGCAGCTCGGTTAATTGCAGGCTGTCCTGTTCGCGCAGCAACTGACGAGCAATTAACGGAGAGCCCGGGTAGTAGCGCAACTGGCCGCTACGGTTGAAATGCTGCACCACGGAAATATAGGGTTCAAGCTCGGCAGGCAAATCGTCCTGCTGCCAGATACGGGCGATACCTTCCAGGTATTCACCAGTACGTTCTGCATGCTCACTGCTCAGCTGATAACGGCCAGCGCCAGCGTGGGTGTCCAGATAGAGAAACGGTTTTTCTTTCTCTTTGAGTGATTCAATGATCAGGCTCTGAACGGTGTGTTTAAGGACGTCGGCGTGGTTGCCTGCGTGATAACTGTGGCGATAACTGAGCATGGGTAATGAAATTCCGCTGAAATGACGATTTGCCACAGTTTACAGCAGATCGGCACAGATTACCCGCAGGCCCGGTAAGCGCAGCACCACCGGGCGTCTTTCCGTCACGGTTAGCATTGAAATCCTCTACACTTAACCCCATTGTACAAATTAATATGCACAGCGCCGGATACGCGCTTCATTCACTCTTTTCAACAGGACCGCGCTAATGACCAATCCATTGCTGACTCCCTTCGAACTGCCGCCATTTTCTAAAATTCAGCCCGAACATGTTGTGCCTGCCGTTACTAAGGCGCTGAACGATTGTCGCGAAAACGTTGAGCGAGTCGTTGCGCAGGGCGCGCCGTACACCTGGGAAAATCTCTGCCAGAGGCTTGCGGAAGTGGACGATGTGCTGGGGCGTATTTTCTCTCCGGTCAGCCACTTGAACTCGGTGAAAAACAGCCCGGAACTGCGTGAAGCCTACGAGCAAACGCTGCCGCTGCTCTCCGAGTACAGCACCTGGGTTGGGCAACATGAAGGTCTGTACAAAGCGTACCGCGACCTGCGTGATGGCGACCATTACGCCACCCTGAACACTGCACAGAAAAAAGCGGTCGATAACGCGCTGCGTGATTTTGAACTGTCCGGTATCGGCCTGCCGAAAGAGAAACAGCAGCGCTACGGCGAAATCGCCACCCGTTTGTCCGAGCTGGGTAACCAGTACAGCAACAACGTACTCGACGCCACCATGGGCTGGAGCAAGCTGGTGACCGACGAAGCTGAACTCTCCGGCATGCCGGAAAGCGCGCTGGCGGCGGCGAAAGCGCAGGCGGAAGCCAAAGAGCAGGAAGGCTACCTGCTGACCCTGGATATCCCAAGCTACCTGCCGGTCATGACCTACTGCGACAACCAGGCGCTGCGTGAAGAGCTGTATCGCGCCTACTCCACCCGCGCCTCCGATCAGGGGCCGAACGCGGGCAAGTGGGACAACACCCCGGTGATGGAAGAGATCCTCGCGCTGCGTCACGAGCTGGCGCAACTGTTGGGCTTCGAAAGCTACGCCTTTAAATCTCTGGCCACCAAAATGGCGGAAAACCCGCAGCAGGTGCTCGACTTCCTGACCGATCTGGCGAAACGCGCCCGTCCGCAGGGGGAAAAAGAGCTGGCCCAGCTGCGCGCCTTCGCCAAAGCCGAATTTGGCGTTGAAGAGCTGCAGCCGTGGGATATCGCGTACTACAGCGAGAAACAAAAACAGCATCTGTACAGCATCAGCGATGAACAACTGCGTCCGTACTTCCCGGAAAACAAAGCCGTTAACGGTCTGTTTGAAGTGGTAAAACGTATTTACGGTATCACCGCGAAAGAGCGTACCGATGTTGACGTGTGGAATCCGGAAGTGCGCTTCTTCGAACTGTATGACGAAAGCAACGAACTGCGCGGCAGCTTCTACCTCGACCTGTACGCCCGCGAACACAAACGCGGCGGGGCGTGGATGGACGACTGCGTCGGCCAGATGCGTAAATCAGACGGCACGCTGCAAAAACCGGTTGCCTATCTGACCTGTAACTTCAACCGCCCGGTGAACGGCAAACCGGCGCTGTTTACCCATGACGAAGTGATCACCCTGTTCCACGAATTTGGTCATGGCCTGCATCACATGCTGACCCGCATCGAAACTGCCGGTGTTTCCGGTATTAACGGCGTGCCGTGGGATGCGGTCGAATTGCCAAGCCAGTTTATGGAAAACTGGTGCTGGGAGCCGGAAGCGCTGGCGTTTATCTCTGGCCATTATGAAACCGGCGAACCGCTGCCGAAGGAACTGCTGGATAAAATGCTGGCGGCGAAAAACTATCAGGCGGCGCTGTTTATTCTGCGTCAACTGGAGTTCGGCCTGTTCGACTTCCGCCTGCACGCGGAGTTTAACCCACAGCAGGGGGCGAAAGTCCTTGAGACGCTGGCCGAAATTAAGAAACAGGTCGCCGTGGTGCCGGGCCCAACCTGGGGCCGCTTCCCGCATGCCTTCAGCCACATTTTTGCTGGCGGCTACGCAGCGGGTTACTACAGCTACCTGTGGGCCGACGTGCTGGCGGCGGACGCATTTTCCCGCTTTGAAGAAGAGGGCATCTTCAACCGTGAAACCGGTCAGTCGTTCCTCGATAGCATCCTGACTCGCGGTGGTTCGGAAGAGCCGATGACACTGTTCAAACGCTTCCGCGGCCGCGAACCTCAGCTCGACGCCATGCTGGCGCATTACGGCATCAAGGGCTGATTGTTCGCGTGAAAATTTGTTTACTGGATGAAACGGGCGCCGGAGACGGCGCCTTATCTGTTCTGGCCGCCCGCTGGGGGCTGGAGCATGATGAAGACAACCTGATGGCGCTGGTGATGACGCCGGAACATCTGGAATTGCGTAAGCGAGACGAACCGAAACTCGGCGGCATCTTCGTTGATTTTGTCGGCGGGGCAATGGCGCACCGGCGCAAGTTTGGTGGCGGTCGCGGCGAAGCGGTGGCGAAAGCCGTCGGCATTAAAGGCGATTATCTGCCGGACGTGGTTGATGCCACCGCCGGGCTGGGGCGCGATGCGTTTGTGCTGGCCTCCGTCGGTTGCCGTGTGCGGATGCTGGAACGCAATCCGGTGGTCGCCGCGTTACTCGATGACGGCCTGGCGCGCGGCTATGCCGATGCGGAAATTGGCGGCTGGCTTCAGGAACGTTTACAGCTGATTCATGCCTCGAGTCTGACAGCGTTAACCGATATTACCCCACGCCCGCAGGTGGTGTACCTCGATCCGATGTTCCCGCATAAGCAAAAAAGCGCGCTGGTAAAGAAAGAGATGCGCGTGTTTCAGTCGCTGGTGGGGCCGGATCTCGACGCTGACGGCTTGCTGGAACCGGCGCGTCAGTTGGCAACCAAACGTGTGGTGGTGAAACGCCCGGACTACGCGCCGCCGCTGGCTGACGTGGCCACGCCTAACGCAGTGGTGACCAAAGGGCATCGGTTTGATATTTATGCCGGAACCCCTCTGACGGAGTAACGGATTGCCCGATGGCGCTACGCTTATCGGGCCTACGATTCTCAATTATTTGTAGGCCGGATAAGGCGGTAGCCGCATCCGGCACTGAGTATTACTGTTCGGTACTTGGCGTATTAATCATTCGGTTCAGCCATGGCACCATAATCGCCATCACTACCGTTACCGCCAGCGTCACCAGGCCTATCTTACTGAAGACATTGGTATAGATAGGCAGCGTTTGCAGTGGGTCGGTGATGTTTTCCGGTACTGCGGTGAACGTCGCGACATAACCTCCCATCAGGAAAGCGGCGGCCTGCGTCAGGAACCACATCCCAAGAATGAAGCCCATCAGGTGCTGCGGTACCAGCGCGGCGACCATCGCCAGTCCCAGGGCGCTAATCAGCAGTTCACCCAGACTCTGGAACAGATACACCAGCACGATAAACCACGGCGACGTCAGTCCCTGCGCATCGGCAAACCACATTCCGGCAGCAGCGGCGGTCAGGAAACCCAGCGAGCACAGGAACATACCGAGCGTAAACTTCATCGGCATGGTCAGATCTTTGCCTTTGTTTCCCAGACGGGTATAAATTGCGGCCAGTACCGGGCTTGCCACTACCACCCAGAACGGGTTCAGCGCCTGGAAGCTTACCGGGTTGATGGCGAAACCAAGAATTTCATGGTGTACGTTATTGATAGCAAAGAAGTTAAGTGACGTTGGCATCTGTGCGTACAGCACATAGAACACTACCGCTTCCAGCATCAGGATAAAAGCCACGAACATTTTGTTGCGCCCGGTTTTATCCAGTTTGAAGGCCTGACGGAAGAAGATGATCGTCACGGCAATCGACAGGACAATCAGCACCAGGTTGGCAATCTTCACGTTATGCATCAGCCAGGCGCAGATAAATATCGTCACTACCGTACCGGCCAGCACGCAGAATAGATTACGGAAATTCAGCGGCTTATGATCTGGCTCAGAACCGATATTCTTCACCATTCCACGGCAGGCAAAGTAGACCAGCAGTGCGACGATAAGCCCGGCCCCGCACAGGTTGTAGGTCACCGCGTAGCCAAACTTATCGGCAATCACCGGCGCCAGCGACAGCGACAGCAGCGAACCGATGTTAATCGACATATAAAACAGGGTGAAAGCGCCATCCAGTCGGGCGTCTTTCGGTGGATAGCATTTTGACAGCAGGCTTGCCGGGTTGGCTTTAAATAACCCGTTACCCACGGCAATGGTACCCAAAGCAATAAAGATCAGATCGGGCTTGAGCAGCGACATCCCGGTCATGAAGTAGCCGATCGCCAGCACAATCGCACCGAGTACCAGCGTGCGCTTGGTCCCTAACAGGTGGTCGCCGACGTAGCCGCCGATCGAGATCAGGCCGTAGACCAGTGCGGCAAAAGCACCAAAGGTGACGAATGCCTGTTCCTGAGAAAAACCGAGTTGCTTAACAAAAAATACCGCCAGGATGCCCTGAACGCCGTAATAGCCAAATCGTTCCCATAATTCCACAAAGAAGATCATGAAGAACGGACGAGGTTGCTGCAGCAAGCCCGTAGGTGCAGTTTTATTCATATTCCATCGCCTTTCAAAGCCATCCCGAAAAGTATGAACGCGTATACTTAAACGCGCCGAAAAAGTCTTATTTTGTTATAGACTGCGGCGATTAGCCGTGCGGGTAGAGTATTATACAGATAGTTTTCGATCCAATTAGTTGATCACACTAATTATGATTTATTTGTTGGGTTGATGTACTAATTGTGTCCGGATGATAAAAACAAAAACGCCCGCGCGGGCGGGCGTTTACAGGCTTTACTGTTTGCAGCGGGACGGGTTATCTCCCGGCGGCAAGCATTTTATGCTTCTTCGTCGTCACGCAACGGAACAATCAGCATGTCGACGTGGACGGTGTTGATCAGTTGACGTGCGGAGGACATCAGTTTGCTCCAGAAATCCTGGTGGTGACCACAAACGACCAGATCCATGTCGTATTTTTTGATGGCATCAACCAGAACCTGGCCCAGGTCGCCGCTACCGCTCAGGGTTTCGGTGATAGGGTAGCCTGCATTGGTGGACAGCTCGGTTAACGCGTGGTGGGTTTCTTCAGAAATACGTTTCTGCATGTCGCCCAGATTCACGTCGATTAGCCCGGTGTACAGGTCGGAATAGTTTACGTCAACGTGGATAAGGGAGACTTTAGCATTGTAAGGCCGCGCCATAGAGACCGCTTTTTCAACCAGAACTTTGCTTTCCGGAGAAAGATCAACCGCGATAAGAATGTGTTTATAAGCCATAGTGTTACTCCTTCCATAAGTTGTCGATGACTAGCCTGCTGGCGTTTATCTGCCGCCGCGTCATTCGCGTCCTGCGAACCTTATGCGCGGGGCTAGCCCAGTCGTAAAAACGTACCATATAAGGACTATCCTTACATTATAGCGACCTGGATAATCCGTCAATCCGCCTTGCTTGCCAAGCAGTTAAACAAATTTTTTAGTTAATTGCATTGATAGCGATTAACCTTCTGGCAAAAAAATTAACTAATCTCCTACACTATTTAGAGAGGCGCTCGGATGCGTGATACTAACACGAGCGGTTTCGGTAGCACTCTTCACTGAATGATTGGTAGGGTATCGGGGAGCGGTAGTCCCGGAAAGGAGTTCCGTGGGCGGGTCGCCGGGGAGGAGATATGATAAGCACCATTGCGTTGTTCTGGGCTTTGTGTGTCGTTTGCATTGTTAATATGGCGCGCTATTTTTCTTCGTTACGCGCACTGTTAGTGGTACTTCGTGGTTGCGATCCATTACTTTACCAGTATGTCGATGGTGGGGGATTTTTTACCTCGCATGGGCAACCCAACAAGCAGATGCGTCTGGTGTGGTATATCTACGCTCAGCGTTACCGCGATCACCATGATGATGAATTTATTCGCCGCTGTGAGCGGGTTCGCGGTCAGTTCATTCTTACCAGCGCGTTATGCGGACTGGTGCTAATCAGCATGGTTGCGCTGATTATCTGGCACTGATTACCAACGACAGATACAAAAAAAGCGGGTCAGTTTCCTGACCCGCTTTTTTACCGTGCATCCGCTTAGATAAGCTTCAGGGAGAGCCAGTACAGCACCCCGGAAAGAATAATCGCCGCCGGCAGGGTGAAGACCCAGGCCATCAGAATGCTGGTTACCGTCTTACGCTGTAAACCGCCGCCATCAACAACCATCGTTCCCGCAACGGAAGAGGAGAGAACGTGGGTGGTGGAAACGGGCATACCGGTGTAGCTGGCAAGACCGATAGAGACTGCGGCGGTCATCTGCGCCGACATCCCCTGGGCATAGGTCATGCCTTTCTTACCGATTTTCTCACCAATGGTGGTGGCTACGCGACGCCAGCCAATCATCGTACCAATACCCAGCGCCAGTGCGACGGCCATAATGATCCAGATAGGCGCGTACTCAATGGTGCTCAGCATGTCAGCTTTCAGTTTTTTCAGCAGACGTTGATCGTCAGCGCTTACGCCAGGCAATTTCACCACTTTATCCGTGGTATCAGAGATACACAGCATAATACGGCGCAGCTGGCCACGCTGTTCAACGCTTAACTTGTCGTAGGTTTCCAGATTCGCCAGCATACCTTTCGCACGCTCAAGCGCGTTGATGGTATTCGCTGGGTGGCAATGGAACTCTGTCGATGCCGTTGTGACCGTTTCCGTCGGGGATGGAATCAACTGGTCTACGCCAGTCGCCTGCTTGAGCAGGTCTGGGCGTTGCTGGAAGAAGACTTCGACGTTATTGATAGCATCGCGGGTACGGGTAATTTCGTAACCGGAAGCATTCATATTCACCACGAAGCCTGCAGGCGCTACGCCAATCAGTACCAGCATCACCAGACCAATGCCTTTCTGGCCATCGTTCGCGCCGTGAGAAAACGCCACGCCGATAGCGGAGAGGATCAGTGCGATACGCGTCCAGAACGGCGGCTTTTTCTTGCCATCTTTCTTTTCACGTTCTGCTGGGGTCAGGTGGATACGGGCACGTTTTTTCGTACCACTCCAGTAGCGACGCAGAATGAATATAAGGCCGCCAGCAACCACCAGACCCACAATCGGCGAGATGATTAGCGAGGCAAAAATACCCATCACTTTCGGGATGTTAAGTGCGTCCACCACCGAGGTGCCGTTCATCAACGCATTGGTTAAACCAATACCGATAATCGCGCCAATCAGCGTGTGGGAGCTGGATGCAGGTAAACCAAAGTACCAGGTACCCAGGTTCCAGATAATTGCCGCCAGCAGCATGGAGAACACCATGGCGAGGCCATGTGACGATCCCATATTTAGCAGCAGATCCGTTGGCAGCATATGCACGATGGCATACGCTACGCTGAGACCACCCAGCAAAACACCAAAGAAGTTGAACAACGCAGCCATGACCACCGCCAATTGCGAACGCATTGCACGGGTATAGATCACGGTTGCGACAGCATTGGCTGTGTCATGGAAGCCGTTAATTGCTTCATAGAACAGCACGAAAGCCAGAGCAAGCAATAGTAAAAGCCCGGTATGTAAATCCAGGCCAGCAAACAAATGTAGCATAGGACGTTACGCCATTTTGAGGACATGAACGCGGCGCATTATCAGTGACTTTGGCGGCGCGGGCAAAGTGAAATATAGAGTTTTTTTGATTTGTCTCCTGCTTTGTTTTACACCACTAAAGAATTATCCTATATATTTCAGATAAATACCCTTTATCGGTAGTTTGGTGCTGGTGCGACCACTGAGGAATCTTTACAATTCACCCCCGCTTTTTAGAGAGGATCGCAACGTGGAAAGGTTTGATACCGTTATTATAGGCGCTGGCGCAGCGGGTATGTTTTGTGCCGCGCAGGCAGGACAAGCAGGTAGCCGGGTACTGCTGATTGATAATGGTAAAAAGCCGGGACGCAAGATCCTCATGTCTGGCGGGGGACGCTGCAACTTTACCAACCTTTATGTCGAACCTGCCGCGTATTTGAGTCAAAACCCACATTTTTGCAAATCGGCGCTGGCGCGTTATACGCAGTGGGATTTTATCGATCTGGTGGGCAAGCACGGCATCGCCTGGCACGAAAAAACGTTGGGTCAGCTGTTCTGCGACGATTCCGCCCAGCAAATTGTCGATATGCTGGTGGACGAGTGTGAAAAGGGTAACGTAACTATGCGGTTACGTAGCGAAGTCCTCAGCGTTGAGCGCGAGGGGGAAGATTTCATCCTGGCGCTCAACGGCATGACGGTCGGCACGAAAAAGCTGGTTATCGCCTCTGGTGGTCTTTCGATGCCGGGTCTGGGCGCGACGCCGTTTGGCTATAAAATTGCCGAACAATTCGGTCTGAACGTGTTGCCGACGCGCGCAGGTCTGGTGCCTTTCACCTTACACAAGCCGCTGCTGGAGCAGCTTCAGGTGCTCTCTGGCGTATCCGTTTCCTCCGTTATCACCGCCGAGGACGGCACCGTATTTCGTGAAAACCTGCTCTTTACGCACCGCGGGCTTTCTGGTCCGGCCGTGCTGCAGATTTCCAGTTTTTGGCAGCCAGGTGAATTTGTCAGCATTAATTTGTTGCCGGATGTTGACCTTGCGAACTTCCTGGATGAACAGCGCAGCGCCCACCCTAATCAGAGCTTAAAGAATACGCTTGCTATGCAGTTGCCAAAACGCCTGGTGGAATGTCTACAGCAGTTAGGGCAAATCCCGGATGTCTCGCTGAAACAGCTTAACGTGCGCGATCAGCAAACGCTGGTGGAGACCCTGACCGAGTGGCGGGTGCAGCCGAACGGTACGGAAGGGTATCGTACCGCTGAAGTCACGCTGGGCGGCGTGGATACCAACGAGCTGTCATCGCGCACGATGGAAGCCCGTAAAGTGCCAGGACTCTATTTTATTGGTGAAGTGATGGACGTCACCGGCTGGCTGGGTGGATACAACTTCCAGTGGGCATGGTCGAGCGCCTGGGCGTGCGCGCAGGATTTGGTCTCTGGTGAGTGAATTTGTTTACCGCTGTTACAAGGAACTGACTCAGGCATGCGTTTCTTAACTCCGGGAATGATAAGATAATCAGTTAAAAATCGCACAGATAAGAGAACGGGAGGCACATGGTTATTCCTGAGGTAAAACAGGAGCGGCTCTATCAAAAGATAGCCAATCTCATCATTAAGCTCATCAACGATAGTATTTTCCCGCCGGGAAGCTTCTTGCCCCCTGAACGTGAACTGGCGAAGCAACTTGGCGTGAGTCGCGCCTCGCTCAGAGAAGCGCTGATTGTGCTGGAGATCTCAGGATGGATCACCATCCAGTCCGGTAATGGCGTTATTGTTACTGATAAAAAGCATTCCGCCAGTGATTATACGGTTGAAGAAATACTCTATTCGCGAGAGTTGGTTGACAGTCATTGCGCGCGTCTTGCTGCAGAAGCAGGCAAAGATGAACTTATTAGTCAGCTTGAAGCGCTGCACCTCAGCATGGAAAAAGCCATTAGTGAAAACAATGTCCATGGTTTTTACTCCCTCGATAAGCAGTTCCATTTAACGGTATCTGAAGCCAGCCAGAACCGCGTACTGCTTGATATGTCGCGAATGCTGTGGGAACAACGCGTTAACATCCCGTATGCCGGACTGGACAAGCGTTCCGGCAATCGGGATGTATTAACCAGCATGAATACTCAGCATAAAGCGATTGTGGATGCGATACGCCAGGCTGATGCTGACGGTGCTTACCAAAAATCACTGGAACATCTGGCTTATGTCAGACAGATCGTGGGTCTTTGAAGTAAAATATTTAATGACTTAGAGCGGCTACCGCTGCACGTGCTCCTACGCTGTGCAATTGCTGACAGGCAGCGGTTACGCGTTTGATAAAGTCTGTGTTATCGCTCAAATCCGTCCCAAAAATGGTGTCGATTGTCAGCAGCGCCCGCACACGCTCTTCAGGTGACAGATATTGCTGATTTATCGCCTGATACCGTGCCGCCAGAGGGTCCACCACATCAATCGGATTGTTTTTTTCATCCACACCGCTGACGTAGCGCATCCAGGCTGCGACACCCAGAGCCAGATGACGGTAATCTTCCCCTCGTGCCAGATGCAGCCGAATGGGATCCAGCAAACGCTGCGGTAATTTCTGGCTGCCATCCATCGCAATTTGCCAGGTTCGGTGCTTCAGTGATGGATTAGTAAAGCGCGCGATAAGCAATTCCGCATAACCTGCCAGGTCTGTACCTTCAGGCATCGACAGCGTTGGGGCCTGTTCGTCAAGCATTAACGCCAGCGCAGCATTGCGATACGCCGGGTTTGTCATCGTATCGGCAATCGTCTCATAGCCGCCCAGATAACCGAGGTAGGCGAGGAATGAGTGACTGCCGTTGAGCATACGCAGTTTCATCATTTCAAACGGCACCACATCTTCCACAAACTGTGCGCCCGCGCGATCCCAGTCCGGACGTCCATTAACAAAGTTATCTTCGATAACCCACTGGCGGAATGGCTCGCAGGCAATGGCACAGGGATCGTAAACGCCAAGCTGCTCGGCGATTTGCGCTAACGTCTCTTCTGTTGCTGCTGGAACGATGCGGTCTACCATTGTGCATGGGAACGTTGCCTGTTCGGCAATCCACTCAGCCAGGTGCGGATCGCGCTCGGCGGCCAAACCCAGGACAGCGGTTTTTGCGACATGGCCATTTTCCCGCACGTTATCGCAGGACAGCACAGTAAAAGCGTTCAATCCCTGCTGGCGGCGTAGCGCGAGGGCTTCAACGATATAACCAATTGCTGATTTGGGGGACTGTGGGTGGGCAATGTCGTGCTGGATAAACGGATGATTCAGATCCAGCTCGCCGCTGGCGGCATCTGTGCAATATCCTTTTTCGGTGATGGTCAGCGAAACGATGGCAGTTTCTGGACGTGCCATTGCGTGGATAATGGCTTCACAACCGTCAAATTCAGGATGCAGCGCTTCTTTCATCGAGCCAATGATTTTAAGCTCTGTCGTTTGTGCGCCGCGTTCGGCAACGGTGTACAGCAGATCCTGCGCCTTCAGGTTTTGAATCAGTGTGGCATCGTTTCCGGGCATCAGGTTGACCTCACATATGCCCCAGTCGCTGTCACTGCTTTCCAGCAAATGATGTGTATAGAGTGCCTGATGGGCGCGGTGAAAAGCGCCGCAACCAAGATGCACGATGCGCGAAACGAGGCGTGAACGATCCCTGCGTGGGCGTGGGGTGGAAATCTGTGCAGTGGCGAGATTCTTGTCCATGACAAACTCCTGTCATTGATGATCTTCTTTGATAATGCGCTATCAAAGACTGGTGCTGACTGAAAGTGAAAACCGCATGGCGGGGATACCATGCGGCAATGTGGTTACTGACTGAAGAAGGCGCGCTGGATAGCCAGTTCAACGCCGCGTACTTCAGCCAGGCCCTTAAGGCGACCAATAGCGGAATACCCTGGGTTAGTTTTCTTTTTCAGGTCATCAAGCATTTGATGACCATGGTCGGGTCGCATGGGGATAAGTGAGGCGTTGCCTTCAGCTTTACGCCGCTGTTCTTCTTCGACTATCGCTTTCACTACGCTGTACATATCGACATCACCGGAGAGATGCGCTGCCTCATGGAAGGTTTTGGGATTCTCTTCGCGTTGTGTGGAACGCAGGTGCGTAAAGTAAATTCGCGGACCGAACTGTTTGATCATCTCAACCAGATCGTTGTCTGCGCGGACGCCGTAAGATCCGGTACACATCGTAAAGCCGTTGGCCGCACTGTTTACGGTATCCACCATCCACTGCATATCTTCTATAGTAGAAACGATGCGCGGCAGGCCAAGAATCGGGCGCGGTGGATCGTCAGGATGAACCGCCATTCGTACTCCTACCTCTTCAGCGACTGGGATAATGGCTTTCAGGAACCAGGCGAAATTTTCCCGTAGGACCGCTTTGTCGATATCTTTATAGGTTGCAAGGTGGCTACGGAATTGGTCCAGCGTATACCCTTCCTCGGCACCTGGCAGACCGGCAATGATATTGCGCGTCAGCCGGGCTTTGTCCTCTTCGCTCATATCCGCAAAACGCTGGTGAGCCTGGGCAATTTCCTCCGCGTTGTAGTCCGCTTCCGCACCAGGGCGCTTGAGGATATGCAATTCAAATGCGGCAAACTCAATCTGGTCAAAGCGCAGAGCCTTTGAACCGTCGGGTAGCACATACTCCAGGTCGGTACGGGTCCAGTCCAGAACCGGCATGAAGTTGTAGCACACAGTAAAGATGCCGCATTGGGCGAGATTGCGCAGCGTCTGCTGGTAATTCTTGATCCACAGATCGTACTGGCCCGTGTGGGTCTTGATGTCTTCATGGATCGGCACGCTTTCCACGACCGACCAGACCAGACCGGCTTTTTCTACGATCTCTTTGCGTTTGAGAATTTCTTCTACGGACCAGACTTCACCGTTTGGAATATGGTGCAGCGCAGTTACCACACCCGTTGCACCAGCTTGACGAACATCGGACAACGATACGGGATCGTTTGGGCCATACCAACGCCAGGTTTGTTCCATCGCTTTATCTCCTGGAAAAATTAATGAAAGGTCGCATTGATCTTCAGATAGCGTTCCGGGTATTGATCAAGTTCCTTCACGGCGTCAGGCACATCATCAATATTCACTACCTTGCTGACGACATCCGCGGGATTAATGTTCAGCGTGGCCAGCATTTGTAACGCCTCTTCGAATTCACCTGCACTGGTACGCGATCCGCGCAGATCCAGTTCCTTAAACGTGATCAGGTTAGTGGGTAACGATGTCTCCTGTTTTGGCCAGCCGGTGAAAGCAATACGACCTGCAAATGACGCAAGATCCAGGGTTTCGCGAATTGCACTGTTGGCGCCAGATGCTTCGACTACAACCTGCGCCATCGTCCCCTGCGTGATCTCTTTGATCGCCTCAATAACCCGGATGTTCGACGGATTGATGACGTAAGGCACGCCCAGTGATTTTGCGTACTGAAGTCGTTCGTCCACGATATCGATCAGAATGGGTGTCGCACCGTAGCGCAATGCGCTCAGTGCCGCCATCAGGCCAATCGCACCGGCACCAATAATGGCGATATGCTCTCCGGCCATCAGTTTGGCGCGGTGTAGCGCATGCAGTGCGATAGTCAGTGGTTCAGCTAACGGAGCCATCTCTGAGGCGACATCATCAGGGATTTTGTGAATTAAATGTGCGGGGTGAGCAACCACCTCCTGCATTGCGCCATCAATATGCACACCAATTACTTTTAGATTTTCACAACAATTTGTTCTGCCTACTGAGCAAGGGTAGCAATGACCACAATAAATATAAGGATCAACAATAACGCGATCACCTTCTTTAATATTTGCTGGCATGCCCTTGCCTTGTTGAATAACAATGCCTGTGACTTCATGTCCAATAATACGTGGATAGGTTACTAATGGGTTAGTACCACGAAATGCACCAATATCAGAGCCACATATTCCAGCAGCATCAACTTTTATTAGTACTTCATTATCTTTCTTTTCCGGATAATCAACCCAACGGGTTTCAATTTCACCAGGTTTATTGATGTAAACAGCTTTGACTTTCATTTGTTTTTAATCCTTTATTTTTGACAAATACGAATACCAGACAGCTGGAAACAATCGCAATAGCCCCAGCCAGATAGAATGCGTAATCATATTTACCGCTAAACTGGACAATAAACCCGGTGACCAGAGGGCCAATAATTCCGGATATATTTGCCAGTCCATGCATGGCACCACCGACGCTGCCCACTTTATCTTTGTGCACGACATCCTGAATAACTGCCCAATATATAGGTCCAGTCAAATACAGCAGGAATAACGAGACTGACATCAGTCCAACGGCACTGCCGATAGTCGTAACCGTTCCTGAAACCGCCACACAGATCGCCGCGCCAGCCAGGCAAACACCGAGAATAAGACGGCGAGAAAGTAGGGCATTTCCTGTAATGCGATAGATAAAATCAGAACATACTCCGCCCAATACCATACCGATCGCACCAATTACCCACGGGATGACGGTTGCAATACTAATTTCTTTAATATCAAGGTGTAGAGAGTGGTTAAGATAGCTTGGAAACCAGGTCAGGAAGAAAAAGAGTATGTAGTTATAACTGAAGAAGGCCAGTGTCGTTGCCCACACCATAGGCTGCTTCATGTAGTAACCGAGAGAAGGCATCGCTTTACCGTCATCCGCTAAAATGATGTCATCATGGTTTTCAAAATCGACACGTTCTTCCGGGGCGAGGTGTTTACTTTTTGAAGGTTTATCACTGGCAGTGAAATACCATAGTAATACCCAGACTAAACCGAACAGGAAAATGATACCGAATGCCGGACGCCAGCCTAATGAAAGCGCCAGCATGCCAACTACCGGACCAGAAATCGCGCCACCTAACGGTGAACCTGCGCTAAAAATACCAATCGCAGTTGCAGATTCCTTGCGTGAAATCCAGTTATTGATGATTTTATTTCCGGCCGCGCTGACCGGTCCTTCAGCCATGCCGAATAACACGCGAACAGCCAGCATAGTCCATAAGCCAGTAACCAGACTGGTCATCCCACAAAATAATGACCAGAGTAACGCGGCGACCAGAAATACTGTCTTGGGGCCAAATCTGTCACTGGCCCAGCCACCGATAAAGTTAAATAGAGCATAACCAACAAAGAATGCGCTGAATATCATACCCATCTCAGCAGCATTGAATCCTAATTCCTTTTCGATGAGTGGAGCGGTGATCGACAATGCTGAACGATCCATATAGTTAAGCATGTAAACTATAAAAAGAAGAAAAACGATAAGCCATCCCATTGTTTTTCTTTTCATGATATATCCTCTTATTGTGGTCTAGCGGCCTGACCACAATATTTAAAACCTATTTTAAGATCACCATTCTTTTGATGTTAATGTGATCAACATAACGAAAAATAAGTTTTTTAAATGATTAATATCAAATGTTTTTGCAGTTATCTATATGAATTTTAATGCTTTTATTTTGGTGGTGGAGTTTAGAGTAAAAGCGGATTTCGTATTCAACACCCATTTTTGATGAATATTGCAATAACGTTGTACAGGAAGATCTGCGATCGTTCAGCGTAAATCAGCCACCAGCGCATCGACTACGTACACTCACAGCGGCGCTCCCATCCGCTGAGAACGGAAAAATGGCTCATGGCGACCTGTTTTTGTAATGATTTATTAACATATGTGCTACAAGTCACAGAATCAACGATGGGGCAAAAAGTCGCTTTGACACGCTTTCCCTTACCTTCTAGAGTGGAAAAATACAGATTTTAGATAAGAGACTATCTGTGAAATTAAGATGGTCTCTTATTGCATTTTTTTAGCTAATGGCGACCTTCTTCCGAATATTATGAAGGGGAAAGCCATGTCCGCATGCTCATTCTCAAATCCGATAAAAATCCGTGGCGTTGATGATGTTATCAATTGCATCGACTCTCGCGGAAAAATCAGTGGCAGAGCCGGTGTTATTTGGTGGTTGGCATTAGGTGGCCTGTTCCTTGATGCTTTTTCAAATTCAGCTCTTAGTGCTGGATTAAATCCAATGACCCGCAATTTAAATCTGAGCGCAACTGAAGTTGCGTTACTTACCTCATTTTCATCGTGGGTTGCCATATTATTTAATCCTATTGGCGGCTGGATTGCCGATCGCTGGGGACGTGTACCACCGCTGATAATCGCCAAAATAATGGCGGTGATTGGTGCGCTGTTAGTGATGTCATCCTCCAGTTTCAGCACCATAATCGTGGGCCGCTTCTTTGTTGGCGTGTCTTACGGGATGGATTTTGCTGTGGCCATGGCGATGCTGGCAGAGTTCACGCCAGTGAAACTAAAAAGCCGTTTAAATACCTGGCAAGGGGTCTGGTATGTTGCGGTTTGTTTAAATCTGGCATTAGCGCTGATGTTTTATTCCTGGGATGTTGGGGATGCTATCTGGCGTTATTCTATTGCCGTGACAGCGTTATGTGGACTCATCGTACTTTTTTTCCAGTTCCGTTATTTAGTAGAAAGTCCGGTATGGTTGGCGAGAAAATCACGGCTTTCTGATGCTGTGATCGCTATGAATAAAATATACGGTGATAATTTTATTCTGGCGTCAAAAGCGGAGCAAAAACCTGTCATTGGGCAAGCAGAAAAAGGAGCGAGAAATGTACTGCTAATATTCCGTGGCGTATATTTACCGCGTACGATTCTGGCTTCTACGGTTCAGATCTGCCAGTCAATCCAGTATTTTGGCGTCGGCTGGTATTTGCCGGTTATTAGTGCCGCGATGTTCGGTAAAAACTTTGTGTACGCAACCTTGTGTTCACTATTTTTTAACGTATTTGGTATTGTTGGTGGTTTCTTGTCTCCTGCAATCGGTCGTCGTCTTGGCTTGCGCCGCTCTTCGGCGATCGGTTTTGCCGTGGCTTTTCTCGTACTGCTCACGCTGGGACTGTTCAGCGACAGTATGCCGCTGTGGGCCTCTTTGCTGGTTCCCGCGTTGTTTATTCTTTGTCACTCAGGTGGACCCGGTGCAAACGGGAAAAGCCTTTCATCCCTCTCTTTTCGCAGTGAACTGCGGGCTGGCGCAAATGGCGTGGTCGGTGCGCTCGGGGCAATAGGTGCGGCGCTCGGTCTGTTTATCTTCCCCGTTTTCCGTGATCTCTACGGCCTGCAAACGACCTTCCTGATCATGTCCGCCGTGCCGTTGTTCGCCAGCATCGTCTGCTTTGTGATCCCATGGGATCCCACTCGCACCACGATTCAGCCGGATAACGAGCCTGGCGCCCCGCAGTTCGAATCACCCCATTCACCCTATCCCGAGTCGATGGCCCCGGAATCAAACAGGAGTACGAAATGATTGAATATGAAGATGTCATTCTGGCTATTGATGAAGGTACATCAGGTACGCGTGCGGCAGTGGTGGGGCGAAATAGCCAGGTCCACTGTCTTGAATACCAGCCGCTTCAGGTCAGTAGCCAGCGCCATGGCGTTGTTGAACAAGATGCTGATGAAATTTTGCAGGCCACTATTGCGGTGTGTCGTACAGCGATTGCCAATGCGCAGCACAGCAAGATGCGTATTGTGGCGCTGGCGATTGCGACGCAACGTTCAACGGCGGTGCTCTGGGATGCAATCACTGGCAAGGCGCTGGCGCCTGCGATGGTCTGGCAGGATGCGCGTTTTACGGATGAGTTGGCGCGACTTGCCCCCGAATGGGATGCGAAACTGCTGCCAGTAATTGGACGACCGGTTGGGATACGTTCACCTTACCTCTGGGCGTCATACCATATCGCCAATACACCGGCAGTGAAGAGGGCGCACCAGGCCGGAACCCTGGTTTTTGGCACCGTTGACAGTTGGTTGCTCTGGCATCTGGCGGAAGAAAAAAAATGTGTCACCACCCCCACCAACGCCACCTCTGCGGGCGCGTATTGCCTCAACGAGCATCAGTACCATTTGCCATGGCTGCAGACTCTGAAGTTCCCGACGTCATTGCTGCCTGAATTGCACGATGATACCGATGATTTTGGCTCTACGCGTGAAGATATCCTCGGGATCAGCGTCCCGATCCGGGCTTGCGCCGGGGATCAGTTTGCGGGGGCTATTGGGCTGGGTTGCACTGAGCGCGGGCAGGCGTTGTGTATGCATGGGACCGGCAGCTTTGTGGATTTAATGATGGGGCCGACGGTGCCGACATTGAAAAAAAGCTTTGAAAGTACGCTCACCATGACCGCGCGCCGACAAAAAGGACGCTCGCACTTCTCTGTAGAAACATTCGTCCCGACGACCGGTTCGGCCCTGAACTGGGTGTGCGAAAAGCTGCGTTGGTTCGACTCACCCGAGCAAATCAGCGAGCTGGCTGCGCAGGCCAATGATTCTGGCGGCGTGAGTTTCATTCCAGCATTAACGGGGCTGCGTGTTCCTCATTTGCAGCCGCATGCCCGCGCCTCACTTAACGGTATTTCAATCTCGACCACGCGTCCGCAGGTGGCCTACGCCATTCTGGAAGGCATTGCGCATTCGGTAGCCGCCTGTATGCGCGCCAATGAAGCGGCAACCGGCATCGCAACGCAAGAGCTGGTGGTAGGCGGCGGGTTGTCCAATAGCGACACGTTATTACAAATCCAGGCCGATGTTAGCGGGATCCCCGTACGGCGGATGGCCGAAACGGCGAGGGCCAGCTTACGCGGCGCGGCGTTTCTGTCGGGAGCCGATGGGCTGCTGTGGGATTCGTTGTCTGATGCCTGCGCCACGCTGAAAACGGCGCGTCTGTTTGAACCCAAAATCAGTCATGACCTTCGCGAACAAAAAATCAACCGCTGGGAGATGCGTATTGCGCTCGAAATGGAAACCGCCAGCAGCCTCACTACCGCTAATCAGGAGCACGCCGACTCATGAAGTTTTTCCCTTCGCGAAAGCCAAACAAAACACGCAGTGATATGTACGGCGCCGAACCGTTGCGTCTTCAGCGTCCTGAGCAACTGGAGCGACTGGAAAGCGAAACCTACGACATTCTGATTGTCGGCGGCGGAGTGACGGGGGCCTATGCGGCGCTGGATGCCAGCTTGCGCGGCTATCGGGTCGCGTTAATTGAGAAGAGTGATTTTGCCTCGGGGACGTCATCCAGGTCATCAAAAATGGTGCACGGCGGCCTGCGTTACATCGAGCAAGGGAACCTCGGACTGGTACGTCATTCTTTGCTCGAGCGCCAGCGCATGCGCCGCAATGCTCGCCATCTGGTGCAGCGGCTGCCCTTTTTATTTCCGGTACTCGATAAGAATGGCGTGTTTGATAAACGCATGTCCTCTGCGTTTGAAAGTCTGCTCTGGACCTACGATCTCGCCGGGGGATGGCGGGAAGGTATTCTTCACCAAAAATTAACTCCGGCGGAAGTGTTATCGCACTGCCCAACGCTGAAGGAAGAGCAACTCTCCGGCGGCTTTATGTATTTCGATGCCCGTGTTGATGACGCCAGGTTAACGCTGGCCCTGGTGCGGACGGCGGCGTTTCATGGGGCGACGGTAACAAACCATGCCGAAGTCATCGAAACCACACGCGACCAGCATGGCAAGGTCAATGGGGGCATCGTGTATGCCGATGGCAGGGAAATCCGGGTCAAAGCGCGGGTGGTCATTATGGCGACGGGCGTCTGGTTGCGTGACTGGAGTGGGCTGAAAAAAGGGGAATCATCGCCGCTGAATATCCGTCCGGCGAAGGGGGTTCATGTCGCCATCCCGTGGATGAAAATTCGCAATGATTGCACGGTGACCATTCCGGTGGCCGGACGCAGTCGGCGCGCGACCATTACGCGCTGGGGCAACGTCTCCTATCTGGGCACCACGGATGAAGACTATCAGGGCGATTTGAACGATGTTCACTGCAATCGTACTGAACTGGACTTTCTGCTGGAAGGCGCAAACTCGGCGCTGAAAACGGATCTGCGTCCGGAAGATGTGGTGGGAAGTATCGCTGGTTGCCGCCCGCTTGTCGGTACCGCGGGCGGTAAAACCGTTGAGATGAAGCGTAACCATGAGATCAGGGTTGCAGCGGACGGACTGATTACCATTGTCGGCGGCAAACTGACGACATCGCGCCACATGGCGGAAGAAACCATTGATGCGGCCAGCAAAATACTGGGCCGTAAAAAAGCCTGCTCAACGAAAACTGCGTATTTGCTGGGCGCGGCTGGCTATGACCCACAGGCCATTCTGGCCTCTGGCGGCCTGTCTGCGCATCTGGGCGAGCGCTATGGCACCGAAGCGCATTTTGTCAGTGACATTATTCAGGCCGATCCCTCGCGGGTTAAACCTATCGTGGAAGGGCTTCCCTACACCGAAGCGGAAGTGGTGTATGCCGTACGCCATGAGCTTGCCAGCACCGTTGATGATGTGCTGTCGCGTCGAATTCGCGCGCGCCTGATGGCACGCGATGCGTCAGCCATTGCCGCAGAACGCGTTGGGGAAATACTGCAACAAGAACTCCGGTTACAGCCTGAACAGGTGGCAAAACAGGTAGCCAGCTATCAGGCCGCAATTAAACATGAAAAATCAATGCTTATGGGGACATCAGAATGATCAGTAAAGAAGCGATTAAACGTGGTTATAACCGTGGAAACTATACCATTGGCGCACATACTCGCCCCGCATGGGCAACAGAGATCACCAGTAGCAATGGCGCAAGAGGAATGCAGGTAGATCCCGTTGCGATTAGCGAAGCGACGTTTGACCGGCTGCGGGTGATTGCTGATGAGGTGCTGACGTCGGAGTCCGATGTGATTACCTGGACCCGCGACTGGTGGGCCGGTTCAATGATTGCGGAAACCCAGGGCGCGCCTGCCACCTCAAAAGGCGTGATTGTACGCGTTTCTACCGTAGAACAGATTCAGGACGTAATGCGCCTCGCCAGTGAATCCGCTATTCCGGTTACAGTTTCTGCCGGGCGAAGTAACGTTACCGGAGCCGCATTGCCGCTGCGCGGAGGGATTGTGCTCGACGTTTGCGAACTCAACAAATTGCTCGATTTTGACCCACAAAGCCAGATTGTTGAGGTAGAAGCCGGCATGTTTGGCGATATTTTCGAGCAAACTATCCAAAAAGAGTATGGCATGACCATGGGGCACTGGCCGTCATCGTTTGGGATCAGTACCGTCGGCGGTTGGGTCGCCTGTCGCGGTGCGGGACAGCTTTCTACCCGCTACGGAAAAATTGAAGATATGGTTTTTGGCATGGATGTGGTGCTGGCCGATGGGCGCTTAATCACCGTTGGCGGTTATGCACGCAGCGCTATCGGACCTGATTTACAGCAAATGTTTATCGGTTCGGAAGGTACGCTGGGCGTGATCGTACGTGTGCGTTTGAAGCTACATCGTCTGCCGGATTATGGCCGCGCTATCGCCTGGGGTTTTTCCAGCTTCGCCAGTGGGCTGGAGGCGTGTCGCGAAATCTTACAGCATGGCGCTAATCCAGCGGCACTGCGCTTGTACGATAACCTGGAAAGCGGCGTGCAGTTTGGCCTGCCCGAGACCAACGTCCTGTTGATTGCGGATGAGGGAGAACCCGACATTGTCGACGCGGTGCTGGCGATCAGTGAACGTATTTGTCAGCAGAGCGGAGAAGAACTTGACGGTGAATCTATCTTTGAGCGCTGGCTGGATACCCGGTATCTGACGGGAAAAAGCGCCGAAGGCTTTAAGAAAAGCCCCGGCCTGGTGGCGGATACGCTGGAAATGGTGGGGCGTTGGCGCGATCTCAGCGCGGTTTATGATGATGTGGTGGCAGCGATCAACGCCGTACCGGGCACGCTGGCGGGGTCAGCGCATCAGTCCCATGCCTACGTCGACGGCGCATGTCTTTACTTCTCACTGCGTGGCGATGTGCCCGTCGAGCAGCGTGCGGCCTGGTATCGTGCGGCATGGGACGCGGCAAATGCGGTGCTGATTAAACACAAGACTTCCCTTAGCCATCACCATGGCGTCGGGCTGCTCCGTTCCCCCTACATGCAGGCTTCTTTAGGTGAATCGCTGTCGGTTCTGGCTGATATTAAAAAAGCGCTGGATCCGCAAAATATCCTTAACCCGGGCAAGCTGGGCTTAAGCGCTCAGCTTTACGCACATCAGGCAGGTCAATCATGATAAAAAACCTTGGCGTGCTCCTGGCACGCCAGCCCGTCATCATGGCGATTTACGGCATTGAGCAACTGAAAACCGCACTGTCCAGTACAGCTGAAGTCTGCATCATTGCCAATATCGATCTGATTAAGCTCCAGCCGGTGATCGAACTGCTGTCGAAGGCGGGAAAGTACGTCATCGTGAATATCGACAGTTGTAATGGGCTGTCCCAGGATAAAGGCGGCATTGATTATGTGGCCGAAACGGGGGCGATGGGGTTGCTTTCCACGCGTCTGCAAACCGTACAGCGCGCGAAAAAATGCGGGTTGATCACCATGCAGAAAATCTTCGTCACCGACCGCTCGACCTGGCTACGCAGCCTGAAAGCCGTGGAGCAAAGCGAACCCGATTATGTGCAACTGATGCCTGCGCAGATGCTGCCGTTGCTGCCGCAGGCCGATCGTAATGTGTTGCCGCCGATTGTGGCCTCCGGGTTTGTCTGCAATGAGGAACATGCCCGGACGGCGCTGTTGCACGGCGCGATAGCTGTATCAAGCAGCGACAGCGCGTTATGGGATGTGAATTTGCTACGTTAAACCACCGGGAGCCAAAAATGGAAAACACGCAGCTGTTTGTCGTTGCACATTATTTTGCCCAACCGACGATGGGTCACAAAGTTAACGACGCGCTCAGAATGCTGGCAGAGGCAACGCGTCAGGAGCCTGAAAATATATCGTATGAGTTTTTCCGTTCCACGGAAGACGGCGATCGCTTTGTGATTCTTGAAACCTATCGTTGCGCAGAGGGGCTCGAACTTCACCGGAAAACGGAACATTTTCAACGAATTGGCACTGGCATTATTGCCCCGATGTTGGAGCGTAAAGAGGTGAAAAGCTTTCACATTCCTCCTGATGAACCGCATTGCTAAAAGCTGTCCATTTTCACTGCAAGGAATACCTCAATGAACAAAGCCATGAAGGATTTTGCGTTTACCACGGTAGCGGAAATCATCGTCGAGTGGGCGGGTGCGTCACGGTTAGGGGAGATTCTTCAGCATCGGTTTAGCGCACGTCGTGTATTGCTGGTGACCGATCCCGGTCTGGTCAAGGCTGGGGTTTTGCCGCCGGTTCTGCACAGTCTGCGCAACGCAGGGTTTCAGGTGACGCTGTATGATCGGGTCCAACCCGATCCACACGAGCGCCTCGTTCGCGAAGCTTTACAGGTTGCCCGCGATGGTAACTGCGAAATGGTTATTGGTCTGGGCGGCGGTTCCTCGCTCGATGTCGCAAAGCTGGTGGCTGTATTAATCAACTCTGAACAAGACCTGCCGGAGCTTTACGGCATCGACAAGGTCGCCGGGAAACGCCTACCGCTGGTTAACATTCCTACCACCGCCGGCACCGGGTCTGAAGTTACCAATATTGCAATTTTGACGACCAACGATGACAGCAAAATGGGCATTGTCTCCCCGCAACTGTATGGCGATTTGGTGCTATTGGATGCGCAACTGACCCTGGGACTTCCTCCTGTCCATACTGCCGCCGCCGGGATAGATGCGATGGTGCATGCGATTGAGGCCTATACCGGCAAGCATAAGAAAAACCCACTCTCGGACGCGCTGGCCCGCGAAGCGTTACGTTTAATCAGTCGCCATCTGGTGACCGCATGCCGTGACGGGCACAACCGTGAAGCGCGAGAAAATGTGCTGCTGGGCGCGATGCTGGCGGGACAGGCTTTCGCTAACTCTCCGGTGGCGGCGGTGCATGCGCTGGCTTATCCCTTGGGTGCCAGACACCATATCCCGCACGGCTTGTCGAATGCGCTAATGTTGGTTCCGGTGCTGCAGTTTAACGTGGCGGTAACGGCCCCACTTTATGCCGAGCTGGCTCCCATCATTGGGGCGCAGGTGACAGGAAACGTGGATATCGATGCCCAGTCGTTTATTGCCGGGATGGTAAGCATTATTGCGGCAACCGGGGCGCCCAACAGGCTGCGTGACGTTGGTGTTCCCGCAGACGGTCTGGCGATATTGGCGCAGGATGCCATGCAGCAGACTCGCTTGCTGGGCAATAATCCCGTTACGCTTAATGAAGATGATGCGTTGCGGCTTTACCAGCAGGCTTATTAAACCCAGAACGTGTCCGGTGAGCGGATCACCGGACATGCTTTGTCGGCGGCGATATCCCCACTACAACCGAATAGACATATTGAATCCAGGTGTTAGTATTCAATAGACAGCAGTTATGAGTATGCGTGTTTCATTTCCGGCCAGGAACGCTGATGATGACAACATTACTACCCGATTTCACAGCATTTTCGTCATTCACTTCCTTCGCGGCGCGCGTTGCCTTAACGCCTGCTCGCTCAATGGCCATTGTTTTTCATTCCTTCTCATCCCGGATGGAATCTCCCGCTGAATAGCTGTTCAGCGGGCTTTGTGACACGCAACGTTTGATAACAGGGATTACGGCGGGTCGAATATGGATAAGTTTAAGCGTCATCTGATGTGGTGGGGAGCGGGTGTTCTTGTGGTGGTGGCCGCGATAGCCTGGTGGATGCTGCGCCCTGCGGGAATACCGGAGGGGTTTGCAGCCAGCAACGGCAGAATTGAAGCCACCGAAGTGGATATTGCCACTAAGATTGCCGGGCGTATTGATACCATCCTCGTTTCGGAAGGGCAGTTTGTCCGTCAGGGCGAGGTGCTGGCGAAAATGGATACCCGCGTGCTGCAGGAACAGCGGCTGGAGGCGATCGCGCAAATCAAAGAAGCCGAAAGCGCGGTGGCGGCGGCGCGGGCGTTGCTGGAACAGCGGCAAAGTGAAATGCGCGCCGCGCAGTCGGTGGTAAAACAGCGTGAGGCGGAACTGCAGTCGGTCTCTAAACGTCACGTGCGTTCCCGTTCGCTATCCCAGCGAGGGGCGGTGTCCGAGCAACAACTGGATGACGATCGGGCCGCGGCAGAAAGCGCACGTGCCGCGCTGGAGTCGGCAAAGGCGCAGGTCTCTGCGGCCAAAGCGGCGATTGAAGCCGCTCGTACCAGCATCATTCAGGCGCAGACCCGCGTAGAGGCCGCACAGGCTACCGAACGTCGCATTGCCGCTGATATTGATGACAGCGAGCTGAAAGCTCCGCGCGATGGTCGCGTACAGTATCGCGTAGCCGAACCGGGCGAAGTGCTTTCCGCGGGTGGGCGCGTGCTGAATATGGTCGATCTCAGCGATGTCTACATGACGTTCTTCTTACCTACCGAACAGGCTGGCTTACTGAAGATTGGCGGCGAAGCGCGACTGGTGCTGGATGCCGCGCCGGATCTGCGCATTCCGGCGACCATCAGCTTTGTGGCCAGCGTCGCGCAGTTCACGCCGAAAACGGTGGAAACCAGCGATGAACGGCTGAAGCTGATGTTCCGCGTCAAAGCGCGTATCCCGCCAGAACTGTTGCAGCAGCATCTCGAGTACGTGAAAACCGGTCTGCCGGGCATGGCGTGGGTGCGTGTCGATGAAAAGCGCGCCTGGCCTGACGACCTGATGGTGAGGTTGCCGCAATGACGCATCTGGCGCTGGTTCCTGTTCCTCCCGTGGCGCACCTTGACGGCGTGAGTCAGCATTACGGGAAAACGGTCGCGCTGAACAATATCACGCTGGATATTCCCGCCCGTTGCATGGTGGGGTTGATTGGCCCGGATGGCGTGGGGAAATCGAGCTTGTTGTCGCTCATCTCCGGCGCGCGGGTTATTGAACACGGTAACGTGATGGTGCTTGGCGGCGATATACGCGACCCGCAGCACCGCCGGGATGTCTGCCCGCGCATTGCCTGGATGCCGCAGGGGCTGGGGAAAAACCTGTACCACACGCTGTCGGTATATGAGAACGTTGATTTCTTTGCCCGCCTGTTTGGTCATGATAAAGCGGAGCGCGAAGCGCGGATTACCGAGCTGCTGAACAGTACGGGTCTGGCGCCGTTTCGAGATCGTCCTGCCGGGAAACTCTCGGGGGGGATGAAACAAAAACTGGGGTTGTGCTGCGCGTTGATCCACGACCCGGAGCTATTGATTCTCGATGAACCCACCACCGGGGTCGATCCCCTGTCCCGCGCTCAATTCTGGGATCTGATTGACAGTATTCGCCAGCGCCAGACCAACATGAGCGTGCTGGTTGCGACCGCCTACATGGAAGAAGCCGAGCGCTTCGACTGGCTGGTGGCGATGAACGCCGGGGAAGTGTTAGCCACCGGGAGCGCGCAGCAGCTACGCGAAAAAACCGCCAGCGACACGCTGGAGCAGGCGTTTATCGCGCTGTTACCTGAAGCCCAGCGTCAGGCGCACAAACCGGTGGTGATCCCGCCGTATCACGCTGAGCGGGAAGAGATTGCCATTGAGGCGAAAGATTTGACCATGCGCTTCGGCAAGTTCGTCGCCGTTGACCACGTTAACTTTCGCATTCCGCGCGGGGAAATCTTCGGTTTTCTCGGCTCCAATGGCTGCGGCAAATCTACCACCATGAAGATGCTCACCGGACTGCTGCCCGCAAGCGAAGGCGAGGCATGGCTGTTTGGGCAAGCGGTTGATCCGAAGAATATCGATACCCGCCGCCGGGTAGGCTATATGTCACAGGCGTTCTCGCTCTACAGCGAGCTGACCGTGCGGCAAAACCTCGAACTACACGCGCGGCTGTTCCATATCCCTGAGGCAGAAATCCCTGAGCGCGTACAAGAGATGAGCGAGCGCTTTAGCCTGAACGATGTCGAAGACGTGTTGCCCGGCGCGCTGCCGTTGGGGATCCGGCAACGCCTGTCGCTGGCGGTGGCGGTGATTCATCGCCCGGAAATGCTCATTCTTGATGAGCCGACCTCCGGGGTCGATCCGGTGGCGAGGGACATGTTCTGGCAATTGATGGTTGATTTGTCGCGGCAGGATAAAGTGACCATTTTTATCTCCACCCACTTTATGAACGAAGCGGAGCGCTGCGATCGCATGTCGCTGATGCACGCCGGAAAAGTGCTGGCCAGCGGCACGCCGCAGGAACTGGTGAAGCAGCGCGGTGCCGCCAGTCTGGAAGAGGCGTTTATCTCCTGGTTACAGGAGGCCGCAGGCCCGGCGCCGGAGACGACGCTTTCGCAAGCGGATGCGCCGGTGGTGCATGAAAATAATCAGCCGCCACGCCAGGGCTTTAGCCTGCGGCGTTTATTCAGCTACAGCCGGCGTGAAGCGCTGGAGCTGCGACGCGATCCGGTGCGCTCCACGCTGGCGCTGATGGGGACGGTGATCCTGATGCTGATTATGGGCTACGGCATCAGTATGGATGTGGAAAACCTGCGTTTTTCGGTGCTCGATCGTGACCAGACCGTCAGTAGCCAGGCGTGGACGTTGAATCTGGCGGGGTCGCGCTATTTTATCGAGCAGCCGCCGCTCACCAGTTATGACGAACTGGACAAACGGATGCGTTCGGGCGAGGTGGCGGTAGCCATTGAAATCCCGCCCAATTTTGGCCGCGACATCGCGCGTGGAACGCCGGTGAAGATTGGCGTCTGGGTTGATGGGGCGATGCCGAGCCGCGCAGAAACGGTCAGAGGCTATGTACAGGCGATGCACCAGACCTGGCTGCAGGATGTGATGGCGCGTCAGCCCAATGCCAGTGGGAAAAACGGGCTGATGACCATCGAGACGCGCTATCGTTACAACCCGGATGTGAAGAGCCTGCCGGCGATTGTTCCGGCGGTGATCCCACTGCTGTTGATGATGATTCCCTCCATGCTCAGCGCACTCAGTGTGGTGCGCGAAAAAGAGCTGGGGTCGATTATCAACCTGTACGTTACGCCCACCACCCGCAGCGAGTTTTTGCTCGGCAAACAGTTGCCTTACATCGTGCTGGGAATGCTGAACTTCCTGCTGCTATGTGCGCTGTCGGTGTTTGTCTTCGGCGTCCCACATAAGGGCAGCTTTTTAACGCTGACGCTAGCCGCGCTGCTGTACGTCACCATTGCTACCGGACTGGGCTTGTTAATCTCTACGTTTATGAAAAGCCAGATCGCCGCCATTTTTGGTACGGCGATTATCACGCTGATCCCGGCGACGCAGTTTTCCGGGATGATCGATCCGGTGGCCTCGTTGGAAGGGCCGGGACGCTGGATTGGTGAAATTTATCCGACCAGCCATTTTCTGACCATTGCGCGCGGGACGTTCTCTAAAGCGCTGGATCTGGCGGATCTTTGGCAGCTATTTATCCCGCTGGCAATCGCTATTCCGGTAGTGGTTGGTCTGAGCGTATTACTGCTGAAAAAACAGGAGGGGTGATGCGCCGATTACGCAATATTTATAACCTTGGCATCAAAGAGTTACGCAGTCTGCTGGGTGACAAAGCGATGCTAACGCTGATCGTTTTCGCCTTCACGATTTCGGTTTACTCCTCCGCAACTGTCCTGCCGGGGTCGCTGCATCTGGCGCCGATTGCCATCGCGGATATGGACCAGTCGCAGTTGTCGAACCGGATTGTGAACAGCTTTTATCGCCCGTGGTTTTTGCCGCCGGAGATGATCACCGCCGATGAGATGGATGCCGGGCTGGATGCCGGTCGCTACACCTTCGCCGTGAACATTCCGCCTGATTTTCAGCGTGATGTGCTGGCCGGGCGACAGCCGGATATCCAGGTCAACGTCGATGCCACGCGGATGAGCCAGGCCTTCACCGGCAACAGCTATATCCAGAATATCATTAGCGGTGAAGTGAATAGTTTTGTGGCGCGTTACCGCGACAATAATGAGCCGCCGGTGGCGCTGGAAATGCGCATGCGCTTTAACCCCAATCTGGAGCCAGCCCGCTTTGGCGCGGTAATGGCGATCATCAACAACATCACTATGCTGGCGATTGTGCTTACCGGGTCGGCGCTGATCCGCGAGCGCGAACATGGGACCATTGAGCACCTGCTGGTGATGCCGGTGACACCGTTTGAGATAATGATGGCGAAAATATGGTCGATGGGACTGGTGGTGCTGGTGGTTTCCGGTCTGTCGCTGATGCTGATGGTAAAAGGCGTGCTCGGGGTGCCAATTGAAGGCTCGATACCGCTGTTTATGCTGGGCGTGGCGCTGAGCCTGTTCGCCACCACCTCGATCGGCATTTTTATGGGTACGCTGGCGCGTTCCATGCCGCAACTGGGGCTGCTGATGATTCTGGTGCTACTGCCGTTACAGATGCTCTCCGGCGGTTCCACGCCGCGTGAAAGCATGCCGCAGGCGGTGCAGGACATTATGTTGACCATGCCGACCACCCACTTTGTCAGCCTCGCGCAGGCGATACTTTATCGCGGGGCCGGGTTTAGCATCGTCTGGCCGCAGTTCCTGACGCTGCTGGCGATTGGCGGGGCGTTCTTCCTGATAGCGCTGCTGCGTTTTCGCAAGACGATCGGCACAATGGCGTAATCATCATTGCCGGGGGCGCTTCGCTTGCCCGGCCTACAGACGGTAACGGACGTAGGCCGGATAAGGCGCAGCCGCCATCCGGCAACGAAACAGGCAATCACTCTTCTTTCGGCAGGCACTGCAAATGACCGTGGCGCACGCCGCGCTGGGAAATGACGTCATCGGCAAAATGCTGTACATCGCCCATGTCGCCTTTCAGCACGGCGATTTCCAGGCAGTCGTCATGGTTGATATGCACATGTAATGTGGCGACCGATAAATCATGGTGGTGGTGCTGGGTGGAAACAATACGGCTCGCCAGGTCGCGCTTCTCATGCTCATAAACATACGAGAGTACCGCGAAGCCCTGGGTGCCGTGCTCCTGGGTGGTTTCTTGCGCCAGCGCCCCGCGCAGAATATCGCGGATCGCTTCGGAACGGTTGTTGTAGCCACGGCGCTGGCTCAGGCCGTCGAGCGTTTCCAGTAAATCGTCATCGAGGGTAATGGTGACTCGTTGCATCTGCAATTAACCTTTCATGTGGCGCGTTGACGCACAGAGAATGCGGGAATTAGCGTATTTTGTAACACACGTTCGGCCTCTGGGGAAAAGGTTAATGCTCCCGCAATAAACGCAGTAGCGTGCTCACCTGCTCATCCAGCGGCGCGAGAGTATCTTTAACGATCAGATGCAGCGGCGTGGCGCGGCGAGCGCCATGGCTTAACGGCAGCGGACGTAAAAGCCCCTGGGCCAATTGCGTCTGAATACGCTCCTCAGGCAGCCAGCCGTAACCGACTTGATACATCACTGCATCAATCGCGGCATCAATGGTAGAGAAGGTCCAGGCATCGCGAACCGGTTGCTGCGGGTTGTCGCGATCGGCAATGCGAATCAGTGGCCACGCGCGTAATGCGTCTTCATCCAGCGGCGCATTCAGCGTGCAGAGTGGGTGATCGCGATGGGCAACGGCCACGAAGTCAATGTTCATCAGCCATTCACCACGCCCGGTCACATCCTGACGCCGGGTCAGGACCATTACGTCCGCATCGGCATGCGCTGCCAGCCTGTCGTCTGCATTTTCCAGTACCTCGGTCAGCCGCACCTGCGTTTGCGGCCACGCCTGCTGAAACTGTTTGAGGATTGCGAACAGGCGTCTGCGTGGGAAGATGCTATCGACCAGCAAATCCAGCCGTGTTCGTGTGCCGTTTTGCAGCGTTGCTGCCCGGGTCTCCACCCATAAAAAGGCCTTCAGTAACGGTTTGACCTGAGCTAGCAACAGCTCGCCCGCCGGGGTTAACACCGCCCTGCGGCCTTCCGGCGTCAGTAGCGTCACGCCGAGTCGCTCCTGCAATAGCGCCAGATTGTAGCTTACCGATGACTGGCTACGGTTGGTCTCTTCCGCGGCTTTCGCAAAGCTGCCCAGTTCCACCACTTTCTCCAACAGGGCCCATTGCTCAAGGGTTGTTTTGTGCATAACTTATCTAAAAATTGAATGAATATGTTGTAAACATAGCATTATTCATCCAATTTTTGAAGCGTTAAGATCCTCGCATCAAGTAAGAGGAGAACGAATATGAGCGCTTTTGATAAACATGATTTGAGCGGATTTGTCGGCAAACATCTGGTCTATACCTACGATAATGGCTGGAATTACGAGATTTACGTAAAAAATGAGACCACGCTGGATTACCGCATCCACAGCGGTATTGTGGGTAATCGTTGGGTGAAAGATCAGCGGGCGTATATTGTGCGGGTAGGGGCGAGTGTTTATAAAATTTCCTGGACCGAACCGACCGGGACCGACGTCAGCCTGATCGTAAACCTGGGCGACAAACTCTTTCACGGCACCATCTTTTTCCCGCGCTGGGTGATCAACAATCCGGAAAAAACGGTGTGCTTCCAGAATGATCATATTCCGCTGATGATGTCGTATCGCGATGCGGGTCCGGCGTATCCAACCGAGGTGATTGATGAGTTCGCGACCATCACCTTCGTGCGCGACTGCGGGGCAGATAATGACGACGTGATTGCCTGCGCGGCGAGTGAGTTGCCGAAAAACTTCCCGGAAAATTTACGCTAAGGCTTCCAGACGCTGCACGGCGTCGGCGGTCAGGGTAAATGGCGTGGGGGTGCACACCGCCAGGCTCAGGGTATCGATCTGGCACTGGCTGACGGAGAGTGAGGAGGTCAGCGCGGTGCTATCGACGCTGACGATTTGCCAGGCGCTGCCGCCACGCTGTTTTACTATGGCTTCTTTGCGCGTCCAGATGCGCCAGAACGCCGCCAGCTGTTGCTCCGGGCGTTCGGCTTCAACTTCAGCATGTTCCCCAAGACTGAATACCGTATTTGCCAGCGACTGCCAGTTATCGCGGGGGCGAATAACTTCAATATCGCAGCCGACTTCCCCTTCGTCGCTGAGCAGCAGGACGATGTCATCGCCGCTATGGCTGAGATTGAACCACAGCGGCGTGTCAGCGGGAAAGGCGGGTTTTCCTTGCTCGCCGTAGACAATGTCCGGCAATGGCGAAAGGGCATGGGAAAGCAGCACACGGCCTGCCAGCCAGCGTGCCCGGCGAGCACCTTGCGGCGCTTGCTCTTTCATCGCGGCAGGCAGTTCGCCAGCGCTTAAAACAGAAACTTTCCCAAGAACGAGCTGATACATATCAGGACTAACCTTTAGTAATAATGGGGTTGTGTATCATTCTTCACGTGCCATTTGCAAGTTTATCCCGGTAATCGACTTTTGGGCCTGCCTGGTCCGAGCAAAATTGCCAGTTTGCTGCCGCCTTTGGTGGTTTCCATCCAGATTTTACACACGCTGGTTAACGGCACGGAGAGTAACATGCCGACCGGGCCGAGCAGCCATCCCCATACCAACAGGGAGAGAAAGACGATCAGCGTCGATAATCCCAGGCGGTGCCCCATCATACGGGGTTCGAGAATATTACCAATCACCATATGCACGACCAGAAACAGCGCGCCAACCAGCACGCATTCGTAAATGCCGTTGAACAGCAGCGCCTGAATCATGGGCGGGACGGCGGAAATGACCGAGCCAATGTTGGGCACGTAGTTTAGCAGGAATGCCAGCACGCCCCACATCAGAGCAAACTGAATCCCCATCAACGCCAGCCCCAGCCAGACAATGGCGCCGGTCCATAAGCTGAGCAACGTTTTCAGCGCCAGATAGTGTGAAACGCCCTTCAGCGCCCGATGCAGCCCCGCAATATGAATCTGCGGATTGTTTAACGCGAAGCGCAGCTTATAGGGAACGTGGCGCACTTCAAACAGCATAAAGACGACCGTCATTACCAGCAGGACGACGCTGGCCATGGCGCCGGAAAGACTCGTCATTAGCGTGGTGGTGAAGGTCATCAGTTTGTCGGAGTCCATACGCTGCAACATGCGCTCCGGGGACATATGCAGGTTCAGAAAGGGGACCATTTCTTGCAGATACAGAACTTTGCGCGTCAGTTCCTTATTGTATTTTGGCAGCATGGCCATGAACTCAGTGATCGACGATGCCAGCACGCCAACCAGCGCCGTAAGAACAATCAGCATTACCACGACCACTAACGTAATGGCTACCGGGCGACGCACCCCTCGGCGAATAAACCAGGTGACCAGCGGGTTCAATACGATGGCAAAAAAGAGCGCCAGCAACAGTTGCACAATGATATCCGCCGCGGCATGGATGCCCGCGAGGATCACCACCAAAGCGGCCAGTTTGAGCAGAATATGCATACCCGTTTTATCGGGCTGAGCGGTTGTCATGTTTTCTTCCTGTTTGCGTTTTTGCATTAAGTGTAGCGGTTGGCTTGCGTCTGTTATTCCTAAACTGGCTGCTGATTTATGGTCTGCAACATGGTAGAAATGAAACACTGTTGTGAAAATGTGGTGACCTTCCATGCCCGAACCCGTCGCTGAACCGACGTTAAGCGGTTTGCGCCTTAATCTGCGCATTGTTTCGGTGGTGATGTTTAACTTCGCCAGCTATCTGACCATCGGCCTGCCGCTCGCGGTATTGCCCGGCTATGTCCATGATGTGATGGGATTTAGCGCCTTCTGGGCGGGACTGGTCATCAGCCTGCAGTATTTCGCCACGCTGCTGAGCCGACCTCATGCCGGTCGCTATGCCGATCTGCTGGGGCCGAAAAAAATCGTGGTATTCGGACTGTGCGGCTGCTTTTTAAGTGGCCTGGGTTACCTGCTGGCAGGATCAACCCAAGATTGGCCGCTGGTAAGTTTGTTGCTGTTATGCATCGGGCGGGTGATTCTGGGCATCGGGCAAAGCTTTGCCGGTACCGGCTCTACGCTATGGGGCGTAGGGGTTGTTGGCTCAATGCACATCGGACGGGTGATTTCGTGGAACGGCATCGTGACCTATGGCGCGATGGCGATAGGCGCTCCGCTGGGCGTATTGTGTTACGCCTGGGGTGGCTTACAGGGACTGGCGCTGACCGTGATGGGCGTGGCGCTGCTGGCGATACTTTTGGCGCTCCCTCGACCGGCGGTGAAGGCCAGCAAAGGCAAGCCGTTACCGTTTCGCGCTGTGCTTGGGCGCGTTTGGTTGTACGGGATGGCGCTGGCGCTGGCCTCCGCCGGATTTGGCGTGATCGCCACCTTTATCACGCTGTTTTATGATGCTAAAGGCTGGGACGGCGCAGCTTTTGCGCTGACGCTTTTTAGCTGTACATTTGTGGGGACTCGTTTGTTATTCCCAAATGGTATCAACCGGTTAGGTGGGCTCAATGTCGCGATGATCTGTTTTAGCGTCGAGATTGTTGGACTGCTGCTGGTGGGCATGGCCTCCATGCCGTGGATGGCCAAAATCGGCGTTCTGCTGGCAGGTGCCGGGTTCTCGTTGGTCTTCCCGGCGCTGGGCGTGGTGGCGGTAAAAGCCGTCCCGCAGCAAAATCAGGGCGCCGCGCTGGCGACCTATACGGTGTTTATGGATTTATCGCTGGGCGTTACCGGGCCGCTGGCCGGGCTGGTCATGACGTGGGCGGGCGTACCGGTTATCTACCTGGCGGCGGCCGGGCTGGTGGCGGTGGCGTTATTGCTGACCTGGCGGCTAAAAAAACGGCCTCAGGTGGCGTCACCGGAGGCCGAGTCATCGTCTTAACCGTTACTGGATAACCAGCGTGTTAATGATGTTTTCTGCGGTCGTTTGCGCTTTTTGCTGATCGTCAGCAGGCAGCGTGATTTGCAGCGTCAGCAGTTGGTTGTCCACTTTACCCAGCACTACGGAAGAGTATGCGGTCTGGCCTTTGGCCGAGATGATGCTGTCTAACTGTTGCAGCGTGTGGCCTTTCAGCTCAATAGATTTATTGGTGACGACCTGCAACTGCGGGTCGCGGCTACGCTGCTGATCTTCCAGACGTTTTGCCAGTACGGCAAGATCTTCGTTGGTATTGTCGCCGACAATCACAATCACCGCTTTCTGGCCGGTTGCGTCAGAATATACGTGCATATTGTTTGCCTGGGTGCCCAGCTTGCCGCTCTGATCGGTCATATCCGCTGGCAGGGAAAAACTGAGTTTGCCGTCCAGCAGGCTGACCGGTTGTCCGGTGGCGCTACTCTCTGCGGCAGCACCTTCTGCTGGCGCTTTTGTATCGCTATTATCACAGGCCGCAAGCCCCATAACCAGCAGGCCAATACCGACATATTTAACCAGATTGCGCATTGACTTCTTCCTTTCGATAAACGGCCATAACGGCTCATTCGACCATATTATCACAACTCGGAAAATGAACCTTTAACTCGTCTGCAATGCAGATATTTCAGATTTATCTGCCAACCTTTTCAGTAACATATTCAGCAGCACGCCGTACATCGGCAGGAAGAAAATAATGCTGATCAGTACCTTGAAGCAGTAGTCGACCAGCGCGATTTCCATCCAGTGCTCGGCCATAAAGGCATCCGGGCTGCGCCAGAAAGCGATAAAGAAAAAGGCCAACGTATCGCTGATGTTGCCAAACAGCGTGGAAGCCGTCGGCGCCAGCCACCAGCGACGGCTCTGACGCAGGCGGTTAAAGACATGTACATCCAGAATTTGTCCCAGCGCGTAAGCCATAAAGCTGGCGGCGGCGATACGGGCGACAAACAGGTTAAAGTGCAGCAGCGCGCCGAATCCCTGCCACGATCCCATATAGAACAGTGATGAAACAACATAGGAGATCAGCAGCGCGGGGATCATCACCGCAAAGATGATACGTCGTGCCAACGGCGCGCCAAAAATACGCACGGTCAGGTCGGTCGCGAGGAAAATAAACGGAAAGCTAAAAGCGCCCCATGTGGTATGGAAACCAAAAATGGAGATCGGTAGCTGTACCAGATAGTTGCTGGAGGTGATCACCAGCAGATGAAATAGCGATAGCCAAAACAACGCTTTTACGCGCTGAGATTGTGTAAACGGAGTCATATTGTGACCTTTTTGTTGGATGGGGTGAGGGAACCCAATAAAAAACCGTCGCATGATACTGCTTTAAGAGCACATTGCAATGGTTGTTTTTCACGCAATCGTTAACCTGATTGGCTTACGCCACAACAGAGCGTAAAATAACGCCGTTTTTGCATGAATGAGACTACGATGAGCGATCTGTTTACCTCTCCCGACCATACGCTTGATGCTCAGGGACTACGCTGCCCGGAACCTGTAATGATGGTGCGTAAAACCGTGCGCGGTATGCAGGCGGGTGAAACGCTGCTGATTGTCGCCGACGATCCGGCGACAACCCGCGACATTCCCGGCTTCTGTACCTTTATGGAGCATGAACTGGTAGCCAAAGAGACCGACTCGCTGCCGTACCGCTATTTAGTGCGCAAAGGTCATTAAGCGAAGCGCCATCCGGCCTACAAAGACGGTGTAACCTGTAGGCCGGATAAGGCAACGCCGCATCCGGCACACTCATTATCCTTTACGCAACAACCGCAACGCGTTCGCGGTCACCAGCACCGTCGCCCCCGTATCAGCCAGCACCGCCAGCCACAGTCCGGTTATCCCGAGCAGCGTGGTGACGAGGAAAATCCCCTTCAAACCCAGCGCAATCGCAATGTTCTGGCGAATATTGGCGTGGGTGGCGCGCGCCAGCTGAATCATTTGCACCAGGCCACGCAGACGGTTGTGGGTCAGGGCGGCATCGGCGGTTTCCAGCGCGACGTCGGTTCCGCTACCCATGGCAATGCCGATGGTCGCCGCTTTCATCGCCGGGGCGTCGTTGATGCCATCGCCGACCATTGCCAGCGGCGACTGTTGGTTGAGAGAGGTAACGGCTCGCACCTTATCCTCCGGCAATAACCCCGCTTTGAATTCCAGACCCAGCTCCCCGGCAATGGCTGCTGCCGCGCGTGGGTTATCGCCGGTCAGGATCACGCCTTTCACGCCGATCTGATTGAGCTCGCTGATGGCAGTGCGGGCGTCGTCGCGCAACGTATCCTGTAGGCCCAGTACACCGAGAACGGTATCGTTACGTAGCACCAGCACCACCGTCTGGCCCGCGCTTTCCAGCTCGCTTATCTGTCCGGTAAAGGCATCGGCAGGCTGCTTACCGGCGGCGCAAATCAGCACGCGCTCGCCGTTGACCAGCGCTTCTATTCCGGAACCAACCAGCGCCCGCTGTTCTTTCGCGACAGGAATAGTCAGCTCGCGCGTTTGCGCTTCCCGAACAATCGCCTGCGCCAGTGGGTGCGTCGCGCCTTGCTCTACCGCCGCTGCCAGCGCCAGCAGTTCAGCCTCATTTATACCGCTTGCCGGATGAATCACCGTCACGCGCGGTTTACCGATGGTCAGGGTGCCGGTTTTATCAAACGCCACCTGCGTGACTCTGCCCAACTGTTCCAGCGCGGCGCCGCCTTTGATTAATGCGCCACGACGCGCCGCGGCGGCAAGACCAGAGGTAATCGCTGCGGGAGTTGAGATAACCAGCGCGCACGGGCAGCCAATCAGTAACAGCGTCAGTCCTTTATAAATCCACTCCTGCCAGGAGCCGGCAAACAGCAGCGGCGGGACGAGGGTAACCAGCAGCGCAACCGCCATAATAGCGGGGGTATAAATTCGGCTGAAACGGTCAATAAAGCGCTCAATGGGGGCGCGGCGTTCTTCCGCTTCTTCAATCAGCTTCAGAATGCGATCGATAGCGCTGGCGCCCGGCTCGGAGAGCACTTCCAGCGTAACCAGACGATCCACGCTGGTAGCCCCCGCCGGGACTTTCTCGCCGGTGGCGCGTTCAACCGGGATCGATTCGCCGGTCAGGGCGCTTTCATCAAAGCTGGCAAAACCGGAGACCAGCTTACCATCGGCGGGTAAACGTCCACCGGCGGCAACTTCAATAACATCGCCAGGCCGGAGCGTATTGATTGCGACCTCTTCGCGTTCGCCATTACGCAGGCGCGTGGCGGTTTCTGGCTTGAGTGCCATCAATGCGCTGACACCTTTACGGGCGCGGCTGGCGGCCCACCCTTCCAGGCGCTCGCCAATTAAAAACAGCAGTAGCACCATGGCGGCTTCCGCCGTCGCGCCGATAAACAGTGCGCCAATCGCGGCCACGCTCATCAACGTTTCAATGGCGAAGTAGCTGCCGGTTTTCATCAGACGCAGGGCCTGGCGGGCAATGGGATACAGGCCGACCAGCGTGGTGGCGATAAACGCTATCTGACCGAAAGGATGATTGAACTGTTCCAGCCCCCAGCTAATCGCCATCATGATTATCAGCGAAATCAGCGGCAGGTTCTCTTTCAGGCGTGATTCGGAGGCGGCTTCCGGCGCTTGTTCATCGCGCAGGGTATAACCTGCCTTTTGTACCGCGCTTTCAACTTGCTGACGGATATCATAACCCGCGTCGACGACCAGTTTTTCGGTGGCGAACAGCACCTGGACCTGGTTGACGCCGCTCACCTGGCGGACCGCATTTTCCACTTTTCGGGCGCAGGCGGCACAGTCCATTCCTGCCACTTTCCAGGAATAACGGGTGCCCATTACGCTTTCGGATACGGTGGTTGGGGTGGAGCAACTTCCTTCGCAGCAGCAGTCGTCCGCCTTTTGTGGGGCTGGCACTGGCTTGAAAGAAGAAAATTGTGGGGCTTTTTTGCCAGGGGCATCGGGCGTCGACATGGCATCCTCCGGTTAATAATCATTTCGTATTAACCGAAGGATACACTCTGGAGTCGACTCCAGAGTCAAGCGATATTAGAGATACAACGAACGAACAATCAGGAAATGTCCGGCGAAGTAGCAGGCGGCGGCAATGGCGTTATCGGCGCGGAAGCGGCGGCGATAATGGCTACCCAGCCAGACAAAATTGCCGATGAACAATAATGAGGCGCCGAGGAATGCCGACAGCGCGGGGCCAGTGGGACGGAAGAACCACAGTTCGCCCGCCATCCAGACCATCATCAGCGTGATGCCGATAAAAGTACAGATGGCTAAACGCAGCTCTTCCAGCCGTGTCCAGATGATGGCGATCAGCAACGCCCCCAGCACCACTAATACCAATGGCAAAGGCCAGAAGAACGACAGCGTCATTTGGCTGGCGAAGTAGATGGTATACAGCAGGTGCGAGAGGAAAAACGCCCCCACGGCGTAGAGCAGCCGTTGGCGCGGCAACAGCGTCAGCGCATCGCCCAGCAGTGAGGCAAGCAGCCCTGCCAGCACCAGATAGCTGATGGCGTTAAACATTGGCGCCTGCCAGGCCAGCAGCGCCAGCAGGAGTAAAGTGAGGGGTTTAAAGACCCAGCGTTGCCAGGCGGGCCCACGATAGGAAGCATCCACGAACAACCATGCGGAAAGGCAGACAGCGATAAACGACCAAAGCATCTTAGTTCCTTGAATTCGTTATTTTTTCGTAAGCGGGGTGCTTACGGCTCTATTGTTCAGTGTAGAGGTCGACACTGCCAGATGACAACACCATAACAGGCAATGTATGCTTATTTCCGCATTTTCTGATGGGTTAATACTATGAGCAAACCGCCACTTTTTTTCATTGTTATCATTGTCTTAATTGTTGTCGCCGCGTCGTTTCGCTTTGTCCAGCAGCGGCGTGAAAAAGCGGATAACGATGCAGCACCGCTGGTGCAAAAGCAGGTGGTAGTGAGTAATAAGCGGGAAAAACCACTTAACGATCGGCGATCCCGTCAACAGGAAGTGAGCCCGGCAGGAACCAGCATGCGCTATGAAGCCAGCTTTAAGCCGCAAAGCGGCGGTCTGGAGCAGACGTTTCGTCTAGATGCCCGGCAGTACCATGCGCTAACGGTCGGGGACAAAGGCACGCTGAGTTACAAAGGTTCGCGTTTTATTGATTTTACGGCTGAACGCTAAGGTTTCATCTCACTGATGCCGGATGGCGGCTTACGCCTTATCCGGCCTACAAATTTTGTCGCCCCGGCTCGCAACGCGCCGCCGGGCGAAAACATCCCAGTTACTTCTTCAACTGGTCCTTAATCTTCTTCTGCCAGACCAGCAGCTCAAAGACGCCGAACAGGAAAATGCGGATTTTCTCCCCGCTGGTCATCTGCGGGCCATCTTTTGGCATGGTGCTTTTTAGCAGCGCCAATTGCATGCCGTGCATCAGCACCATAAAGATCAGCGCGACGTTAACGAAGATGTTAAGCGGGCGTGGGAAGGGTTGGAAAATATTCAGTAATAAAAATGCCCAGACGCAGAGCATCAACAGACGTCCCAGATTAATTAGCATCGTGCTCTCCTTGTGCTTCACGTTGATACAGGCGGTAGGCGACCTGTCCTGCCACTTTTTCACGGTATAGCGACCAGTTTACCGGAACCGGCGGCAGGCCGTTTTCGACTTCGCTCTCAACGTAAATATACGCTTCATCTGCCAGCCAACCATGGGCTTCCAGAAGCGTTAAAGTTTCTTCCAGTAATCCTTTGCGAAACGGCGGATCAACGAACACCACGTTATGCGGCGTACCGGGTTGGGCCAGAAACGCCAGCGTATTGGTGTTGACGACGCGGGCATGATTTGCCTTCAGCGTAGCAAGATTCTTTTGCAACTGCTGCGATACCGCGCGATCCATCTCCAGAAGCGTCGCATTTGCCGCATAGCGAGAGAGCGCTTCCAGCCCCAACGCGCCGCTGCCAGCGAAGCAGTCCAGGCAATGTGCATCGACCATTACCGGGGCCAACCAGTTAAATAAGGTTTCGCGTACGCGGTCAGTGGTCGGGCGCAGGCCGGGGCTGTCCGGAACCGGGAGTTTACGGCCACGCCATTGCCCGCCAATAATGCGGATCTGGCCGCTACCAGAGTGATTCGGTTTTTTCATTTCTATTATTGCTCAATCCGCCTATAGCATGTCATTCCAGGCGGTGATGTGAGTTAAGTTAACCCTTCGCCTTTCAAGTTACCTCTTCGTTGGCTGCACTTACTCACCCGAATCACTTACTAAAAGTAAGCTCATCGGGATTCGTGCGCTTGCCGCCTTGACGTAACTCGAAATTCATTGGGTATAAGTGATAGACTATTTCATCATTTTTTTAGCTGCTATGTACATAGCGTTGACGCTGTGCCATGAAGCAACAGCGGGGGAGTGTAGTCGCAAATGGCGAAAGAGAAAAAACGTGGCTTTTTTTCCTGGCTGGGCTTTGGTCAAAAAGAGCAGGCACCGGAAAACGAGACAGAACTAAAAAACGAAGAACAACAACCGGTTGCTGAAGAAACTACCGTCGTTGACGAACAGCCGCGCGCCGAGGAAACCCGTAGCGAGGCACAAACACAAGCCTTTGCTGCTGAAGTTGTTGAAGTCACGGAACAAGTTGCTGAAATCGAAAAACTGCAGCCGGAAGCAGCGCCTGTTGCCGGGCAACCGCAGCCGGAGGCTGAGGCGGTTGCTGAATCCACTGTTGAACCTGAAGTGGAAACCCCTGCAGCGGCGGTTATCGAACGCGAAGAATTGCCGCTGCCGGAAGAGGTGAAAACCGCAGATGTTTCTGCCGAAGAGTGGCAGGCTGAAGCGGAAACTGTCGAAATCGTCGAGGCGGTTGAAGAAGAAGCCGAAAACGAACCGCAACTGACTGACGAAGAACTGGAAGCGCAGGCCCTGGCTGCCGAGGCGGCGGAAGAAGCCGTCATGGTGGTGCCAGTTGAAGAACCTGCCGTTGAAAAACCGGTAGAAGAAGAGGCGGTCCAGGAGCAGGAAAAACCAACTAAAGAAGGTTTCTTTGCGCGTCTGAAACGCAGTCTGCTGAAAACAAAAGAAAACCTCGGTTCCGGATTTATCAGTCTGTTTCGCGGTAAAAAGATCGACGATGATCTGTTTGAAGAGCTGGAAGAGCAGTTGCTGATTGCGGATGTGGGCGTAGAAACGACCCGTAAGATTATTGCGAATCTGACGGAAGGCGCCAGCCGCAAGCAACTCAAAGATGCAGAAGCGCTGTATGGCCTGCTGAAAGATGAGATGGGCGAGATCCTGGCGAAGGTTGATGAGCCGCTGAACGTCGAGGGTAAAACGCCATTTGTTATCTTAATGGTTGGCGTAAACGGCGTGGGTAAAACGACTACCATTGGTAAGCTGGCGCGTCAGTTTGAGCAGCAGGGTAAAACGGTGATGCTGGCGGCGGGCGATACCTTCCGTGCGGCAGCGGTAGAGCAGTTGCAGGTCTGGGGTCAGCGTAACAATATTCCGGTGATTGCGCAGCATACCGGTGCGGATTCCGCCTCCGTTATCTTTGATGCCATCCAGGCCGCGAAGGCACGTAACGTAGACGTGCTGATCGCTGATACCGCAGGGCGTTTGCAGAACAAATCGCACCTGATGGAAGAACTGAAAAAAATCGTTCGCGTTATGAAGAAACTCGACGAAGAGGCGCCGCATGAAGTTATGCTGACTATCGACGCCAGTACCGGGCAGAATGCGATAAGCCAGGCCAAACTGTTCCATGAAGCGGTGGGCTTAACCGGTATCACCCTGACCAAGCTGGACGGTACGGCGAAGGGTGGGGTCATCTTCTCGGTTGCCGATCAGTTTGGCATCCCTATCCGCTATATTGGTGTGGGCGAACGTATCGAGGATTTACGTCCGTTTAAAGCGGACGATTTTATAGAGGCACTTTTTGCCCGAGAGGATTAACAATGATTCGCTTTGAACATGTCAGCAAGGCCTATCTCGGTGGGAGACAAGCGCTGCAGGGAGTGACCTTCCATATGCAGCCTGGCGAGATGGCGTTTCTGACCGGCCACTCTGGTGCGGGTAAAAGTACCCTGCTAAAGCTGATCTGTGGAATTGAACGGCCCAGCGCCGGGAAAATCTACTTCAGCGGGCATGACATCAGCCGTTTGAAAAACCGTGAAGTGCCGTTTCTGCGTCGTCAGATTGGCATGATTTTTCAGGATCACCACCTGTTGATGGACAGAACCGTATTTGACAACGTGGCAATCCCGCTGATCATCGCGGGCGCCAGCGGGGACGATATTCGTCGTCGCGTGTCAGCGGCACTGGATAAGGTCGGGCTGTTGGACAAAGCGAAAAACTTCCCGATTCAGCTCTCTGGCGGTGAACAACAGCGCGTGGGTATCGCCCGCGCGGTGGTGAATAAACCTGCGGTACTGCTGGCGGATGAACCGACGGGGAACCTGGATGACGCGCTGTCGGAAGGGATCCTTCGCCTGTTCGAAGAGTTTAACCGCGTCGGGGTCACGGTATTAATGGCCACGCATGACATTGGACTGATCTCCCGTCGCTCCTACCGCCAGCTGGTCCTGAGTGATGGACACCTGCATGGAGGCCTGGCGCATGAATAGACGTGACGCTATCAATCAAATCAAACAGTTCGGTGGCCGACTGGATCGTTTTCGTAAATCAGGCGGCGCGCCGGGTGACGGTGGTCGCAATGCGCCAAAACGAGCGAAAGCCGCGCCAAAACCGAACTCACGTAAAACCAACGTTTTTAACGAGCAGGTGCGCTATGCGTTCCATGGCGCGTTGCAGGACTTGAAAAGTAAGCCGTTGGCGACCTTCCTCACGGTAATGGTGATCGCCATCTCCCTGACGCTGCCAAGCGTGTGCTACATGGTTTATAAAAACGTAAACCAGGCGGCAAGCCAGTATTACCCTTCGCCGCAAATCACCGTCTATCTGCAAAAAACGCTGGATGATGACGCGGCGGCGCGGGTGGTTGGTCAGTTGCAGGCCGAACAGGGCGTTGAGAAAGTAAATTATCTTTCCCGTGAAGATGCGCTGGGCGAATTCCGTAACTGGTCCGGTTTTGGCGGCGCGCTGGACATGCTGGAAGAGAACCCGCTTCCTGCCGTAGCGGTGGTTATCCCGAAACTGGACTTCCAGGGTACGGAGTCGCTGAACACCCTGCGCGACCGTATTGCACAAATCAACGGTATTGATGAAGTGCGAATGGATGACAGCTGGTTTGCTCGTCTGGCGGCGCTGACGGGACTCGTGGGGCGCGTATCCGCGATGATTGGCGTGCTGATGGTGGCGGCGGTCTTCCTCGTCATTGGTAACAGCGTGCGCCTGAGTATTTTTGCGCGTCGCGATACCATTAACGTGCAGAAGCTGATTGGCGCAACCGACGGATTTATCCTGCGCCCATTCCTTTACGGCGGCGCGCTGCTCGGTTTTTCCGGCGCATTTCTTTCACTGATTTTGTCAGAAATTTTGGTGATGCGTCTGTCGTCAGCGGTGACTGAAGTGGCGCAGGTCTTTGGAACTAAGTTTGATATCAATGGCTTATCATTCGACGAGTGCCTGTTGTTACTGCTGGTGTGCTCAATGATCGGCTGGGTGGCAGCCTGGCTTGCCACGGTTCAACATTTACGCCACTTTACCCCCGATTAAAAAATCTCTGGTATAATCTTTCCCTGCACTGAGTAGTTCGCTCTGCAGGGAAAGAGTCCCTGTTATCTCTTCCCGGCGTATTCATTGTGATGTCACATTTTGTGCGTAATCTATACACATTACGACATGGAACTTGTGGATAAAATCACTGTCTGATAAAAGATTGGATGATATTCTCGTTGCTCATAAGCTCTGGCATGGTTGTTGCTACTGGTTATTGTTAATTAGTTTTTGCCAACGCGCCAGATGAAAAGATTGAGAGGATTTGAATGACCAAAGAAATGCAAAATTTAGCTTTAGCCCCTGTTGGTAACCTGGAGTCTTACATCCGGGCTGCGAACGCGTGGCCGATGTTGTCGGCTGACGAGGAGCGGGCGCTGGCTGAAAAGCTGCATTACCAGGGCGATCTGGAAGCAGCTAAAACGCTGATCCTGTCTCACCTGCGCTTTGTTGTTCATATTGCTCGTAACTACGCGGGCTATGGCCTGCCGCAGGCGGATCTGATTCAGGAAGGTAATATCGGCCTGATGAAAGCCGTGCGCCGTTTCAACCCGGAAGTGGGTGTGCGCCTGGTTTCTTTCGCCGTGCACTGGATCAAAGCTGAGATCCATGAATACGTTCTGCGTAACTGGCGTATTGTGAAAGTCGCGACCACTAAAGCACAGCGTAAGCTGTTCTTTAACCTGCGTAAAACCAAGCAGCGTCTGGGCTGGTTCAACCAGGACGAAGTTGAAATGGTGGCTCGTGAGCTGGGTGTTTCCAGCAAAGACGTGCGCGAAATGGAATCCCGTATGGCGGCGCAGGACATGACGTTTGATATGTCCTCAGACGACGAGTCTGACAGCCAGCCGATGGCGCCGGTTCTGTATCTGCAGGATAAATCCTCTAACTTTGCCGATGGCATTGAAGAAGATAACTGGGAAGATCAGGCCGCGAACAAACTGACTCACGCAATGGAAGGTCTGGACGAACGTAGCCAGGATATCATCCGCGCCCGTTGGCTGGACGAAGACAACAAGTCAACGTTGCAGGAACTGGCCGATCGCTACGGCGTTTCCGCTGAACGTGTTCGTCAGCTTGAAAAGAACGCCATGAAAAAACTGCGCGCGGCAATCGAAGCGTAATCTTCGCGCATTGCCAATGAACCCTCGAATGTGAATTCGGGGGTTTTGTTTTTTGTAGGCCGGATAAGGCGTTTACGCTGCCATCCGGCAACACCTTTGCCCGATGGCGCTTTGCTTATCGGGCCTACGACCTTTCCTCCTCTCCCCAGACACGAATTTGTTATCTGGATGTAAATTTAGCTATTCCAAAATAATAAAAATCGGGTATGTTTTAGCAGAGTATGCTGCTAAAGCACGGGTGGCTATCCAATAATCGAAATAAAGTGCTGAACAACAACATCACAACACACGTAATAACCACAATAATGGGGATTGTCAGGATGAATATGAAGGGTAAAGCGTTATTGGCAGGATGTATCGCCCTGTCTTTGAGCAATATGGCGTTTGCTAAGGATATTAAAGTGGCCGTTGTCGGCGCAATGTCCGGTCCGGTAGCGCAGTATGGCGATCAGGAGTTTACTGGCGCAGAGCAGGCGATTGCGGATATCAACGCCAAGGGCGGGGTAAAAGGTGACAAACTGGTCGTGGTGAAATATGACGATGCCTGTGACCCGAAACAAGCGGTAGCGGTCGCGAACAAAGTGGTCAACGACGGGATTAAATACGTTATCGGCCATTTGTGCTCATCTTCTACCCAGCCCGCGTCAGATATCTATGAAGATGAAGGCATTCTGATGATTACCCCGGCAGCGACGGCGCCGGAGCTGACCGCGCGTGGTTATAAGCTGGTGATGCGTACCACCGGCCTGGATTCCGATCAGGGGCCAACTGCCGCCAAATACATTCTGGAAAAAGTGAAGCCGCAACGCATTGCCATCATTCACGATAAGCAGCAGTACGGTGAAGGTCTGGCGCGTGCGGTGCAGGACGGCCTGAAGAAAGGCAATGCTAACGTGGTGTTCTTTGACGGGATTACCGCCGGTGAAAAAGACTTCTCGACGCTGGTAGCGCGCCTGAAGAAAGAGAATATCGATTTCGTTTACTACGGTGGTTATCACCCGGAAATGGGGCAGATCCTGCGTCAGTCTCGTGCCGCAGGTCTGAAAACCCAGTTTATGGGTCCGGAAGGGGTAGCGAACGTGTCGCTGTCTAACATCGCGGGTGAGTCTGCGGAAGGCTTACTGGTAACCAAGCCGAAGAACTACGACCAGGTGCCAGCGAACAAACCGATTGTGGATGCTATCAAGGCCAAGAAACAGGATCCGAGTGGCGCATTCGTGTGGACCACTTACGCCGCGCTGCAATCCTTGCAGGCCGGTCTGAACCAGTCTGACGATCCGGCTGAAATTGCCAAGTACCTGAAAGCAAACTCAGTAGAAACCGTAATGGGGCCGCTGTCCTGGGACGAGAAGGGCGATCTGAAAGGCTTCGAATTCGGCGTGTTTGACTGGCATGCAAACGGGACGGCGACCGACGCCAAGTAATTGAGTGCCGGGTGGCGGCTTCGCCTTACCCGGCCTACATACCTGGAAAATTGCGAGGTGGTTTTTTATTTTTTGCTCCCAGCATGTAGGCCGGATAAGCGTCAGCGCCATCCGGCTTTTTTATCTTTTTTCCCAGCCATCTGCCTGGGCTGTAAAGCCTAACGCCTGCATAAACGCGGCCATCACGCTGCGGTCTTCAACGCCTACATCTGCCATCCACCATGAACTCACACTTGGGTTTTCACGGATCACCTCTTCGATCAAATACTGCCCGACGCCGCGACGACGGGTGATTTCACGTACGCGCAACGAATCCAGAGCACCTTGTGTGCCGCTCAGGGTGACACGTACTGCGCCTAACAGACGCTCGTTAAAACGCGCGGCGTAGATCCGGTGCGTTTCATCTACGCTTAATGATGAGGCGGAATATTCCGGCCAGATTTTGCCCAGATCAATCAGATCCTGAGCGCTAAAGTTGTTTAAACGAACGATGGTCAGCTTCATTAGCAGCATGTCCAAATCACAAAAGATGAGATCAGTGTACCGAAATAATTCGCCCGGATGCTTTCTCTTTTTTATGCGATTAACCAGGTTAATAGTTTTGCGACAACGGTAATGACAGTTTGAAACATTAGAGATTGAAAAACAGGCAGGATAATACCCTGGAATGCAGCATTTTATTCCGCTCTTTGTACCGTTATTTTATGCTGACAAACGTGCTTTTTTTTGTTTATCTATAGTGAAAAGCAGAATATTATCTTTTCTTAATCGACTGAAATATAGAGATTTTAGTCTGATTTTGCTTAAAAAACTGCGCTAACCCATTAATGAGACTGGTAAAAATAGTGCAGTTCAAAAAAAGCACAGTCTGCTTTTTAACCACATAAATACAAAATATTAATTACGTCACGAATGGGGATTCAGTTAATGAAACGGAATGCGAAAACAATCATCGCAGGGGTGATAGCACTGGCAATGTCGCATGCTGTCATGGCAGAAGATATCAAGGTGGCTGTTGTCGGGGCGATGTCGGGTCCGGTCGCGCAGTGGGGTGATATGGAATTTAATGGCGCACGTCAGGCCATTAAAGATATCAATGCCAAAGGCGGGATTAAAGGCGACAAGCTGGTGGCCGTGGAATATGACGATGCTTGCGATCCAAAACAGGCCGTTGCCGTAGCAAACAAAATCGTCAACGACGGTATTCAGTATGTTATTGGCCACCTGTGCTCATCTTCGACTCAGCCAGCGTCAGACATCTATGAAGACGAAGGGATCCTGATGATTTCCCCGGGCGCTACTAACCCGGAACTGACCCAGCGCGGTTACGCACACATTATGCGTACTGCGGGTCTGGACTCCTCTCAGGGACCAACCGCCGCGAAATATATTCTGGAGAAGGTGAAGCCGCAGCGCATCGCCATCATCCATGATAAACAGCAATACGGCGAAGGGCTGGCGCGTTCGGTGCAGGACAGCCTGAAAGCGGGCAAAGCCAACATCGTCTTCTTTGATGGGATCACCGCCGGGGAAAAAGATTTCTCTGCGCTGATTGCCCGTCTGAAGAAAGAAAATATCGACTTCGTCTATTACGGCGGCTACTACCCGGAAATGGGGCAAATGCTGCGCCAGGCGCGATCCGTTGGCCTGAAAACGCAGTTTATGGGGCCAGAGGGGGTGGGTAATGCCTCTCTGTCTAACATCGCCGGTGATGCCGCAGAAGGCATGCTGGTGACGATGCCAAAACGTTATGACCAGGATCCGGCGAATAAAGCCATTGTCGATGCGCTTAAAGCTGACAAGAAAGATCCAAGTGGACCATACGTGTGGATCACTTATGCAGCCGTCCAGTCACTGGCGAGCGCAATGGATCGCAGCGGAAGCAAAGAGCCGCTGGATCTGGTGAAAGATCTGAAAGCACACGGGGCTGATACCGTGATTGGGCCGCTGAAATGGGACGAAAAAGGCGATTTGAAGGGATTTGAGTTTGGTGTCTTTCAGTGGCACGCAGATGGTTCATCAACCGTCGCGAAGTAATACCTGAAGACGAGTTATCCCACCGCCCGTACAAAACGGGCGGGTTAAGAAAGGTTACCTTATGTCCGAGCAGTTCCTCTATTTCTTGCAGCAGATGTTTAACGGCGTCACGCTGGGAAGCACCTACGCGCTGATCGCCATCGGTTATACGATGGTGTACGGCATTATTGGCATGATCAACTTCGCCCATGGCGAGGTGTATATGATCGGCAGCTATGTCTCCTTTATGATCATCGCTGCGCTAATGATGATGGGGATTGATTCCAGTTGGCTACTGGTCGCGGCGGGTTTCGTCGGCGCGATTGTGATTGCCAGCGCCTACGGCTGGAGTATTGAACGGGTGGCGTATCGGCCCGTGCGCAGCTCTAAGCGCTTGATCGCGCTAATTTCCGCTATCGGGATGTCCATCTTCCTGCAAAACTACGTCAGCCTGACGGAAGGTTCGCGCGACGTGGCGCTGCCCAGCCTGTTTAACGGCCAGTGGACTGTCGGCAGTAGTGATAACTTCTCTGCATCTATCACCACTATGCAGTTGGTTATCTGGATTGTAACCTTCCTCGCGATGCTGGCGCTGACGCTGTTTATCCGCTATTCGCGTATGGGACGTGCCTGCCGCGCCTGTGCGGAAGATCTGAAAATGGCCAGCCTGCTCGGCATTAACACCGACCGCGTGATTGCGCTGACCTTTGTGATCGGTGCGGCAATGGCGGCGGTTGCGGGCGTGCTGCTCGGTCAGTTCTATGGCGTAATTAACCCTTACATCGGCTTTATGGCCGGGATGAAAGCCTTTACCGCGGCGGTACTGGGCGGCATTGGCAGCATTCCTGGCGCGATGATTGGCGGCCTGATTTTGGGCGTTGCCGAAGCGCTTTCCTCTGCTTATCTGAGTACGGAATACAAAGACGTGGTGTCGTTCGCGTTGCTGATTCTGGTACTGCTGGTGATGCCGACCGGTATTCTGGGTCGTCCGGAGGTAGAGAAAGTATGAAACCGATGCATTTTGCAATGGCGCTGCTCTCTGCCGCCATGTTCTTCATCCTGGCGGGCATCTTCATGGGCGTCCAGTTAGAGCTGGACGGCACCAAACTGGTGGTGGACACCGCTGCGGATATCCGCTGGCAGTGGGTGTTTATCGGCACTGGCGTCGTGTTTCTTTTCCAACTGTTGCGTCCGGCGTTCCAGAAAGGTCTGAAGAGCGTCTCCGGGCCGAAGTTTATTCTGCCAGCGATTGACGGCTCCACCGTTAAACAGAAACTGTTTCTGGTGGCGCTGCTGGTGATTGCCGTGGCATGGCCGTTTATGGTCTCGCGCGGCACGGTCGATATCGCCACGCTGACGATGATTTATATCATCCTCGGCCTCGGCTTAAACGTGGTGGTGGGGCTTTCCGGTCTGCTGGTGCTGGGCTACGGCGGCTTCTATGCCATCGGCGCTTACACCTTTGCGCTGCTGAACCACTATTACGGCCTCGGTTTCTGGACCTGTCTGCCGCTGGCGGGGCTGGTTTCTGCCGCTGCGGGGTTCCTGCTCGGCTTCCCGGTCCTGCGTCTGCGCGGTGATTATCTGGCGATTGTGACCTTAGGCTTCGGCGAAATCGTCCGTATCCTGCTGCTCAACAACACCGAAATCACCGGCGGCCCGAACGGTATTAGCCAGATCCCGAAACCCACCTTTTTCGGTCTTGAGTTCAGCCGCAGCGCGCGTGAAGGCGGCTGGGATACCTTCAGCAACTTCTTTAACGTGAAGTATGACCCGTCCGATCGCGTGATTTTCCTCTATCTGGTGGCGCTGCTGCTGGTGGTGTTCTCGCTGTTTGTCATCAACCGTCTGCTGCGCATGCCGCTGGGACGTGCGTGGGAAGCGCTGCGTGAAGATGAAATCGCCTGCCGTTCGCTGGGCTTAAATCCTACACGCATCAAGCTGACCGCCTTTACCATCAGCGCCGCGTTCGCGGGTTTTGCCGGCACGCTGTTTGCCGCGCGGCAGGGTTTTGTCAGCCCGGAATCGTTCACTTTTGCCGAGTCGGCCTTTGTGTTGGCGATTGTGGTACTGGGTGGAATGGGCTCGCAGTTTGCGGTCATTCTCGCCGCTATCCTGCTGGTGGTGTCACGCGAACTGATGCGTGATTTCAATGAATACAGCATGTTAATGCTGGGTGGTTTGATGGTACTGATGATGATCTGGCGTCCGCAGGGCTTGTTACCGATGACCCGTCCGCAGTTGAAGCTGAAAAACGGGGAAGCAAAAGGAGAGCAGGCATGAGTCAGCCATTATTATCCGTTAACGGCCTGATGATGCGCTTCGGCGGTCTGCTGGCGGTGAACAACGTTGAGCTGGAACTGAGACCGCAGGAAATCGTCTCGTTAATCGGGCCGAACGGCGCGGGAAAAACCACGGTCTTTAACTGCCTGACCGGTTTTTATAAACCGACGGGTGGGACGATTAAGCTGCGTGACCAGCATCTGGAAGGGCTGCCGGGTCAGCAAATTGCGCGTATGGGCGTGGTGCGTACTTTCCAGCACGTACGCCTGTTTCGCGAAATGACGGTGATTGAAAACCTGCTGGTGGCGCAACATCAGCAATTGAAAACCGGTGTCTTTTCCGGCCTGTTAAAAACGCCGTCGTTCCGTCGCGCGCAGAGTGAAGCCCTGGATCGCGCCGCCACCTGGCTTGCGCGTATTGGTTTGCTGGAGCATGCCAACCGCCAGGCCAGTAACCTCGCCTACGGTGACCAGCGTCGTCTGGAGATCGCCCGCTGCATGGTGACGCAACCGGAGATCCTGATGCTTGACGAGCCTGCCGCTGGCCTCAACCCGAAAGAGACCAAAGAGCTGGACGAGCTGATTGCCGAGCTGCGCAACCATCACAACACCACCATTCTGTTGATTGAGCACGATATGAAACTGGTGATGGGCATTTCCGACCGTATTTACGTGGTAAACCAGGGCACGCCGCTGGCGAACGGGACGCCGGAACAGATTCGTAATAACCCGGACGTGATCCGCGCCTATTTAGGTGAAGCATAATGGTGGCGAGGCATACTATGGATAAGGCGATGTTATCGTTCGATAAAGTCAGTGCCCACTACGGCAAAATTCAGGCGCTGCACGAGGTGAGCCTGTATATCAATCAGGGTGAAATCGTAACGCTTATAGGTGCCAACGGCGCGGGGAAAACCACCCTGCTCGGTACGTTATGCGGCGACCCACGCGCGACCAGCGGACGCATTGTCTTTGATGGTAAAGACATTACCGACTGGCAAACGGCTAAAATCATGCGTGAAGCGGTGGCGATCGTCCCGGAAGGGCGTCGTGTGTTTTCGCGCATGACGGTGGAAGAGAACCTGGCGATGGGCGGTTTCTTTGCCGAGAAGGACCAGTTTCAGGAACGTATCAAATGGGTGTATGACCTGTTTCCGCGCCTGCATGAGCGTCGCATTCAGCGTGCGGGTACCATGTCCGGCGGTGAACAGCAGATGCTGGCGATAGGCCGTGCGCTGATGAGCCAGCCCCGGCTATTGTTGCTTGATGAGCCGTCGCTGGGTCTGGCGCCGATTATCATCCAGCAGATCTTTAACACCATCGAGCAGCTGCGCGAGCAGGGGATGACCATCTTCCTCGTCGAGCAGAACGCTAACCAGGCGCTGAAGCTCGCCGACCGCGGCTACGTGCTGGAAAACGGTCATGTGGTACTGGAAGACACCGGTGATGCGCTACTGGCGAATGAAGCGGTGCGTAGCGCTTATCTGGGCGGTTAAGATTTCTCTTGAGAGTTAAGGGGCCTGATGGCCCCTTTTTATCGCGTTATGTTATTATTGAGAATGGTTATCAATAATAACATGAACATGGAGAAAGGATGATACGTTCAGGTACCTGCATGATGATTGGAGCTCTGTCATTGGCGTTTGCATCTGGTGTTCAGGCACTGGAACCGCAAACGTTCGACCCGCGCGATCCATCTATCTGGGAAGAGAAACCGGCCAACCCGTTGGCACAATCCAGCTCGCCCTGCGAAGTATTCACCAGCTCGGTATGCCCTGGCTGGGAAGATGAAAAATCAGATATCCAACGTGAACGTGAGCGGCGGGAACAGCAGCGTTTACAGAATGAATTTGAGCGACGCTGGCGTCGGGATTAACGTTACCGAAGTAAATGGGCAGCGTGTCAGGTAATGTCGCTAGCTAAATCTGCAGGTATTGCGAGCCTTGTCCCAGCAAGTATAGGTTATTTGCTGCATAATCAACGGCTTGATGTATATCTTGAGTCAATGGTAATTGAATGAATGATTTACCGCGTCAAACTGACGTGCTGCCCATGCCCGCAATAGACGGTGTCACGGTCTCTTTTAATGGACTGCACTATCTGCGCCCCGAGCTACTTCTGGATTTCGTGAGTATCAGTAGCGCGCCGTTGCTTGCCGTTACGCCTGTTGCATTGCTGTACTCTTCTGTTGGTGTGCTGCAGCAGGTCGACTTACGCAAGCTCCCGGTTGAAGTCGTTGGCCGTGTGGTTTATCCCATCACTTCGCTGAAGCTTCCTGCGTTACGAGGAAAGCTCATCATTAACGCCCAGTCGCGACGGCTCAAGTTTCTGGAAAGTCTGGTGGCGATATCGCCGGAAGATAATATCCACGGTATGCAGGTCCTGGGTCTGGCGCTGGAGTTTACGTTCGCACAGCCTGAGTGATCTCATCTGTACGGCAAATCTTTTTATGGGCCGGGTAAGGCACCTCCCCGGCTTTGTTGTGCTCCACCCCGCATTTTCCTGTCACTCCGCTTTCACCGCCTTGCCATCTGTTTGTCGCCTTACTATCTTTTTTTTGTAATAAAAAAGTTATTTTTCTGTCATTCGAGCATGTCATGTTACCCCCGCGAGCATAAAACGCGTGATATCGCGCATCCGGCACAACAAGAGAGATAACCGATGATATCGTTACGACATACAGCTTTAGGACTGGCACTTAGCCTGGCATTTGCAGGTCAGGCGCTGGCAGTCACCACCATCCCGTTCTGGCACTCAATGGAAGGCGAACTGGGTAAAGAAGTTGATTCACTGGCGCAACGTTTTAATGCCGCCAATCCCGACTACAAAATTGTTCCACAGTATAAAGGCAACTATGAGCAAAGCCTGAGCGCAGGTATTGCCGCCTTCCGTACCGGAAACGCGCCTGCGCTGCTGCAGGTTTATGAAGTGGGGACGGCAACGATGATGGCCTCGAAAGCCATTAAACCGGTCTATGAAGTATTCAAAGAGGCCGGTATTAACTTTGATGAATCTCAGTTCGTGCCGACGGTTTCCGGTTATTACACTGACTCGAAAAGCGGACATCTGCTCTCCCAGCCCTTTAACAGCTCCACGCCGGTGCTGTATTACAACAAAGACGCCTTCAAAAAAGCCGGTTTAGATCCTGAGCAGCCGCCAAAAACCTGGCAGGATCTGGCGGAATACACCGCGAAGCTCAAAGCCGCAGGTATGAAGTGTGGCTATGCCAGCGGTTGGCAGGGCTGGATCCAGATTGAAAACTTCAGCGCCTGGAACGGCCTGCCGGTCGCCACCAAAAACAACGGTTTTGACGGTACTGATGCGGTGCTGGAGTTCAATAAACCGGAGCAGGTGAAACACATTGCACTACTGGAAGAGCTGAATAAAAAGGGCGACTTCAGCTACTTTGGACGTAAAGATGAATCCACCGAGAAGTTCTACAACGGGGATTGCGCCATTACCACCGCTTCTTCAGGTTCTCTGGCCGACATCCGCCACTACGCCAAATTCAACTATGGCGTCGGCATGATGCCGTACGATGCCGATGTGAAGGGCGCACCGCAGAACGCGATTATCGGTGGAGCCAGTCTGTGGGTGATGCAGGGCAAAGACAAAGCCACCTACGAAGGCGTGGCGCAATTCCTTAACTTCCTCGCAAAACCAGAGATTGCTGCCGAATGGCATCAGAAGACCGGCTATCTGCCGATCACCACCGCCGCGTACGATCTGACTCGCGAGCAGGGCTTCTATGATAAGAACCCCGGGGCCGATATCGCCACTCGTCAGATGCTGAACAAACCGCCGTTGCCGTTCACTAAAGGGCTGCGTCTGGGCAACATGCCGCAGATCCGTACCATCGTGGATGAAGAGCTGGAAAGCGTGTGGACCGGAAAGAAAACCCCACAGCAGGCGTTGGATGCCGCGGTTGAGCGTGGCAATCAGTTACTGCGCCGCTTTGAGCAATCGACCAAATCGTAATGTGAAATGCCGGGTGGCGGCTGCGCCTTACCCGGCCTACAAATGCGCGTAGGCCGGATAAGCGTAGCGCCATCCGGCGCTGTTCAGGAATCAAACCTCAATGTCCTCATCCCGTCCGGTGTTTCGCTCGCGCTGGCTTCCCTATTTACTGGTGGCCCCGCAGTTGGTTATCACCGTTATTTTCTTTATCTGGCCCGCCGGTGAAGCGCTGTGGTACTCGCTACAAAGCGTTGATCCTTTTGGCCTTTCCAGCCAGTTTGTCGGACTGGAAAATTTTGTCGCGCTGTTCCATGACCCGTACTACCTTGATTCGTTCTGGACGACGATAAAGTTCAGTACGCTGGTTACGATAAGCGGCCTGCTGGTGTCGCTGTTTTTTGCTGCGCTGGTGAATTATGTTGTGCGCGGTAGCCGCTTTTACCAGACGTTGATGCTGTTGCCCTACGCTGTTGCGCCCGCCGTTGCCGCCGTACTGTGGATCTTCCTGTTTAACCCGGGTCGCGGGCTGATCACCCATTTGCTCGCTGAGTTTGGCTATGACTGGAATCACGCGCAAAACAGCGGTCAGGCCATGTTTCTGGTGGTGTTCGCGTCGGTCTGGAAGCAGATTAGTTACAACTTCCTGTTCTTCTTTGCCGCACTGCAATCTATTCCCCGGTCGTTGATCGAAGCCGCCGCGATTGATGGCGCAGGACCGGTTCGCCGTTTCTTTAAACTGGCGCTGCCGCTGATTGCGCCGGTCAGTTTCTTTTTGCTGGTGGTGAATCTGGTGTATGCCTTCTTTGACACCTTCCCGGTGATCGACGCCGCCACGGCAGGTGGGCCGGTACAGGCGACCACGACGTTGATTTATAAGATCTATCGTGAAGGCTTTGTCGGCCTGGATCTCTCTGCGTCAGCCGCGCAGTCGGTGGTGCTGATGTTCCTGGTCATTATTTTGACGGTGGTGCAGTTCCGCTATGTGGAAAGTAAGGTGCGTTACCAATGATTGAGAACCGTCGTGGGCTGACAATATTCAGCCATACCATGCTGATGCTGGGAATCATGGTGATCCTGTTCCCGTTGTACGTCGCGTTTGTCGCGGCGACGCTGGACAACAAAGCGGTATTTGAAACGCCGATGACGCTGGTTCCCGGCACGCAGTTGCTGGAAAACATGAAATACATCTGGGTCAACGGCGTGGGCGTCAACAGTGCGCCGTTCTGGCTGATGATGCTCAACAGTTTCATCATGGCGTTCAGTATTACGGTGGGGAAAATCACCGTCTCTATGCTCTCCGCATTCGCCATCGTCTGGTTTCGCTTTCCGCTGCGCAATCTGTTCTTCTGGATGATTTTTATCACCCTGATGCTGCCGGTTGAGGTGCGTATTTTCCCGACGGTAGAAGTGATCGCCAACCTGAAAATGCTCGACAGCTACGCAGGCCTGACGCTGCCGCTGATGGCATCGGCTACCGCGACCTTCCTGTTCCGTCAGTTCTTTATGACCCTGCCGGATGAGCTGGTTGAAGCGGCGCGTATTGACGGCGCGTCACCGATGCGTTTTTTCCGCGATATCGTGTTACCGCTGTCAAAAACCAATCTGGCGGCGCTGTTCGTGATCACCTTTATTTACGGCTGGAACCAGTATTTGTGGCCGTTGTTAATTATTACCGATGTCAACCTGGGCACTGCGGTAGCGGGCATCAAAGGCATGATCGCCACCGGCGAAGGTACCACCCAATGGAATCAGGTGATGGCAGCCATGCTGCTGACGCTCATCCCTCCGGTAATCATCGTGTTAGCCATGCAGCGTGCCTTTGTGCGTGGCCTGGTCGATAGTGAGAAATAAAAATGGCTGGTTTAAAACTACAGGCAGTAACCAAAAGCTGGGATGGCAAAACCCAGGTGATTAAACCGCTGACGCTGGACGTTGCGGACGGGGAGTTTATCGTGATGGTCGGGCCATCCGGCTGCGGCAAGTCTACGTTGCTGCGGATGGTGGCCGGGCTGGAGCGGGTCAGCGGCGGCGATATCTGGATCGATAATAAGCGCGTCACCGAGATGGAGCCGAAAGATCGCGGCATTGCGATGGTGTTCCAGAACTATGCCCTCTACCCGCATATGAGCGTAGAAGAAAACATGGCCTGGGGGCTGAAGATCCGTGGAATGGGTAAGGAGCATATTGCCGAGCGGGTGAAAGAGGCGGCACGTATTCTCGAACTGGGTGAACTGCTCAAACGTCGCCCACGCGAACTTTCCGGCGGCCAGCGTCAGCGCGTGGCGATGGGACGGGCGATTGTTCGCGATCCGGCGGTATTCCTGTTCGATGAGCCGCTTTCTAACCTCGATGCCAAGCTGCGCGTCCAGATGCGTCTGGAGTTACAACATCTGCATCGCCGACTGAAAACCACCTCGCTGTATGTGACGCACGATCAGGTTGAAGCGATGACCCTCGCCCAGCGGGTGATGGTGATGAACAAAGGCATTGCCGAGCAGATCGGTACGCCGGTTGAAGTGTACGAGAAACCTGCCAGCCGCTTTGTGGCGAGCTTTATCGGCAGCCCGGCGATGAACCTGCTGGATGGGCGTATTAGCGCTTCGGGTACGCATTTTGAACTGGATGACGGCATGGCCTTGCCCATCGCCAGGAGCGTCCGGGAGTGTATTGGGCGTAACATGACGCTGGGTATCCGCCCGGAGCATATTGCGTTAAGCTCGCAGGCCGATGGCGGTGTGCCGTTGGTTGTCGACACGCTGGAAATGCTGGGCGCGGATAACCTGGCGCACGGGCGCTGGGGCGAGCAAAAGCTGGTGGTGCGACTGGCGCATCAGCATCGCCCGACGGCAGGCAGCACGCTGTGGCTGCATCTGCCAGAAAATCATTTGCATCTTTTTGATGGCGAAACAGGACAACGCGTATGAGTAACTGGCCTTATCCCCACATTGTCGCCCATCGCGGCGGCGGTAAGCTGGCTCCGGAAAACACCCTGGCGGCGATCGACGTGGGGGCGCGATACGGGCATACCATGATTGAGTTTGACGCTAAGTTGTCGAAAGACGGCGAGATCTTTTTGCTGCACGACGACAATCTCGAACGGACCAGTAACGGCTGGGGCGTGGCGGGTGAACTGAACTGGCAGGATCTATTACGCGTGGACGCAGGCGCTTGGTTTAGCGGCGAGTTTAAAGGCGAACCGCTGCCGCTGCTCTCGCAAGTGGCCGCGCGCTGCCGTCAGCACGGCATGATGGCGAATATTGAAATTAAACCCACTACCGGCACCGGAACGCTAACCGGCAAAGTCGTGGCGCTGGCCGCGCGTGAACTGTGGGCGGGAATGACGCCGCCGCTGTTGTCGTCTTTTGAAATTGACGCGCTTGAAGCGGCGCAGCAGGCGGTTCCAGAACTGCCGCGCGGTTTACTGCTTGATGAATGGCGTGACGGCTGGCGCGAACTCACTACCCGGCTCGGCTGCGTCTCGATTCATCTTAATCATAAGCTGCTGGATGAAGCGCGCGTGGATGCGTTGCGCGACGCGGGGCTACGTATTTTGGTTTATACCGTCAACCGACCCCAGCGCGCGGCAGAGCTGCTGCGCTGGGGAGTGGACTGCATCTGTACCGATGCTATTGATACGATAGGACCGGATTTTCAACCCTATTAAGGCCCAATCGTTTTTAACGGAACGTTAGGCTGAGGCGTGCTGGAGGGCTTCAGCATGTCGCCGTTCTTTTTCTCCGACAGCATATGTTGCTGTTTATTCAGCGAACTGTCCGGGTTGCGGGTTCCGTTCAACATGCCACCGTTGCTGTTGGGCAGCATCTGCTGTTGACCCGAATTCAACTCTCCAGGCTGGGACTGAAGGACTCGCTGGGAATTGGTGTTGATTTGGTTTTCCATATGCTGTTGCTGCATGCGGGTTTGCGTTTGCAACTGCTGGTTGAGCATCCCTTTTTGCTGAATTTGCTGCGTTTGCATTTGGGTTTGCATACGCTGCTGGCTCGGGATCTGGTAACCCGGTTGATTCGGGTTATTCATGGTGTTGATGGGCTGTGCAAAGCCTGCAAACGGCAATAGCATGGCTAAAAGTAAGAGTCGTTTCATCGCTTTTCTCCTCTCGGGGATCGCTTAAGTTTACTCCTTTCTCGCCGTTACGATGATTATTTCAGAGTTATGCACCAGGCTTAGTGGGGGCCGACCCCATACATCTGGAGAATAACGATGATAAAACCGACGTTTTTACGCCGGGTAGCCATTGCTGCTCTGCTCTCAGGAAGTTGTTTTAGCGTTGCTGCCGCGCCGGCAGCGCCACCGCCGGTATCCTACGGTGTCGAGGAAGATGTGTTCCATCCCGTGCGTGCGCAGCAGGGAATGGTGGCCTCGGTGGATGCGTTAGCCACCCAGGTCGGGGTGGATATCCTCAAACAGGGGGGCAATGCCGTTGATGCCGCCGTCGCCGTTGGTTACGCGCTGGCGGTGACGCATCCGCAGGCGGGGAACCTGGGCGGCGGTGGTTTTATGCTGCTGCGCACCAAAGACGGTAACACTACGGCGATTGATTTTCGTGAAATGGCGCCTGCTGCCGCGACCCGTGATATGTTCCTCGACGATCAGGGTAACGCCGATGCGAAAAAGTCGCTGACGTCGCATCTGGCATCCGGTACGCCGGGTACCGTGGCGGGTTTCTCGCTGGCGCTGGAGAAATACGGCACGATGCCGCTGAATAAAGTAGTGCGTCCGGCGATGAAGCTGGCGGAAGAGGGTTTTGTGGTTAACGATGCGCTGGCCGACGACTTAAAAACTTACGGCAGCGAAGTGATCCCTAATCATGAGAACAGCAAAGCCATTTTCTGGAAAGACGGCGAGCCGCTGAAGAAGGGCGATAAGCTGGTCCAGAAGAATCTGGCGAAAAGCCTGGAAATGATTGCCGAAAACGGCCCGGATGCGTTTTATAAAGGGGCGATTGCCGACCAGATTGCCGGGGAAATGCAGAAGAACGGCGGGCTGATGACCAAAGAGGATTTAGCCAGCTATAAAGCCGTTGAGCGTACGCCCATCAGCGGTGACTATCGTGGATATCAGGTCTTCTCCATGCCGCCGCCATCCTCGGGCGGTATTCACATCGTGCAAATTCTCAATATTCTTGAAAACTTCGACATGAAGAAGTACGGCTTTGGCAGCGCCGATGCCATGCAAATCATGGCGGAAGCGGAAAAATACGCCTATGCCGACCGTTCAGAGTATCTGGGTGACCCGGACTTTGTGAAAGTGCCGTGGCAGGCGCTGACCAACAAAGCCTATGCGAAAACGCTGGCCGATCAAATTGATATCAACAAGGCCAAACCTTCCAGCCAGATAAAACCGGGCAAGCTCGCCCCGTATGAAAGCAACCAGACCACCCACTTCTCGGTGGTGGATAAAGACGGCAATGCCGTGGCGGTGACCTATACCTTGAATACAACCTTCGGCACCGGGATTGTGGCGGGTAATACCGGTATTCTGCTCAATAATGAAATGGACGATTTCTCTGCCAAGCCGGGCGTACCGAACGTATACGGACTGGTGGGCGGCGATGCCAACGCGGTCGGGCCGAAGAAGCGTCCGCTGTCGTCGATGTCGCCGACTATCGTGGTAAAAGACGGGAAAACCTGGCTGGTGACCGGCAGCCCTGGCGGGAGTCGAATCATCACTACTGTGCTGCAAATGGTAGTGAACAGCATTGATTTCGGAATGAACGTCGCCGAAGCGACCAACGCGCCGCGCTTCCATCATCAGTGGTTGCCGGATGAGCTTCGCGTCGAGAAGGGCTTCAGCCCGGACACGCTCAAGTTGCTGGAGCAAAAAGGACAGAAAGTGGCGCTGAAAGAGGCGATGGGCAGCACACAAAGTATTATGGTTGGGCCGGATGGCGCCCTGTATGGCGCGTCCGACCCGCGTTCCGTGGATGACTTAACGGCGGGATACTGATTTTTACTACCAGGCCCGGTGTCAGGCACCGGGCTATTTGCAGATTATGCCGTGAGTAATCGAGCTGGATTATCAATACAGAGTTTGCGAAGAGTATCTTTGTCTACTCCACGGGCAGCCAGATAGGCGAGGAAGACATTCGGTACAAACCCCCAGCCATTTCCGCCATTTTTCGCCCACATCTGTTTGAGAAAAACGTCATGGCTTAAAACGATTTGGTCGGCGTAACCTAACTCAATCAGATGTGCTACCGCATCAGCTGTCTCCTGAACGCCCGGCGCGACACCTTCTTTTGGGAAGGTGATGTCCAGACCAATCATGTCAAATTCAAGCCATACGCCGCGGTCGAGCATTTTACGTTGATAGACGACATCTTTTCCTGAAGGGTCCGAATGCGCCAGCGAGACTTTTGCCGGAGAGACGTTCATTTCTTCCAGCACAATATCCAGCACCTCATCCCCCAGTCGCAGCCACCCCGGCATATGGATATTCATCGCCGTGTGGGGGTTGTTACATTGTGCCAGAGACGCTGCTCGCAGGCTGTTACGCTCCGCTTGGGTAAAAGCAGGTGATACGCCGATTTCACCGATCATGCCAGCACGAATATCCGTCTCGCCAATACCCTGATTCAGTTCTTTATCAATGAGTGAGGCTAACAGCTCGACAGGTTTATGGATCCGGGTGCTTTCAAATTTCTCCAGATAAGGCCCCGATGACGCAACGATATTCAAACCCGTTTTTAAGGCAACTTCTCGTAGCGCTGAGGCGTCCCGCCCAATGGATTCTGATCCCGTGGCGTCGACAATCGTCCTGCCGCCCAGGGACATAAAGTTATTGATTTCAAAGATAACATCATCAATCTCTTTTCGGTCCATGTTATCGGCGCAGCAGTAGGGGTCGTGTTTCAGCCCCCACTGCAGGTCAGCACTGACTTTCTTTCCCACCAGTTGCTGTGAAAAAGCATAATGTGGCTCGTCAACGACCGATGACAGATCGTTAAACAGATGTTCATGCGGTAGCGTCAGACCCATATCAGTATTCGCCACCGGGCCAGTTACGGTTTGCAGGAAACCTTTCATCCTGACACCTCCATTTTTTGCGCCATTTTGGATGCTCTGTATTCAGGTATGGTGGTAACAATCGCACCGACTAACGCGAACAGCGTACCGATGATGGTGACCAGGTAGACCGTATTGCCTAATGAAGGGATCAATTCATCAATTAGCACAGAGCCAAGCAGTTGGCCCGCTGTTGACGCTACGCCCAGCATCAATAGCCCTAAGCCTCTCACCAGAATCGCCATCAGCCCGATGGACAGCAGACCGAGAGGACCACCGAGATACATCCACCATGTATCGGGTAACTGGACGGTGACATGGCCTAATGCGATACGGATCGCCAGCGCCGCGCCCAGGACACAAAAGCCGACAATGAAGTTCCATGTAATGGACACCAGCATGGAACCTGTTGCCTCGGCGACCTTAGCATTCCCCGCAGGCTGCCAGCCAGCGAGTAACCCTGCCAAAAAGGGAAGGATAGCGAGCAGGATAAACGAGGTGGAGTGCCACTGTGGCGACACGACAAAAACTGTGGCGATAACTGCGAACAATGCGCCAGTAATGCGCCATGGCGTAAAATATTTCTTCTCATCCACACCGACGCCAAAACGGTCGCACAGCAGGCCGGAAAGGAGCAGGGCGGAAATTAATGCCGTTTGAAAGGTGGCAACGCCCAGCGCGCTGGCGGATGCGCCTTCAGAAAATACGACCATCGCCCCGCATAATCCTGCAAACCAATTCCATAGCGGGATTTTTCTCTTTTTAATCAGAGTGGGTATTGAGGCGAATTGCTGGCGTGTTTCTTTGCGCGCAATAATAATAAAAAACATGACAACCAGACCGCTGGCAAACGAGATTACTGCGCAAGCATTACCGTCTTGTAACCAGTGTCCTAACTGCCCATTAACGGCAGACTGCATCGGGGAAAGCATACCGGCTAAGATGGTGGCAAGCATCAGCAAGGGGGTTGAGTACTTATTCTTGTTCATACATCAATCCTTATATTTTATAAAAGGAGTAACTTTCGTTACTCCATTGTTTTTTATTTTCTGGCGATGAATTGAAGCGTATTGACCCACAGATCGGTATAAAATGGCCATGACATAAACTGCTGGGTTCCCCAGTGTGGGGAGCAGTCACTCATAAAGCAGGCGGTTTTACCCTGTTGGTATTCACCGAACACTAACAATGGGTCATTATTTATTGTTAAGACAACATCGGCATCGTCTCTGGCGACGACCTGGTTATATCCCAGAAATACCGGATAATCTGAGAATCCGTTAACAACAGGATGTTCAGGTGAGGCGGCCTCAGCATAGATACCCTCTGGCTTTTCTACCCGGTCATCGCCATCAAGCATAATAACTGGCAGAACCTCAGCAAGAACGGTGTTCTTATAATTGGCTTTTGCCTCAATACCCATAAATGACAGATAGCCGCCAATCATGAGTAGTCCACCGCCATTTTTGACGTACTCTTTAATTGATTCCAGGGCATTTGGCTTTATTTTTAGCTGATAAAATGTCTCATTTTGCAACAGGAAGGTATTGCTACCAATGTCGCTAATAACAATAACATCGTAACGGTTTAACTCATCAATGTTCTCTGGAAATGCAATTTGTACCGTGTGGGCAGGCATGTAATCAATTTCAACGCCGCCTTTCCTCAAGCATTCCAGTAACCATGTGGCGCCTTCTTCATATTTACTGGAAGTGAAGCTGTCATAACCTTTTGAATGAATCATGTGAATATGCCAGGATTCTCCAATAAAGAGCACATTTAGTTTTTTCTGCGTATTGTTCATAGTCTGCCCCTTGATTTAGTGAGTAGAGATAGTTTGTTTGTAATGTGAACCCTGAATGCGATGAAGAACGGATTCGTTTTCCGGCATATCAGACGCATTCGGTGTTTCAACCGCAAGCGAGGCAAATGCGCTGGCGTAGCACAATGCGGATGCCAGTGATTTTCCTTTAGCAAGCCCAGAGGCGAGAGCACCATTGAAAGCGTCGCCAGCGCCAGCGGTGTTTTTTACTACTGCCGGAAATGCCGGGGAATAGATGAATTGTGTTCCGTCATAAGCGAGAGAACCTTTGCTACCTAACGTAATAATGGTATTTTTGACGCCTTTCTGATGAATAATTTTGGCTGCGCATTTGGCTGATTCGATATCATTAACCGCCATATTGGCCAGCAGGCCCGCTTCCGTTTCATTCGGCGTAATATAGTCAATGTTATCAATGATGGTGTTAACCATGTCATTGTATGGCGCTGGATTGATAATGACTGGTATGTCATTTTTTTGTGCGAGACGAATTGTTTGCTGCAGTGCTTCGTAATTCGTCTCCAGTTGTACAAGAACAATATCTGAATGAACAATGGCTTCTTTCTGAATGGTGATTTCATCAGGGGAAATTGTCATGTTGGCGCCAGGGTAGATAGCGATGACATTATCTCCGGTATCTCCATTCACCATGATGGTTGCTGTACCTGTTTGTGTTTCTTTGGTCTGGTAGATAACACTTTTATGGATTTTTGATGAGTTTATAAAATTAATGGCGTAATCACTAAAATGGTCTGAACCTACTTTAGTAATAAAATGCACATCAGAATCGGCATAGCTCGCGGCTAATGCCTGATTACATCCCTTACCGCCGGGTGAAAAAATAAATTTATCGGCAAGCAATGATTCTCCCGTTGAGGGTAATCTCGGTAGATAACTGATAATATCAACATTGAACGAGCCAATAACACATACATTATTTTTCATGGCAGAGAGACCTTTTTTTATTTTCTGTGCTGATTCATATTTTTCCAGCACATAAGCAATTTCATTTTTTGCGACGTTATCAAGAGAATCAAGGGTAATAAATGCACCACCATGACAGCGAGTAAGATATCCCTGTCCGGCAAGTTCATTGAGATCTGAACGAATAGTTTCCTTTGTTACCTTGAGACATTTCGCCAGATTTGAAACTTTTACAGCTCCCGAAATACTGAGTTCCTTCAATATTCTATGATGGCGTTCAAATTTCATTTTTTACCTCACCGTGGTTAAGTTAGTCCCGGGAGGAGTATATTGTTGTGATTGTCACCATAAAGTGACGGCAGAAACCAAAAAAAAACAAAAATGTAATATTAATATTGCTAAAATTACGGAAAAATCGGTGATAAAGATTAAAGTGATAATAACCATAAAACTCAGGTGGTTATTGTTCTGGTAGAGGAGAAGTAGATCACAATAACTGGAATGATCTGAAGGTTTGGGACGTTTCGCCCCACAAGGTGGGGCGGGGAAGTTTTATTTCACGCGCGCCATAAAGTACGCATCAACATACTCACCGTTGCGCAGGCCGTATCTCTTACCGGTGCCTTCGATTTCAAAGCCGTACTTCTTATAGACCGCCACGGCGGGCTCATTATCAACAAATACCGTTAGCTCAATGCGGTCAACGCGCAGCCAGTTGTCGCACATATCGATCATGGTGCGGATCAGCGCGCTGGCGACGCCGCGGTTTTGCCAACGAGCGTCAACGCAAATACCGAAATCAGCGACGTGGCTGCGGCGCGGGCGCTGGGCAACTGCAATGGAAAGATGTCCCACGACGATATCATCGATGCAGGCCACCAACTGTTTGATCCCCGGTTGATCGGCAAGTCGCGTTTGCCACATCTCCATGGAAGGATGAGGAACCTGTAGCGTGTTGTGGTACACCTCCGGCTGGGCGTGAATCTGACGAATGGCGTCGTAATCTTTCGGTTCAGCGTGGCGTATCACTATCTCACTCATTCCTTATCTCCTGCAGGGTTAATTGAGCAATTACACTCGCTGAGAAAGAAAATTCCGTCAACTGCATTTTTTTGCAAAAAGAAGTAGACAAGTGCGAATGAGAATGATTATTATTGCTCTGCGTTCAGGGGAACCCCTACGGAGAACCTGAAAGCACGACATTGCTCACATTGCTTCCAGTATTATTTTAGCCAGCTTTTGCTGGCTTTTTTTTTGGGTTTTGTTTCAGCCTGGCTTACTTGCCATTTTGTCCCCGGCAAAGAATCCAACATTCAGTCTCCTCACGCTTTGCGCTATGGTGTAAACAATCACCTTCAAAAGGATCGTCTCATGACCTTACACTGCGCATTTATTGGATTCGGTAAAAGCACCACCCGTTACCATCTCCCTTACGTTCTGAATCGTAAAGATACCTGGCATGTCGCGCATATTTTCCGTCGTCACGCTAAACCGGAAGAGCAGGCGCCGATCTATTCCCACATTCACTTCACCAGCGATCTGGATGAGGTGCTGGGCGATCCACAGGTAAAACTGGTGATCGTCTGTACGCATGCTGATAGCCATTTTGAATACGCCAAACGCGCGCTGGAGGCGGGTAAAAGCGTGCTGGTTGAGAAACCGTTCACGCCGACGCTGGCGGAAGCAAAAGTGTTGTTCGAACTGGCGCGAAGCAAAGGACTGACCGTCACTCCGTATCAGAATCGTCGTTTTGATTCCTGTTTTCTCACGGCTAAAAACGCGATTGAGAGCGGCAAACTGGGCGAAATAGTGGAAGTTGAAAGCCATTTTGACTACTACCGACCCGTGGCAGAAACCAAACCGGGCCTGCCGCAGGACGGCGCATTCTATGGTTTGGGCGTACACACCATGGATCAGATTATCTCGCTGTTCGGGCGTCCCGACCATGTAGCCTATGACATTCGCAGTCTGCGCAACAAGGCGAACCCGGATGATACCTTTGAAGCGCAGTTGTTCTACGGTGACCTGAAAGCCATTGTGAAAACCAGCCATCTGGTGAAAATCGACTATCCGAAGTTTATTGTTCACGGCACCAAAGGCTCGTTTGTGAAGTACGGTATCGACCAGCAGGAAACCAGCCTGAAGGCCAATATTATGCCCGGCGAACCCGGTTTCGCCGCTGACGATTCTGTTGGTGTGCTGGAGTATGTCAATGATAATGGCGTTACGGTGAAAGAAGAGGTGAAACCGGAAGTGGGGGACTACGGTCGCGTCTATGATGCGCTGTACCAGACGCTGACCGTCGGTACGCCTAATTACGTCAAGGAATCTGAAGTTCTTACCAACCTGGAAATCCTCGAACGGGCCTTTGAACAGGCGTCTCCCGCGACGATAACCCTCGCCAAATAGCCCTTACCGACTCCTCTGAGTTTGTTCATATTTTTTGAACAGAGGAGTCAATTTTCACCCTCTATGATCCCAGACGGATTGGGTCCACACTTACTCCATCGAAAACATCTGGGGGTGAACATAATGATCTATTTACGCAAAGCGAACGACCGTGGTCATGCGAATCATGGCTGGCTCGATTCCTGGCATACCTTTTCTTTTGCCAACTACTATGACCCGAACTTTATGGGATTCTCGGCACTGCGCGTGATTAACGATGACGTGATCGACGCAGGTCAGGGCTTTGGCACTCACCCCCATAAAGACATGGAAATCCTGACCTACGTACTGGAAGGCGTGGTGGAGCATCAGGACAGCATGGGCAACAAAGAGCAGGTTCCGGCCGGTGAATTCCAGATTATGAGCGCCGGGACGGGGATCCGTCACTCGGAGTACAACCCGAGCAATACTGAGAAACTACACCTGTATCAAATCTGGATCATGCCCCAGGAAAACGGGATTACGCCACGCTATGAACAGCGCCGTTTCGATGCGGTGCAGGGCAAACAGCTGGTGCTGTCGCCGGATGCCCGCGATGGTTCGCTGAAAGTGTACCAGGATATGGAGTTGTACCGCTGGGCGCTGCTCAAAGATGAGCAGTCGGTGCATCAGATTGCCGCCGAGCGCCGCGTCTGGATCCAGGTGGTAAAAGGCAATGTCACCATTAACGGAACTAAAGCCACCACCAGCGATGGTCTGGCAATCTGGGATGAGCAGGCAATTTCGATTCATGCCGATAGCGACAGCGAAGTGTTACTGTTTGACCTGCCGCCAGTCTAACGTGCTGTAGCCCTTTGTAGGCCGGATAAGACGCGAAAGCGTCGACATCCGGCTTTTCATCGTTTGTCATTAATTCCGCACGTCCGTGGTAAACTGGGCAAATCTATCCCTTTTTAACGCTTCAGGACGATGAAAAAGAAAAGACCCGTACTTCAGGATGTAGCCGACCGCGTGGGCGTGACTAAAATGACGGTCAGCCGCTTTTTGCGTAACCCGGAGCAGGTCTCCGTGGCGCTGCGGGGCAAAATTGCCGCTGCACTTGATGAGCTGGGTTATATTCCCAATCGCGCACCTGATATCCTGTCTAACGCCACCAGTCGCGCTATCGGCGTGCTGTTACCTTCTCTCACCAACCAGGTTTTTGCGGAAGTGTTACGCGGCATTGAGGCCGTCACCGACGCGCATGGTTATCAAACCATGCTGGCGCACTACGGCTATAAGCCCGAAATGGAGCAAGAGCGTCTGGAGTCGATGCTGTCGTGGAATATCGATGGTCTGATCCTCACTGAACGTAGCCATACACCCCGTACGCTGAAAATGATCGAAGTCGCGGGTATCCCGGTCGTCGAGCTGATGGACAGTCAGTCCCCGTGTCTGGATATCGCCGTCGGTTTTGATAACTTCGAGGCCGCACGTCAGATGACCGCCGCTATCATCGCCCGTGGGCACCGTCATGTTGCTTATCTTGGCGCGCGTCTTGATGAACGTACTATCATCAAACAGAGGGGCTACGAACAGGCTATGCGCGATGCCAATCTGGTGCCGTACAGCGTGATGGTGGAGCAGTCTTCATCTTACTCATCCGGTATTGAACTTATCCGTCAGGCGCGGCGTGAATATCCGCAACTGGATGGTGTGTTCTGTACCAACGATGACCTGGCGGTAGGGGCGGCCTTTGAATGTCAGCGTTTAGGGCTGAGAATCCCTGACGATATGGCGATTGCCGGTTTCCACGGCCATGATATCGGTCAGGTAATGGAGCCGCGTCTGGCGAGTGTGCTCACGCCGCGTGAACGAATGGGCAGCATTGGCGCAGAACGCCTGCTGGCGCGCATCCGAGGTGAAGCAGTCACACCTAAAATGTTAGATTTAGGTTTCACCTTGTCACCGGGTGGATCTATTTAAGCCAACAACTTTGAAGTAGCTCACACTTATTCACTTCGGGCACGAATGGATATTGCTTCTCTATTTATCCGGCTGGACAATGTTACCGATAACAGTTACCCGTAACAATTTCCTGATTCTTGTACCAGTGGGGGCAACGCTTTGAGCACGACTAATCATGATCACCACGTTTACGTTCTGATGGGCGTATCAGGCAGCGGTAAATCTGCTGTCGCAAGTGAAGTGGCGCATCAACTGCAGGCCGCGTTTCTTGATGGCGATTTTCTCCATCCGCGCAGCAACATCATGAAAATGGCTTCCGGTGAGCCACTCAACGATGACGACCGTAAACCGTGGTTACAGGCGCTGAATGACGCCGCTTTTGCGATGCAGCGTACCAATAAGGTGTCGCTGATCGTCTGTTCTGCGCTAAAAAAAGTCTATCGCGATCAGCTGCGTGACGGTAACCCGAACCTCTCATTCATTTACCTGAAGGGCGATTTTGACGTAATCGAAAGCCGCCTGAAGGCACGTAAAGGGCACTTCTTCAAAACGCAAATGCTGGTAACCCAGTTCGAAGCGCTGGAAGAACCGGATGCGAATGAAAAAGATGTTCTGGTGGTTGATATCGATCAGCCGCTGGACGGTGTGGTAGCTAGCACCATTGAAGTGATTAACCAGGGCAGTAAGTAGTGACTACATTAACGCTTGTTTTAACAGCAGTAGGGTCTGTTTTATTACTGCTGTTTTTGGTGATGAAGGCGCGTATGCATGCCTTTGTTGCTTTGATGGTGGTGTCTATTGGTGCAGGTCTCTTTTCCGGTATGCCGCTTGATAAAATCGCGGCGACCATGGAAAAAGGGATGGGAGGCACGCTCGGCTTCCTGGCGATTGTGGTGGCGCTGGGAGCGATGTTTGGCAAGATTTTGCACGAGACCGGCGCGGTCGATCAGATTGCCGTCAAGATGCTGAAATCTTTCGGTCACAGCCGCGCGCATTATGCGATTGGCCTGGCCGGCCTGATTTGCGCGCTACCGCTGTTCTTTGAAGTGGCGATTGTGCTGCTGATAAGCGTGGCGTTCTCAATGGCGCGTCACACCGGAACGAACCTGGTGAAGCTGGTTATTCCGCTGTTTGCGGGGGTGGCGGCCGCTGCGGCGTTCCTGCTGCCGGGACCTGCGCCGATGCTGCTGGCATCCCAAATGCACGCTGACTTTGGCTGGATGATCCTGATTGGCCTGTGCGCAGCCATTCCGGGCATGATTATTGCCGGGCCGCTGTGGGGCAATTTCATCAGCCGTTACGTTGAACTGCATGTACCAGAAGACATTACCGAGCCGCATCTGGGCGAAGGCAAAATGCCCTCCTTTGGCTTCAGTCTGGCGCTGATCCTGCTGCCGTTAGTACTGGTTGGCCTGAAAACCATCGCCGCGCGCTTTGTGCCGGTCGGTTCTTCAACCTATGAATGGTTCGAGTTTATCGGTCACCCGTTTACCGCGATTCTGGTTGCCTGTCTGGTGGCGATTTACGGCCTGGCAGTGCGCCAGGGCATGGCAAAAGATCGGGTGATGGAGATTTGTGGTCACGCGCTGCAACCGGCGGGGATTATTCTGCTGGTGATTGGTGCGGGCGGCGTGTTCAAGCAGGTGCTGGTTGATTCCGGCGTTGGCCCGGCCCTGGGTGAAGCGTTAACCGGTATGGGGCTGCCTATTGCCATTACCTGCTTCGTGCTGGCGGCGGCGGTACGTATCATTCAGGGGTCCGCGACCGTGGCCTGCTTAACGGCGGTCGGTCTGGTCATGCCGGTGATTGAGCAACTGAACTACTCCGGCGCGCAGATGGCGGCGCTGTCTATCTGTATCGCAGGCGGCTCAATCGTCGTCAGCCACGTTAACGACGCTGGTTTCTGGCTGTTCGGGAAATTCACCGGCGCGACCGAAGCGCAAACGCTGAAGACCTGGACGATGATGGAAACCATCCTCGGTACGGTCGGCGCGATTGTCGGTATGATTGCCTTCCAACTGTTGAGCTGAGTCTTGTTGCCCGGTGGCGCTTGCGCTTACCGGGCCTGGAAACGAGCACATATCCACATCGTAGGCCGGGTCAGGCGAAGCCGCCACCCGGCTTTTTTACAGCACCATCACACCATCCTCGGTTTTCAACCAACGCGGCGCTTTCAGTGTGTCGGCGAAATACCCCACCAAATCCTGCAGCAAATCACCCGCCACCCGCTCCATATCATCAGAAAGCGTTTTGCTCATCAGCAAATGCGTTAAAAGCTGGCAGTAACGCCCCATCTGATCTGGCTCAGGCTCGAAAAGGGGAAAACGGGTCGGGAATGTTTCTACCGTCAGACTGGCCTGTAGATGCTGCGGTACAGGCTCCGTTAAGGTCGGTTGCAATAACGCGAGACAGGCCGACAGACGTGCACAAATCGCCAGTTTTTCAACCGGGTCATGACATTCAACCAGCCCTTCGACAAAACGCTCGCAGTTATCCGCCAGTTCGGTGAAGTCCGTGGCATGGCTAAAGGGCAGGGTAAATAAAGAGTGTGAAAAGAGAGGGGTAGTCGCCATAGGGCAGCCTCCAATGAGTGAAATTTACCACCACCGAAGGGACCAACCTTTGGGTGGCGGGCTGAACGGAGTTGGTCCTACCGGCCTCATTGGATACCGGTGCGTCTTGTGACGCCACCGTCCAGCCCACCATTGAGGTGTAGCTGGTCGCACGACAAAAGTGAATTTTATCGCGAATGAGGTAATCAGGGGACCAATCCTGGCACCTGATTTTGCAGGTGCAGCGAGAAGATAATGCTTATCCGCGATGCTGACAAGAGGGTATTCCGGAAGGCGCTTCGCAGAAATGAAAATACGCTTTTTCAGCGAGTTAAATGATTGAGGTGTTTCTCACAAACACATTCACGGCGCTGATTGCCCGGTGGCGCTAGCGCTTACCGGGCCTACAAACGAGCACATATCCACATCGTAGGCCGGGTAAGGCGAAGCCGCCACCCGGCGTAAAGTGAGTGCGTTACCCCTTCATCCACATCCGTACGCCATCGAGGAACATCTGGGTCGCCATCATCACCAGAATCAATCCCATCAGACGCTCCAGCGCGTTCACCCCTTTCTCGCCCAGCAGGCGTAAAAACAGCGACGACTGCAGCAAAATCACAAATGTCCCGCCCCAGGCTATCAGCAGCGCAATCACCAGATGCCCCATCTGATTTGGGTACTGATGTGATAACAGCATCAACGAGGCCAGGATTGTCGGCCCGGCCACCAGCGGGATTGCCAGCGGTACGATAAATGGCTCTTCGCCTGCCGGAAGGCCGGTGCTGTTCCCGGTGGCGCTGGGGAAAATCATCTTAATGGCGATCAGGAACAAAATGATGCCCCCGGAGATCGAGACGGTTTCTGCACGCAGGTTAAGAAATGCCAGAATTTTCTCGCCCGCAAACAGGAATATCAGCATCACCAACAGCGCAATAAACAGCTCGCGAATCATAATCGCGCGGCGGCGTTTTGGTTCGGTATGTTTCAATACGGACATGAAAATGGGCAGATTTCCGAGCGGATCCATAATCAGGATCAATAAAACTGCCGCTGAAATGATTTCATTCATAACTCAAATTCCCTGATAATTACCGCGGACTTTCTGCTTGCTTGCGCAGCGGGATAAGTCGCATTACTGATGGCTTCGCTATCATTGATTAATTTCACTTGCGACTTTGGCTGCATTTTGTATGGTGAAGGATATGCCACCAGGACACTGGCATACATACACAGCACACATCTTCGCAGGAAAAAAACGCTATGAAAAATGTTGGTTTTATCGGCTGGCGCGGTATGGTCGGCTCTGTTCTCATGCAACGCATGGTTGAGGAGCGTGACTTCGACGCCATTCGCCCTGTTTTCTTTTCTACTTCCCAGCTCGGGCAGGCGGCACCGACGTTCGGTGGAACCGCGACCGGCACGCTTCAGGACGCTTTTGATCTGGACGCGCTGAAGGCGCTCGATATCATCGTGACCTGTCAGGGCGGCGATTATACCAACGAAATCTATCCAAAGCTTCGTGAAAGCGGTTGGCAGGGTTACTGGATTGACGCGGCCTCCTCGCTGCGCATGAAAGACGATGCCATCATCATTCTCGATCCGGTTAACCTGGATGTGATTACCGACGGTCTGAACAAAGGTATTAAGACTTTTGTCGGCGGTAACTGTACCGTTAGCCTGATGCTGATGTCCCTCGGCGGCCTGTTTGCCAATGACCTGGTCGACTGGGTTTCCGTGGCGACCTATCAGGCGGCTTCCGGCGGCGGCGCGCGCCACATGCGTGAACTGCTGTCCCAGATGGGCCATCTGTATGGCCATGTGGCCGATGAACTGGCGACCCCTTCTTCTGCTATTCTCGATATCGAACGTAAAGTGACGACCCTGTCCCGCAGCGGCGAACTGCCGGTTGATAACTTTGGCGTACCGCTGGCCGGGAGCCTGATTCCGTGGATCGACAAACAGCTCGATAACGGTCAGAGCCGTGAAGAGTGGAAGGGACAGGCGGAAACCAACAAAATTCTCAACACCTCTGCCGTGATCCCGGTTGATGGCCTGTGCGTGCGCGTCGGCGCGCTGCGCTGCCACAGTCAGGCGTTCACCATTAAACTGAAAAAAGATGTGTCTATTCCGACCGTGGAAGAGCTGCTGGCGGCGCACAATCCGTGGGCCAAAGTGGTGCCAAACGATCGGGAGATCACCATGCGTGAGTTAACCCCGGCGGCCGTTACCGGTACGCTGACCACGCCAGTAGGCCGTCTGCGTAAGCTGAATATGGGACCGGAGTTCCTGTCAGCCTTTACCGTGGGCGATCAGTTGCTGTGGGGTGCTGCGGAGCCATTGCGCCGTATGCTGCGCCAGTTGGCGTAATAATTTGTTAACGATCAAGGGGTGAGAAATCACCCCTTTTTTTGCGTAATACAGGAGTAAGCGCAGATGTTTCATTTTTTACCAGGAGTAAGATAAAGCATTGGCTATTCTTTAAGGGTGACTTAGTACCGGAGGTATTAAGTTGTTGCCTGAAGGTGGGACGACGCAGAGAGGATGCACAATTGTGCTGCGCCGTTCAGGTCAAAAAAAGTGTCACTACCTGATGTCGAAAATCAGTTGGAAGGCGTGACACCATAAAACAGGATGACAACCATGTCCGTTCGTATCGATAGAGACGTGATTAATGCGCTAATTGCAGGCCATTTTGCGGATCCTTTTTCCGTACTCGGTATGCATCAAACTGACGCGGGACTTGAAGTCCGCGCCTTACTTCCAGACGCCACAGAAGTGTGGGTGATCGAACCCAAAACCGGACGTAAAGTCGGCAAGCTGGACTGCCTCGACTCTCGCGGTTTTTTCTGTGCTGTACTTCCCCGCCGTAAAAATTTCTTTCGTTATCAGTTAGCCGTTGTCTGGCATGGTCAGCAGAATCTGATTGATGACCCTTATCGTTTCGGTCCGCTAATCCAGGATATGGATGCCTGGCTGTTATCTGAAGGTACGCACCTGCGTCCTTACGAAACGCTGGGCGCGCATGCGGATACCATGGATGGCGTAACCGGTACGCGTTTCTCAGTCTGGGCGCCCAACGCCCAACGTGTTTCGGTGGTCGGGCAGTTCAACTACTGGGATGGCCGTCGCCACCCGATGCGTCTGCGTAAAGAGAGCGGTATCTGGGAGTTGTTTATCCCCGGCGCACAGCATGGTCAGTTGTATAAGTACGAGATGATCGATGCTAACGGTAAGCTGCGCATTAAAGCTGACCCTTACGCCTTCGAAGCGCAGATGCGCCCGGAAACCGCGTCGCTTATCTGCGGCCTGCCCGAAAAAGTGGTGCAAAGCGAGGAGCGCAAAAAAGCCAACCAGTTTGATGCGCCGATCTCTATCTACGAGGTGCACCTGGGTTCATGGCGTCGTCATACTGATAACAACTTCTGGCTGAGCTACCGCGAACTGGCGGATCAACTGATTCCTTACGCCAAGTGGATGGGCTTTACCCATCTCGAGCTATTGCCGATTAACGAGCATCCGTTCGACGGCAGTTGGGGCTACCAGCCAACCGGCATGTATGCGCCGACCCGTCGTTTCGGGACGCGTGATGATTTCCGCTATTTTGTGAATGCCGCGCATCAGGCGGGGCTGAACGTCATTCTGGACTGGGTTCCGGGCCATTTCCCGTCAGATGATTTTGGTCTGGCAGAGTTTGATGGCACCCGGTTGTATGAGCACAGTGACCCGCGTGAAGGGTATCACCAGGACTGGAATACGCTGATCTACAACTACGGTCGCCGTGAAGTCAGCAACTATCTGGTGGGTAATGCCCTGTACTGGATTGAACGTTTTGGTATTGACGCGCTGCGCGTGGATGCCGTGGCGTCGATGATTTATCGCGACTACAGCCGCAAAGAAGGGGAATGGGTCCCGAACGAATTTGGTGGTCGTGAAAACCTCGAAGCGATTGAATTTTTACGCAATACCAACCGTATTCTTGGCGAGCAGGTGCCCGGCGCCGTAAGCATGGCGGAAGAGTCAACCGACTTTGCCGGCGTATCAAGACCGCAGGACATGGGCGGTTTAGGGTTCTGGTATAAGTGGAACCTCGGCTGGATGCACGACACGCTGGACTACATGAAACTGGATCCGGTTTATCGTCAGTATCATCACGACAAGCTGACCTTCGGCATGCTGTACAACTACACCGAAAACTTTGTTCTGCCGCTGTCGCACGATGAAGTGGTGCACGGTAAAAAATCCATTCTCGACCGCATGCCGGGAGACGCATGGCAGAAGTTTGCCAACCTGCGCGCTTACTACGGCTGGATGTGGGCCTTCCCGGGTAAGAAACTGCTGTTTATGGGCAACGAGTTTGCTCAGGGACGTGAATGGAATCACGACGTCAGTCTGGACTGGCACTTACTGGAAGGCGGCGATAACTGGCACCACGGGGTGCAACGTCTGGTGCGTGACCTGAACCATACTTATCGCCATCACAAGGCGCTGCATGAGCTCGACTTTGACAGCTATGGTTTTGAATGGCTGGTGGTTGACGATAAAGAACGTTCGGTGCTGATTTTTGTTCGTCGTGACAAGGCCGGCAACGAAATTATCGTTATCAGCAATTTTACGCCAGTACCTCGCCACGGCTATCGCTTCGGTATCAATCAGCCGGGCAAATGGCGTGAAATCCTCAATACCGATTCGATGCATTACCACGGTAGCAATACCGGTAACGGCGGCGCGGTGCATAGCGATGAAATCGCCAGTCATGGCCGCCAGCACTCACTGAGCCTGACGTTGCCGCCGTTGGCGACGATCTGGCTGGTTCGGGAGGGAGAATGACGCATCTGGCAACCGGCAACGCCACCCCGCATGGTGCAACGTATGACGGCCATGGCGTCAATTTCACGCTTTTCTCGGCCCACGCCGAACGCGTTGAATTATGCGTTTTCGATGAGCAAGGCTGTGAACTCCGCTATGACCTGCCGGGGCGTAGCGGCGATATTTGGCACGGTTATCTGGCCAACGCCCGTCCGGGCCTGCACTATGGCTATCGCGTACATGGTCCGTGGCAACCAGAGCAAGGCCACCGGTTTAACCCGGCGAAACTGTTGCTCGATCCTTATGCGCGCCGGGTGGATGGCGAGTTAAAAGATAACCCGCTGCTGCACGGCGGGCTAAATGAACCTGATCATCATGATAATGCCGCCATCGCGCTGAAGGGCGTGGTGGTGTCTGACCATTATGACTGGGAAGACGATGCCCCGCCGCGTACGCCGTGGGGCAATACCGTGATTTACGAAGCGCATGTGAAAGGACTGACGTATCTGCATCCTGAGCTGCCGGAAGAGCTTCGCGGAACCTATAAAGCGCTGGGTCATCCGGTGATGATCGACTATTTCAAACGCCTGGGCATTACTGCGCTTGAGCTGCTACCGGTGGCGCATTTCGCCAGCGAACCGCGTCTGCAGCGGCTGGGCTTGTCGAACTATTGGGGCTACAACCCGGTCGCTATGTTTGCGCTGCATCCGGCTTACGCCTGCTCGCCGGAGAGCGCGTTGGATGAGTTCCGTGATGCGGTGAAAGCGCTGCACAAAGCGGGGATTGAGGTCATTCTCGACATCGTTTTGAACCACAGCGCCGAGCTGGATCTTGAAGGACCCGTCTTCTCGCTGCGCGGAATTGATAACCGTAGCTATTATTGGATCAGGGATGATGGCGATTACTACAACTGGACCGGTTGTGGGAACACCCTCAATCTGAGCCATCCCGGCGTTGTCGAGTATGCGTGTGAATGCCTGCGTTACTGGGTTGAAACTTGCCACGTGGATGGTTTTCGTTTTGATTTAGCGTCCGTTATGGGGCGTACGCCTACGTTTCGTCAGGATGCGCCGTTGTTCACTGCAATCCAAAACTGTCCGCTGCTCTCACGCGTCAAACTGATTGCGGAACCGTGGGATATTGGTGAAGGCGGGTATCAGGTGGGGAACTTTCCACCGCCGTTTGCCGAGTGGAATGACCATTTTCGCGATGCGACGCGACGTTTCTGGCTCCAGCGTAATCTCTCTTTGGGAGAATTCGCCGGGCGTTTTGCCGCCTCCAGCGACGTGTTTAAACGCAATGGCCGCAAACCCAGCGCCACGGTCAATCTGGTGACCGCGCACGATGGTTTTACCCTACGTGACTGTGTGTGCTTCACAAATAAGCACAATGAAGCGAATGGTGAGGAAAATCGCGACGGCACTAGCAATAACTACAGTGATAATCATGGTAAAGAAGGGTTAGGCGGCACGCTGGACCTGATTGAACGGCGGCGCGACAGCATTCATGCGCTGTTGAGCACGCTGTTGCTTTCTCAAGGGACGCCGATGCTGCTGGCCGGTGACGAGCATGGCCATAGCCAGCACGGCAACAATAACGCTTACTGTCAGGATAACGCCTTAACCTGGCTGGACTGGCAGCAGGCAAACGGTGGGCTAACCACCTTTACCGCCGCGTTGATTCATCTTCGCCAGCAAATCCCCGCATTAACGGGCGATTGCTGGTGGGAAGAGGGCGATGGCAATGTTCATTGGCTGAATAAGTACGCACAACCCTTAAGTGCGGATGAGTGGCAAAACGGCCCGAGGCAGATGCAAATCCTGCTTTCCGACCGTTTCCTGATTGCAATAAACGCCACGCTTGAGGTGACAGATATCGTTTTACCTGAAGGGGAATGGCGAGCTATTCCCCCATTTGCCGGAGAGGACAATCCGGTGCTTACGGCTGTCTGGCAGGGACCTGCGCACGGACTGTGTGTGTTCCATAGAGGATAAAAAAGGAGTTAGTCATGGTGAGTTTAGAGAAGAACGATCGTGTTATGTTGGCGCGCCAGCTGCCATTAAAATCTGTTGCCCTGATCCTGGCCGGTGGCCGCGGTACCCGCCTGAAAGATTTGACCAATAAACGTGCCAAGCCGGCCGTGCACTTTGGCGGTAAATTCCGCATTATCGATTTTGCTTTATCCAACTGTATTAACTCCGGCATCCGCCGTATCGGCGTGATCACGCAATACCAGTCGCACACGCTGGTACAGCATATTCAGCGCGGCTGGTCGTTCTTTAGCGAAGAGATGAACGAGTTTGTCGATCTGCTGCCTGCGCAGCAGAGAATGCAGGGTGAAAACTGGTATCGCGGCACGGCGGATGCGGTAACCCAAAACCTGGACATCATTCGCCGCTACAAAGCGGAATATGTGGTGATCCTCGCAGGCGATCATATTTATAAGCAGGACTACTCGCGTATGCTGATCGACCACGTCGAGAAGGGCGCGCGTTGCACCGTAGCCTGTATGCCGGTGCCTATCGAAGAGGCCAGCGCGTTTGGTGTGATGGACGTGGACGACAGCGACAAAATCATCGAGTTCGTTGAAAAACCTGCCAACCCGCCAGCCATGCCGGGTGACCCGACCAAATCTCTTGCCAGCATGGGGATCTACGTTTTTAACGCCGATTACCTGTATGAGTTACTGGCGGAAGATGACCTCGATGAAAACTCCAGTCACGATTTCGGTAAAGACATCATCCCAAAAATCACCGAAGCTGGCATGGCGTATGCACATCCCTTCCCGTTGTCCTGCGTACAGTCTGACCCGGAATCCGAGCCGTACTGGCGCGATGTGGGAACGCTGGAAGCTTACTGGAAGGCCAACCTCGATCTGGCCTCGGTAACGCCTGAACTGGATATGTACGACCAGGACTGGCCAATCCGTACGCATATGGAATCTCTGCCGCCGGCGAAATTTGTGCAGGACCGTTCCGGTAGCCACGGAATGACGCTGAACTCGCTGGTCTCCGGCGGCTGTATTATTTCTGGTTCGGTGGTGGTGCAGTCCGTTCTGTTCCCGCGAGTGCGGGTGAATTCATTCTGTAACATTGATTCGGCAGTGTTGTTGCCTGAAGTATGGGTAGGACGTTCATGCCGGTTACGTCGTTGTATCATTGACCGCGCCTGCGTTATCCCTGAAGGCATGGTGATTGGTGAAAATGCGGAAGAGGATGCTCGTCGCTTCTACCGCTCAGAAGAAGGCATTGTGCTGGTCACGCGTGAAATGCTGCGCAAACTGCAAATCAAACAGGAGCGATAATGCAGGTTTTACACGTATGTTCAGAGATGTTCCCCCTGCTAAAAACCGGGGGACTGGCGGATGTTCTTGGGGCGTTACCGGCCGCGCAAATTGCGGACGGTGTAGATGCCCGCGTGCTGCTCCCGGCGTTTCCGGATATCCGTCGCGGCATTCCTGATGCTCAGGTGGTGACGCGTCGCGATACCTTTGCAGGCAGAATTACGCTGCTGTTCGGGCATTACAACGGCGTCGGCATTTACCTCGTGGATGCGCCGCATCTCTATGACCGTCCGGGTAGTCCGTATCACGACACCAACCTGTTCGCTTATACCGATAACGTCCTGCGTTTTGCGTTGCTCGGCTGGGCCGGCTGTGAAATGGCCTGCGGTCTTGACCCATTCTGGCGCCCGGATGTGGTGCATGCACACGACTGGCATGCCGGTCTGGCCCCGGCGTATCTGGCGGCGCGCGGCCATCCGGCGAAATCGGTGTTCACCGTCCACAACCTGGCGTATCAAGGCATGTTTTATGCAAAGCATATGGATGACATCCAATTGCCATGGTCGTTCTTTAATGTGCACGGGCTGGAGTTTAACGGGCAGATTTCGTTCCTGAAGGCCGGGTTGTACTACGCCGACCACATCACGGCGGTGAGTCCGACCTACGCGCGGGAGATTACCGAGCCGCAGTTTGCCTACGGCATGGAAGGTCTGTTGCAACAGCGTCATCGGGAAGGGCGACTTTCCGGCGTGCTGAACGGCGTGGACGAAAAAATCTGGAGCCCGGAAACCGATCTGCTACTGGCCTCGCGCTATACGCGCGACACGCTGGATGAGAAGGCGGAGAACAAACGTCAGCTACAAATTGCGATGGGACTTAAGGTTAACGATAAAGTGCCGCTGTTTGCTGTCGTGAGCCGTCTGACCAGTCAGAAAGGGCTGGATCTGGTGTTGGAGGCTCTGCCGGGTCTGTTAGAGCAGGGGGGGCAACTGGCGCTGCTTGGCGCGGGCGATCCAGTATTACAGGAAGGCTTCCTGGCCGCTGCGGCGGAACATCCGGGACAGGTAGGGGTGCAAATTGGTTATCACGAAGCCTTCTCGCACCGCATCATGGGTGGGGCCGACGTCATTCTGGTACCCAGCCGCTTTGAACCGTGCGGCTTAACGCAGTTGTATGGGCTGAAGTATGGCACGCTGCCGCTGGTGCGGCGTACCGGTGGGCTGGCGGATACGGTCTCTGACAGTTCGCTGGAAAACCTGGCGGACGGTATCGCCAGTGGGTTTGTCTTTGAAGACAGTAATGCCTGGTCGCTGCTACGCGCGATCCGGCGTGCTTTCGTATTGTGGTCCCGGCCTTCGCTTTGGCGGTTTGTACAACGCCAGGCCATGACCATGGATTTTAGCTGGCAAGTCGCGGCGAAGTCTTACCGCGAGCTTTACTACCGCTTGAAATAGATATCCAGGAATCACCTATATGAACGCTCCATTTACTTATGCATCGCCCACACTCAGCGTCGAGGCACTTAAGCATTCTATTGCCTACAAACTGATGTTCACGATTGGTAAGGACCCGGTCATTGCCAACAAACATGAGTGGCTGAACGCCACGTTATTCGCGGTGCGCGATCGTCTCGTGGAGCGCTGGCTGCGTTCTAACCGTGCGCAATTATCCCAGGAAACCCGTCAGGTTTATTATCTGTCAATGGAGTTTCTGATTGGGCGCACGCTTTCCAATGCGCTGTTATCGTTGGGGATTTACGACGATGTTAAAAGTGCGCTGGAAGGTATGGGATTAGATCTGGAAGATCTGATCGACGAAGAGAATGACCCCGGTCTCGGTAACGGTGGCCTCGGACGCCTGGCAGCCTGCTTCCTCGACTCACTGGCAACGCTGGGTCTGCCCGGACGTGGCTACGGTATCCGTTATGACTATGGCATGTTTAAACAAAACATTGTCGATGGTCGACAAAAAGAGTCCCCGGACTATTGGCTGGAATACGGTAACCCGTGGGAATTCAAACGCCACAACACGCGCTACAAAGTGCGCTTCGGCGGCCGCGTGCAGATGGAAGGCAAGAAAACGCGTTGGATTGAGACCGAAGAGATCCTCGCAGTGGCCTACGACCAGATTATCCCCGGTTATGACACTGACGCCACCAACACGCTGCGCCTGTGGAATGCCCAGGCCAGTAGCGAAATCAACCTCGGTAAATTTAACCAGGGCGACTACTTTGCGGCGGTGGAAGATAAAAACCACTCCGAGAACGTCTCCCGCGTACTGTATCCGGATGACTCTACCTATTCGGGACGCGAGCTGCGGTTGCGCCAGGAGTATTTCCTTGTCTCCTCAACGGTGCAGGACATCCTGAACCGCCATTATCAACTGCATAAAACCTACGACAACCTGGCCGATAAAATCGCCATTCACCTTAACGACACCCACCCGGTGCTGTCGATCCCTGAGCTGATGCGTCTGCTGATCGATGAACACAAGTTCAGTTGGGACGACGCGTTTGAGGTGTGCTGTCAGGTCTTCTCGTATACCAACCACACCTTGATGAGCGAAGCGCTGGAGACCTGGCCGGTGGATATGCTGGGCAAAATCCTGCCGCGTCATTTGCAAATCATTTTTGAGATTAACGACTACTTCCTGAAGACGCTGCAGGAGCAGTATCCGAACGATACCGCTCTGCTGGGACGGACGTCGATTATCGATGAATCTAACGGTCGTCGTGTGCGTATGGCATGGCTGGCGGTGGTGGTGAGCCACAAGGTTAATGGCGTGTCTGAACTGCACTCCAACCTGATGGTGCAGTCGTTGTTTGCTGACTTTGCGAAGATTTTCCCGACCCGTTTCTGCAACGTGACCAACGGTGTGACGCCGCGTCGCTGGCTGGCGCTGGCGAACCCATCGCTTTCTGACGTACTGGATGAGAACATTGGCCGCACCTGGCGTACCGATCTCAGCCAGCTCAGCGAGCTTGAACAGCATTGTGATTTCCCGTTAGTGAATCAGGCTGTGCGTCGGGCGAAGCTGGAGAACAAAAAGCGACTGGCAACGCTCATCGCCCAGCAGCTGAACGTGGTAGTGAACCCGAAATCGCTGTTTGATGTGCAGATCAAGCGTATTCACGAGTACAAACGTCAGCTAATGAATGTGCTGCATGTGATCACCCGCTACAACCGCATCAAAGCCGATCCAGACGCCGAGTGGGTGCCGCGCGTGAATATCTTCGCGGGTAAAGCGGCTTCAGCCTATTACATGGCGAAGCACATCATTCATTTGATCAACGATGTCGCGAAGGTGATCAACAACGATCCGCAGATTGGCGATAAATTGAAGGTCGTGTTTATCCCCAACTACAGCGTCAGTCTGGCGCAGGTGATTATTCCTGCTGCCGACTTGTCTGAGCAGATTTCGCTGGCCGGGACCGAAGCCTCCGGAACCAGTAATATGAAATTTGCGCTCAACGGCGCGCTGACCATCGGGACGCTGGATGGCGCCAACGTTGAGATGCTGGAACATGTGGGTGCGGAGAATATCTTTATCTTTGGTAATACGGCGGAAGAGGTTGAGGCTTTACGCATTCAGGGCTACAAGCCGCGTGAGTATTACGAGAAAGATGAAGAGTTGCATCAGGTGCTGACGCAGATTGGCAGCGGCGTGTTCAGCCCTGAGGAGCCTGGACGTTATCGTGATCTGGTCGATTCGCTGATTAACTTTGGCGACCACTATCAGGTGCTGGCGGATTATCGCAGCTATGTCGATTGCCAGGATAAGGTTGATGAGCTGTATCGCCATCCGGAAGAGTGGACCACGAAGTCGATGATAAACATCGCCAATATGGGGTACTTCTCTTCGGACAGGACGATCAAAGAGTATGCCGAGAACATCTGGCATATTGATTCGGTGCGGTTGTAACATCCGAGGCCGGGGGCGCTTCGCTTGCCCGGCCTATGTTTATGCACTCTTGCAGGCCGGATAAGGCGTTAGCCGCCATCCGGCATTTTTATCAGGAGGCCGGCGACAGCTGGTGCTTCTCGACATACTCCGTCAGCCATTGGGTCATGCGGGACTGCTGTTCGGCATTCAGCCACATGCCTTCTTTCGTACGACGCCACAGCGCATCTTCTGCGCGACGCACCCACTCATGCTCAACCAGATACTTCAGCTCGGCCTCATAGAACTCATGGCCGAAGTCTTCGCCTAACTCGGCAATTGATGTGGCGTCGCCGATAATCCATTCAGTATTGCTGCCATAGGTACGCGAATAGTGGCGCGCCAGCGATTCGGTCAGGAACGGATAGCGACGGCGCAGTTTTGCCGCGTAATCTTCGCGATCGCCGCCAATATCACCGCCAGGCAGGATGCACTCTTTGGTCCATGCCGGGCCAATGCCCTGATAGTACGACGACAGTTTTTCCATCGCGTGCTCGGCCAGCTTACGGTAGGTTGTCAGCTTACCGCCAAAGACCGACAGCAGCGGCGCTTTGCCGTTTTCGTCGTGGATATCCAGCGTGTAATCACGGGTAATAGCCTGCGGCGAGTCGGACTCGTCATCGCACAGCGGACGCACGCCCGAGTAAGTCCAGACGATATCGTCACGGCCAAGCTGTTTCTTAAAGTGCGCGTTGTAGACCTTCAACAGGTAATTGATTTCGCTCTCATCAATTTTCACTGCTTTCGGGTCGCCTTTGTATTCGACGTCAGTCGTCCCGATGATCGAGAATTCGTCCATCCATGGGATAACAAACACAATACGTTTATCTTCATTTTGCAGAATATACGCTTGCTTCTGGGTATGTACGCGCGGCACCACGATGTGGCTACCTTTAATCAGACGAATACCGTACGGCGAAGGCAGATGCATGCCGTCATCAAAGAACTCTTTCACCCACGGACCGGTGGCATTGACCAGACCGCGCGCCTGCCAGGTGTGTTTTTTGCCGGTATCGATATCTTCGGCTTCAACGATCCACAGGCCGTTTTCACGGCGAGCGGAGGTGGCACGGGTGCGGGTTAATACTTCACCGCCTTTGCGTACGACCATTTGGGCGTTTGCCAAAACCAGACGCGCATCGTCTACCCAGCAGTCAGAATATTCGAAACCGCGCACAATCTCAGGTTTCATTACGGAATCCGCGCCAAAACGCAAACCAGTAGAACCCGGCAAACTGGTGCGTTTGCCCAGATGATCGTACATAAACAAACCAATACGGATCATCCATGCCGGACGCAGATGCGGGCGATGGGGCAGACGAAAGCGCATCGGGAAGGCGATATGCGGTGCCATTTTCAACAGCACTTCACGTTCTGCCAGCGCCTCGCTCACCAGGCGGAATTCGTAGTGTTCCAGGTAGCGCAGGCCACCGTGGATGAGTTTGGAGCTGGCGGAGGAGGTGGCGCAGGCTAAATCCTGCGCCTCCAGCATCAGCACGGATAAACCGCGTCCAGCGGCATCTGCCGCGATACCGGCACCGTTGATGCCTCCACCTATCACAATCAGATCTTTGGTTTCCATGCTGGCCTCTCGCACTTTCGTTATAGCTCATTAATGTTCGTTATCGAGCATAATAGCAAAGAATTGAGCCATTGGTAACATTGGATAAACAATTTACAGTGATACATATAACATTATGGCGTTTACCTGCGCAGGCAACGTACACTGGAGGGTAATATTGGTTACCTGCCAGAATATAAGTAGAACTTAACAAGAGAACGCCATGGATCAGTTTGAGTGTATTAATGTCGAAGAAGCCCATCAGAAACTCCTGCACGGAATGGCGGTGCTGGTGGACATCCGCGATCCGCAAAGCTATGCGATGGGCCACGCGCCGCAGGCCTTTCATCTGACGAACGACACGTTGGGGACGTTTATGCGTGACCATGATTTTGATACTGCCGTGATGGTGATGTGTTACCACGGCAACAGCAGTAAAGGCGCGGCGCAGTATCTTCTTCAGCAGGGCTATGATGCGGTTTACAGCGTTGACGGCGGCTTCGACGCCTGGCATCGACATTTTCCTGCAGAAGTGACATACGGTTCGTAAGCTAACAAAGATGCAGCCTGAAACGGACAGGATATATATACTGTCCTCTTTTGTGTGGAATAAGCGACAGCAATAATGTTGATGATTACCTCTTTTGCTAACCCCCGCGTGGCGCAGGCATTTGTTGATTATATGGCGACGCAGGGCGTTATTCTGACGATTCAACAACATCAGCAAACGGATGTCTGGCTGGCGGATGAGTCCCAGGCTGAACGCGTGCGTGCTGAACTGGCGCGATTTCTCGATAACCCGGGCGATCCGCGTTACCTCGCGGCCAGTTGGCAGTCAGGTCATACCGACAGCGGTCTGCGCTATCAACGTTATCCGTTTCTGGCTACATTGCGCGAACGTGCCGGCCCGGTGACCTGGGCGGTAATGGCGGCGTGTGTGTTGGTGTTTATCGCGATGAATGTGCTGGGCGACCAGGCGGTAATGCTCTGGCTGGCCTGGCCGTTCGATCCTTCGCTGAAATTTGAGTTTTGGCGTTATTTCACCCACGCGTTTATGCATTTCTCGCTCATGCACATTTTGTTCAACCTGCTGTGGTGGTGGTATCTCGGCGGCGCGGTTGAAAAGCGCCTGGGCAGCGGAAAGCTGATTGTCATTACTGTGATCAGCGCCTTGCTGAGCGGTTATGTTCAGCAGAAATTTAGCGGCCCGTGGTTTGGCGGGCTGTCTGGCGTGGTATATGCGCTGATGGGCTACGTGTGGTTGCGCGGCGAGCGCGATCCGCAAAGCGGTATTTTCCTGCAGCGTGGTTTGATTATCTTTGCCTTGATCTGGATTGTTGCCGGCTGGTTTGATCTGTTCGGCATGTCGATGGCGAACGGCGCACATATCGCCGGGCTGGCCGTGGGTCTGGCAATGGCGTTTGCCGATACTATTCATGTGCGAAAACGAACTTGACTCAAGTTTTGTGGTGCCGGAAGGCGGTGTGCGTTTGGACCAATTTGTAGGCCGGGTAAGCGTCAGCGCATCCGGCAAAATTCCAGGGAACAATAATGAAGCAAACACAACGACATGACGCGATCATTGAGCTGGTAAAAAAACAGGGATACGTCAGTACCGAGGAGCTGGTGGAGCATTTCTCCGTCAGCCCGCAGACGATTCGCCGGGATCTGAATGACCTGGCCGATCAAAATATGATTTTGCGTCACCACGGCGGCGCGGCGTTGCCATCCAGCTCGGTCAATACCCCATGGCATGACCGTAAAGCGACGCAGACGGCGGAAAAAGAGCGCATTGCGCGCAAAGTTGCCACGCAGATCCCTAACGGTTCAACGCTGTTTATTGATATCGGCACCACACCGGAAGCGGTGGCGCATGCGCTGCTTAATCACAGCAACTTACGCATTGTGACCAATAATCTCAATGTGGCAAACACGCTGATGGCGAAAGAGGATTTCCGCATTATTCTGGCCGGGGGCGAACTGCGTAGCCGTGACGGCGGCATTATGGGCGAAGCGACCCTCGACTTTATTTCCCAGTTCCGTCTGGACTTCGGCATCCTGGGGATCAGCGGTATCGACAGCGATGGCTCCCTGCTGGAGTTTGATTACCACGAAGTGCGCACCAAACGCGCGATCATTGAGAATTCACGTCACGTCATGCTGGTGGTGGATCACTCGAAGTTCGGACGTAACGCGATGGTGAATATGGGCAGCATTAGCATGGTGGATGCGGTTTATACCGACACGCTGCCGCCAGCTGGCGTGATGCAGGTTATTGCCGACCACCATATTCAGTTAGAGCTGTGTTAAGTTAACTCCAGGCCTGATAAGCGTAGCGCATCAGGCATTAACTATACCCCATAGCCCATCATCTTCAGCAGTTTCTGCGCATGCTGCACCGCATCCTGGCGGTGGGCGACGCCGAGTTTTTGGTACAAATTGCGGATATGCGTCTTAATGGTCGTGGCTGCAACGGCCAGCTCACCGGCGATCTGCTCGTTGCTGTAACCTGAATAAATCAGCCCCAGAACCTGCCATTCGCGCTGGGTCAGCGGGCTGGTGCGGATAAGCTCCGGCACTTCCGGATGGGTAAGCAGTCGCTCAACGAATCCTTCATCAAAGTGGGCGAATTTGTGGCGGTGGTGCTGGTTAATCTCCCGCAAAACGCGCTGGGCGCGGTGCTGGTCGAGTTCTGGCAGCGTATTGAGCTGAATCAGTTGGCGCAACTGCTGCGCCATCGCCTCACCTTCGATAACAAAGTGGCTGATAAATCCGGTACGGTTCGCCAGTTGCAGCGCTTCGAGTAAGACGCGCTGCGCGTCATTTTTGCGTCCTGCCTGCCAGTACAACTGATTAAGCAGCAACAGGTTACGGTTCAGATCGCTCATCAGGCGCAGGTTACGCGCATTTTCATTTAACTCTTCCAGTACGATTTCCGCCGGTTCAAACTCACCCAGCAAGATCTGCGCGCGGGCGATGTTGCGCCACTGACTTTGCAGGAAGTGGTTATTAGCGAACTCCGGCTTCGGCGTGTGGCGTAGCCAGTTGGCGGCCGAGTTTTTGTCACCCACCATTTGCCAGTAAATCACCCGGACTTTATCGGCGTTTGAGATCCAGTCGCTGTGATAGCGACCGTTGCCCAATAAGTTTTCCAGACGGTTGAGCAGGCTACGCGCGTTGTCTAAATCGCCCCGGGCCAGCGAACACTGAATCAGCAGCGCCAGGCACTGTAGCTGTTGCTGTGGCTGGAATGTGGAAAGCAACTCAATGCCCATGCGGGCAGACGCTTCAGCTTCGTCCAAACGTGCCCATGCCCACAGTAACTGCGCGCGGATACGTACCAGGAACTCATGCATCGGCAGCTGTTCCAGGTGCTGCTCTTTGATCAGCTGGAACGCTTTTTCCTGCGTCTCCCAGGCGGCCTGCAAAAAGCCCTGGGCAAATAAAATTTCGCTTTGCTGGATCAGACTCCACAGCGCGTAATGCCAGACATCATGATGGCGCGCCATTTGCTCGGTTTGCTGCATCAACGCCAGTGAACGCGTGAGATCACCCTTACAATGCAGGACTTCACCATGCACCGAGGTGGCAACGATACGGCTATAGAACCAGGCGATGGGTAATTCATCCAGCGCCAGTTTTGCCAGACGTTCTGCTTCGTCAGGGTTACCGTCGTTAATCGCTACCTGCGCACGCAGCGCGTTAAATTCAGCGTGCAGCGTCGGCTCCATGTCGCCTTTCATCTCTTGTTCCGCACGGGCCAGCAGGGTATTAACCTCGCTGTAGCGGTGCTGGCTTTGCATCAGCCAGGCTTGCAGCAGAACCAGACGCGGATTTTCCAGTAGGCTTTCCCACGGCAGGGCTTTCAGCGACTCTTCCAATAGCGCCAGTTCGCTGTGGTTAAACAGGCCCCACGCATGATTAAGTAGGATATCGCGCAGCATATGGGCGTCGCCTGCCGCCAGAGCGTGGTGGATAGCTTCGCTAGGGAAACCCTGCGCCATCCAGCTTTCTGCGGCCGCGCGGTGTATTTCAGGCAGCTCGCTCGCCAGTTCCCACTGACAACGCTGGCGTAAAAAGCTGCCAAACAGCGGGTGATAGCTGAACCACTCGCCGACGTCATCCATTCGCTGCAGAAATAACCCCTGACGCTCAATTTCCTCAAGTCGCATTTGCCCGTTTTCTTCGCCGGTGACCCGAACGATCAGCGCATCGTTCATCGAACGCAGGATGGCGCTTTTGAGCAGAAAGTGACGGGTGCCGAGGTCAACGCTATCCAGCACTTCATCTACCAGGTAGTCGGATAAATGGCTGGCGTTGATCCCAGCGAGGCGTCGTGCCGACTGGTGCGCAGAGTTATTGTTCTGGCGGGCGGAAAGGGCAATCAGTTGTAACGCTGTGGCCCAGCCAGCAACGTCATCGCACATCCGGCTGCTTTCAGCCGCTTCAATCGGGGAGGATAAACGCCGATCGAAAAATTGTTTCGCTTCCTGATGGTTGAAGGCCAACTGTTGGCTGCCGATTTCCAGCAACTGATCGCGCACCCGCAGGTTGGCAATGCCCAACTGCGGCAGATTACGCGACAGCACGACCAGTGTGAGATTTTCAGGCTGGTGACGCAGGAAAAAGCGCATTGCTTCGTGAATGGCCGGATTGGAGATCAGGTGATAATCATCCACCACCAGGTAGAGTGGACGATGCCACTCGGCCAGTTCAATAAAAAGCTGCGCAAACAGTGACGTCAGGCTGGCATACTGGCGTTTTTGCACCAGCGCTTCGCTGGTGGTGCAATGCCCACCGGTCGCCTGCTGGATCGCGGCAATCAGATAGCTGGCAAAACGCTCCTGCTGGTTATCGCCTTCATCCAGAGAGTACCAGCCTAACTCGGTCTTCCCCGCCGCCCATTGTGAAACAAGCGTTGTTTTTCCATAACCAGCAGGACTTGTGATCAGGGCGAGCCTGAAATTGTTCGCGCCGGAAAGTTTAGCCAACAGGCGCTCACGAACCACCGTATGGTCGAGACGAACCGGACGACTTAATTTAGACGGAATCAACATAAGTTAGTCACTTCACTGTGTGAAAATGGGGAAGAATGATTTTTTTTGCGCTTCGTAATTAATAGATATAAGGTCGGCCAGATTGGTATTTTATGCAAGCTAAGCGGGCTTTTTGTGTGTCTGATTTTGCACTATGTCACAAATCTATACATCTATTGCAATAATTTCTTTAAAGAGTCGCAACAGGCGTGGCGACTGGATCCAGCGTGACTTTCACCCAGCGGAAAGATTCCACTTTTTTATGTTGTTACTGTAACGTTTAATAAAAAGACGATGAGTTTTGTGCTCGACTTAAAACTTTCATGTGAAATAACTCAAGCAGAATGCGTATTTCAGGTGAGAAACTATTTCTCTGTTTACATATTTTTTCTAAATATCATCTTACTGTTTGATATTGTCTGGCTAATCTCTTTAGGTTAATGCGAAAACCGTGATGCATTTCAGGGGGATGCGGGGGAAACCTACGTATTGACCGGCAATGCCTCTCTGCTTTAAGTGGCGGCGATCACACTTTTATGCTCATCCCCGCTCCTCCTCCCTCCCTAATCCGTGCCAGGATGAGGAAGGTCAACAACGAGCCTGGCAAACTAGCGATAACGTTGTTTTATTACCTAAGGACCTGGAATCCCTATGTCACAGCCAACCTTCAACAAAGATCAATTTCAGGCAGCCCTGACGCGTCAGTGGCAGCGTTTCGGTTTACTGTCGGCTCACGAAATGACGTCGCGCCAGTGGTGGCAGGCAGTGAGTGGGGCGTTGGCTGAGTTACTCAGCGCCCAGCCAGCGGTGAAACCGGCAAAAAATCAGCGCCATGTTAACTACATCTCGATGGAGTTTTTGATTGGTCGTCTGACCGGCAACAACTTACTCAATCTGGGCTGGTATCAGGCGGTGAGCGATGAACTGAAAGCGCACGACGTCAACCTGACCGATTTACTGGAAGAAGAGATCGATCCGGCGTTAGGTAACGGTGGGTTGGGGCGTCTGGCGGCCTGCTTCCTGGATTCGATGGCGACGGTCGGCCAGTCGGCGACGGGCTATGGTCTCAACTACCAGTACGGCCTGTTCCGCCAGTCTTTTGCCGACGGTCAGCAGATGGAAGCCCCGGATGACTGGCATCGCGGTAGCTATCCGTGGTTCCGTCACAACGAGGCGTTAGATGTGCAGGTCGGCATTGGCGGTAAAGTCACCAAAGAGGGACACTGGGAGCCGGGATTTATCATCACCGGTCAGGCCTGGGATCTGCCGGTTCTCGGCTACCGTAACGGCGTGGCGCAACCGCTGCGTCTGTGGCAGGCCAGCCACGCGCATCCGTTTAACCTGACCAAATTTAATGACGGCGATTTCCTGCGCGCAGAGCAGCAGGGCATCGACGCCGAAAAACTGACCAAAGTGCTGTACCCGAACGACAACCACACCGCGGGTAAAAAGCTGCGTCTGATGCAGCAGTACTTCCAGTGCGCCTGCTCCGTAGCCGACATTCTGCGCCGCCATCATCTGGCAGGGCGTAAACTGCATGAGCTGGCCGATTTCGAAGTGATTCAACTGAACGATACTCACCCGACCATCGCGATCCCTGAGCTGCTGCGTGTGCTGATTGATGAGCACCAGATGAGCTGGGACGATGCGTGGGCCATTACCAGCAAAACCTTTGCGTACACCAACCATACCCTGATGCCGGAGGCGCTGGAGTGCTGGGATGAGAAGTTGGTGAAAGCGCTACTGCCGCGCCATATGCAAATCATCAAAGAGATTAACGACCGCTTTAAGAAACTGGTCGATAAAACCTGGCCGGGTAATGCTGAAGTGTGGGCGAAACTGGCAGTGGTGCATAATAAACAGGTACGTATGGCTAATATGTGCGTGGTCAGCGGTTTTGCAGTTAACGGCGTGGCGGCGCTGCACTCCGATCTGGTGGTGAAAGATCTGTTCCCGGAATATCACCAGCTCTGGCCTAACAAATTCCATAACGTCACCAACGGGATTACCCCGCGTCGCTGGATCAAACAGTGCAACCCGGCGCTTGCCGCGCTGCTGGATAAATCGCTGAAAAAAGAGTGGGCCAACGACCTCGACCAGTTGATTAACCTGGAAAAATACGCCGACGACGCGAAGTTCCGTCAGACTTATCGTGACATTAAGCTGGCGAATAAAAAGCGCCTGGCAGAGTTTGTGAAAGTACGGACAGGTATTGAAATCAATCCGCAGGCAATCTTTGATATTCAGATCAAACGTCTGCATGAGTACAAGCGTCAGCATCTGAACTTGCTGCATATTCTGGCGCTGTACAAAGAAATTCGTGAAAACCCGCAGGCGGATCGCGTGCCGCGCGTCTTCCTGTTTGGCGCGAAAGCCGCTCCGGGTTACTACCTGGCGAAAAATATTATCTTCGCTATCAACAAGGTGGCGGAAACCATCAATAACGACCCGAAAATCGGCGACAAGCTGAAAGTCGTCTTCCTGCCGGATTATTGTGTCTCGGCAGCGGAAATGCTGATTCCGGCGGCGGATATCTCTGAGCAGATCTCAACCGCGGGCAAAGAGGCTTCCGGCACAGGTAACATGAAACTGGCGCTGAACGGCGCGTTAACCGTCGGTACGCTGGATGGCGCCAACGTCGAAATCGCCGAGAAGGTGGGCGACGAAAATATCTTTATCTTTGGTCATACCGTGGAAGAGGTGAAAGCCCTGAAAGCGAAAGGCTATGACCCGGTGAAATGGCGTAAGAAAGATAAGGTGCTGGATGCTGTTCTGAAGGAGTTGGAAAGCGGAAAATTCAGCGACGGCGATAAACATGCCTTTGACCAGATGCTGCACAGTATTGGTAAGCAGGGCGGTGATCCGTATCTGGTCATGGCGGACTTCGCGGCCTACGTTGCAGCCCAGAAGCAGGTTGACGTGTTATACCGTGACCAGGACGCCTGGACCCGGGCGGCGATTCTGAATACCGCGCGTTGCGGCATGTTCAGTTCGGATCGCTCTATTCGCGATTATCAGGCTCGTATCTGGCAGGCGAAACGTTAAGGAAGCGCGATGGAAAGCAAACGTCTGGATAATGCCGCGCTGGCGGCGGGGATCAGCCCACATTACATTAATGCCCACGGTAAACCGCAGTCTATTGGCGCCGAAACCAAGCGGCGTTTGCTTGACGCCATGCATCGCACCACCGCCGCCACGAAGGTGGCGGTGACCCCGGTGCCGAACGTCATGGTTTATACCGCGGGCAAAAAAATGCCGTTGGCGGTTGAGGGAAGTGGAGAGTTTACCTGGCTGCTAACCACCGAAGAGGGTGTGCAGTACAAAGGGCATGCCGTTGGCGGTAAATCTTTCAATCTGCCGGCGAAACTGCCGGAGGGATATCACACGCTTACCCTGACCCAGGGGGAGTTGCGTACGCATTGCCGTATCATCGTGGCGCCGAAGCGCTGTTACGAACCGCAGGCGTTGTTGGCCGGGCAGAAGCTGTGGGGGGCATGCGTTCAGCTTTACACCCTACGTTCAGAAAAAAACTGGGGGATTGGCGACTTTGGCGATCTCCGCGCCATGTTGGTGGATGTGGCACAACGCGGCGGCGCGTTTATCGGCCTGAATCCTATTCATGCGCTGTATCCGGCGAACCCGGAAAGTGCAAGTCCATACAGCCCGTCGTCACGTCGCTGGCTGAATATTATTTATATTGATGTCAACGCAGTAGACGATTTCCACCACAGTAAAGAGGCACAGGCCTGGTGGCAGAAACCCACGACTCAGCAAGCCCTGCAAAAGGCGCGAGATGCCGTATGGGTGGATTACTCTACCGTTACCGCACTGAAGATGACGGCTCTACGTATGGCGTGGAAAAGCTTCTCTGCGCGTGATGATGAGCAGATGGCGGCATTTCGCCAGTTTGTGGCTCAGGAAGGCGATAGCCTGTACTGGCAGGCGGCCTTTGACGCCCTGCATGCGCATCAGGTGAAAGAAGACGCATTGCGCTGGGGCTGGCCGGTGTGGCCAGAGGCTTTCCAGTCGGTGGACTCGCCAGAGGTCAAACAGTTCTGCGAAGCGCATCGTGATGACGTGGACTTCTACCTGTGGCTTCAGTGGCTGGCGTATACCCAGTTCGCTGACTGCTGGGAAACGAGTCAGGGTTTTGCGATGCCTGTCGGGCTGTATCGCGATCTGGCGGTCGGCGTGGCAGAAGGGGGGGCGGAAACCTGGTGCGACCGTGAGCTGTACTGCCTGAAAGCCTCGGTTGGCGCGCCGCCGGATATTCTCGGTCCGCTGGGTCAGAACTGGGGGCTGCCGCCGATGGATCCGCACATCATCACAGCCCGCGCTTACGAACCTTTTATCGAGCTGCTGCGCGCCAATATGCAGAACTGCGGCGCATTGCGTATCGATCATGTTATGTCGATGCTGCGTCTGTGGTGGATCCCTTACGGTGAAACGGCCGATCACGGCGCCTACGTGCATTATCCGGTCGACGACCTGCTTTCGATTCTGGCGCTGGAAAGTAAACGTCATCACTGCATGGTGATTGGTGAAGATCTGGGTACTGTGCCGGTAGAGATCGTCAGCAAGCTGCGCGATAGCGGCGTGTACTCCTACAAAGTGCTTTATTTTGAGAATGACCATGAGAAAAACTTCCGTGCGCCGAAAGCGTACCCGGAACAATCAATGGCAGTCGCGGCGACGCATGACCTTCCTACGCTTAAAGGTTATTGGGATAGCGGCGATCTGACGCTGGGTAGAGCGCTGGGTCTGTACCCGGATGAGGTTGTGCTACGAGGGTTATATCAGGACCGGGAGTTGGCGAAACAAGGGCTGCTGGACGCGCTGCACAAATATGGCTGTCTGCCAAAACGCGCGGGCCACAAGGCCTCGCTGATGTCGATGACGCCGATGCTTAATCGTGGCATGCAACGCTACATCGCTGACAGCAACAGTGCGCTGCTGGGTCTGCAACCGGAGGACTGGTTAGGAATGGCGGATCCGGTCAACATCCCGGGGACCAGCGACCAGTACAAAAACTGGCGGCGTAAGCTCACCGCTACGTTGGAGCAGATGTTTGCCGATGACGGGGTGAACAAGCTGATTAAGGATTTGGATAAGCGCCGCAAAGCCGCTGCGAAGAAGAAGTAAAAAAGCCGGGGATTTCCCCGGCTTTTTTGTTTGGGATATGTAGGGATTAAACCACCATGCCCAGCAGCAGACAACCTACCAGACCGCAGACGGAGATAATGGTCTCCAGCATTGACCATGACTTGATGGTCTCACCGATAGTCAGGTTGAAATACTCCTTGAACAGCCAGAAGCCAGGATCGTTCACGTGGGAGAAAATGACGGAGCCGGAACCGACTGCAATAACCATCAGCTCAGGGCTTACGCCGGTCGTCGCAATCAGCGGCGCCACTATCCCACCTGCGGTGATAGCTGCAACGGTTGCGGAACCCAGCGCGATACGCAGTACCGCAGCGATAGACCATGCCATCAGCAGCGGAGAAACGTTCGAACCGTGCATCATTGAAGCGATGTATTTGTCCACGCCGCTATCAACCAGAACCTGTTTGAAGGCACCGCCACCACCGATGATCAACAGCATCATCGCGATGATTTTGATTGAGGACACCAGCGTGTCGTTAATCTGATCCATCGAACGTCCACGGTTCAGACCAAACGTGAACATCGCAATCAGCACCGCGATAAGCGTAGCCATGACCGGGTCGCCAAGGAATTCTGCAACTGTCAGGAAAGCATGACCTTTAGGCAGAATCATCTCCGCGACGGCGCGCATTGCCATCAGGATAACCGGAACCAAAGAGGTCCAGACGCTGACGCCAAAGCCTGGCATCTCTTCTTCGGTGAAGGTTTTTGCGCTGTACAAACCTTCCGGGATTGGCTTATCGATGCCTTTCAGGAAGCGCGCGTACACCGGACCGGCGAGAATAACGGTCGGGATGGCCAGAATCGTACCAAACAGCAGGGTTTTACCCATATCTGCGTGGAAAATGGTGGCGATAGCAGTCGGACCCGGGTGAGGCGGCAGGAAACCGTGCGTGACGGACAGCGCAGCAGCCATCGGGACACCAACGTACAGCAGCGGGATGTTTGCCGCCGCGGCAATCGTGAACACCAGCGGCAGCATCAGTACGAAGCCGACTTCGTAGAACAGGGCAAAACCGACGGTGAAACCGGTTAATACTACCGCCCACTGAATGTGTTTTTTGCCGAATTTAGCAATCAGCGTGGTGGCGATGCGCTGTGCGCCGCCGCAGTCCGCCAGCATTTTGCCCAACATGGCGCCAAAACCCATAATCAGGGCGAGGCTGCCAAGGGTTCCGCCGACGCCGGCCTTAATAGAACCGATGACTTTATCCAGCGGCATCCCTTGCATCAATCCGACAGCAAGCGCCACCAGGACGAGAGCGATGAAGCCGTTCATTTTGAAACGGATCATCAGGAGAAGTAACAAGATTACACCGATAGCAACGATGACTAATGGCATGATTTACCTGGCCTTTACTTTGTTATGGGTAACGTCAGTGTTTAGATGACAAATTCCGATTGTCCCGACCGGGAACCGAGTATTCACAGCACCAATGCTGATTACCGTCAAAACTAATTAGTTTAGCTGGTTGTTATGGGTGTGTTAGGTGCTGATATGAATGATACGGGTAACATGCGGCGCTTGAAAATCACCTGAGCAGGCAAAATTTAAATTATGAGAGGCGGGTCAAATTATAGCGGTGTTGTTGCAGGGGACATGCAGAGAAATGTAAGGATGCAGGCCGGATAAAGCGTTTATGCTGCCATCCGGCATCAATGCCCGATGGCGACGCGGATGCGCCTGATCGGGCCTTGCAGGTCTGGTCGTTAGTAGTAAGAGTGCTCACCGCGCTGGTGTTCGGTTAAATCGCGAACGCCTTTCAGTTCAGGGAATTCAGCCAGCAGCTGTTTCTCGATACCTTCTTTCAGCGTTACATCTACCATTGAACAGCCGTTACAGCCGCCGCCAAATTGCAGAATGGCGTAGCCTTCATCGGTGATCTCCATCAGAGAGACGCGGCCGCCATGGCCTGCCAGCTGTGGGTTGATCTGCGATTGCAGCATGTACTCTACGCGTTCCATCAGCGGCGCATCATCGGCAACTTTACGCATTTTGGCGTTTGGCGCTTTCAGCGTCAGCTGGGAGCCTAACTGGTCGGTAACGAAATCGATTTCTGCATCTTCCAGATACGGTGCGCTCAGTTCATCAACATATGCGGTCAGCAGGTCAAATTTAATGGCGGTGTCGGTTGCTTCCACGGCGTCGGGCGGGCAATAAGAAACGCCGCATTCAGCGTTAGGCGTGCCGGGATTAATCACAAATACGCGAATTTGTGTCCCTTCTTCCTGATTTGCCAGCAGTTTGGCAAAGTGCGCTTGTGCAGCATCGGAAATATGGATCATAGTAATGGCCTAATAGTTGACTATTTTACTTGGTTATAATACGCCCATCATCGAGGCTCTACAAGGTTCGACACAGGCACCATACCTGGACAGTCGCCGCGCCGTTGCGTAAAAGCAGCTGCGCGATTTCCGCGACGGTACTTCCGGTAGTGACGACATCATCCACAATAACCATATGGAGTCCCTGCACCGGCAATTCAAGGCGAAAGGCATTTTTCAGGTTACGTTTGCGTAATCTGGCGCTGAGATAGTGTTGTGTGGCGGTGGCCCGAACCCGTGTGATGGCCTGCCTGTCCCAGTCGCATCCAAGCCAGCGCGCCAAAGGGCGACACAGTAAATCACTCTGATTAAATCCTCTGCGCCAGTGTCGGCGTTGCCAGAGCGGGACGCTAACGATCATGTCCGGCAGAGGAAGAGCGCTGACGCGCCGGGCCTGTAATACCTCCAGCAACAGTAAACGTGAAAGAGCACTGGCCATTTCGCTGCGGCGTGAAAACTTAAACTGGTGGATAAGTCCGCTCAGCGGAGGAATATAGTCGCTGACGGCGATCAGACGCTGCCACGGCGGGGGTTTTTGCAGGCAACGACCGCAGGGAAGCGAAGGATGTGCGGCGGGTAGTCCACATTGAGGACACCGGCAGAGAGGCTGACGCGTTGCCCGCGTGCAAACCGAACAGATCCCCCAGTGCCCCAACGTCAACGGCATTCGGCATAGCCAGCACAATCCTGGTACTGTTAGCATAGATGCATCCTTTCAGGCTAAAAGAGAACAATAACTGATGAATGACATCTGGTGGCAGACCCAGGGTTCGGGAAATTGCCATCTTGTGCTGCTGCACGGATGGGGACTGAACGCGGAAGTATGGCATTGCATAAGTGAGGAACTGAGCTCGCATTTCACGCTGCATCTTGTCGACTTGCCGGGATTTGGTCGCAGCCAGGGGTTCGGCGCAATGTCGCTGGAAGAGATGGCCGGGCGGGTATTAAAACAGGCGCCGGAGAAAGCCATCTGGCTCGGCTGGAGTCTCGGGGGGCTGGTCGCCAGTCAGGTGGCGTTAACGCATCCTGAGCGTGTTCAGGCGCTGGTTACCGTGGCATCCTCACCTTGTTTTAGCGCGCGCGACGAATGGCCGGGCATTAAGCCGGAAGTACTGGCCGGTTTCCAGCAACAATTGAGCGAAGATTTCCAGCGGACGGTTGAGCGTTTTCTGGCCTTGCAAACGATGGGTACGGAAACCGCGCGTCAGGATGCGCGAGCGCTGAAGAAAACGGTGCTGTCATTACCCATGCCGGACGTCGAGGTGCTTAATGGCGGGCTGGAGATCCTGAAAACGGTCGATCTGCGTGAGCCATTGTGTTCTGTGGATATACCTTTCCTGCGGATGTACGGTTATCTTGATGGTTTGGTTCCGCGTAAAGTCGTCCCGATGCTGGATACCCTGTGGCCACAGAGCGAGTCGTTGGTGTTTGCCAAAGCAGCGCATGCGCCGTTTATCTCACATCCGACGGAGTTCTGCTCAGCGCTGGTGGCGTTAAAACAGCGGCTATAAATCCGCTGTTTTGCCCGGTGGAATCATACTGCCGGGCTGGTGATTAATGGCTGCACGTAGCCAGATCCTCAGCGGTCAGGCCGGTGATTCTGCAGATGGTCAGCGGGTCTGTGCCATCTGCCAACATGGTTGTTGCAATGCGCAGAGCTTCCTCTCGTTTGCCTTGTTGCAAACCCTGTCGTAACCCCTGTCGTAACCCTTTCCTGTGACCTTCCTGAAGACCATTAAGGTGCCCTTCCTGACGTAATCTTTCGGCAATAGTCATCAACTTTTCCTTGTGTTGAGGTAAACGTTTGGCGATCTGGTGAATAAATTCGCTAAAACGCGCGGTGTCCCCGGCCTGCATCAGGTAATTAAACAGGGCTTTCAACTGGTTGTCATTAGCATGTCCTTTAACAAGCAGGATGGCGAGTTTTTCAACTAACCCCATCAAATCGCGTTTACGAATATGCTTTTGGATGAGCTCCAACAGCGCCATCCGGCAGGAGCGGCAAACTAGCGCAAAGCCCACCACTCGCGCAGGCAGGCTTTACCTTCGGGGCAACTCTTGCAGCTTCCGGACAGACACCCATCGGCATCTTCCTGAATCCGCACCGCTTTGCCCATCTTTTCTAACTGATTCAGCATGGCGTCAATCATTGGCTGCGGGGTATGCAGCATGTGGCTAATTTGCTTTGCCTCCAAACGCCCCCGCAGCGCCAGTAAATCACGAACCTGAATAAGCGATGCCATCGTTGACGACCTTAGTGGCAATCGCCAGTGGTACTGGAACAGCAGGAGCTAGCCGTTCTGTTGGTTGACAGCAGTGAGAGATCCACCCGGCTGCGGGCACGGCGCAGCAGACCCAGCAACACGATGTTAAACAGGATGACGGCTAAGATGCAGACCAGACTGTAAGTCGGATGCGCTTTGTAACTGACGGTCTGATAAAACAGCGTCGACAGTGAATAGGCGATGTTCAGGCCCCACAGGATGGAGAAGCCCATCCAGCCACGGCTGGATTCACGTGCGATAGCCCCCATCACGGAAATGCACGGGACATACAGCAGCACGAAAATCAGGTAGCTGTACGCGGCGGCGGCGCTGCCAAATTTCTCGCCCATCACGCCCATCGCGCCTGTAGCCATCTCGCCGTCGCCTTTGCTGGCTTCAATAGGGTTGGCCAGAACGCTCAGGCTGAAGGTGTCTTTCAGGCTTTGCCAGGTTTCATCCACCGCACTGAACAGCTCGTCACCGAGGTGGAAATCTGCCGGATTGAATTCTTCTTCCTGAATGTTTTCTGCGGTGTAAAGCGTGTTCAGCGTTCCGACAACCACCTCTTTTGCCATCGCACCGGTGAACAGACCGACGGTTGCCTGCCAGTTATCTTCGTGGACGCCAATCGGCTTGAAGACTGGGGTGATGACGCGGCTGACGGAAGCCAGAGCAGAGTCGTTGATGTTATCGACGATTTTCCCGCTTAGCGAGAAGCTGTTAAAGGCGCTGAGGAAAATACTGACGATGATAATCACTTTACCGGCACGCAGCACGAAGCCTTTCAGACGTTGCCAGGTCTGAATAATCAGGCTCTTGATATGCGGCACATGGTACACCGGCAGCTCCATGACGAACGGTGTTGCTTCGCCACGCATGATGGTGTGTTTGAGCATCAGACCGGTCAGCACCGCCATGATGATACCCAGTACGTATAACGAGAAGACCGCCAGCGCACCGTTCTGACCAAAGAAAGCTGCGGCAAAGACGGCGAAAATCGCCAGACGTGCGCCGCAGGACATAAACGGTGCCATCATGATGGTCATCAGACGTTCACGTGGTGCATCCAGCGTACGGGCGCCCATCACCGACGGTACGTTGCAGCCAAAGCCGACGATCAGCGGGACAAACGATTTACCCGGCAGTCCCAGCGCCTGCATCAGGCGGTCCATTACAAACGCAGCGCGCGCCATGTAACCGGAGTCTTCAAGGAAGGAGAGGAACAGGTACATCATGCCGATTTGCGGCACCAACGGCAGCACGGTGTTAATCCCGCCGCCAAGACCTTGCGCCAGGAAGATAGTGAGCCAGTCCGGGAAGTGCAGCGTATAGCCAATCCATTGAATACCATGAATAAACAGCGCCACGGAACCCACATCGAATAACGGCTGCAGTGCGCCGCCAATGTTAATGGCGAGCAGGAACATCAGGTACATCACGAACAGGAAAATCGGCAGCCCGAGAAAGCGGTTAAGGACGATTTTATCCACCGCGGTGGTGAAACGGCTCGGCTCTGCCGTCAGGGTATTACTGACGGTATCGCAGATTGCGGCGATGCATTGGTAACGCGCATCGGCGATATGCAGCGCGGGATCGTCCATTGTTTCACTCAGACGCGCAATGGCGGCATCGAGGTTTTGCGCGGCCTCACCGGCGTAGGCACGGCTGTAGATATCGCCTTCCAACATCTGCAGGCCCAGCCAGCGGCGTTGTTTAAGCGGCATATCTTTGGCCATCGCATCGGCGAGGGAATCCGCTTCCTGCAACAACGGCTGGGCATAATGCACCAGTTCGACGGTGTCGTTTTCCTTGTAGCGATCGATCGCCAGCTTCAACGCTTCAATGCCGCGGGCGCGGGTGGAGACCAGCGGAACCACTGGGCAGCCAAGACGGGCGGAGAGGGCGTCGATATCGATACGGATTTGCTGTTTCTCAGCAATATCCAGCATGTTCAGCGCGACGATACAGGGAATGCCCAGCTCAAGCAGTTGCAACGTCAGGTAGAGGTTGCGCTCAAGGTTTGAGGCATCGACCACGTTGATCAACAGATCCGCGTCGCCGCTTAAAATGTAGTGGCAGGCGATTTGCTCATCAAGAGAGGTCTGCGACGAGATTGTCGTCAGTGAATAGGTGCCGGGTAAGTCGACCAGCGTGACCTGATGGTCCGTCGTGGCGAAATGACCTTCTTTACGCTCAACGGTAACGCCAGCCCAGTTGCCTACACGCTGACGCGCGCCAGTGAGCTGGTTGAATAAGGTTGTCTTGCCGGAATTAGGATTACCAATTAAACCAATGGTTAGTTTTTTCATTTTTATAGACTCACTGTATTAACAGGACACCGCTTCCACTTCTAATAACGCCAAATCCTTTTTACGCAATACCAGACTTACGCGACGCGTTTCAATATGGATAGGATCGCCTAGCGGGGCGACGCGAACCACGTTGAAGGATGAGCCGGGTAGCATGCCAAGTGACAACAGTTTCTGACGATAAGCCGGGCTGATTTCACGGGCAAAACCGGTAATTTTCCACGCACTGTCAGGAGTGAATTGCATAGGGACCTACTTATATCTCGCTAACTGGGTGATTACCTCATGGGGCGACAGGGCGGCATGAGACCAGATGATTAGCCAACGTAAGGAAAGAGTAAATAATCAACAAACCAATGATAATGAGAATGGTTTCTATCATCAATAGAATAAGTGTGACGGAATGTACAATTAGATAATAATTTGAGCCAATTTTGATATTCCTCAATATTTATTCTGGTTGGGGACGAATGATTCGCGCTAGCAATTATTGAAATCCTTAATGTTTAATTAAGGTTTCATCTGTTAATGAAGTGATAAATATAATGAGGAAGAGAGAAGATAATATAGTAAATATGCCGGATACGGTATTTACACCGCTATCCGGCACATGGTTTAAACTTAGCGCTTTTTACCCATTGCCGCTGCCAGCGCATCCATCATGGCGCTGTTGCCCGCAGGCTGAGCGTCACGGCCACGAGGTTTTGCGGCTTTTGGGGCCGGGCGATTGCCCTGAGTACGATCGTTATTTCCACCACTGCGACGCGCGTTGGTTTCACCTGGCTGCTCATCCAGACGCATAGTCAGCGCGATACGCTTACGCTGCAGGTCTACTTCCAGCACTTTCACTTTCACAATGTCGCCCGCTTTCACCACGGTGTGGGGATCTTCGACGAACTTATTCGACAGTGAAGAGATATGCACCAGACCGTCCTGGTGTACGCCGATATCGACAAACGCGCCGAAGTTGGTGACGTTGGTGACGGCCCCTTCCAGAATCATCCCCGGTTGCAGATCGTTCATGGTTTCTACGCCATCAGCAAACTGTGCGGTTTTGAATTCAGGACGCGGGTCGCGACCCGGTTTTTCCAGCTCTTTGATGATGTCGGTGACGGTCGGTACCCCGAAGCGCTCGTCAGTAAAATCGGCGGCTTTCAGATTGCGCAGTTCGCTGCTGTTGCCCATCAGATCGCGCAGCGATTGCTCGGTGGCGGCCAGAATGCGTTCCACAATCGGATAGGCTTCCGGGTGAACGGTGGAGGCATCCAGCGGATTATCGCCGTGATTGATACGCAAGAAGCCCGCGCACTGTTCAAAGGCTTTAGGGCCCAGACGGCTGACTTTGAGCAGTTGCTGACGGTTCTGGAACTGGCCGTTCTCGTCACGCCAGGCCACGATGTTCTGCGCCATCATGCGCGTCAGGCCTGCCACGCGGGTCAGCAGCGGTACGGAGGCGGTGTTCAGATCCACGCCGACGGCGTTTACGCAGTCTTCCACTACCGCATCCAGCTTACGCGCCAGCTGCGTCTGGCTTACGTCGTGCTGATACTGGCCCACGCCGATAGATTTCGGATCGATTTTCACCAGCTCAGCCAGCGGATCCTGCAGACGACGGGCGATCGACACCGCCCCACGCAGCGAAACATCAAGGTCCGGGAACTCCAGCGCCGCCAGCTCAGAAGCGGAGTACACTGACGCGCCGGCTTCGCTGACGATTACTTTCTGCGCGGTGACTTGCGGGAACTGTTGCTGTACGTCGAGGAAGAAACGCTCGGTTTCGCGCGACGCCGTACCATTACCAATCGCCACCAGCTCAACGTTGTATTTTTCACACAACGCCGCAACGGCGACGGCGGCTTTGGCGGCCTGACCGGTATGCGGGTAAATGGTATCGGTAGCGACCAGTTTGCCGGTACCGTCAACCACAGCCACTTTTACCCCGGTACGCAGACCCGGATCGAGGCCCATTGTGGCGCGCAGTCCGGCTGGGGCGGCCATCAGCAGGTCATGCAGGTTGCGGGCAAAGACGTTAATCGCTTCATCTTCCGCACGTTCGCGCACGGTACCCATCAGCTCGGTTTCAAGGTGCATCAGCACTTTGATGCGCCATGTCCAGCTCACTACGCCTTTACGCCAGCTGTCGGCAGGTGCGTTATTCAGGCGCAGTCCCAGATGTTCCTGGATAATCTGCTCGCCGTGGCTCTCTTTTGGCGGCTCATCGAATTGCGGATCGGCATTCAATGAAAGCTGTAACATGCCTTCGTTACGACCACGGAACATGGCCAGCGCGCGGTGGGATGGCACGGTAGAAATCGGTTCGTGGTGGTCGAAGTAGTCACGGAACTTCGCCCCTTCCTCTTCTTTACCGCTGACCACGGTAGAAACCAAATGCGCGTTTTTCCACAGGTAATCACGAACTTTTGCCAGCAGCGCGGCGTCTTCTGCGAAACGCTCCATCAGAATGTAGCGCGCGCCGTCGAGAGCGGCTTTGGTGTCCGCCACGCCGTTTTCGGCGTTGAGGTATTTTGCGGCTTCCGTTTCCGGGTCGTGGGAGGGTTCGTTCCACAGCAGGTCAGCCAGCGGCTCCAGCCCGGCTTCAATGGCGATTTGCCCACGGGTGCGGCGCTTGGGTTTGTACGGCAGATAGAGATCTTCGAGTTCGGTCTTACTTAACGTACCGTTGATCGCATTCGCCAGATCGTCGGTCAGTTTGCCTTGCTCGCCGATAGATTTCAGGATTGCCTGACGGCGGTCTTCCAGTTCACGCAGATATCCCAGACGGGTCTCCAGATTACGCAATTGCGTATCGTCCAGACCGCCGGTGATTTCCTTACGATAACGTGCGATAAACGGCACGGTGTTCCCTTCATCAAGCAGGCGAACGGCAGCTTCTACCTGTTCAGCACGAGCCTGAATTTCACCTGCGATAATGCGGCAGAAAGAATCATTCATCATGGATAGCTTCGTCTATAGGATAAAAAATCAGGGGATAGTTATACGGATTGACTGGCAAAAATGCCAGTCATCTACGGGGGCTTCGGATTGTTCCGGTCTCACTTCACGTATTCAATTTCGTTTACGTACCAACTGGCTTCGCCGCCTGGGGTGTTTACTACCGCGAGATCGCCGACCTCTTTTTTCAGCAGTGCCCGCGCCATTGGCGAATCGATAGAGATGTAATCTTTACGGCCGAAGATCTCATCGTAACCGACAATGCGGAATTTGCGGATGTCGCCATCGTCATTTTCAATCTCGACCCATGCGCCAAAGAAGACTTTGCCTTCCTGTTGCGGGGAGTAATCGACGATTTTCAGATTTTCCATGCACTTGGTCAAATAACGGACGCGGCGGTCAATTTCGCGCAGGCGCTTTTTATTATACTGGTAGTCGGCATTTTCGCTGCGGTCACCCAGACTTGCGGCCCAGGTGACCTTTTTGGTGACTTCCGGGCGCTCTTCACGCCAGAGATAATTCAGCTCTTGTTTGAGTTTTTCATACCCTTCACGGGTTATCAGGGGCGTTTTCATCTTATTGTTTTACCTTCGACTCTGTGATGATGCGCACAATTAGTATTACGTGAGCATATCAACAGAATAAATAATGTATTGCGAGAAACATTGTATACTTAAGCTGCTGTTTAATATGCTTTGTAACAATTTAGCCTGGAATTCATACCAGAATTCGCTGGTGACTCACGTGAGCTTTCTTAAGAATATACACTTAATTGTTGCGAACCTTTGGGAGTAATAACAATGCAAGAGAACTATAAGATTCTGGTGGTCGATGACGACATGCGCTTACGTGCGCTTCTGGAACGTTATCTGACCGAGCAGGGCTTCCAGGTTCGAAGCGTCGCAAACGCTGAGCAGATGGATCGTCTGCTGACCCGTGAGTCCTTCCACCTGATGGTGCTGGATTTAATGCTGCCGGGTGAAGACGGCCTGTCTATTTGCCGTCGCCTGCGCAGCCAAAGCAACCCGATGCCGATCATTATGGTGACCGCGAAGGGTGAAGAAGTTGATCGTATCGTAGGGCTGGAAATCGGCGCTGACGATTACATTCCGAAACCGTTTAACCCGCGTGAACTGCTGGCGCGTATTCGTGCCGTACTGCGTCGTCAGGCGAACGAACTGCCGGGCGCACCTTCTCAGGAAGAAGCGGTTATTGCCTTTGGTAAGTTCAAACTGAACCTCGGTACGCGTGAAATGTTCCGCGAAGATGAACCGATGCCGCTCACCAGCGGGGAATTTGCGGTACTGAAAGCGCTGGTAAGCCACCCGCGTGAGCCGCTGTCTCGCGACAAGCTGATGAACCTGGCTCGTGGTCGTGAATACTCGGCGATGGAACGTTCCATCGACGTACAGATTTCTCGTCTGCGCCGTATGGTGGAAGAAGATCCGGCGCATCCGCGTTATATCCAGACCGTATGGGGTCTGGGCTACGTTTTTGTTCCGGACGGTTCTAAAGCATGAGGCGAATGCGCTTCTCGCCACGAAGTTCGTTTGCCCGCACATTATTGCTCATCGTCACCTTGCTGTTTGCCAGCCTGGTGACGACTTACCTGGTCGTGCTGAACTTCGCGATTTTGCCGAGCCTCCAGCAGTTTAATAAGGTCCTGGCTTACGAAGTTCGTATGCTGATGACCGATAAACTGCAACTGGAGGACGGTACGCAACTGGTGGTGCCGCCCGCGTTCCGCCGGGAAATTTATCGTGAGTTGGGTATTTCCCTCTATTCCAACGAGGCCGCTGAAGAGGCCGGACTGCGTTGGGCGCAACACTATGAATTCTTAAGCCATCAGATGGCGCAGCAGTTGGGTGGCCCGACCGAAGTCCGCGTTGAGGTCAACAAAAGCTCGCCGGTCGTGTGGCTGAAAACCTGGCTGTCGCCCAATATCTGGGTACGTGTGCCGCTGACTGAAATCCATCAGGGTGATTTTTCGCCGCTGTTCCGCTATACGTTGGCGATCATGCTGCTGGCCATCGGCGGCGCATGGCTGTTTATTCGTATTCAGAACCGACCGCTGGTGGATCTTGAACATGCGGCGTTGCAGGTGGGGAAGGGTATTATTCCGCCGCCGTTGCGTGAGTATGGCGCTTCTGAGGTGCGTTCCGTTACCCGTGCCTTTAACCATATGGCGGCAGGCGTGAAGCAACTGGCCGATGACCGTACGCTGCTGATGGCGGGGGTGAGTCACGATCTACGTACTCCACTGACGCGTATCCGTCTGGCGACGGAAATGATGGGCGAGGAAGACGGTTATCTCGCAGAGTCCATCAATAAGGACATCGAAGAGTGTAACGCTATTATCGAGCAGTTTATCGACTACCTGCGTACCGGTCAGGAGATGCCGATGGAGATGGCGGATCTGAACTCGGTGTTAGGCGAAGTGGTCGCGGCGGAAAGCGGCTATGAGCGGGAAATTGAGACTGCGCTGCTGCCGGGCAACATTCAGGTGAAGATGCATCCGCTGTCGATCAAGCGTGCGGTTGCCAATATGGTGGTGAATGCCGCCCGCTATGGTAACGGTTGGATTAAGGTCAGTAGCGGTATGGAGCAGCATCGCGCCTGGTTCCAGGTGGAAGATGATGGTCCGGGTATCAAGCCGGAACAGCGTAAACATCTGTTTCAGCCGTTTGTCCGCGGCGACAGCGCGCGTAGTACCAGCGGTACGGGCCTGGGGCTGGCGATTGTGCAGCGTATTATCGATAACCATAACGGTATGCTGGAAATTGGCACCAGCGAGCGGGGTGGGTTGTCGATTCGCGCCTGGCTTCCGGTTCCCTTCACTCGTGCGCAGGGCACCACAAAAGACGCATAAGAAAGGGAGGCGAAATGCCTCCCTTTTTGTTGTTGCAGGCCGGATAAGGCGAAACCGCCATCCGGCAACGTCAATTACAGCTTCGGCCCGGCGCTAACCAGTGCTTCACCTGCTGGGGTATCGGTGTACTTCTCGAAATTCTCGATAAACAGTTTCGCCAGTGCGTTGGCTTTTTCCTGCCACTGCTCCGGTGACGCGTAGGTGTTACGCGGATCGAGAATGCGAGTATCCACGCCCGGCAGTTCGGTTGGAATAGCCAGGTCGAACATCGGCAGACGGAATGTTTCTGCGTCGTCCAGTGAACCGTTCAGAATGGCGTCGATAATCGCGCGGGTATCTTTGATGGAGATACGCTTACCGGTACCGTTCCAGCCGGTGTTAACCAGATACGCCTGCGCACCTGCCGCCTGCATACGTTTCACCAGCACCTCAGCGTACTGCGTTGGGTGCAGCGTCAGGAATGCTGCGCCAAAGCAGGCAGAGAAGGTTGGGGTAGGTTCAGTGACGCCACGTTCGGTACCGGCCAGTTTGGCAGTGAAGCCAGACAGGAAGTGGTACTGCGTTTGATCTGCCGTCAGGCGAGACACTGGTGGCAGCACGCCAAACGCGTCAGCGGTCAGGAAGATCACTTTGGTGGCATGACCCGCTTTTGACACCGGCTTAACGATATTCTCGATGTGATAAATCGGGTAGGAAACTCGGGTGTTTTCGGTTTTGGAACCGTCGTCGAAGTCGATAGAACCATCTTCGCGCACGGTGACGTTTTCCAGCAGCGCGTCACGACGGATCGCGTTGTAGATTTCCGGCTCGGCATCTTTAGACAGTTTGATGGTCTTAGCGTAGCAACCGCCTTCGAAGTTAAACACGCCATCATCATCCCAACCGTGTTCATCATCGCCGATCAGGCGGCGTTTAGGATCGGTGGACAGCGTGGTTTTACCGGTGCCGGACAAGCCAAAGAAGACCGCCACATCACCTTTTTCCCCGACGTTTGCCGAGCAGTGCATGGAGGCAATGCCCTTCAGCGGCAGCAGGTAGTTCATGACGGAGAACATACCTTTTTTCATCTCGCCGCCGTACCAGGTACCACCAATCAACTGAATACGTTCAGTCAGGTTGAATGCCACGAAGTTTTCTGAGTTCAGACCCTGCTCTTTCCATTGCGGGTTGGTGCATTTAGCGCCGTTCATCACGATAAAATCAGGTTTAAAATCAACCAGTTCTTCGTCGCTTGGGCGGATGAACATGTTTTTGACAAAATGCGCCTGCCAGGCAACTTCGGTAATGAAGCGCACGGAAAGACGGGTATCGGCGTTTGCGCCACAGAAAGCATCAATAATAAACAGGCGCTTGCCGGAAAGTTGCTGGGTGACTAACCCTTTCAGATGTTGCCAGGTTTCCGGGGAAAGCGGTTTGTTGTCGTTCTTACCCTTACCTTTGTCGGACCACCACAGCGTATCACGCGTCGTGTCGTCACGGACAATGTACTTATCCTTTGGCGAACGTCCGGTAAAGATACCGGTATCAACTGCAACGGCGCCCAGATTCGTCAATACGCCACGCTCATAACCTTGAAGGGAAGGATCAAGTTCTTCCTGGAAAAGCGTGTCGTAGTCTGGATTGTAAACGATATCCTGAACGTCATTGATACCATAAGCCTTGAGATCTTGCGGGGTTAAACTGTTGTTCACACGCATTTCACTGCTCCTTAGCCAATATGTATTACCTGGAATAGTAAGGTTTTTTTGGGATTGCTAACCGCGACAAGGCTCATAGATTTACGCATCGGGCAAAATCACAGGTGACCGAATGCGCTGCGACTCCTGTCACAAAGAGGCAGATATTATGGCAGGAAACCCTTTTTTGTTGTGGAAAATGTTCTTAAAACGTTAATGGAGAGTGTTTTTGGCGGGAATCTTGTGAGTGTAATCGCATTCATGTAAGAAAAATACGTAACTCATACATAAACAATATCGATTCACTTCCCGTCGTCATGGTCCGAAAAAGGTCGGTCAATATTCAAAATTGTGAAGTTGATGCGATATGAGGCTTTCTCTTGATGCTGAATGACGACATGGTTAGTGTTGAATGTTCACAAACTACTCGCTGGGGCATGGAATCTATTGGCCTGTGGCAGGCGGTAGCGAATCAGTCACTGGATTCAGCGCCCAGAATGTGGCGTGTTATCGTGATTCTTGGCGAACGGCTAAAGAGGCATTATTACGCTGAGTAAGCGGGAGTTAGCCCGGCAGAGCACACTACCGGGCTGATAAACTTAATGGACCTGTGGGTCTGCCGGGGAAGCGTTACTGCGGATCTCGGCAATATCCATTGCGTTAAACAGATAGTGGCTACCGCAGTAATCGCAGTGCATATCGATCTCGCCTTCTTCCGCCAGAATGCTGTCCACTTCTTCGTCCGGCAGCGTTTTCAGTGCGCCTGCGCAGCGTTCGCGTGAACAGGTGCATTTGAACTCAACGTCCTGCGGATCGTAGAGGGTAACTTCTTCTTCGTGGTACAAACGCCACAGTACTTCGTTGGCTGGCAGCGTCAACAGCTCTTCAGTTTTGATGGTTTCGGTCAGGGCGGTCAGGTGATCAAAATCATCTGCCTGCGCGTTTTGCGCCGGCATCACCTGCAGCAGCATTCCACCAGCGGCGGGTTTGCCATCGACGTCGCCAGTTCGGATAAACAGCCGTGTCGGCAGCTGTTCAGAACGCATGAAGTAATCTTCCAGACAGGCGGCCAGCGTGTCGCCTTCCAGACCGACCACACCCTGATAACGCTCGCCTTCTTCCGGCGTAATGGTAATCACCAGGTAGCCGTTGCCTACCAGCGTTTTCAGATCCGCGCCTTCAGGAATATCACCCTGCATGCGGGCCACGCCGCGCATCTGCTGATTGTTGTTGCCGTTGATGACGGCCAGGCTCAGCGGACCATCGCCCTGCAACTGTACGGTGATATCACCAGCAAACTTCAGCGTAGCGGTAAGCAGGCTGGTGGCGACCAGCAGTTCAGCCAGCACGTTTTTAACCGGCTGCGGGTAAGTATGGTTTTCGAGGATCTGTTGCAGGGTTTCCGAAACGGTCACCAGCTCGCCGCGCACGGCAAAGTTTTCAAACAGATAACGATGTAATTGGTCATGTTGCGGCATAATCATCTCTCTTGCAGGTGACAGTCACTCGCTGTCGCCGTGTTTAAATCGTAACAGGTCGCGGCGTTCTTTCTTGTCCGGTCGTCTGTCCGGGTGCGGCATGGTTAACGCGTTAAGTTTACGCGCCAGCGCCATTTTTTCGCGTTTTTCCACGCTTTCCGCGGTTTCTTCATACAGCGTAACGGCTTCCGTGGCCGGGCGACGCTGCTCGGTAATGGCCTTGATAATGACCGTCCGCTCGTCATTTCCCTGGCGCAGGGTGAGGGTGGCGTTCAGCTCGACAATCTTGCTCGGCTTACTACGTTGGCCGTTGTAATGCACCTTACCGCCTTCAACCATTTCACGGGCCAGCGCACGCGTTTTATAAAAGCGCGCAGCCCATAGCCATTTATCCAGCCTGACTTCAGCAGAGGGCTTTTCTTTCATGGCGTCTCCTTCACATCAGTGAGGGGATCAGTCGGCGGTAGTCATTCAATGACGGATGGCGTGCGTACTGTTTTTCCGCAATACCTGAGTCGGGATTGGTTACGCCGAGGCAGTAACGAATGCCGAACAGAGCAGCGGCGTCGAGAATGGGTTCGCTATCGTCAATAAACAGCGTCTTCTCTGCACTCATTCCCGTTTCTTCAGCCACAGCGTGCCATAACCGCTGATCCTCTTTGGGATAACCAAATGTGTGGGTGGAAAGTAATAAATCAAGGTGCGAGGCCAGACCGGTATGCTCCAGCTTCACCGCGAGGTTATGCGGATGCGCGTTGGTGAGCAAAATACGGCGCTTGCCGCTGGCTTTTAAGGCATCAAGAAACGGTACGGTATCTTCACGCAAAACAGCGCGTGGTCCCTGTGCCGTTGTCATAGCGCAAATATCCAGATCCAGGCGCTCGCTCCAGTAATCCAGGCAGTACCAGTTTAGCGTATGCTGCACGGCATGATACTGCTGGCGAATATAGTCCTGGGCTTCCTGGGGAGAGATACCCTGCTTTGCGCCATAGGTTTCCGGCACCAGTTTTTGCCAGAAATAGTTATCGAATGCCAGATCGAGCAGCGTGCCGTCCATATCTAACAACACGGTGTCGACATCCTGCCAGGCAATATTGATATGCATGGAAACCCCCCAGAAGAAAACATGATGCGCGACAGGGTAGCATATCCTGGCGCGCGAGCGTGTTATCGAATCAGGCTTTCCGGGTCGTCAATCAGCGTTGGGTTGAGGCAACTTTCGTAATAGCTTTGAATTTCCGCGATGCGCGAGCGATGGCGCTGGTAGCGTCTGAATGCCTGAACGCTGTTATAGATAGCGCATCCGAGCATGGAGAGCATCAGCAGCGTCGTGCCAAGGTAGCGCCACAATCCTGAACGATCCGGGATTCGGTGCAGGCCAATGTGCTGGGTACCGTTGGCGTCGGTAGAGATATTGGTGACGATCCCCTCCGCGCGAAATGGTGTTTGCATTAGCATCTGGGCCAGACGCTGGAAGGCGTTCCACTGTTCGTGCGGCGGGTAGTCATACAGTGAGGTCGACGGCCAGGGCTGATCGACCAGATCGCTGCCCTCGTCGCTGATAATCAGAAAACCGCCGGGGGCAGGGCTATTTAGCGCCTGGGCCGCTCGCGCCGTCTCGCGTGAAATAAACGGCGCCGTAGAGGTATTGACCAGATTATCCAGCGACTCGGCGCTTACCGGACGCAGCAGCACATTTACGCCATCCAGTTTTCCGGCGTTAGCGCGTTTCACCAGAGCGGCCCAGTCTTTACTGTTACCGAGGTTAACCAGCGCATTTTTTAAGCGCACGCATTCATCTTTGGCTGCGCACAGATCGGCTGTTTTCAGGACAATTTCACCAAAATCATCCAGTAACACCATGCCAGACTTTTGGATTGCCGAACGTAATGACGCGCTGACGCGGGAATCATCATCTGGTTTGGGGTGCAACTGACGGCTTACGGCCTGCGTGAGCGCGGTGGCTTTGTTCACCAGATCGGATTCCGGAAGCGGTAGCGCGCGCGCGTCATTCCAGATAATTTGCGTGCAATCAAAAGGCATGAACGGCGTGGCGGGCTGTGTATTCCAGCTCCCCTGGGTATGAATGTTACACATACCTGTGCCGCTCAGGTGTAGTGTGTCCCCCACGCGGACGCCCGCGTTCTCAAGCTGTTTCACGCTGGTGGCTTCGATAGTCTGTGCGCCTTTCATCCAGGAAAGGGTGAATTTTATCGGCATATCCAACGGGATCCAGAACAGCAGCATCAGCAGCACTAACAGCGAACCGCCAGCGATAACGGCATTGCGTAGCCAGTGTTGCAACGGGAAATTTTTAACCTCGTCGTGCAGGGATAAAAAACGCCCCTGGCGTACAACGTGGCGATCGAGATAAATATCGATATCCGTTTGCTGACCAAGATCCTGCGCAATGTAAGGCTGCCAGTGAGGGGGATAGATCAGATCAATAATACCCAGAGAAATATTGTTAATTTGCTCCTGGTCGTTCTCGCCAAACAAACCCCAGCGACGCGGCGTCCCGCGCAGACAATGAATTTCTCGCAGGGCGGTTTTAGATGGCGGAGCGAACAGCCCCCACAGACCTGCACCGAGCAACAGCACCGCGCCACCGACTGCCCACGGAACAAACGTATCCGGGATGATTAAACATAAAAAGAACAGCAGGAATGATGCGGCGATCAGTAACGCTTCGCGTAATCCAGAAGGGCGGCTGAGCGCATACTCTTCATGGGTTTCCTGACGAATATTCAGCAGTTCGATTTGTTCGCTTTCTTCACCGCGAATGGACGCCTGGGTAGAGGCGGTATGCTGTAACGCATAGCCACGCGCTTCCTGCATATATTCCTGCAGGGTGTGGCCGTTTAGCGAAATAACCAGCGGTAACGTATTGGTGTGAATCAACTCAACGCTGTTTTCGTCATTGATGTATTGTTCCCAAAAAGGCGGCAAATGCACCTCAACGGAATCAAGATAATAGCGCCATTTGTTAGGATCGTCGGTGGTAATACCGTAACGTGTAATCGCGTGCGTAAGCACAATAACGCTGTTACTTTGGGCATTCAGTGTTAACGATACTGGCGCAGAACTGGCGCCAGTTGGACCAGGTACTTGCTGAATTTGACTCAGGTTTTCGAGATAGTTTTCGACAGCGCTGCGTTCTTCAGGCGTAAGCTTACGCTTAGAGGCGTCTGAAAAGACGTTGCTCAAAGGTAAATTTTTCTGTCTGGATTTCGTTCTGAGTCGCCACCCTGCAAGCAATGAGCAGGCCAGCAAAGCAGCTAAAAAAATCAGAATGGTGCTCATGCTTTCCCCATCTTACTTAGTCTGTCAGGCGTGGTCAGTTGCACCCTGTTCAATATTCGTGATTCTTTAGTTGGCTATCGGCAAGTGTGGAGTTGAACTTGAGCATCTTAAAGCGCAGCCCAGTAAATGCGAATCATAGCAAAATCACTAAAAATGGAATATCAGCAAATTCCTGGAGTTATTTCAACCTATTGACTTTTAATTTGAAATAGGGATTAACTTTTAGTACGTTACATAAATGTAAATAAACGGCAATTCACGTTGCCGAAACCGTGCGGTATATCGCACAATGACCCCAGATTTCACAGCAAAGACCCTCACAATGAGCAAATCATTACAAAAACCCACGATTTTGAAAGTGGAAACCGTCGCCCAATCCCGGCTGTTTAAGGTCGAAAGCGTGGACCTTGAGTTCAGCAACGGCGTACGCCGCGTTTATGAACGTATGCGGCCCTCCACGCGTGAAGCGGTAATGATTGTGCCGATTGTGGATGACCACCTGATCCTTATCCGCGAATACGCGGTCGGGACCGAGTCCTACGAACTGGGTTTTTCCAAAGGATTAATCGATCCCGGTGAAAGCGTATTTGAGGCGGCGAATCGGGAACTGAAAGAAGAGGTGGGATTTGGCGCGAAAGATCTGACGTTTTTGAAGAAACTCAGCATGGCGCCGTCTTATTTCTCCAGCAAAATGAACATTGTGGTGGCAGAGGAGCTTTATCCTGAATCGCTGGAAGGGGATGAACCTGAGCCATTACCGCAGGTACGCTGGCCGCTCGCGCATATGATGGATTTGCTGGAAGACCCTGATTTCCACGAAGCGCGTAATGTGAGCGCGTTGTTCCTCGTACGTGAATGGCTGAAAGGGCAGGGACGGCTTTAATATCTATCCCACTAATACACAAACACTAAAAAAGGCGCCGAAGCGCCTTTTTTGATCAGAACAGTTCGTGTGTCTCACCATTATCGATAATGGTTGTCCCCACCTCGTGTACCGCCTGTTGCGTTGGCTGAGTACCTTCAATGAAATACTCTTCGCGGCTGTTACCGCCGCTCGCCAGTTGACCGGTACTGCGATCGATATTGACCGTCACGATACCCGGCGGCGGCGTCAGCGGCTGCTCGGGCACACCATCCAGCACGGATTTCATGTAAGCATCCCACGCAGGCTGCGCGCTCTTCGCGCCGCCTTCATAGCCGGAGATTTGATCTTTGATCGCCCCGGAAGCTGTCGTGTGACCCAGATTGCGGCGATGATCGTCAAAGCCGATCCATACTGATGTCACTACGCCTGGTCCGTAACCGGAGAACCACGCATCTTTAGAACTGTTGGTAGTCCCGGTTTTTCCGCCGATATCGTGACGTTTCAGGTCGCGGCCCGCACGCCAGCCGGTTCCCATCCAGCCTGGTTCCCCAAAGATATTGGTGTTCAGCGCGCTTTTAATCAGGAACGCCAGCGGCGTGTTGATCACGTGCGGAGCGTACTCCTGCGTTCCACTCTGCGCGACCAACGCCTGGTTGGCCTGCTCAAGCTGTGGCATAGGCACGGCGGCATTCTGCTGCTCCTGCGAGACGGCGACATCTTCTACATTACTGTTTTCCAGCACGTTAGATTTCTGAGTATCGCCATAAATCACCGGGATATCACAATCCGGGCAGGCAATTTTTGGCTTCGCTTCGAAGATAACGCCGCCCATATCGCTTTCGATCTTACTGATGAAATACGGATCGACCAGGAAGCCGCCGTTCGCCATCACCGCGTAACCGCGCGCCACCTGCATTGGCGTGAACGAGGCGGAACCCAGCGCCAGCGATTCGGTGTGCACAATGTTCTGTGCCGGGAAGCCGAAACGTTGCAGATACTCTGCTGCGTAATCCACGCCCATAGCACGCATGGCGCGTACCATCACTACGTTTTTCGACTGCCCCAGCCCCTGACGTAAACGGATAGGACCAGCATACTGCGGCGGTGAGTTCTTCGGCTGCCAGTCGGAACCGGCACCGGCATCCCAGCGGGAGATCGGCACATCGTTGAGCATGCTCGCCAGCGTCAGACCTTTATCCATTGCGGCGGTATAGAGGAATGGTTTGATGTTGGAACCTACCTGGCGTAGCGCCTGGGTCGCACGGTTAAACTTGCTCTGGTTGAAGTCAAAACCCCCTACCAGCGCCAACACCGCGCCGTTTTGCGGATTAATAGAAACCAGTGCGGAGTTAACATCCGGCACTTGCGCCAGCCACCAGGCATCGCCAACCTGGCGCACCCAGATTTGCTGCCCGGTCTGTACCACATCTGTCACTTTACGCGGCGTCGGACCTTGCTGAGTATCCGAGCGGTAAGGACGCGCCCAGCGCATGCCATCCATCCGTAATGACACTGATGTGCCATCCGCCAGCGCGGCAATAGCTTCCTGCGGATTGGCGCTGGTGACAACCGCCGGCAGCAGTGGTCCATATGTTGGCAGCGCTTTCAGCGTATCGGTGATTTTCTTGCTGTCCCAACTGCTTTCGCCCACTTTCCACAGCACGTTTGACGGGCCGCGGTAGCCGTGGCGCATGTCGTAATCCATCACGTTGTTACGTACTGCCTGCTGGGCCGCCTGCTGCACTTTGCGCGTAATGGTGGTGGTGATGCGATACCCGTCTTCATAGGCTTTCTCGCCATAGCGGTTATACATCTCCTGGCGCACCATCTCAGACAGATACGGCGCAGAGAAGGCGATTTCCGGCGCGTGATAGTTGGCGTCAATGGCCTCGCCGCGCGCCTGATCGTACTGGGCCTGCGTAATGTAATTTTCACTCAGCATACGCGACAGCACGACGTTACGTCGTGCGGTGGCCCGGTCCATCGAATAGAGGGGGTTGAAGGTTGACGGCGCTTTTGGCAGACCGGCAATCACCGCAATCTCACTTAAGCTGAGCTGATCGACCGTCTTGCCGAAATAGACCTGCGCGGCCGCCCCCACGCCATAGGCGCGATATCCCAGGTAGATCTTGTTCAGATACAGCTCGAGGATTTCATCTTTACTCAGCAGTTGTTCAATGCGGATCGCCAGGAAAACTTCTTTGATCTTACGCATCAGCGTACGTTCCGGACTCAGGAAGAAGTTTCTCGCCAACTGTTGGGTAATGGTACTCGCCCCTTGTGAGGCGTGACCGGAGAACAATGCGACGCTGGCTGCACGGAAGATCCCCACCGGGTCGACCCCGTGGTGCTCATAAAAGCGGCTGTCTTCTGTGGCGATAAAAGCTTTGACCATCACTGGCGGCATCTGATCCAGCGTGACCGGGATTCGACGTTTCTCGCCATATTGCGCGATCAGCTCGCCGTCAGCGCTGTAAACCTGCATCGGGATCTGTAAACGCACATCTTTGAGCGTCGCGACGTCAGGTAATTGCGGCTCAATATAGCGATAGAGGCCATAAATCGAGCCTGCTCCCAGCAGGATGCAACATACTGCAAGGATTAATAAATACTTTACGAACTTCACTGGAGATTTCCCATTTAGTGGCATTTGGGCAGTTTATAAACAAACGCGCGGTAGTATAAAGGCAAGCCAGACGCATTGATATACCCGTTAAAGCAACGGGTGATACGGAGATCATCAGCAATGGCTTTTAATATCTGGAAAATTGGTCTGCATATTCAGCAACATGAAGCGCTGGCTGTCGCTGTCGTTCGCGACGCGACCGGTTGGTTTCTACAGCGCTGGTGGCGTATGTCGTTGGCACCTCAGGTTATCGTTGATGGTCACATTCGTGAGCCAGAACAGCTTGTCGCAACGCTATTGCCGTGGAGCCGTGAGCTTCCTCGCCGACATCATATTTATCTCTCCTTTCCCGCCAACAGGACGTTACAAAAAAAGTTTCCTCGTCCGGCAATGACCTTGCGAGAGCCAGAGCAAACCGCATGGTTGTCCGGTTTGATGGCACGTGAACTGGATATGTCGCAGGATGCGCTGCATTTTGATTATAGCGAAGACACGTTGAGCCCGGCGTTTAACGTCACTGCCGCGCAAAGCAAAGAGATTTCAACGCTGCTGACGTTAATACAAGCGCTGAAAGTACAGGTTAAAGCGATTACGCCGGACGCCAGCGCCTTGCAACGATTTATTCCTTATTTACCCGAACATCAACAGTGTCTGGTATGGCGTGATGAGACCCAGTGGCTATGGGCGACCCGCTCGTCATGGGGGCGAAAATTGACGTGCGATATTGGCCGTCTCGACGAACTCGCCGCAACGTTATCTCTTTCCCCGACAGCTATTGCGCTATGCGACCCCAGCGGATTCGATCCTTTAAACGTCGTGTCTGTTCGCCAGCCGCCAATTCCACCACACAGCCACCGCTTTACCATTGCATTAGGACTGGCCATGGGAGGAACGTATTGATGATAGCGACCATCAATCTTCTGCCCTGGCGTCAGACTCGGCGGTATACCTGTTTGCGTTTCTGGGGCGTCTTCTTTAGCGCTGCTCTACTGCTGAGCATTGGCGTGACGTTAATCTATTACAGCGTTTTTAGCGTGGAAAACCGGGTCGCACTCCTGCTGGTAGAGGCTGAAAATAAGCGCATAGCGGTGCTGACGGCGCTAAAGCCTCGTTTGCAGCAGCGCCTGCAACAATGGCAACAGGTACAAGCGCGAAACAAACAGCGTGACCAGACCCAAAGCTGGCAACAGATTCTGCAACAGCTGGCGAAATTACTCCCGGAGCAGGCGTGGTTAACCAAAATGACCTGGCAGCAAGGGACGCTGGAACTGACGGGAAATACGCTGAACTTTGCCGCCCTTAAGGCGCTGGAAACGCAATTACGCCAGCAGCCGTTGTTTACGCTAAATCGTCCCGGCGAAACGCAGCAGGATGCCCAAGGGCGTTGGCAATTCCACTATCGTCTGACGCGGAGTGACACGCATGATAACGCTCTGTGATGCCTGGCTCGCGCAGTCGCTGCGCTTTCGTGTTATGTGCGCATGCGGCTGGATTTTAGGGCTGCTTATGATGGTCGCGCTATGTCTTTACCCCGCCGCCAGGCAGCGGGATATGCAACAAGAGGCGCTAAACCAGCAACGTGCTGCCATTCAGACGCAATGGCGAAACCTGTATCTGCTGGCGTCATCGTCAGGAGAGGCTGAAGAGACGTTTATTCCATTCTCTCCGTTGCTGTTTCAGACGCCCCTTGTACGTCTTGTCCACTGGCAACCCGCCATTCAGGGCGGGGAGATGACGCTGAGGCCTGCGTGGGAGGCTATCCCGCCGGTGTTTGTCCAACTGGCGGAACAAGGGATGAACGTCAGCCGTTTTTCTCTCAGTGTAGAAGGCGCTGAACTGCTGTTAACGCTACAACTGGAACATCTGAATGACGGTTGAACGCTGGCTGTTGGCATGCATCAGTGTGCTGATCCTGACCGGTATGCGTAATCCCTTCTTACCGCCGGAGGACCCTTGCCAGATAGCTGAGTGGTCCACGTGGCGTTATCAGGGAATGGTGAGCGTGGGTGAGCGACCGATCGGCATCGTGCAGGATGGGCAGCACAAATGGCGGCGAGTTGAGCGAAATGACGTCCTGAAAAACGGCTGGACGATTTCGCAGATAACGGCTGAAAGCTTAACTCTCAACACAGAGAAAAGCTGCGAGCCTGCTCAATGGCAGTGGCAACGACAGGGAGCGGTAAATGAAGCGATGGATGAGATGGATAGCCATGATGCTGCTGGTCGCGGTGTTCAGCGGGCAGGCGGGAAAACCGCAAAACGTAACGCTGGTGGTGGATGATGTGCCTGTTGTGCAGGTTTTGCAGGCCCTGGCGGAACAAGAAAAGAAAAACCTGGTGGTTTCACCGGATGTCGGCGGGGTGCTGTCACTGCATCTGACAGATGTGCCCTGGAAGCAGGCGTTGCAAACGGTCGTGAAAAGCGCCGGATTAGTGCTACGCCAGGAGGGCAACATTCTGCATGTGCATTCCATGCAATGGCAGAGTGAAAATGCGGCCCGCCAGGAAAATGAGCAGGCACGAATGCAGGCCAGCCTGCCTCTGGAACATCGCAGCATCATTTTGCAATACGCTGACGCCGCCGAGCTGGCAAAAGTCGGAGAGAAGTTGCTGAGCGCTAAAGGCAGCATGACGGTTGATAAACGAACCAACCGCTTACTGCTGCGTGATAATAGCGTTGTGCTTAACGCGCTGGAAAAGTGGGTGGCGCAAATGGATTTACCCGTTGAACAGGTCGAACTGGCGGCGCATATCGTCACGATTAATGAAAAAAGTTTGCGCGAGCTGGGGGTTAAATGGTCGCTGGCCGACGCGCAACAACCGGGGGTGGTGGGGAATGTCACTACGCTTGCCAGCGATCTTTCGGTGCCCGCAGCAACATCCCGTGTGGGATTTAATATTGGTCGCATTAACGGTCGGTTACTGGAACTGGAGCTGTCGGCACTGGAGCAAAAACAGCAGCTTGATATCATCGCCAGTCCGCGATTACTGGCTTCTCACCTGCAACCTGCCAGTATTAAGCAGGGCAGCGAGATCCCGTATCAGGTCTCCAGCGGAGAAAGCGGGGCGACATCCGTCGAGTTTAAAGAAGCGGTACTGGGGATGGAGGTTACGCCCACTGTTTTGCAGAAAGGGCGAATCAGGCTGAAACTGCATATCAGCCAGAATGTCCCCGGGCAGGTGCTACAACAAGCTGATGGTGAAGTTCTGGCTATCGATAAGCAGGAAATTGAAACGCAGGTTGAGGTAAAAAGCGGAGAGACGATTGCGTTGGGCGGCATTTTTTCACATAAAAATAAATCTGCGGCTGACAGCGTGCCGTTGTTAGGCGACATCCCCTGGCTTGGCTCTCTTTTTCGTCACGATGGAAAAGAAGATGAGCGTCGTGAGTTAGTGGTCTTTATTACGCCCAGACTGGTGTCAACGGAATAACTTATGCATGAAAAACCGTTGTTTTTGCACTGAACACGTTTCAGGGATTTGACGTGGGGGTGTATTTAGCATACAAGGAGTACCGATTTGAGCGTCGGTACTTTTCTTTACTTATGCGGCAATGAATACGCTTTGCCTTTCTGGTGGTGTGTCATAGGCTTATTTTGCCGTCATTGGACTACGCGATACGTCGCCATGTCTGATGTTTGCAGGGCTGCATGCCTGCCACGACCAGAAATGCGTAGGGTTTGGTGATTTATTCAGTTGCCAAACCCGCTTGAGTATTGAGATAATTTTCAGTCTGACTCTCGCAATATCTTATGAGGTTTCAGTTCATGTCCTGCTGCGCTGGGTGTCTGCGAAGCGGGTTTACCATTAACGAATAGTCTTAGTAGTACCGAAAAAATGGCAGAGAAACGCAATATCTTTCTGGTTGGGCCTATGGGTGCCGGAAAAAGCACTATTGGGCGGCAGTTAGCTCAACAACTCAATATGGAATTTTACGATTCTGATCAAGAGATTGAGAAACGAACCGGAGCTGATGTGGGCTGGGTCTTCGATGTAGAAGGTGAAGACGGCTTCCGTGATCGCGAAGAAAAAGTCATCAACGAGTTGACGGAAAAACAGGGTATTGTGCTGGCAACTGGCGGTGGCTCTGTAAAATCACGTGAAACACGTAACCGTCTCTCCGCGCGTGGCGTCGTGGTCTATCTTGAAACGACAATTGAAAAACAACTTGCGCGTACTCAACGTGACAAGAAACGCCCGCTGCTGCAGGTAGAATCACCGCCTCGTGAAGTTCTGGAAGCGTTGGCTGACGAACGCAATCCTCTGTACGAAGAGATTGCCGACGTGACCATTCGCACCGACGATCAGAGCGCAAAAGTCGTAGCAAACCAGATTATTCATATGTTGGAAAGCAACTAATTCTGGCCGAATACACACTCGTCTGCGGGTACAAGTAACTAAGGTGGATGTCGCGTAATGGAGAGGATCACAGTCACTCTCGGGGAACGTAGTTACCCTATCACTATCGCGGCTGGTTTGTTCAATGAGCCAGCTTCATTCTTACCGCTGAAATCGGGCGATCAGGTTATGTTGGTGACCAACGAAACCCTGGCTCCCCTGTATCTCGATAAGGTTCGCGGCGTACTTGAACAGGCGGGTGTTAACGTTGATAGCGTTATCCTTCCCGATGGCGAACAGTATAAAAGCCTGACGGTTCTGGATACGGTTTTCACCGCGTTACTGCAAAAACCGCACGGTCGAGATACCACGTTAGTCGCACTTGGCGGCGGCGTGATTGGCGACCTGACCGGTTTCGCGGCAGCCAGCTACCAGCGCGGTGTTCGTTTCATTCAAGTCCCGACAACTCTGTTGTCGCAGGTCGACTCCTCCGTCGGCGGCAAAACCGCCGTAAACCATCCCCTCGGTAAAAACATGATTGGCGCGTTTTACCAACCAGCCTCCGTGGTGGTGGATCTCGATTGTCTGAAAACGCTTCCTGCGCGTGAGCTGGCATCGGGGCTGGCGGAAGTCATCAAATACGGCATCATTCTTGACGGTGAGTTTTTCAACTGGCTGGAAGACAATCTGGACGCGTTATTGCGTCTGGACGGTCCGGCAATGGCGTACTGTATTCGCCGTTGTTGTGAGCTGAAAGCAGAAGTTGTCGCAGCAGACGAGCGCGAAATGGGCTTACGTGCTTTACTGAATCTGGGACACACGTTCGGCCATGCGATCGAAGCTGAAATGGGTTATGGCAATTGGTTACATGGTGAAGCCGTCGCAGCAGGTATGGTAATGGCTGCTCGTACGTCAGAACGTCTGGGTCAGTTTAGCTCTGCGGATACGCAGCGCATCATTACGCTGCTACAGCGAGCAGGCTTACCGGTTAATGGGCCACGTGAAATGTCCACCGAGGCCTATTTGCCGCATATGCTGCGAGATAAAAAAGTGTTAGCGGGAGAGATTCGTTTAGTGCTTCCGCAGGCAATAGGGAAGAGTGAAGTGCGCGGCGGAGTGTCGCACGAGGTGGTTCTTAACGCTATTGCTGATTGCCAGCAGGCGTAACAACAAGAAAGGTCCGACGTACGTTGCGAAACGTAGGTCTTTTAGCTTCAGGTTACGTGCAAAGTTGTAAGCATTAACCTTTGAGTGGGGTGTTAAATGGATGAATTCAAACCAGAAGACGAGCTGAAACCCGATCCCAGCGATCGTCGTACTGGTCGTTCTCGTCAATCGTCTGAACGCGATAATGAGCCGCAAATCAATTTTGATGATGTTGATCTGGATGCTGACGATCGCCGTCCTGCGCGCGCACGTAAAGAGCGTGAAGAAGAGCGGGACATCGAAGAAGACTATGAATCTGATGACGATGCGGTGGATGAAGAGCGTGTAGAACGTCGTCCGCGCAAGCGTAAGAAAGCGGTCAGTAAACCTGCCTCTCGTCAGTATATGATGATGGGTGTGGGCGTGCTGGTGCTGCTGCTGTTGATCATCGGTATTGGTTCTGCGCTGAAAGCCCCCTCATCTTCTTCCAGTGAACAGACGGCGTCTGGCGAGAAGAGCATCGATCTTTCTGGCAGCAATGCGACGGATCAGGCGAACACGAATACGCCTGCAACGGGCGCTGAGCAGACTGCGGGCAATACCCAGCAGGATGTTTCCCTGCCGCCGATTTCCTCTACCCCAACTCAAGGCCAGACGCCTGCGGCAACTGAAGGTCAGCAGCGTGTTGAAGTGCAGGGCGATCTGAACAATGCGCTGACGCAACCGCAAGGTCAGGAGCAGGTTAACAACGTCGTGGTGAACTCTACGCTGCCGACCGAACCCGCGACCGTCGCACCAGTTCGTAATGGTACTGCTGCGCGCCAGACTGCCAAAACGGAAACGGTTGAACGTCCTGCTGCTACGCACCAGGAACGTAAACAGGCCGTCATTGAGCCGAAGAGCAAACCGCAGACCACGGTGAAAGCGACGACGACAGAGCCGAAACCTGTTGCTCAGGCAAAACCAACCGCGACTGCGCCGACGACTACAACCAAAGCGCCTGTGGTAACCGCTGCGCCAAAAGCGACAGCAGAACCGAAAGCAACCGCGACGACGACGCCTGCACAAACTGCAACACCTGCGCCAACCGCGACGGCAACGCCTGTGGCTGGCGGAGCGAAAAGTACAGGAAATGTTGGCGCGTTAAAATCTGCGCCGTCCGGCCATTACACGCTGCAGCTCAGCAGTTCTTCTAACTACGACAACCTGAACGGTTGGGCGAAGAAAGAAAACCTGAAGAACTACGTGGTGTATCAGACGACGCGTAACGGTCAACCGTGGTATGTTCTGGTGACGGGCGTGTATGCATCTAAAGAAGATGCGAAACGTGCAGTGTCTACGTTACCCGCCGATATTCAGGCGAAAAATCCGTGGGCAAAACCGCTGCACCAGGTTCAGGCCGATTTGAAGTAAGATAGGATATGTTCTGCAATGGTTTGCTGTTTCGCCCAATTGCGGGACAAAGACTAAAGCGCAGGATGCTGTCGGAGCTTTCTCCACAGCCGGAGAAGGTGTAATTAGTTAGTCAGCATGAAAAAAAATCGCGCTTTTTTGAAATGGGCAGGGGGAAAATACCCCCTGCTTGATGATATCAAACGGCATTTACCCCAGGGTGAGTGTCTGATTGAACCCTTCGTAGGGGCCGGGTCGGTGTTTCTCAACACCGACTTTTCTCGTTATATTCTTGCCGATATCAACAGCGACCTCATCAGTCTCTATAACATCGTGAAGACCCGTACCGATGAGTACGTGCAGGCTTCGCGCGAGCTGTTTATGCCTGAAACTAATCAGGCTGAGGTGTACTACCAGTTCCGGGAAGAATTTAATACCTGCCAGGACCCGTTCCGCCGCGCAGTGCTATTCCTGTATCTGAACCGCTTTGGTTACAACGGGTTGTGCCGTTATAACCTGCGCGGTGAGTTTAACGTACCGTTTGGTCGTTATAAAAAACCTTATTTCCCGGAAGCCGAGTTATACCATTTTGCTGAAAAAGCGCAGAATGCGGAGTTCCATTGCCTTTCCTATGAAGAGTGCATGGACCGTGCGGATATCAACTCCGTAGTCTATTGTGACCCGCCTTATGCACCGCTTTCGGCGACGGCAAATTTCACCGCGTATCATACCAACAGCTTTAGCCCGAAAGAGCAGGCGCATTTGGCCGAGATGGCAGAAAAGCTGGTCAGTAAGCAGATTCCGGTGTTAATTTCGAACCATGACACGCCTGATACTCGTGAGTGGTACCGGGCAGCGAAACATTTTCAGGTCAAAGTGCGGCGCAGCATCAGCAGCAATGGCGGCACGCGTAAAAAGGTGAACGAACTGCTGGCGCTGTATAAACCAGGAGTCGCAACGCCTGCGAAAAAATAATTCTCAAGGAGAAGCGGATGAAACAGTATTTGATCGCCCCCTCAATTCTGTCGGCTGATTTTGCCCGCCTGGGCGAAGACACCGCGAGAGCGCTGACTGCCGGTGCCGATGTAGTACACTTCGACGTCATGGACAATCACTACGTACCGAACCTGACCATCGGACCGATGGTTCTGAAATCGCTGCGTAAATATGGCATCACCGCCCCGATTGATGTTCACCTGATGGTGAAACCGGTCGATCGTATTGTCCCTGACTTCGCCGCCGCTGGCGCCAGCATCATTACTTTCCATCCAGAAGCCTCCGAGCACGTTGATCGTACCTTGCAGCTGATCAAAGAGCATGGTTGTAAAGCGGGCCTGGTGTTTAACCCGGCAACGCCTTTAAGCTACCTGGACTATGTCATGGATAAGCTGGATGTGATCCTGCTGATGTCCGTTAACCCAGGCTTTGGCGGACAGTCTTTCATCCCGCAAACGCTGGATAAGCTGCGTGAAGTGCGTCGTCGTATTGATGAATCTGGCTATGACATCCGCCTGGAAGTTGATGGTGGCGTCAAGGTGAACAACATCGGTGAAATCGCGGCGGCGGGTGCAGATATGTTTGTTGCAGGCTCCGCTATTTTCGACCAACCAGACTACAAAAAAGTCATTGATGAAATGCGCAATGAACTGGCGAAGGTAAGTCATGGATAAGTTTCAGGATATTCGGGGCGCCGCTTTTGACCTCGACGGCACGCTGGTCGACAGCGCGCCGGGATTAGCCGCAGCGGTGGATATGGCGCTGTATGCGCTGGAACTGCCGGTTGCTGGTGAAGAACGTGTAATCACCTGGATTGGTAATGGTGCAGATGTACTGATGGAGCGCGCGCTGGCATGGTCTCGTCAGGAGCGCGCGACATTACGTAAAACGATGGGTAAACCCCCCATTGATGATGATATTCCTGCCGAGGAACAGGTACGTATTTTGCGTAAGCTGTTCGACAGGTACTACGGCGATGTCGCAGAAGAGGGGACATTCCTGTTCCCTGATGTTGCCGACACGCTGGGCGCGTTGCATGCTAAAGGTTTGCCGCTGGGTCTGGTGACCAACAAACCAACCCCGTTTGTCGCGCCATTGCTCGAGGCGTTAGATATCGCCAAATACTTCAGCGTGGTCATCGGTGGTGACGACGTGCAGAATAAAAAACCACACCCGGATCCGCTGCTGCTGGTGGCAAGTAAGCTTGGCATCAAGCCTGAGCAAATGCTCTTCGTAGGGGATTCTCGTAATGATATTCAGGCGGCTAAGGCTGCTGGTTGTCCGTCCGTTGGTCTGACGTATGGCTACAACTACGGTGAGTCTATCGCATTGAGCGAGCCCGATGTCATGTACAACCGCATTAATGAACTATTGCCCGCTCTCGGGCTTCCGCATAGCGAAAATCAGGAATCGAAAAATGACTAAGCCCATCGTTTTTAGTGGCGCACAGCCCTCAGGTGAATTGACCATTGGCAACTATATGGGTGCGCTGCGTCAGTGGGTGAACATGCAGGATGACTACCATTGCATCTACTGCATCGTTGACCAACATGCCATTACCGTTCGTCAGGATGCTCAGCAACTGCGTAAAGCAACGCTGGATACGCTGGCGCTGTATCTGGCATGCGGGATCGATCCTGAAAAAAGCACCATTTTCGTTCAGTCGCACGTACCGGAACACGCACAGTTAGGCTGGGCGCTGAACTGCTACACCTATTTCGGCGAGCTGAGCCGTATGACCCAGTTCAAAGATAAATCTGCGCGTTACGCAGAGAACATCAACGCCGGTCTGTTTGATTATCCGGTACTGATGGCGGCAGACATTCTGCTGTATCAGACCAATCAAGTACCGGTTGGCGAAGATCAGAAACAGCATCTTGAACTGAGCCGCGATATCGCTCAGCGCTTCAATGCGCTGTATGGCGACATCTTCAAAGTACCGGAACCGTTCATCCCTAAATCCGGCGCGCGCGTGATGTCGCTGCTGGAGCCGACGAAAAAAATGTCCAAGTCGGATGACAACCGCAACAACGTGATCGGTCTGCTGGAAGATCCAAAATCTGTGGTCAAAAAAATCAAACGAGCGATGACTGACTCGGAAGAGCCGCCTGTTGTTCGTTACGATGTGAAAGAAAAAGCGGGCGTTTCGAACCTGCTGGATATCCTTTCTGCCGTCACCGGCCAGAGTATTCCCGAGCTGGAACAGCACTTCGAAGGCAAAATGTATGGTCATCTGAAAGGTGAAGTCGCGGAGGCCGTTTCCGGCATGCTGACCGAGCTTCAGGAACGTTATCACCGTTTCCGTAACGATGAAGCTTTCCTGCAGAAAGTAATGAAAGACGGTGCGGAAAAAGCCAGCGCACGCGCGTCTGTTACGCTGAAAGCCGTTTACGAAGCGATTGGTTTTGTCGCCAGACCGTAATATTTTCTGCGTTGCAAAAAAACCGGGGAATCCCCGGTTTTTTTGTATCTGCGCAATAACGTCTATTACTGGTCTGCAGCCGGACCACAGCCACCAATAATTTTAGAAATTGAAATTGCTGGATGCAGGAAATAATCGTAGCTGCAGTTGTTTTTTTTGTTTTCAATATGACCCGTACATGCGGTCAGTGTAGCCAGAACCCCAGCGACAATGGTGATTTTTGCAAATTTCAGCATGTTAAAATCCTTGTAAGATACCTATTTTTAAAATGGATGAAATCCATTTCTCGACGGTTAAGATATCAACTTAAATAAAATTTAAGTAGTCCGGATAAGGACATAACAAGCTTTATGTAAATTATATAATTAATGAATTGGATTACTGGGCGGTTATATTTTAATTAATAATTGGTTTGCTGAAGTGAGCATGTAGCGTATTTCGTTTATTATTTATTTCTGCAGGATGATAAATACATGCCCTGAATATCAGGGCATGTATTTACATTCAATTAATGATTCGAGAACCAGTTCAGCTTATCGCGTAGTCCAACCACGCGACCGACGATAATCAGCGCTGGGCTTTCAACCTGTTGCGCTAATTCCCCGAGCTGCGTCAGCACACCGTTGACGACGCGTTGCTTCACGGAGGTACCGTTTTCTACCAGCGCAACCGGCATATTGGCCTGCATGCCAAATTCGATCAGTTTTTCCTGAATTGTGGCCGCCTGATTCAGTCCCATATAGAACACCAGCGTCTGTTTCTCTGCCGCCAGATTTTCCCAGTCCAGCTCGCCGCCGGTTTTCAGGTGTCCGGTAACCAGACGAACACTTTGCGCGTAATCGCGATGGGTCAGTGGAATACCTGAATAAGCGGAGCAACCGGAAGCCGCAGTTATACCCGGCACAACGGAGAATGGAATACCGGCGTGGCAAAGCGTTTCCAGCTCTTCGCCACCGCGGCCAAAGATGAACGGGTCGCCACCTTTTAGTCGTACCACGCGCTTGCCTTGTTGCGCTTCACGCAGCAGGATCTGGTTGATTTCTTCCTGCGGTACGCAGTGGTAACCCGCGCGTTTACCGACGAATACCCGGTCCGCATCGCGGCGCACGAGGTTCATAATATCGTCGGAAACCAGACGGTCATAAACCACTACGTCGGCTTGCTGGATCTGCTGCAGCCCTTTCAGCGTTAGTAGCCCGGCATCGCCAGGACCGGCGCCAACCAGCACCACTTCACCACGGTGATCCAGTGGTTCGCTGAGCAACTGCTCGGTGGTTTCCTCGACAGCTTTCCGATCGTTGTTTGCCAGCGACTGCGCCAGGCGGTCATTAATGAACAATTTTTCCCAGAAGCGGCGACGTTCACCCATACTGGCAAACTGGTTTTTAACCCGGGAACGCAGCTTGCCCGCATACTGTGCGACCTGGCCAAGATGCTGAGGCAGTATGGATTCGAGTCTTTCACGCAGCAGACGGGCCAGCACCGGCGAAGTGCCGCCAGACGAGACCGCCACCATCAGCGGCGAGCGGTCGATAATGGAGGGCATGATAAAACTGGCTGCTTTTGGCGCATCGACCACGTTGCAGAAAATACGGCGTGATTCTGCGGCGGTGCTGACGCTTTGGTTGACGGCATCGTCATCGGTGGCGGCGATAACCAGCCAGCAAGGATCGAGCAGGGATTCATCGAACGGCCCCTCAACAAGCGTCAGCATGCCTTCATTTGCCCATACGGTGAACTGCGGAATAAACGCCAGCGCATTAACCGTTAAACGGGCGCCCGCTTCCAGCAATAACCGCGCTTTGCGTTCTGCGACATCACCACCGCCGACGATCAAGCAGTCACGGTCACGTAGTTGACAAAATATAGGCAAATGATCCACGACATTACCCCTTAATTATTGGCAGCAGCCTCTGGCTGATTGATTTTTGCCGGAGCCGGACGCTCCGATTTTGGCGTAGCATACCAATAACCCAATCCCATGAATACGACACCGGACAAAGTATTACCGAGTGTCACCCACAGCAGGTTATGACCAATTCCGGCCAGGGTATAGGCTTCGCTGTGGTGGCCGAACCAGGAGAGGGCAAACAGCGTCATGTTGGCAACCGAGTGTTCGTAGCCGGAAGCAATAAACGCCAGCAGACACCACCAGATAGCGAGGAATTTTGCTGCGCCTTCGGTACGGATTGCCATCCAGATTGCCAGACAAACCAACCAGTTACACAGTGCGCCCTTGAAGAACAGTACCGTCGCAGGCGCGGTAGTTTTCGCCAGTGCAACCGAATGGACGATGCTGGTATCTACCGGCAACAAGCTGCCGCCACCCCAACCGTAAAGCAGAGCGACAAACACGGAACCGACCAGATTACCCAGCCAGGTTTGCGGTAAAATTGCCCACATTTGACCGTGGCTGATGGTGCCCGCTTTGACGCCGAGCGTCAGGAACATGGTGTGACCGGTAAACAGTTCAGAACCCGCGATAATGACCAGCGTTAAGGCGATACCAAAGGTTGCACCCATTACCAGAGGACGTACGGACGGGTCGAGCAGATTGCCGAGGGTGAAAATAAGAATGATGCCGAGACCGACATAGGCCCCTGCCATTGCCGAACTGACCCAGAATCCGAGCGGATTATTAGCCGACAGGCGTGCGATGCGCGCAGCATTAGCCGCACACTTATTAATAGTGTCAGTAAACATTTGATTATCCTTGAAGTACAAAAAAATAAAAAAAATCTTAACCGTAGGCCGGATAAGGCATTTATGCCGCCATCCGGCAATGTGCTTTTGCAATTGCCTGATGGCGCTACGCTTATCAGGCCTACCAATAAAAGACCTACAAATACGTCAAAAAAGGGGAGGCGTTGCGCCTCCCAAAAGTTTATTAACCGCGCAACTGCACCATGCCGTCTTTCACGCGCGCTTCGTAATGTTTCACGGAGAACTGTTCGTCTTCCATGCACAGTCCGTCGCTTAAACGAAAGCGCTGTTTTTTCAGCGGGCTGGCGACCCACAGTTCGCCCTGATGCTCAGCGATCAAGCCACGAGAAAGCACGCTGGACTCAAAGAACGGATCGATGTTGCTGATCGCAAACACCTGGTCACTGTGATACGGGCGGAAAATTGCGACCTGTTCAGTACCTAACAGGGCGCAGACGCCTGTTGCAGGCAGAATGTCATCGATTTTGCAGATGTTTTGCCACTGGCTCATGCGTTCTCCTCCACCAGAGTCACCGGGATACGCTCATAAGGCGTTGCCGGACGATGTTGTTCACGTTCAGGCACCACCTGGACGTTCGGATCGCGTTTGTCGCTGTTGATGAAGTGCTTGAAGCGAACCTGCGCGGATGGGGTGTTAACGGTTTCTGTCCACTCGCATACCACCGCTTCACGCAGACGGGCCATCTCTTCTTCCAGATGCTCGTTCAGGCCCAGCTTGTCGTCGATGATGACCGATTTCAGATACTCAATGCCGCCTTCCAGGTTGTCTAACCACGGTGCGGTACGGGTCAGTTTGTCGGCAGTGCGGATGTAGAACATCATGAAGCGATCGAGATACTTCAGCAGCGTTTCACGATCGATATCTGCCGCCAGCAGATCGGCGTGACGAGGTTTCATCCCGCCGTTACCGCAAACGTACAGGTTCCAGCCTTTTTCAGTGGCGATGATACCCACGTCTTTGCCCTGGGCTTCCGCGCATTCACGGGTACAGCCAGAGACACCGAACTTCATCTTATGCGGCGTACGAATGCCTTTGTAGCGGTTTTCCAGCTCGACGCCGAAACCGACGCTATCGCCCACGCCGTAACGGCACCAGGTGCTGCCCACGCAGGTTTTCGCCATACGCAACGCTTTAGCATAGGCATGACCGGTTTCGAAACCAGCTTCAATCAACTGACGCCAGATTTCCGGCAGGTCATCTTTCTGCGCGCCGAACAGGCCAATACGCTGAGAACCGGTGATTTTGGTATACAGGTTAAATTCACGTGCGATACGTCCCACGGCCACCAGACCTTCCGGTGTGATTTCACCGCCAGCGGAGCGCGGGATCACGGAGTAGGTGCCGTCTTTCTGGATATTCGCCAGGAAGTTGTCGTTGGTGTCTTGCAGCGGCGTGTGCTGAGGTTTGAGAATGTACTCATTCCAGCACGAGGCCAGCAGGGAACCGACGGTAGGTTTACACACTTCACAGCCGTAGCCTTTCCCGTGTTTTGCCAGCAACTCTTCGAAGGTTTTAATGCCTTCTACGCGAATGAGATGGAACAGTTCCTGACGCGAGTACGGGAAGTGTTCACACAGGTTGTTGTTAACTTCAATACCCTGTTTCGCCAGTTCAGCGTTCAGGACCTGCGTTACCAGCGGGATACACCCGCCGCAGCCGGTACCGGCTTTGGTTTCAGCTTTCAGCGCCGCAACGGTGTGGCAACCTTTATTGATAGCAGCAACCAGCATGCCTTTCGTGACGTCGAAGCAGGAACAAATCTGCGCGCTGTCCGGCAGTTTATCGACACCGATAGAGGGTTTACCGCTGCCCGCGTGTGCTGGCAGGATCAACGAGTCCGGGTTTTCCGGCAGTTCGATAGCGTTCAGCACCAGTTGCAGCAGATTGCCGTAATCGCTGGTGTCGCCCACCAGAACCGCGCCGAGCAGCGTTTTGTTATCTTTGCTGACAATGAGGCGTTTGTAGACTTCTTTGCTCTCGTCGAGGTAAACGTAGCTGCGCGCACCCGGTGTGCGGCCATGCGCGTCGCCAATCCCGCCAACGTCAACGCCAAGCAGCTTCAGCTTGGCGCTTAAATCTGCGCCTTCGAAGGCGTTTTCGGTTTCGAGGATATGGTCAACGGCAACCTGCGCCATTTTGTAGCCGGGTGCCACCAGACCATATACACGGTTGTTCCAGCTGGCGCATTCGCCGATGGCATAGATGTCAGGGTCAGAAGTCTGGCAGGTGTCGTTAATCACGATCCCACCGCGCGGAGCGACGTCCAGACCGCACTGGGTAGCCAGTTTGTCGCGTGGACGAATACCGGTAGAGAAAACGATAAAATCGACCTCCAGTTCGCTACCATCGGCAAAACGCATGGTTTTGCGCGCGTCGACGCCTTCCTGGACAATCTCTTTCGTGTTTTTGCTGGTGTGCACACGCACGCCCATGCTTTCAATTTTGCGACGTAACTGCTCGCCACCCATATGATCCAGCTGTTCAGCCATCAGCATCGGAGCGAATTCAATCACGTGGGTTTCAACGCCGAGGTTTTTCAGCGCACCGGCGGCTTCCAGGCCCAGCAGGCCACCGCCGACGACAGCACCGCGTTTGCTACGGCGCGCGCAAGACTCAATGGCGTTGAGGTCTTCAATGGTGCGGTAAACGAAGCAGTCCTGCGTTTCCGAACCTTTAATCGGCGGGATCCACGGATAAGAGCCAGTCGCCATGATCAGCTTATCGTAATAAACCGTACGACCCGCGCTGGAGTGGATCACCTTCTCCTGGCGGTTGATGGTAATTGCGCGCTCGCCGACTAATACCTTAACGCCGTGCTTCTCGTAGAATCCTTCGCGCACCAGAGAAAGCTCTTCGGCGGTGTGGTGGGAGAAGTAGGAAGACAGGTGTACGCGGTCGTACGCTTTGCGGGGTTCTTCACAGAAGACGGTAATATCAAAATTGGCAGCGTCGGATTTATCAAGAAGATCCTCAATAAAGCGATGGCCGACCATACCATTACCGATAATAGCGAGTCTGACTTTGCTCATTTTTGCCTCGATTTCTTTTCTATTACCGCCTACCTTAACGATTCAGCTACCCCGCTTATTGATACAAATCAAATTCGCCCTCATATACTCCTTAAGAGGTATATAACTGATTTACCTACATTTTTATAAGTTACGGAATTGACTGGCTTTTCGTGTTTGTATAAAAAGCGCACAAATTAAGGGGTTTTTGTATGAATTGGCCTACATCACCAATGGAGGAAGGGATGCCAGGGATATGCCGGATGGCGAGGACACCATCCGGCAGAGTGATTAATGCGTGGCCGGCGCGTTATGCTGGCGATGGCGCGTAACAAACCCAAGGATAAAGCACATCACAAACACAACGGCATACAAGCCGTTAGCTGTTTGCAGTGCCGCCATTGGACCGCTATGAGCGACGATCGGGCCAGTGACGACGAAAGTAAGCATGGTACCGATGGTGCCGCAGGTCAGAATGAAGTTAACCAGTTTAGGTGAGGCGACCTTCGTCTGCTGGGAACCGAGGGTAATAATGGTGGTATAAATCGCGCTGGAGAAGAAGCCCAGCGTCAGAATGAACCACGGCATATGCTCCGGCGTACCGGTGATAAACAGATACATCAGGACGGTGGCCAAACCCGCCAGTACCGTCAGGATGCGTTGCAAATCGAAGAAACGCAGAATAAAGCTAAACGCCCACATACCAACCATGTAAGACATCCAGAAGTCGCTGACCAGTTTACCCGCATCACCCAGGCTCATGCCCAGGCTTTTGGCATATTCCGGCACCCACGAGATAAAACCAAGCTGGCCGAGGATGTAGCACAGAGCCGCAATGGACAGGAACAGTACGCCAATGCCCCATTTTTCTTTTACTACCGGTGCGTCTGACTGCTGCGCGTGTTTGCCCAGCGCCGGGAATTCGCAACCGAAGGTCAGCAGGAAAATGGCAACATATACCAGGCCGATGCAGGCATAAACCCAGTACCATTCGATGCTGCGCGCTAGCAGAAATGCCGCCACCATCGGGAAGATCATGCCAGCCATGCTGAAGAAGGAGTCCGTAAACAGCAGGCGGGAACCGCGCTGGCGACCTTCATACATCTGCGTGACCAGGAACGTACCAATCGACATGGTGATACCGCTCACCAGCCCCAGTACAAACATTGCTGCTGAGAACAAGGCCAGGCTATGGCTGAGCATCAGTCCGGCGACCGCCAGAACCATCAGGATAAAGCCAAAGCGCAACTGGGTTTTCAGGGGCACAATTTCCATCAGCCAGGCATTCAAAAAGATAGAAATCAGGATGCCGGCATTCAGGAAGGTGAAGGTGTTACTCATACTGGAAACGGGCAAATGGAAGTAATCTGCGATATTTCCCATCACCATCCCGGTGACAATTACCAACGCGCCTGTCAGGGCGTAGGAGAGAAAGCTAATCCATGTGAGCTTAATGCGATTGCTGTTAGTCATGACTGGCCTGTATAGAAGTGTAAGACGCATTGATTGCGCCGTGAGCGGGCAGATTTTAGGCGTTTTAGTGACGTATTTAAATATTTAACGGCAATAACTTGCTCCGTTACATTTTTTTATGTGAGCTAGATCACAATGAGTATTCCGGTTATGCAGTTACATTTGTTTCAGATACGTAAAATTAAGTAAAGGGATGGCCTTGTCCTTGAAGGCTCTTTAGAATCACTTCACTTGCTTCATTTCTGCTCTTGTTAAGGACTTCTCATGCTCAAATCGACTCTGGCGGCTGTTGCAGCTGTTCTCGCTCTTTCCGCGCTCTCTCCTGCAGCACTGGCAGCAAAAGGTGACCCACATGTCCTGCTGACCACCTCTGCTGGTAACATCGAGCTGGAGCTGAACAGCCAGAAAGCCCCGGTTTCAGTGCAAAACTTTGTCGATTATGTGAACAGTGGTTTTTATAACAACACCACGTTCCACCGTGTGATCCCAGGCTTTATGGTACAGGGCGGCGGCTTCACCGAGCAGATGCAACAGAAGAAACCTAACCCGCCAATCAAGAATGAAGCCGATAACGGTCTGCGTAACACCCGCGGTACGATTGCGATGGCGCGTACAGCGGATAAAGACAGCGCGACCAGCCAGTTCTTTATCAACATTGCAGACAACGCTTTTCTCGATCATGGCCAACGCGACTTTGGCTATGCTGTGTTCGGTAAAGTTGTGAAAGGTATGGATGTTGCAGATAAGATCTCTCAGGTACAGACCCATGATGTTGGTCCTTACCAGAATGTCCCGTCAAAACCGATTGTTATCCTTTCTGCTAAAGTCCTGCCGTAATCGTATTTTGCGCGGGCAGTTCCTGCCCGCGTTCTCTCCCTTCTCTGCGTAACCCGAAATTGCTGCTTATACTTGTGGCAAGTGCCGCTTATATTCAGGGAGGTCACGTGAAAAAACTCACCGATAAACAAAAGTCCAGGCTCTGGGAGCAACGGCGTAATGTCAATTTCCAGGGAAGTCGACGACTGGAAGGCGTGGATATTCCACGGGTTACTCTGAGTGCGGAAGACGCCCTGGCGCGTCTGGATGAGTTAAGGAGGCACTATGAGCGATAAATTCGGTGATGGACGCGACCCTTATCTGTACCCCGGTCTGAATGTGATGCGTAACCGCCTGGGGATTCATCAGGCCCAGCGTCTGGCACAAGCGGCATACGAATTAACAGCACTGCGCGCCGCGACGGTTGAGTTGGGGCCTCTAAAGCGTGGCCTGCCACACCTGTGCGCCATTCATCGCCAGTTATACCAGGATATTTTCGACTGGGCGGGGCAACTGCGGGAAGTTGATATCTACCAGGGCGATACTCGCTTTTGCCATTTCGCCTATATCGAGAAAGAGGGTAATGCGTTGATGCAGGACCTGGAAGAGGAGTCCTGGCTGGTGGGATTGCCGGAAGAAAAATTCGTCGACCGCCTTGCGCACTATTATTGCGAAATCAATGTGCTGCATCCGTTTCGTATTGGTAGCGGTCTCGCGCAGCGTATTTTCTTCGAACAGCTAGCGATCCATGCCGGGTATATGCTGAGCTGGGATGACATTCAGGTTGAGGAGTGGAACCAGGCGAACCAGAGCGGGGCGATGGGCGACCTGACCGCTCTGCGGGCGATATTTCGTAAAGTGGTAAGCGAAGCCCCGGAAACTGAGTAGAATAGCGCGGTTCTTATGTACCGGAGCCGCCATGATCCTGCTTATCGATAACTATGATTCTTTTACCTGGAACCTGTACCAATACTTCTGCGAACTGGGTGCTGATGTCCTCGTCAGGCGTAACGACGAGCTGACGCTGTCGCAAATCGACGCGCTGAATCCGCAAAAAATCGTGATTTCCCCCGGCCCATGCACGCCGGATGATGCCGGTATCTCGCTGGATGTTATTCGCCATTTTGCAGGCAAAATTCCCCTGCTGGGTGTATGTCTTGGTCACCAGGCGATGGCGCAGGCGTTTGGCGCGACCGTGGTTCGGGCAGCAAAAGTGATGCATGGTAAAACCTCGCCGATTACGCATAACGGGCAGGGGGTTTTTCAGGGACTCGCCAACCCATTAACCGTGACACGCTACCATTCTCTGGTGGTTGCCCCCGAAACGCTTCCTGACTGCTTTGAAGTGACGGCCTGGAGTGAAACACAAGAGATAATGGGCATTCGCCACCGCGAGTGGGATCTGGAAGGTGTGCAGTTTCACCCGGAGAGTATTCTCAGCGAACAGGGGCATCAGCTGCTGGATAATTTCCTCCAACGGTGATTTGTGGTTGCTATTCAGTGATTTTTTATTCATATTTTGTGATTATAATTTCACTAGCATTTCTGCTTAACAGGGTGGTAATGACATGGCAACTGAACAAACTGCGATTACGCGCGCGACATTCGATGAAGTAATTCTGCCGATTTATGCACCGGCTGAGTTTATCCCGGTAAAAGGAAAAGGGAGTCGGGTCTGGGATCAACAAGGCAAAGAGTATGTTGATTTCGCGGGCGGCATTGCAGTTACCGCGTTAGGGCATTGCCATCCGGTGCTGGTTGAGGCGTTAAAAACCCAGGGCGAAACCCTGTGGCACACCAGTAACGTTTTCACCAACGAACCAGCGTTGCGCTTAGGTCGTAAAATCATCAATGCGACCTTTGCTGAACGCGTGCTGTTTATGAACTCCGGCACCGAAGCTAACGAAACCGCCTTTAAGCTGGCGCGTCATTATGCCTGCGTGCGCCACAGCCCGTTCAAAACCAAAATCATCGCCTTCCACAATGCGTTTCACGGTCGTTCGCTGTTTACCGTATCTGTTGGTGGGCAACCGAAATATTCCGACGGCTTTGGACCAAAACCGGCGGATATCATCCATGTGCCGTTTAACGATCTGCATGCGGTAAAAGCGGTGATGGACGATCACACCTGCGCGGTGGTGGTGGAGCCCATTCAGGGAGAAGGCGGCGTCACTGCGGCAACCCCGGAATTCCTGCAAGGTCTGCGTGAACTTTGCGACCAGCACCAGGCGCTGCTGGTCTTTGATGAGGTGCAGTGTGGGATGGGGCGTACCGGCGATTTATTTGCCTATATGCACTACGGCGTGACGCCGGATATCCTCACCAGCGCCAAGGCGCTCGGCGGCGGTTTCCCGGTGAGCGCCATGCTGACCACTCAGGAAATTGCCTCCGCGTTCCACGTGGGTTCGCACGGTTCCACTTACGGCGGTAATCCGCTGGCCTGTGCGGTTGCAGATGCCGCGTTTGATATCATCAACACCCCGGAAGTGCTGGAAGGTATTCAGGGCAAACGTCAGACGTTTGTGCATCATTTGCAGAAAATTAATCAGCAGTTCGATATTTTCAGCGATATTCGCGGCATGGGGCTGCTGATTGGCGCCGAGCTGAAGCCGCAGTTTAAAGGCCGGGCGCGCGATTTCCTCTACGCCGCCGCGCACGAAGGGGTGATGGTGCTGAATGCCGGGCCGGACGTGATGCGTTTCGCGCCGTCGCTGGTGGTGGAAGACGCGGATATCGAGGAAGGGATGCTGCGTTTCGCGCAGGCGGTAGCGAAGGTGGTGGGCTGAATGCCTGATTGCCGGATGGCGGCGCGAGCGCCTTATCCGGCCTACAGGGTAAGGTGTGATTCGTAGGCCGGATAAGCGTAGCGCATCCGGCAGCCGATCTTAACCTTTCATGTCCCGCAACCGACGGCTAAGCCAGATCCCGTGGTGGGGTCGTTGACGCCATGCTACCGACGAAATGGTGTGCATGGTGTTCAGATGCCCCAAGATTCGCTGCAGATGCTGCTCCAGGGTGCTTAATGGACCGTGGGACAGCATTTCAGGCGCTTCGAGAATATTCACATCGCCCGAGCTTCCCGGTCCGTCATACTCCAGCCGCTGCTGACAGCGCTGGAGCGCAATTTCGCAGGACTCCAGATACCGCTGCGCCAAATCTGGCGTCAGCATCGTATGTTCCCTTGCCAGTGTGGTCATCGCGTTGATGTGTTCGACAATAAACTGGCTGTGCGTGACCCACAGTTTCATATCCGCCAGATAGTGCGCGTTGAATCCCGGCTCCTGCATTGCCTGATTCAGTGAGTTAAACAGCGTGTTATGCGCCTGGTTGACCCGCATGCGTTGATACGCCAGCGGCGTGGCCTGCGGATCGTTGCTGAGGATCAGGCGAATAGCCTCCTGGTCGGCTTCTAACGCATCGTGGGCGTTCTTACGCAACAGACCACTCTGCCACTGTGGCCACAGCCAGAGCGTGCCGCCAAAGGCGATTAAGCAGCCAATCACCGTGTCGACAAACCGCGGCACGATAAATTGTTCCCCGTTCAGCGTCAGCAGTTGCAGGGTGTACACCGCCGTAACCGTAAAGCCGACGGTGGCCCAGCCGTAGTTTTTGCGAATGATCAGATAGCTGCCTAATGTGATCAGCAACATGCCTGCCAGCGTGAAACCTTCCTGAATATGAAAGTGCAATGTGACGCCGGCAATCACCAGTCCGACGAGCGTACCCACCGAACGATGCAAAATACGCACTCGGGTCGCCCCATAGCCATTTTGCGTGACGAACAGGATCGTCATCAAAATCCAGTAAGGTTTAGGCAGATGTAAGGCGCTGCCCATCAGGCTGGCGATACTCAGCATGACGCTGATGCGCCCGGCGTTACGCAGCGCCGGGGATTTCAACGACAGATAGTTTTTCAGCGCCGGGATCAACGGCAACCGCCGCTGTTTGTCCGCCATCAAATCTCGGGCATACAGCGGTCGCTGGGTCCGTAGCACGCGGGCGATACGGCTGAAATGCCAGTAGCAAAACTGTCCTACCGGATTATCCGGATGCTGGTTGGCGATTTTCTCCAGCGAGCCAATCTGCTTTTCCATTGAGAAACGGGTCGGTAAGCGGTGATACAAGATATCATCGGCCAGGACGCGCAGGCGGGCGGCGACGGTGCGCGCGTTCCAGCGAATCACCTGTTCCGCGTGGCTTCGCTCGACCAACTTTTGCACCTCTTCCGGCTGATGCAGGCTAACTGAAATATGTTCCTGCAAATCGAGCGCTTCCTGAAAGGCACGCAACAGTCGCTTGTATTCATTATTGTGATGCGCCGACAGCATGTGCATTTGCTGGTAGCACTGGGTAATCAAATCCACCGCTTTTTGTTGACGAACCAGTAGCGGAGGCAGCGCTTTTTCTGGATCGGCATGCTGGGTCAGCAGACTGTACTTGGCCTCACAGTAATCGGCTAATTCGCGGTACAACAGGCTGAGCGATTCACGCAGTGGCTGCTCACGCCACATCCAGAACCAGAACCAGTTGAACAGACCGTACCACAACGTACCCAGTGCATAGATCAGCAATGGCTCCCAGACGGGCATGTTCCCGGCAAGGCTTAGCGTGAAAATTGCCGCGATGAGTGAGGCTGGCAGCAGTCGCGCATGCAACGGGCTTAGCTCGGCGGTTACGCCAAGAATTAGCGTCAGGCCGGTGAGGATGAGCGGCAGTGGTATATCTTGCGCCAGCAGTAACTGCATGATCAGGCTGCAACCGGCAAACAGCGATGCGCCAATAACTAAACGTTTAAAAAAGCGTTTATGCGGGGTATCAAGACCGGCAATGTTGCAACAGGCAGGGACGAGGGAAAACAGAAGCCCCAGATGAAGCTGACCAATGATAAGACCGACAGCCACAGGTAAACACAGCACCAGCGTCTGCCGTAGTGCGTAGTTGATCTCGGGGTGATAAATCAGTCTTCGCCACATCGGAACAAACAAAAATGGCGCGCTACCGGGTAACGCGCCATTTCGATGGGATTAACGTGTGCCGTAAACGACAATGGTCTTACCGTGAGCGGAGATCAGGTTCTGATCTTCCAGCATCTTCAGAATACGACCAACGGTCTCACGGGAGCAGCCAACGATCTGGCCGATTTCCTGGCGGGTGATTTTAATCTGCATACCGTCCGGGTGAGTCATCGCGTCAGGCTGTTTTGCCAGATTCAGCAGAGTCTGGGCAATACGGCCGGTGACGTCGAGGAAGGCAAGGTTGCCTACTTTTTCAGACGTGACCTGCAGGCGACGAGCCATCTGAGAAGACAGGCGCATCAGAATATCCGGGTTGACCTGGATTAATTGGCGAAATTTTTTGTAGGAAATTTCAGCGACTTCACATGCGGTTTTGGCCCGTACCCAAGCGCTACGTTCCTGGCCTTCTTCGAAGAGGCCTAATTCACCAATAAAATCGCCCTGATTCAGATAAGAAAGGATCATTTCTTTCCCTTCTTCATCTTTGATCAGCACTGCCACTGAGCCTTTAACGATGTAATACAACGTTTCCGCTTTTTCACCCTGGTGAATCAGCGTGCTCTTCGATGGGTACTTATGAATATGGCAATGAGACAAGAACCATTCGAGAGTCGGGTCTGTTTGCGGTTTGCCAAGCACCATGCGCGGTTATCCTCTGTTATAAGCTGTCTCCAGAGCCAGAAAACGACGCTGCCTCTGGGTTTGCAAAAATGTGCTTCCCGCTACCTGGGAAGGGGGCTACTAAAAATATACTGCAGCCTGTAATGTGATGTCCTCTGCATACATGCAGTACGTCAATGTATTACTGTAGCATCCCGACTGTTTTAGCATAGCTTTCGCCGTGTGTCTCCTGGTGTCTCGCTTCAGCATGACGCAGGTCGCCTTCCGTTGCGAGAATTGTTATGTACGCGTAATCTGTCAGGAAAATTGAAACATTGGAGTTACGAAATATGCAAGCGCGTGTAAAGTGGGTTGAGGGGTTAACCTTCCTCGGTGAGTCCGCCTCTGGCCACCAAATTTTGATGGACGGTAACTCCGGTGATAAAGCGCCGAGCCCGATGGAAATGGTATTAATGGCTGCAGGCGGTTGTAGCGCGATCGATGTGGTGTCGATCCTGCAAAAAGGGCGTCAGGATGTGACCAACTGCGAAGTGAAGCTCACCTCTGAGCGCCGTGAAGAAGCGCCGCGTTTGTTTACCCACATTAATCTGCATTTCATCGTCACCGGCAACGATCTGAAAGAGGCGTCGGTCTCCCGCGCCGTCGATCTCTCGGCGGAAAAATATTGTTCCGTGGCATTGATGCTGGAAAAGGCGGTGAATATTACCCACTCCTATGAAGTGGTTGCTGCGTAATACGTGAAGCCGGATGGCAGCTTGGCCTTATCGGGCCTACAGGACGATACCGATTCGTAGGCCCGATAAGCGTAGCGCCGTCGGGCACATCCCGTACCTCACTCTATCTTTTTACCTTCCATCAGTCGCTGGACCAGCGGCAGCATAATCAATTCCATCGCCAGACCCATTTTGCCGCCAGGTACGACTAATGTATTGATGTGGGAAATGAATGAGCCTTGCAGCATGGCCAGAAGCCACGGAAAGTCGATCCCTTCCAGATTACGAAAATGAATGACCACAAAGCTTTCATCCAGCGACGGAATGCTCCTGGCAGCAAAGGGGTTTGAGGTATCGACGGTGGGTACGCGCTGAAAGTTAATGTGCGTACGGGAAAACTGCGGCGTGATGTAATTGATGTAATCGTCCATTGAGCGCACAACCGAGTCCATCACCGCTTCACGCGAGTGTCCACGCTCGCTGGTATCGCGGGTCAGTTTCTGGATCCATTCCAGGTTAACGATCGGCACTACGCCGACCAGAAGGTCGACATGCCGGGCCACATTTTGCTGTGGGGTGACGACGCCGCCGTGTAGCCCTTCATAGAACAGGACATCCGTCGGTTCAGGCAATGGCTGCCAGGGGGTAAACGTTCCCGGGACCTGGTTCCACGGTACGGCTTCATCGTAGGTGTGCAGATATTTACGCGACTGACCTTTTCCCGTCTGGCCGTATTCAATGAAGGTTTGTTCCAGCAGACCAAAGTCATTGGCTTCGGGCCCGAAATAACTGATATGTCGCCCGGCATCGCGCGCTTTGCGAATCGCCATATCCATTTCCGGACGGGTATAGCGATGAAAACTGTCACCTTCCACCTCGGCGGCGCGCAGATTTAGCTGCGCGAAAATTTTACGAAACGCGAGGCTGGTGGTGGTGGTCCCCGCGCCGCTGGATCCTGTTACCGCAATCACCGGATGTTTGGCAGACATAACAACTCCATGAATAGGTTGATTTTTTATTATAGTCAGCCGTCGGCTACGAATTACTCGTGAATCTGCTTCCTCGGCATGATGTTGACCGTTTCATGCAGTTCGGACCACACCAGGACGGCTTCACCTGATTGTAGTTGGCGTTTGACGTCGGCGACTTTTTGTTCGAGCGAACGTTCATGTTCACCATAATCGGTACCTTCGCGCAAGACAAAGCTTTCAATCAGATTGTCCAGCGCGTCCGGGGAGATGTCTTGCCAGGGGATAATCATGATGACGCCTCCAGATACGTTGTCAGCCAGTCGGGAATTCTGGATTCCAGCCACATCTCAGGGCGGCGCACTGTGCCGCCAATAAATCCGACGTGTCCGCCGTGTTCAGTCAACTGATACTCCACCTGTGAGGGCAGGTTTTCCGGTTCAGGGATCACGTGATGATCCATAAACGGATCGTCCTTGGCATGGATAATCAGCGTCGGTTTGGCGATCTGATTAAGCAATGGCATGGCGCTACACTGGCGGTAATAGTCTATAGCATCGGCAAAACCGTGGATTTTGGCAGTGATGAGATCGTCAAAATCTCGAATGCGACGCAGGGATTTCAACTGGGTCAGACTCACCGGCAACGAACCCGGATAGGCCTGTAGCTTACGCGAGGCGTTAGCTTTCAACAGATTGAGCAGATAGCGCTGGTAGACGCGTGAGAACCCCTTCTCCATATGGTAACTACAGGCTTCCAGCACGAAAGGCGCAGAGACAATAACCGCTGCATCAATGGGAATATCGTTGCCTTCTTTGGCCAGCAGGCAGGCAAGCATGTTCCCGCCGAGTGAATAGCCGACCGCCGCGGTCGGCACACGACCAAGCTCGCGTTCCAGCCAATGTAAAAACCAGGTGCCATCTTCTGTTTCACCAGAATGATAAATACGGTTGAGACGATTTGGTTCGCCGCTGCAGCCGCGAAAATGCATCACCACGCCCAGCCAGCCGCGCTTTTGCGCTGCTTCAATCAGGCCATGTGCGTACGGGCTGTTCAGACTGCCTTCCAGACCGTGAAAAACCACCAGGCGCGGTTTGTGCTTCGCCTGTTGCGGATCTTCACTCCATGCCAGATCGACAAAGTCACCGTCGGGTAATTCCAGACGCTGCCAATGGGCGTCGAACTTCACCTTGCGGCGAATTAAACGCGGCAGCATTGTCTGCAAATGGCGGTTACTGATACCGCGCATAGGGCGGAATTCTCGCGAATCATCAGTAGGTGGGATCATTTCTGTGGATGTGATTTCAACCATAACACCAGAGCAATTAATAATCGGAAAGAATAACTATACCGCGCGCAGCGCTTGCGGGTTAGCCAATATGTGATTTTGTCGCTAGTCAGTCAGCAGGTTACGCGAGAAAAAATGAAAATCGACGTCGGGCTTTCGTCGCCACAGGCGAGCTTTACGCGTCCCTGTCGCCACGCTTTCTCCGGTATCTTCAAACATTCCTGACGCTTCAAAGCGGCGAATCAGACTTTTACGCTGGATCGACTGACCGAGGATCACCTCGGTGGCTTCGAGCAGTTGCCCATGGGTAAATGTCTCCGGCAAGCAGTATACGGGCAGTAGCGAGTACATTGTTTTTTGCCGCAAGCGATGCAGGGCCGCCGTAATGATGTCTCCGTGGTCGAACGCGAGTGAATAATTTTTCAGCTCATCAACCGGCACCCAACGGGCATTGCTGACGCTGGCGATGTGCGGCGCACAGTCTACCCAGGCGATTAGCGCAAACCAGGCGACTGTCAGACTCCAGCCGCGCGGGTCGCGATCCGGGCCGGAAAAAGTATCCAGTTGTTCCAGCCACGAAGGCAAAACTCCTGTTTTTTCAGTGAGCTTGCGCAGCGCTGTGGCGCGAGTGGAGTCATCGCGCGCGATATCAATGAAGCCACCTGGTAATCCCCAACGCCCTTTTTGCGGCTGGTTTGCTCGTTCAACCAGTAATACGCACAGCGCCTGTTGATGCAGGGTAAACAGCACGCTATCGACCGTCACCAGTGGTGTGGGAAAGCGGCGGGCATCGTATTGATTCAGGTAGTCGGCTTCGGTGGTCATAAGGTACTCACGATGATTTGCAACGCCCACAAGTGTACCAGCCCAATACCGGGGGGCAAGGTTCGTTTTTTCTTATTATTTATCAGTGGATTATGCGATGGCCTAAAAATAATGCATTTTTGCTTGCTTTATATGTGTCCTAAGGACATTATTAATTGTGTCGAAGGGACACAATTAAGGGGTGAGCGTGATGAACATAAAACTGACACTAACGTTGGACGACCAGAGCTACGGAATGACACACGGTGTTTTTCCTGATGGCGCCGTCTGGTTGAAGGTTACTGAAGCATTACCACCCTTTGCTCGCCTGATGCGCATTCGTGCGACGGCGATGCGCGATATGAACGACTTTATGCTGTTGGCGCAACTGGTGGAGGCGGTTCGCCATCAAACGGATGTGCTGGTCAGTCATCTCGAACTTCCCTGGTTACCGTGGGCTCGTCAGGATCGCCATATGGTGGCGGGTGATAGCTTTGCGCTGAAAGTCTTTGCCAGCCAGCTTAATACGCTGCAATTCGATAGGGTGAAGGTGCTCGACCCGCACAGTGACGCGGCGGCGGCAGCTATCAATAATTTTGTGGCGATTTCACAAGAGACTTGCCTGCTGCACAGCGCGACCTTGCAGCGGCAGTTCCGGCAAAAAGCGCTAATGCTGGTCGCCCCTGATGCCGGATCGCTGAAGAAAATTGATGCCGTTGCCAGAGCGGTCGGTGTAGCGGAGTACGCCGTCCTGAGCAAAAAACGCGATGTGGCAAGCGGCAAGCTGACGGGGTTTGCTTTAGTCGCCGGAGACGTCAGGGGCCGGGATATGCTGATTGTTGACGACCTGTGTGACGCTGGCGGTACGTTCATTGGTTCTGCGCAGGTACTCCGTGATGCAGGTGCCCGTAGCGTCAACCTGTATATCACCCACGGTATTTTCTCTAAGGGCGTTGAACACCTGTTTGCGAACGGTATTGATGCTATCTACACCACCACCTCTTTCGCTGCCCCGACGCTGGAACATCCGCAGCTTGAGCTTATCGACATTGACGCGATTTACCGCGCCTGAGGGAGATACTGATTATGAAAATGAACCCGATTCTGGCTATCGACGGCTACAAAGTTTCTCACCGCGTACAGTATCCGCAAGGAACCAGCCGCGTGTATTCCAACTTTACCCCGCGCAGCGATCGCTTTTTCTCCTCGCCGTTGGCGGATGGCAAACTGGTGTTTTTTGGCCTGCAAGGTTTTCTGCAGTGGTTTCTGGTTGATTTGTTTAACGAGGCATTCTTTGCCCGTCCGGAAGACGAGGTGGTCAGCGAATACAAACAGGTCATGGACAGCTATCTCGGCAAAGATGCGGTAGCGGTTGATCATATCCGCGCCCTGCATCAGTTGGGCTATCTGCCGTTGCACATCAAAGCGCTGGATGAAGGCAGCAAGGTGCCGATGGCGGTGCCCGTTTTAACTATCATCAACACCCAACCTGAGTTTTTCTGGCTGGTGAATTACCTGGAGACCGTGCTGTCGGCAGAACTGTGGAAGGCGTCAACAAACGCCACCATTGCTCATCACTATCGTAAAATTTGCGCGCGCTGGGCACAGAAAACCTGTAGCGACCTGACGCACCTCGACTTCCAGTGCCATGACTTTTCATTTCGCGGTATGGCCGGATTGCAGGACACCATGCAGGCGGGCAGCGGCCACTTGTTGAGTTTTAAAGGCACTGACAGCATTCCGTCGCTTCTCTACGCCCGGGATTATTATACCGACGGCGAGCCCTATTTTATCGGCGCCAGCATTCCGGCGACCGAGCACAGCGTGATGTGTATGGGGGAACGTGAACATGAGATCGAAACCTTCCGCCGCCTGATTGCCGATCTCTACCCGCAGGGATTTGTGTCGATTGTCTCTGATACGTGGGATTACTGGCAGGTACTGACGGAGTACACCCGCGAGCTGAAGAACATCATTCTGGCGCGCGAGGGACGGGTGGTTTTCCGCCCGGACAGCGGTAATCCGGTTGAGATCCTGTGCGGTACTGGCGCGGATGAGGATACACGAGCCGATCGTACGGCACAGGAGAAAGGCTCTGTGGAGGTGCTGTGGGAGATATTTGGCGGCACGGTTAACGCCAAAGGCTACAAGGTGCTCGACCTACATGTGGGGCTAATTTATGGCGATTCCATCACCCTTGAGCGGGCGAATGAGATCCTGCGCCGCCTGGAAGCGAAAGGATTTGCCAGTTCAAATGTGGTGTTTGGCGTGGGTTCTTTTACCTATCAGTACAACACGCGTGACACCTTCGGTTTTGCGATGAAGGCAACGTGGGGCGAAGTCGACGGCAAGGGTCGGACGATTTTTAAAGAGCCGAAAACCGATAACGGCTTAAAGCGCTCGGCCCGTGGGCTGCTTCGCGTAGTACGTGATGAGCAAGGAGAATTGCGTCTGCATGATGAACAAACCTGGGAGCAAGAGCAGGAAGGAGAGCTGAAAACCCGTTTTCTCAACGGGAAGTTGATTAACCATGAGCACTTCGAACAGATCCGCCAGCGCCTGGCGGCACAAAGCTAGTTTTCCGCAAGCGGGTTGCGTTACCCGCTTCCTCCTCCCTCCCGGCGTGAATTGATCATCGTCACAAATGGTTACTTCAATTATTACTCTCAAGCTAATGATTCTTTCCTACGCTTAATTGATGACTTTCTCACCAGGGTGCACACTCTTTCCAGTGTTAAGCAATCAAAATGATTAGCTGAATCAGGAGGTTAATAATGTTATCTGGGCAAACGCCAGCACGAGTCTGGAACACCCGCCGCACGGAAAAACAGCGCCGTCTGGCTTCCGTTCCGGTGCAGGGTAAGGTGCTGCCGACCGCAGACCTGACCGCGATGCTGGAAAAACTGATCGCGCCGGGTGACCGCGTGGTATTAGAAGGGAATAACCAGAAGCAGGCAGATTTCCTGTCCCGCATGCTGGCTGAAGTCAATCCGCAGATTGTGCACGACCTGCATATGATTATGCCAAGCGTCGGGCGCAGCGAGCATCTGGATATCTTTGAAAAAGGCATCGCCCGCAAGCTGGACTTCTCCTTCTCCGGTACCCAAAGCCTGCGTATTTCGCAGCTACTGGAAGATGGCCAACTGGAAATCGGCGCCATCCACACCTACATCGAACTCTATTCCCGTCTTTATGTTGACCTGGCCCCGAACGTGGCGCTGATTGCCGGTTATAAAGCTGACCGTAAAGGTAACCTCTACACCGGGCCGAGTACCGAAGATACCCCGGCGCTGGTGGAAGCTGCTGCATTCCACGACGGTATCGTCATCGCACAGGTGAACGAGCTGGTGGACGACGAATGCGACCTGCCGCGCGTGGATATTCCGGGTTCCTGGATTGACTACGTGGTTGTCGCCGACAAACCGTTCTTTATCGAACCGCTGTTTACCCGCGACCCGCGCCTGATCAAACAGGAACACATCCTGATGGCGATGATGGCGATTAAAGGCATCTACGCAGAACATCAGGTACAGTCGCTGAACCACGGTATCGGCTTCAACACCGCGGCGATTGAACTGTTGCTGCCAACCTACGGTGAACAGCTCGGTCTGAAAGGCAAAATCTGTAAGCACTGGACCCTGAACCCGCATCCAACGCTGATTCCGGCAATTGAGAGCGGCTGGGTAGAAAGCGTGCACTGCTTCGGCGGCGAGTTGGGGATGGAAGAGTATATCCGCGCCCGCCCAGACATCTTCTTTACCGGTTCCGACGGCTCGATGCGTTCTAACCGCGCCTTCTGCCAGTTGGCTGGCCAGTACGCGGTAGATATGTTTATCGGCTCCACCCTGCAGGTTGATGGCTACGCTAACTCCTCCACCGTGACCCGCGGCCGTCTTTCTGGCTTCGGCGGCGCGCCAAACATGGGTCACGACCCGCACGGTCGTCGTCATGCAACGCCAGCCTGGCTGAATATGATCACCGAACCCGACCCAATGCAGCGCGGTAAAAAACTGGTGGTGCAGATGGTCGAAACCTTCCAGGCGGGCGTGAAGCCAACCTTCGTCGAAAAACTGGACGCGGTTGACGTGGCGAAAGCCTCCGGTATGCCGCTGGCACCGGTAATGATCTACGGCGATGACGTAACCCACGTGCTGACCGAAGAAGGTATCGCCTACCTCTACCGCGCCAAAGATCTTGAAGAGCGCCGTGCGATGGTAGCTGCGGTCGCGGGTATCACGGATATCGGGCTGGGCGTTGACGCTAAGCGCGTTGCCGAGCTGCGTCAGAGCGGCAAGGTGGTCTATCCGGAAGATATGGGCATTCGTCGTACCGATGCCACCCGTTCTCTGCTGGCAGCCGGTAGCGTCGCTGACCTTGTGGAATGGTCCGGCGGTCTTTACAACCCACCTGCGAAATTCCGGAGCTGGTAATGAAACTTCTGCCCCAGATTCAGGTTGAAGGCGGTGCCGAGTGGCTGGCGCGAACCGCCACGCAGTGTCTGATTGACGAAGCACGATTAAGCCCGAAACCCGGTCTGGTGGACAGTCGGGGGAACGGTGCGCACCACGATCTTACGCTTTCGCTAATGGAGCGCTCCGCACATAGTCTGACCCCTACGTTTCAGGCGCTGGCGCAGCAAAGCTGGCAGCGTCCAGCGGATATTGCGCTCAGACAAACCATAGGGCGACTCGGCCGTGAGGGCGAGCAGCAGATGATGGCCGCGACCCACGGCGTGAATACCCACCGCGGCGCGATTTGGGCGCTGGGGTTGTTGGTGAGCGCCGTTGCGATGCACGGTGGTGCCGGTGGCGCGCAGCAGATAGCCGCTACCGCAGCGGAACTGGCGAAGCTGCCGGATGACGCAGCGCCGAAGGTGTTCAGCAAAGGGCTTCGCGCGACGCATCGTTATCGTGTACCGGGCGCTCGTGAAGAAGCTCAGCAGGCGTTTCCGCACGTGATGCAGCGCGCGCTGCCGCAGCTGCGTTTAAGCCGCCTACGTGGTAGTAGCGAGACGCACGCGAGGCTGGATGCGCTGATGGCCATCATGACCTCGCTGACCGATACCTGCGTACTTTCTCGTGCCGGGCTGGAAGGGCTTGATGCCATGCAGGACGGCGCGCGCGCCGTGTTGAATGCAGGCGGCAGCGCGCACCCGGCGGGTCAGGCGGCATTAGCGGAACTGGATAGCCAGATGCTGGCGCTAAACGCCTCGCCGGGCGGCGCGGCTGACCTGCTCGCCGCCACGCTATTTCTCGATCGCGTCGAAATCACGTCGAATCGCCGTATTTAAAGCATTAAGAGGATGTTATGGAACACATTACGTTAACCGTACCGGCCAGCCGCACCTTAAGCGGCAAAGCGCTGGCAGGCGTTGTGGGCTCCGGGGATATGGAGGTGTTATTCACCGCCGACCAGGGCCAGACATTAACCATTGATATCACCACTTCTGTCAATAACAGCACCCGCCGCTGGGAAGCGCTGTTCAACCGTCTGCAGACGGTCAGCAGCCTGCCTGCCGGCAAACTGACCATCCATGACTTCGGCGCGACGCCGGGCGTGGCGCGCATCCGTATCGAACAGGTTTTTGAAGAGGTGAGCTATGCGTGATGACCGCAGTTTTATCGAATTAAAAGCACGCCAGCGTGCGCATGCGCTGCTGGATGAAGGCAGCTACCGTGAACTGCTCGACCCATTTGAAGGCGTGATGTCGCCGTGGCTCGGCGCACAGGGCATTGTTCCACAGGCCGATGACGGCATGGTCGTGGCAAAAGGCACCATCAATGGTAAACCGGCCGTTGTTGTAGCGATTGAAGGCGCGTTCCAGGGCGGCAGCATGGGCGAAGTGTCCGGTGCCAAAATGGCAGCGGCGCTGGAGCTGGCGGCGGAAGATAACCGTAACGGCATTCCTACTCAGGCGGTGCTGAGCCTGGAAACCGGCGGGGTTCGTTTACAAGAAGCGAACCTCGGTCTGGCGGCGATTGCCGATATTCATGCGGCGATTGTGGATCTGCGTCGTTACACCCCGGTGGTTGGCATTGTGGCCGGTACTGTGGGCTGCTTCGGCGGGATGTCCATCGCGGCGGCGCTGTGTAGCTATCTGATTGTGACCCGCGAAGCGCGTCTCGGCCTGAACGGCCCGCAGGTAATCGAACAGGAAGCCGGGATTGAAGAGTATGACTCCCGCGACCGTCCGTTCATCTGGAGCATGACCGGTGGTGAAGTTCGCTACGAAAGCGGGCTGGTAGAAGCACTGGTCAACGACGGTGTGAACGCGGTGAAAGCCGCCATGAACGAGGCGCTGGCGAAAGGCGTTCCGGCAAAACATCGCACCGATAATTACGACTGGTATCTCGACCGCCTGAGCCATTTTGATACCCGCAAACAGGCCGATTCAGAACAGATTAGAGCGCTCTTCGCCCGGGAGGTGAAATGATGAGTAACGTAATTAGCCGTGGCGAATTATGGCTGGAAACGCTGGCGCCAGGCGCCAAACGTATTGCAGGGCTGTGCGCGTCCGTACAGGCCGCTGATGGCGAGCTGAACGGTGAAAATGTGCGCTTTATCGCCGTCGTTCCGGATGTCCATAACCACTATCCGCGCGCCACCAAAGGTGAAGTCGGTTTGCTGGAAGGCTGGTGGCTTGCGAAAGTTGTCAGTGAAACCATCGCCGCCGATGCCAACAGTGCCGTGAAGCGCCCGATCGTGGCAGTGATTGACGTCGCCAGCCAGGCCTATGGTCGTCGTGAAGAAGGCTTTGGCATTCATCAGGCACTGGCTGGCGCGGCTGCGGCGTATGCCAATGCGCGTCTGGCAGGCCACCCGGTGATTGGTCTTATCGTCGGTAAAGCGATGTCCGGGGCATTTCTGGCGCACGGCTACCAGGCAAACCGTCTGATCGCCTTCAACGATAAAGGCGTACTGATTCACGCGATGGGCAAAGAGTCCGCGGCGCGCATTACCCTGCGTACCGTTGAGGCGCTGGAAAAACTGGCGGCAACTATTCCGCCGATGGCCTATGACATCAGCAACTACGCCACCCTGGGCCTGCTGGAAAACCTGCTGGATATCAGCAACCCGGATGCCCCATCCGCACAAGATCTGGCGCTGGTGAAAAATACCCTGCAACAGGCCATCAACGACGCGCGTCAGGACCCTACGCTTAAAAGCCGTCTGGGTGCCGACAATCGCCGCAGCTCTGCCCTCGTACGCGAACGCATGCGAGCAAGCTGGTAAGTAAAAAAAGAGACCTGCCGGATGTACGGCTCCGCGGGTGCAGTGACTGCACCCGCGTGGGTCGCTGCATCTGAAAAATAACAATCATCGCGTCAGTGCTACTTCTTTTAAGATTACAGGTGAAATATGACTTACGTAATTGTTCATGCTCTTGCTCCGATTTTCGTCATCATGTTGCTGGGATTCTGGGCCGGGAAGGCCAAAATGGTCGACAACAAAAATGTCTCCCTGCTCAACATCTTTGTGATGGACTTTGCGTTACCCGCAGCGCTGTTTAGCGCCACGGTACAAACGCCGTGGGCCGGTATCGTGGCTCAGTCACCGCTGATTGTGGTGTTGACGCTGGCGATGTGGATTACCTATGCCGCTATCTACTTTATGGCGACCAAAGTTTTCAAGAAATCTCCCCAGGATGCCGCCGTGCTGACCCTGACCGTTGCGCTGCCAAACTATGCCGCGCTGGGTCTGCCGATTCTGGGTAGCGTGCTGGGTGAAGCATCTTCAACTTCGCTGTCCGTTGCCGTTTCCATTGCCTGCGGCTCCGTGCTGATGACACCGTTCTGCCTGCTGATCCTCGAACGCGAAAAAGCGCGTGCGGAAGGCGGTAACTCCGGTTCTACGCTTTCTATGCTGCCGGTACTGATGTGGCGCTCGATTAAAAAACCGATCGTAATGGGCCCGCTGCTGGGGGTTATCCTTTCCGCCATTGGTATTAAAATGCCGGAGCTGGTGCTGGCGGCGATCAAACCGCTGGGTCTGTCTGCTACTGCGGCGGCGCTGTTCCTGACCGGTGTGATCCTCTCTGCGCGTAAACTGCAGATCAATACCGTGGTGATTACTTCCACCATCGCTAAGTTGCTGATTCAACCGGCCATTGCCTGGGGTATCGTGCTGATTTTCGGCCTGCATGGTTCCGTGGCTATCACTGCCATCCTGATGATTGCACTGTCCGCGGGCTTCTTCGGCGTGGTGTTCGGTAACCGCTTTGGCGTGCAGTCTCCAGATGCAGAAGCCGTGCTGCTGTTGAGCTCTGTACTGTGTATCCTGTCGCTGCCGCTGTTTATCTCGCTGACTTCAGGAATCTAAATCATGAGCACAACATTACGTCCACACGATCTTATCTGGCTGAACGCACGCGACGCGCTCGAGGATGTCACGGAATCCTGGGTGGATACCGTCTGGCATAGCGGTCTGCCGGTGGTCGTGCGGCGTGATGTTGATGCGCAGGGGCGTATTCCCGTGGGCGTCCGCGGGATGAAGCGCGACCAGCGCGCCGCCGGTTGGGTGAAAGCGGAGGCGGTCGTTCGCGTCTGCTCGCCGGAATCGCTGGTGGACCCGCAGACGCTGCTGCGTTCGCCCTTTATCTCTCAGCCGCCGCTTCAGGTGGCTTTATTATTGGCCCAGCAGTCGTGGCCGTGGACGTGGGGCATTACCGGGAGTACCGGCTATGCGCTGGCGACCGGGATCCCGGTGATCCATGCGGCAAGCGATCTGGATCTGCTGATCCGCGCGCCTCAGCCGCTCTCCCGACAAGCGCTGGAGAAGTGGCAGCAGCAACTGACGGGCGAACTGTGCCGGGCAGATACTCAAGTGGATACTCCGCGCGGCGGCTTTGCCCTCAATGAATGGCTGCGTGATGGAAAAGCGCTGTTAAAAACCTCACAGGGGCCGCAACTGGTGCGCGATCCGTGGGGCAGGGAGGAGTCATGAAAATTCTGTTTACCTTCCCGGGGCAGGGGACACAGCACGAAGGTATGCTGCAAAACCTTCCGGGGGCGGAGCTCGCTCAGGCGCGTGAAGTGCTGGGGGCCGAGGTGGATACGCTGGATAGCCCTGAAGCGTTGAAACATACCCGAGCCGTTCAACTGTCTCTGCTGATTGCCGGCGTTGCCTGGGCGCGTGAGCTGGAACGTCGTGGTGTCGCGCCTGATATCCTCAGTGGACTCTCCATTGGCGCGTACCCGGCGGCGGTGGTTGCCGGTGCGCTCGATTTTGCCGATGCGCTGACGCTGGTGGCGCTGCGCGGTGACTTAATGGAGCAAGCATACCCACATGGTTACGGCCTGACGGCGATTATGGGGCTAACGTTAAATCAGGTGGAAAGCCTGGTGGCAGACAGCGAAACCTATATTGCCAACCTGAATGCCGAAACGCAGATTGTGATTGCGGGTACCGATGAAGCGATGGCGGAAGTGGCAAAACGCGCGATGGCCAAAGGGGCCAGTAAGGCTTCTCGTCTGGCGGTGAGCGTGCCGTCGCACTGTGAACTGCTGGCCGAGCCCGCGCACAAGCTGGTTGAAGCGTTTAGCCGCGTGACGCTTTCCCGTCCGCGCTATGCCTACCTGAGCGGCAGTACCGGACGCGTGCTGTGGCAGCCGGAGCGTATTGCTGATGACCTGGCGATGAATATGGCGCGCACGGTGCGTTGGCAGGAGGCGGTGATTTCCGCTAACGAACGTGAAGCGCGGCTGGCGATTGAAATGCCGCCCGGTGGCGTGCTGACCTGCTTAACGCGTCAGGCCGCGTGGGAAGGGGAGTCTATTTCTCTGGAGCGCAGCGGCGTCGATGTTGCCGTGCATCTGGCGAAACGCCTTCGTGCGTGATGTGATTGCCCGATGGCGCTGCGCTTATCGGGCCTACGGCTCGCATCTGATGTAGGCCGGATAAGACGCGAAGCGTCGCCATCCGGCGATTCAGGCGTTCTGGTTCAGCGTCCTGGCGTACATGCGTCCTTCGGCGGCCAGCGCTAACAGGCTTGGGTCGCGCTCGCGGTTGCGGGCAAAGACAATCGCGATAAGCTGCTGCATCTGATAGGGCTCAGCCAGTTTTTGCAGCTTCACGGTATTCTCATACATTTTCTTCATTCGCCCCGGCATTAAACAGAAACCCACCCCTGCCTGTACCAGACTGAGCATGGAGAAGATGTCGTTGACGCGGGTAACGATTTCAGGCTCAAACCCGGCGATATGAAATGCTTCCTGAAAACCGGCGTAGGTGGCAAATCCTTCCGCCAGCGAGACAAATTTCTCATTGCGATAGTGGCGCAGGTCCGCCTTCATGGTGGCGTCCAGCGTAGCTGACATCGGTGCGGCGAGGTAGATATCGTCGTGGAACAGGGGCAGCACTTCGAGGCTGTTGCGGTCGATTTCGCTTTCGGAAATGGAGATGAGGATGGCGTCCAGCACGCCGTCTTCCAGCATCTTCAGCAGCGCTTCGTTGGAGCCCATGGTGAGATCCAGCTCCAGATCCGGGCGGCGCAGCTTCATGCCCATAATCAGGTGCGGTACCGTCTCCAGCGTCAGTGAGTAGAGCGTGCCAACGCGTAAACGGCCCTGACCCACGCCTGCCGTTTTGCGCGCCTCTTCCAGCCCGCGTTCCATCAATTGGGTGACTTCCTGGCAGTACTCCAGCAATGTCCACGCTGCGGGCTGGGCGATAAGATTACGCCCTTTGTGAACGAACAGCGGGCAACGAACGTTCTCTTCCAGCGTGTGTAACGCCCGGTGAACGCTAACGCCGCTGATGTTCAGCGCCTCGGCGGTGCGGGCGATGTTACCCTTCTCCATAAAGGTCATGAAGATGCTCAGCTTGCGGAAGGTAATATCGTTGGTCGTCAGCTGATTCATCATCGTCTTCCCATCGTTAGTCGGCCAGCATCTGTTCGAGTTGTTCCTGCGCATCCAGCCAGGCCATTTCACACTCTTCCAGCCCGGATTTTGCATTCGCTTGCTGCTGCAAACAGGCAGTGAGTTCGGCTTTGCGACTTTGATCGTAGAGTTCGCTATCACCGAGTTTCTCTTCCGCCTGCGCCAACTGCGCCTGTAGTTTCTCCATCTCTTTTTCCAGACGGGTGATCTCTTTGCGCAGCGGCTGCGTCAGGGTGCGGAGTTCAGCTTCGCGACGCTTCTGATCCTTACGCGCCTGGGCGCTGTTCACGCTCTCCTTCGCCGGTTCGTCGCTCTGGTTTTCCTGTTTCTGCACATCGCTCAGCCACTGTTGATAATCTTCCAGATCGCCGTCAAACGGCTCGACTTTCTTGTCGTGCACCAGATAGAGGTCGTCGGTAGTGGAGCGAATCAGATGACGGTCGTGCGAGACCACGACCAGCGCGCCTTCGAAATCGATCAGCGCTTCGGTCAGCGCCTGACGCATATCCAAATCCAGGTGGTTAGTCGGTTCATCAAGCAGCAGCAGGTTCGGGCGCTGCCAGACGATCAATGCCAGCACCAGACGCGCCTTTTCACCACCGGAGAAGCGGGCGGTCTGTTCGCTGACTTTATCGCCCTGAAAGCCGAATCCGCCGAGGTAGTCGCGCAGTTTCTGCTCCAGTTCCTGCGGCGCCATGCGCGCCAGGTGTTGGATGGGCGATTCATCGGCACGTAAAAACTCCAGCTGATGCTGCGCGAAGTAACCCAGTTTAATGCCTTTGGCGAGACCGATTTCACCGCTGATGGGGGCCAGTTCACCCGCCAGCAGCTTAATCAGGGTTGATTTACCCGCACCGTTACGACCGAGCAGGCCAATGCGTGAACCCGGCACCAGATTCAGTTTGATCGAATCGAGAATGACGCGATCGCCATAGCCGGCGCTGACCTTTTCCATCTTCAATAGCGGGTTTGGCAGGCTTTCCGGTTGACGGAAGCTGAAGTGGAACGGGTTGTCCACGTGCGCCGGGGCAATGAGCTCCATACGTTCCAGCATTTTGATACGGCTCTGCGCTTGCTTTGCTTTGGTTGCTTTAGCACGGAAACGATCGATATAGCTTTGCAGGTGCGCCACACGCTCCTGCTGACTTTCGTACATCGCCTGTTGCTGCGCGAGGCGGGTCGCACGCTGGATTTCAAACGCGCTGTAGTTGCCGGTGTACTCGAACATGGTTTGCTGTTCGATATGAATAATTTTGTCCACCACCGGGTCGAGGAAGTCGCGGTCATGGGAAATCAGAATCAGCGTGCCCTGATAGCTTTTCAGCCATCTTTCCAGCCAGATCACCGCGTCAAGATCGAGGTGGTTGGTCGGTTCATCAAGCAGCAGCAGGTCTGAACGGCAAATCAGCGCCTGCGCCAGGTTAAGACGCATACGCCAGCCGCCGGAAAAATCGCTGACCGGACGTTCAAGCTGTTCATTGGAGAAGCCGAGGCCATGCAGCAGGCTTGCCGCGCGTGAGCGTACGGTCCAGGCGTCAATGGCATCCAGCTTGCCATGGACGGTGGCAATGGCGTGTCCATCGTTACGTTCGTTGGCATCGTTCAACTGCGCTTCCAGTTGACGATACTCGCGGTCGCCGTCAATCACGTACTCCAGCGCGGGCTGTGGCAACGCTGGCGTTTCCTGATTCACCCAGGCGAGCTGCCAGTTTCCCGGATAGGTAAATCCTCCGGCGTCAGCGCTGAGTTCATTTTTCAGCAATGCCAGCAGAGTAGATTTACCGCAGCCATTTTTGCCCACCAGACCAACTTTCTGCCCTGGATTAATGGTGGCCGTGGCATTGTCCAGCAAGACGCGCACGCCGCGACGAATTTGTAACGATGAGAAAACAATCATAAGGCGCCGTATGTTCAGACTATGTTAATTTATCATTATGATAATGTAATGTGTGGGCCGTTTGCCGCACTGAGGCGCCATGGTAGCCCAAAACGTCGAAAATAGACAAAAGACAAAACCGGGAGGGGGATGATGTTCCAGCCAGCGAAAGTGTTGCTGCTGTATGCCCATCCGGAATCTCAGGACTCGGTCGCGAACCGGGTTCTGCTTAAACCGGCCATGCAGCTCAGTAATGTGACCGTGCACGATCTTTACGCGCACTATCCTGATTTTTTCATCGACATTCCGCATGAGCAGGCGCTGTTGCGCGAGCATGATGTGATTGTTTTTCAGCATCCTCTCTACACCTATAGCTGCCCGGCGCTGTTAAAGGAGTGGCTTGACCGTGTACTGAGCCGCGGATTTGCCAGCGGTCCTGGAGGGAATCAACTGGCGGGAAAGTACTGGCGAAGCGTCATCACCACCGGTGAACCGGAAAGCGCGTACCGTTATGACGCGCTGAACCGTTATCCGATGAGCGATGTACTGCGCCCTTTTGAGCTAACGGCCGGTATGTGCCGCATGCACTGGATGAGCCCAATCATCGTTTACTGGGCAAGGCGGCAAACGAAGCAGGAGCTGGACAACCATGCTAAAGCGTACGGTGACTGGCTGGCGAATCCGATTCCTGTGGGAGGCCGCTGATGGAAGGTTCTGATTTATTGACAGCGGGAGTGTTGTTCCTCTTCGCGGCGGTCGCTGCGGTGCCGCTGGCATCGCGGCTGGGTATTGGCCCGGTATTAGGATACTTGCTGGCGGGGATCGCTATCGGTCCGTGGGGATTAGGATTCATTAGCGATGTAGATGAAATCCTGCACTTTTCCGAACTGGGCGTCGTCTTTTTGATGTTCATCATTGGGCTGGAACTTAACCCGGCCAAGTTATGGCAATTGCGGCGTTCAATTTTTGGCGTCGGTGCCGCGCAGGTGATGTTGAGCGCAGTGGTACTGGCTGGTTTGCTGATGCTGACCGCATTCTCCTGGCAAGCGGCAGTGGTCGGCGGCATTGGTCTGGCGATGTCATCGACCGCCATGGCGCTACAGTTGATGCGCGAAAAAGGCATGAACCGCAGCGAATCCGGGCAACTGGGTTTTTCGGTGCTGCTGTTCCAGGATTTGGCAGTAATCCCCGCACTGGCGCTGGTTCCACTGCTGGCGGGGTCTGCCGATGAACATTTTGACTGGATCAAAGTGGGCATGAAGGTGTTGGCTTTCGCCGGCATGTTGATTGGCGGACGCTATTTGCTGCGCCCTGTTTTCCGCTTTATTGCGGGTTCTGGCGTGCGGGAAGTGTTCACCGCCGCTACGCTGCTGCTGGTACTGGGTTCCGCGCTATTTATGGATGCGCTGGGATTGTCGATGGCGCTGGGAACGTTTATCGCGGGCGTGCTGCTGGCGGAAAGCGAATACCGCCATGAGTTGGAAACGGCAATCGATCCCTTTAAGGGCCTGTTGCTCGGACTGTTTTTTATCTCCGTCGGCATGTCGCTCAATCTCGGCGTGCTCTATACCCATATTCTGTGGGTAGCGGCGAGCGTAATCGTGCTGGTGCTTGTGAAGATGCTGGTGCTGTATGTGCTGGCACGACTGAACGGCATGAGAAGCTCTGAACGAATGCAGTTTGCCGGCGTGTTAAGCCAGGGCGGTGAATTCGCTTTCGTGCTGTTTTCAACGGCATCCTCGCAACGATTGTTTCAGGGCGATCAAATGGCGCTACTGCTGGTGACCGTCACGTTGTCGATGATGACCACGCCGCTGGTGATGAAGCTGATTGATAAATGGCTCTCCCGCCAGTTTAACGGCCCGGATGAAGAAGATGAAAAACCCTGGGTGGAGGATGATAAACCGCAGGTCATTGTCGTGGGGTTTGGACGCTTTGGTCAGGTTATTGGTCGCTTACTGATGGCCAATAAAATGCGTATTACCGTCCTGGAGCGAGATATCAGCGCTGTGAATCTGATGCGCAAATATGGTTATAAGGTCTATTACGGAGATGCCACCCAAGTGGATCTGTTGCGTTCTGCGGGGGCAGAGGCGGCGCAATCCATCGTCATTACCTGTAATGAACCCGAAGACACCATGAAACTGGTGGAGCTTTGCCAACAATACTTTCCGCATTTGCATATTCTTGCGCGAGCGCGCGGACGTGTAGAGGCGCATGAGTTATTACAGGCCGGGGTGACGCAGTTTTCCCGCGAAACGTTCTCCAGTGCGCTGGAGTTGGGGCGTAAAACGCTGGTCACGTTGGGGATGCATCCGCACCAGGCTCAGCGCGCTCAGCTGCATTTTCGGCGGCTCGATATGCGCATGTTGCGGGAATTGATTCCCATGCATACAGACACGGTACAAATCTCGCGAGCCAGGGAAGCCCGGCGTGAACTGGAGGAAATTTTCCAACGTGAGATGCAGCAAGAGCGGCGTCAGCTGGATGGCTGGGATGAATTTGAGTAGAGGTAATCATGGCAATTCGTAAACGTTTTATTGCAGGCGCAAAATGTCCGTCCTGCCAGGCGCAGGATACGCTGGCGATGTGGCGCGAAAATAATATCGATATTGTTGAGTGTGTTAAGTGCGGGCATCAGATGCGGGAAGCCGATAAAGAGGCGCGCGAACATGTTCGCAAAGAAGAGCAAGTGATCGGGATTTTTCATCCGGACTAGCGATATGGCGCAGCTTTTTTTAAGCTAGAGGGTACACGGGTGCAGAATTCCGCTACAATCTGCGCCACTATTCTTTCCATGCTCAGGAGATATCATGAAAGTAGCAAAGGACCTGGTGGTCAGCCTGGCCTATCAGGTACGTACAGAAGACGGTGTGTTGGTTGATGAGTCTCCGGTGAGTGCACCGCTGGACTACCTGCATGGTCACGGTTCCCTGATTTCTGGCCTGGAAACAGCGCTGGACGGTCATGAAGTTGGCGACAAATTCGACGTTGCTGTTGGCGCAAACGACGCTTACGGTCAGTACGACGAAAACCTGGTGCAGCGCGTTCCTAAAGACGTCTTCATGGGCGTTGACGAACTGCAGGTTGGCATGCGTTTCCTGGCTGAAACTGACCAGGGTCCAGTACCGGTAGAAATTACCGAAGTGGAAGACGACCACGTTGTGGTTGACGGTAACCACATGCTGGCTGGCCAGAACCTGAAATTCAACGTAGAAGTTGTAGCGATTCGTGAAGCGACCGAAGAAGAACTGGCTCATGGCCACGTTCACGGCGCGCACGGTCACGACCACGATCATGACCACGGTCACGATGGTTGCTGCGGTGGTCACGGCCACGACCATGGTCACGAGCACGGTGGCGAAGGCTGCTGCGGCGGTGGCGGTAAAGGTAACGGCGGCTGCGGTTGCCACTAATACCCTTCGTCTTTCAACCCACAGCGGTGTTGGCTGCGCTTTCAAATCCCGGTCACATAGTTATCTATGCTCCCGGGACTTCCTCAAGCTTGCCGCCTTGCTGTGATTTGAAATCCTTTGGGTATATGTGAGTAGGCCTGCTAAGCGTTCGCGCCATCGGGCACAAAAAAGCGGGATATCCCCGCTTTTTTTACGTCTTAATAATGCGGCGGTGGGGTCTCTTCGGACTGCGACGCGATGTGGGACGGCTGCGTGGCTTTCAGCTTCTCAGTCAGCAGACGCAGATGATCGCGTAGTTTAGCCATTTCCAGTTCATGCGCAGTTACCGTCACGTTGAGCTCTTCAATGGTGATTTCCTGAAATGCCAGGCGGCTTTCCAGCTCGGCCAGGCGAGTTTCCAATGTTGTATCCTGCATGATTCACCTCTTTCTTTTTTCTCCGGCAGATCGCGGACTGCGGCGAATTCTACTTAACTTTGCCTGTTTGCACAGCACTCAATCTTCGGCAACGAAACTAATTTAAACAAAAAGAGTCTGAAAAGTGGTGATAATAGGGCGTGCCTGTATGTTGATTTGTTCTGCAACGCTTTATAGTACATTTTTATGTTAGATAACCCTGGGGTGAGATGCCCCGGCCCTGGAGATATGGATGAAATCACTGTTTAAAGTAACGCTGCTGGCGACCACAATGGCTGTTGCTCTGCATGCCCCGATCACCTTCGCTGCTGATGCTGCGAAACCAGCCGCTACTGCTGACAGCAAAGCAGCATTCAAGAATGACGACCAAAAATCCGCTTACGCGCTGGGCGCGTCACTGGGTCGTTATATGGAAAACTCCCTGAAAGAGCAGGAAAAGCTGGGCATCAAACTGGATAAAGATCAGCTGATCGCTGGCGTTCAGGATGCGTTTGCTGACAAGAGCAAGCTCTCTGACCAGGAAATCGAACAAACTCTGCAGGCGTTTGAAGCGCGCGTGAAGAGCTCCGCTCAGGCGAAAATGGAAAAAGACGCGGCTGACAATGAAGCCAAAGGTAAAGTTTACCGCGAGAAATTTGCTAAAGAGAAAGGCGTTAAAACCTCTTCCACCGGCTTGATCTACAAAGTAGAGAAAGAAGGTACCGGCGCTGCGCCGAAAGACAGCGATACCGTGGTTGTAAACTACAAAGGTACGCTGATTGATGGTAAAGAGTTTGACAACTCCTACACCCGTGGCGAGCCGCTCTCTTTCCGTCTTGATGGTGTTATCCCTGGCTGGACTGAAGGTCTGAAAAACATCAAGAAAGGCGGTAAAATTCAGTTGGTTATCCCACCGGATCTGGCTTACGGCAAAACCGGCGTTCCGGGTATTCCGGCCAACTCTACGCTGGTCTTTGATGTTGAACTGTTAGACATCAAACCGGCACCGAAAGCCGAGGCGCAGCCAGATGCTGCACCGGCCGATAAAGCTGCAGATAGTAGCAAAAAGTAAGCGAACAGTAACCGCCGCCCACAGGGCGGCGGTTTTTTATTATCGACAGGATATAATTAATACTGGAAAGCGCCTTGTGCGCTGTATTACTTTAGATGCCCCTATAATAGTGATGAGCCTGCCCTGACAACATAACGACAGGCTCCTGAAAAGGAGTGCTTTTTTTCATGTCCAGGTCGCTTTTAACCAACGAAACCAGTGAGCTAGATTTACTGGATCAACGTCCTTTCGATCAGACTGACTTCGATATCCTTAAATCCTATGAAGCGGTAGTGGACGGGTTGGCGATGCTCATTGGTTCCCATTGTGAAATCGTATTGCACTCTTTGCAGGATTTGAAATGCTCGGCTATCCGCATTGCGAACGGTGAACACACGGGCCGTAAAATTGGCTCACCGATAACCGACCTTGCTTTGCGTATGCTGCATGATATGACGGGTGCGGATAGCAGCGTGTCGAAGTGTTACTTCACACGTGCGAAAAGCGGTGTCTTGATGAAGTCGGTGACGATTGCCATTCGTAACCGAGAGCATCGCGTGATTGGTCTGCTGTGCATCAACATGAACCTCGATGTGCCATTCTCGCAGATAATGAATACCTTTATCCCACCGGAAACCCCGGAAGTGGGCTCTGCCGTGAACTTTGCTTCTTCAGTCGAAGATCTGGTCACCCAGACGCTGGAATTCACGATCGAAGAAGTGAATGCCGATCGCAATGTATCCAACAATGCGAAAAACCGCCAGATTGTCCTGAATCTGTATGAGAAAGGTATCTTCGATATTAAAGATGCGATTAACCAGGTCGCCGATCGGCTGAATATCTCCAAGCACACGGTCTACCTCTATATTCGCCAGTTCAAAAGCGGCGATTTCCAGGGGCAAGACAAGTAATGCGCTTTACCATCATGGTGACGGGACCTGCTTATGGTACACAGCAGGCGAGTAGCGCGTTGCAATTTGCCCACGCGCTACTCAAGGAAGGGCATGAGTTAAGCAGCGTATTTTTCTATCGTGAAGGTGTGTATAACGCCAACTTCCTGACTTCGCCCGCCAGCGATGAGTATGATCTGGTACGAGCCTGGCGACAGCTGAACCAACAACATGGCGTGACGCTAAATATCTGCGTTGCAGCGGCGTTGCGCCGCGGCGTTGTTGATGAAGTTGAAGCAAAGCGCCTTGGGCTGGCAGGTGCTAATCTACAATCAGGTTTCAATCTCAGCGGGCTGGGTTCGCTGGCTGAGGCGTCCCTGACCTGCGATCGCGTGGTGCAGTTTTAATGAAACGGGTTGCTTTTGTCTTTTCTACCGTGCCGCACGGCAGCGCATCCGGCCGTGAAGGGTTAGATGCCTTACTGGCGACATCTGCGCTAACGGAAGGTCTCGGCGTGTTTTTTATCGGCGATGGCGTGTTCCAGATCCTCCAGGGTCAACAACCGGATGTCGTTCTGGCTCGCAACTATATCGCAACGTTCAAGCTGTTGGAGTTGTACGATATCGATCAATGTTGGCTTTGTGCCGCCTCATTACGTGAGCGGGGTCTTCAGCAGGGTGTTAATTTTGTGGTTGATGCCACGCCGTTGGAACCTGAAGATTTGCGCCGTGAGCTAGGTAATTATGACGTCATTTTAAGGTTTTGAGACTCTCATGCTGCACACACTACACCGCTCCGCGTGGCTTACTGATTTCTCCTCTCTTCTTCGCCTGATTGAAAAAGACGATGAGCTTTTACTGCTCCAGGATGGCGTGACTGCCGCAATAGAAGGAAGCCGTTTCCTTGAAAGTCTGCAAAATGCCTCCATTAAGGTCTCTGTACTGGAAGAAGACATTAAAGCTCGCGGGTTAGATGGTCAAATTTCAGACAGTGTCGTCAGGGTTAGCTATACTGACTTCGTCAGACTTACGGTGAAGCATCCCAACCAGATGTCCTGGTAATTGCGGGATCGTTGTATATTTCTTGACACCTTTTCGACACCGACCTAAAATTCTGCGTCCTCATATTGTATGAGGTCGTTTTATTACGTGTTTACGAAGCAAAAGCTAAAACCAGGAGCTATTTAATGGCAACAGTTAACCAGCTGGTACGCAAACCACGTGCACGCAAAGTTGCAAAAAGCAACGTGCCTGCGCTGGAAGCATGCCCGCAGAAACGTGGCGTATGTACTCGTGTATATACTACCACCCCTAAAAAACCGAACTCCGCACTGCGTAAAGTTTGCCGTGTTCGTCTGACTAACGGTTTTGAAGTGACTTCCTACATCGGTGGTGAAGGTCACAACCTGCAGGAGCACTCCGTGATCCTGATCCGTGGCGGTCGTGTAAAAGACCTCCCGGGTGTTCGTTACCACACCGTTCGTGGTGCGCTTGACTGCTCCGGCGTTAAAGACCGTAAGCAATCACGCTCCAAGTATGGCGTGAAACGTCCTAAGGCTTAATGGTTCTCCGTTAAGTAAGGCCAAACGTTTTATATTAATGTCAAACTAAACTCTTAGAGTTTTGGACAATCCTGAATTAACAACGGAGTATTTCCATGCCACGTCGTCGCGTCATTGGTCAGCGTAAAATTCTGCCGGATCCGAAGTTCGGATCAGAACTGCTGGCTAAATTTGTAAATATCCTGATGGTAGATGGTAAAAAATCTACTGCCGAAACTATCGTATACAGCGCGCTGGAGACCCTGGCTCAGCGTTCTGGTAAAAACGAACTGGAAGCTTTCGAAGTAGCTCTCGAAAACGTGCGCCCGACTGTCGAAGTTAAGTCTCGCCGCGTTGGTGGTTCTACTTATCAGGTACCAGTTGAAGTCCGTCCGGTCCGTCGTAATGCCCTGGCAATGCGTTGGATCGTTGAAGCTGCTCGTAAACGCGGTGATAAATCCATGGCTCTGCGCCTGGCGAACGAACTTTCTGATGCTGCAGAAAACAAAGGTACTGCAGTTAAGAAACGTGAAGACGTTCACCGTATGGCAGAAGCCAACAAGGCGTTCGCACACTACCGTTGGTAATCCCTTCGGAGTTTTAGTCACCAGGCGGGCGCTTCCAGTAAGCAGCCCGCTTTGGGCTACTTAAATTGAACGCCTAAAAGATAAACGAGGAATCAAATGGCTCGTACAACACCCATCGCGCGCTACCGTAACATCGGTATCAGTGCGCACATCGACGCCGGTAAAACCACTACTACCGAACGTATTCTGTTCTACACCGGTGTAAACCATAAAATCGGTGAAGTTCATGACGGCGCAGCCACCATGGACTGGATGGAGCAGGAGCAGGAGCGTGGTATTACTATCACCTCCGCAGCGACTACTGCATTCTGGTCTGGTATGGCTAAGCAGTATGAACCGCATCGCGTAAACATCATCGACACCCCGGGGCACGTTGACTTCACTATCGAAGTAGAACGTTCCATGCGTGTGCTTGATGGTGCAGTAATGGTTTACTGCGCAG